>Ga0187780_10001411_pt1 | contig 18134 bp, 20 predicted proteins | sample 1015_Q2_SP10_20__FD_132429 | JGI IMG/M metagenome (GOLD analysis project Ga0187780, IMG submission 132429) | Tropical peat soil microbial communities from peatlands in Department of Meta, Colombia - 1015_Q2_SP10_20_MG | ecosystem: Environmental > Terrestrial > Soil > Wetlands > Peat | place...
CCTTCGCCATACTGGCTGTATTCGGTGAGCGGACCATGCTTGAGCCTTTGCTGGTCGCGCAGCTTCACGCGGCACAGATTGAGCACACCGTCCTGCATCGCGGCGAGTACGCGCTGACCTCTCCCCGTCGTGTTACGCTGGTAGAGGGCGGCGACAATGCCCAGCGCCAAGTGCAGGCCGGTACCGGTGTCGCCGATCTGTGCGCCGGTGACGAGAGGCGGGCCTTCGCGGAACCCCGTGGTCGAGGCCGCGCCGCCGGTGCACTGCGCGACATTCTCATAGACCTTGCATTCCTCATAGGGTCCAGGACCGAAGCCTTTGACCGACGCGTAGATGAGGCGCGGGTTGAGCTGCTGCAGCCGCTCCCAAGTGAAGCCCATCCGGTCCAGCACGCCAGGCCCGAAATTCTCGACAAGCACATCGCAGGCCTTGACCAACCCCTCGAGCACTTCCGTGCCCTTGGGATTTTTGGCGTCGAGCGTGATCGACCGCTTGTTGTGATTGAGCATGGTGAAATAGAGGCTGTCGGCGTTCGGCACGTCGCGCAGCTGGCCGCGGGTGATGTCGCCCACGCCGGGCCGCTCGACCTTGATCACATCGGCGCCAAACCAAGCTAGGAGCTGCGTGCAGGTCGGCCCGGATTGCACATGGGTGAAGTCGAGTATGCGGACGCCGTCGAGTGCCTTCGTCATCTTCCTCTCCAGAATTCCGTCGTTGCGTTCCCTCAGTCTATTTCTTACGCAGCGCGCTTTGTGGGTTGAGATTGCCGATACGCCCGCTCTCGCTGCCCGCAGCCGGGTCGATGACCGCGTTGACGAGGGTGGGCTTGCCCGAGGTCAAGGCTGCCTCGACAGCCTGCTTCAGCGCGTCCGGCGTTTCCGCCTGCACGCCGATGCCACCGAACGCCTCCATGACTTTGTCGTATCGCGCGCCTTTGACGAAGACGGTCGTTGCGGGATCCGGTCCGGCCGAATTGATGTCGGTCCCGCGGTAGATGCCCCCATTGTTGAAGACGACGATGCAGACCGGCAGGCCGTACCGGCAAATCGTCTCAACCTCCATGCCGCAGAAACCGAAGGCGCTGTCGCCTTCGATGGCGAGCACACCGTTGCCGGTTTCGACCGCGGCGGCTATCGCTTGACCCATGCCGACGCCCATCACACCCCAGGTGCCGACGTCGAGGCGCCTGCGCGGCTTATAGATGTCGATGACTCCGCGTGCGAGATCGAGCGTGTTGGCGCCTTCGTTGACCAGGATCGTATCCGGCTGTTCTTTGATGACGGCGCGCAATGCACCGAGCGCGCCGTGATAGTCCATCGGCGCGTTGTTGTTCATCAGGCGTGGCGCCATCTTAGCGATGTTCTCTTCGCGCTTGCCGTTGACGGTATTGGTCCATTCGATCGGCGGCAACGGCCAGTTTCCGCTCATGCCCTCGATCAAGGAAGCGACGCACGAGCCGATATCGCCTACCAACGGAGCGGCGACTTCAACGTTGCTGTCCATTTCCTTGGGCTCGATATCGATCTGTATGAATTTCTTCGGTGCCTCGCCCCAGGTCTTGCCCTTACCGTGCGACAGCAGCCAGTTGAGGCGGGCGCCGATCAACATAACGACGTCGCAGTCTCTCAATACGGTCGAGCGCGCAGCACCGGCACATTGCGGATGCGTATCGGGCAACAAACCCTTGGCCATGCTCATCGGCAGGAAAGGAGCACCACTCTTCTCGATCAGCGTCCTGATTGCGTCGTCGGCCTGCGCATAGGCGGCACCCTTGCCGAGGATGATCAACGGTCGCGAAGCGGCTTTGAACACATCCAGTGCGCGCCTCACGGCAGCCGGTGCGGGGATCTGGGCCGGGGCCGGATCAACAACCTTGACCAGCGACCTCTTCCCTGCTTCCGCGTTGATCATTTGGCTAAATAGCTTGGCCGGCAGGTCGAGATATACGCCGCCCGGCCGCCCTGACACCGCTGCACGGATTGCGCGCGCGACGCCGATGCCAATATCGGAGGCGTGAAGCACGCGGAACGCCGCTTTGCATAACGGCTTGGCGATGGCCAACTGGTCCATCTCCTCATAGTCGCCTTGTTGCAGGTCGACGATCTCGCGCTCGGAGGAGCCCGAAATCAGAATCATCGGGTAACAGTTGGTCGTGGCATGAGCGAGAGACGTCAGCCCGTTGAGAAAGCCTGGCGCCGACACGGTGAGACACACGCCGGGCTTCTTGGTCAGGAAGCCGGCGATGGCGGCCGCGTAGCCCGCATTTTGCTCGTGGCGGAACGAGAGCACGCGAATGCCCCCCGCCTGCGCCATGCGGCCCAGATCCGTGATCGGGATACCGGGCACGCCATAGATCGTGTTGAGGCCGTTGAGCTTGAGCGCGTCTATGACGAGGTGGAAGCCGTCGGTCAGTTCCTGGGTCTCGTCCCCTGCGGTCTTCGGTTGCTCCTTCAGTGTGGTCGCTTTCGCCATCTTTTTGCCCCCCGGGAACGGTTAGAAGAAACCCCAGTTCTTTTCGACATGCGCGGCGAGATCGAGGGCGTGCTTCAACACCAGGGCCGCCGCGCGCTCGGTATCGCGCTGCTCGAGCGCCTCGATGATGTTCATGTGGTCGACAATCGACCGTTTGGCGCGGTCGCCTTGGCCGATCGTCGCGTGGCGGATCGCGCGCATATGGATGAAGAGATCGCGCGTCATATCGACGAGAAGAGGATTACCGGAAAGGCGGATAATCGCCTGATGGAAATGGATATTGGCCTCGGAATATTCGTCGAGATGACCCTCGACCGACCGGTCGCTGAAATCGTCGAACATCCGGCGCAAGGCGGCGATCTCTTCATCGGCGGCATGCAGGGTCGCGAGACGCGCGGCAAGGCTTTCAAGCGCGGCCCAGACCTCGATCATGCGCACGATCTCCTGCTTGCTCTTGCGCATGACGATGACGCCGCGGCGCGGCTCGGTGCGGACGTAGCCCTCGCGTTCGAGGAGCGTCAGCGCCTCGCGTACCGGTGTCCGCGACACGCCCAACTCTTGCGACAGGCGGCGCTCGTCCAGCCGAATTGGCTCGACTTGGTCATAGACGTTTATCGCCGTGATCAGTTCCTTGAGCCTGTGATAGGCGAAGATCCGGAAGCTCGCGGGCGATTCGGCCGGCCGCGCCGCGAACGCAGCGATATCGACCACGCCGGCACCCTCTCTCACCGCCATAGCCTCACCTCTTTGAACCGTCGCGGTTGCTGGTATACCAGTGGTATACCACGATGCGAGGGTCGAGCCAACTCAATCGGGCCGCTGCACGCCGCCGGCGGAGTGACCGACGCGGGACCGGCGCTACAAATCTGTAGCCGATTTTTTTCGCCGATTCCGATCATCTTTGCGCGTCGCGACTCATAGCGGCGCGAGGAATTGCGACGCGTGCCGCAAGCCGTTCTCGCCGGATGACGCTGCACGCCTTGACACCCCTGTCACGCGCATTTAGAGCGGAAGCGGAATGGCGCGCGACAAGAAATTTCTCAAATTTCGCAACCGAGTGGTGATCGTCGGCTTCGGCAGCATCGGGCAAGGCGTCCTGCCGCTCATCCTGCGCCATATCGATCTCAAACCCGTGCAAATCACCATCGTCACGGCCGATGAAGGCGGGCGGCAAGAGGCGCAGAATTTGCGCGTGCGCTTTCTTGTCGAGACGCTGACCGAGGAGAATTGCGCGGCGGTTCTCGAACCCTTGCTCGGCGCGGGCGATTTCCTGCTCAATGTCTCGGTCGAAGTGTCGAGTCTCGCGCTGATCGCGCTCTGCCGCCGCAAAGGCGCGCTCTACCTCGATACCTGCATCGAGCCCTGGCCCGGCGGCTACACCGACGCCTCGCTCTCGCCCTCGGCGCGCTCCAATTACGCGCTGCGCGAGCAAGTGCTCGTCATGCGCGCGGGGGATCCTGGCGGCCCAACGGCCGTGGTTACGCACGGCGCCAATCCCGGGCTCGTGTCCCATTTCCTCAAAGTGGCGCTGCTCGATCTCGCCGCGGCGGCCGGCCTGCGCGCCGATCCCAAAAACCGCGCCGACTGGGCGGCGCTCGCGGCCGAGCTCGGCGTCAAGGTCATCCATATCGCCGAACGCGACACCCAGGTCTCGCGCAACCCCAAGAGGCCGGGCGAGTTCGTCAACACCTGGTCGATCGACGGTTTCGTCGCCGAAGGAATGCAGCCCGCCGAGCTCGGCTGGGGAACGCATGAGCGTCACTTTCCGCCCGATGGCGGTCGCCACGATTTTGGCTGCGGCGCTGCGATCTACCTCGCCCGGCCCGGCGCCGCAACGCGCGTCAGGAGCTGGACGCCGCTCGAGGGCACCTATCACGGCTTTCTCATCACGCATGGCGAGTCGATTTCGATCGCCGACTATCTGACGCTGCGCGACGGCAAGAAGGTGCTCTACCGGCCAACCGTGCACTACGCTTATCACCCTTGCGACGGCGCGGTCCTATCGTTGCACGAACTCGCGGGAAAGAACTTTCACCTCCAGGAATCAAAGCGCCTCGCCATGGACGACATCGACCATGGCATCGACGAGCTGGGCGTTCTCCTGCTCGGCCACGACAAGACCGCCTACTGGTACGGCTCGCGCCTTTCGGTCGAGGAAGCGCGGCGCCTCGTGCGCTTCAACAACGCCACATCCTTGCAGGTGACGATCACGGCACTCGCCGGGATGATCTGGGCGATCGAGAATCCCACGGCCGGCATCGTCGAGCCCGACGAGATCGACCACGGGCGGATTCTCGAGATCTGCGGACCCTATCTCGGCGACGTCGCAGGCCATTACAGCGACTGGACTCCGCTGCTCGATCGCGAGCGGCTCTTCCCCGAGGATCTCGACAAATCGGATCCCTGGCAGTTCAAGAATTTCCGCGTTCTTTAGTCTTCCCCGATCAGCAGGATGGAGCCTGCCTCTTCCCGGATCGGGACCGGTGCGAGAGCGCGGCCGCCGCAAGGCCCCGCAATGCAGACGCCATCCTCGGGCCGAAAGACCGCGCCGTGGGTGCCGCACATCAGGTATTCGCCACTTAAATCGAAGAAGCGGTTCTCCGGCCAGTCGATCGGCGACCCCGCATGCGGGCATCGGTTGCGATAGGCGCGCAGCGCACCTCTCCAGCGAATGACGAAGACGCTTTCGCGCGCGACGCCCGCGCCGAAGGCGAAGCCCCGCCCTTCGCCCTCGGCGATCTCGCTCTCGGCGCAGAGCCGCCGCGCGCTCACGCGCTGACGCCGCCCATCTTGCAGATGAGTTTCCACTCCTCGGCACCAACGGGCGAGACAGAGAGCCGGCCCTGCTTCACGAGCGCGAGATTCTTGAGCTTGGGCTCGGTCCTGATCGCGGCGAGCGTCACCGGGGCCTTAACCGGTATCACCGGCTTCACATCGACCTGGACGAAGCGGCCTTCCTTGTCGCTCGGATCGGGATAGGCCGGCTTGACGATCTCGGCGATGCCGACGATCTCAAGCCCCTCGCCGGAGTGGTAGAAAAAGGCGCGGTCGCCGACCTTCATCGCCTTGAGATTGGCCGAGGCCTGAAAATTGCGCACGCCGCTCCAATTCGTTCGCCCGTCCTTGACGAGCTGGTCCCAGGAATAGGCGCTGGGTTCCGATTTGATGAGCCAATGGGCCACGCTCTCCTCCCTCAGATGCGCGCCACCAGAAAGAGGCGGCGGAAATGGAGCAGGGTAATGCCGTCGGCGCGGCGCGGGAAAGCTGCGCGCAGACGCGCGCGATAGACCGTTAGGAACTCCTCGCGCAACGCCGCGTCAAGGGCCTCGAGCACCGGCCGCAGCGCCGTGCCTCGCATCCACTCGAGCACCGCGTCCTCGCCGCGGAGCTGGTGCACATATTCGCTCTCCCAGAGATCGATTCCGCCCGCAGCGAGCGGCGCGAGCAGCTCAAAATAGAATTCGGGCGTGCCAACCGGATCGGGCCGGAGCATCGAGGGCACGGCGCTCGCAGCATTGAAGAGAGGGGCAAGCCGCGCGGCCCAAGGACCCTCCCGTGCCGTCGAACGCAGCAAACTCTGCGATGGGTTGTCGAAGTTTCGCGGCATCTGGACGGCCAGCACGCCGCCACGCGCGAGTTCGCCAACGAGCCGCGGAAACAACGCCGCGTGCCCGATGAGCCAGTGCAGGGTCGCATTCGAATAAATGAGCGCGGCTTTCGAGTGCGCATGCCATTGCGCGATATCCGCTTCGACCCAGCGAACCGGACTTTCGCTCTTCGCCGCTTCGGCGAGCATGGCGGGCGAATTGTCGATCCCGCTCACCTCGCGTTCAGGCCAGCGCGCCGCGATCGCGCGGCTGTGTTGTCCTGAGCCACAGCCGAGATCGAAGATCGGGCCGGGCGGGAGATCATCGACGCGCGCCAAAAGATCAAAGCCCGGGCGGAGCCGTTCATCGGCAAATCTAAGATACTGGTCGGGATTCCATGGCATGAACCCAGCATAATGTGCCCTCGGCCCGGGCGCAGCCAGAGCCTTCCTGTTGGACTGTTTGGCAGGCGGCGCACGGCTCCTAAACTATTGACTTGAATAGCTTAGCCAAGCGCGCGAGCAAGGTTGGCGGGATATAACATAATGGAAACGTTTAATCCAAATATTGCAATCCAATTGTCTGTGAAATAGATTATGATCGCAGTCGTAGGGTATCGCTGTGCGGAAAATTTCGATGCTACCGCTTTCGCTCGATCTAAGCCGATTGCGCCTCGCGCTCGTCGCAAACGGTGCGGCGGCGCTCCATCGTTTGCGTTGGCTCGAGGAAGCCGGAGCGAGGAGGCTCGCGGTATTTTCGGCGAAACCCTCGCCGGAATTGGCGCGCCGTTGCGGCGCTGCGCTCGTGGAGCGCATGCCCGATGCCGCAGCTCTCGCCGGGGTGCAGCTCGTGTTCATCGCCGGTGTGGACGAACCCGAGCGCGCAGCGCTCGCGACGCTCGCGCGCGGCGTCGGCGCACTCGTCCATGTGGAGGACGCGCCAGCGCTCAGTGATCTTCAAGCGCCCGCAGTTCTGCGTCGCGGCGATCTCAGCATCGCGATTTCGACCAATGGCCGGGCGCCGGGCCTCGCTGCAGAGCTGAAGCAATTCCTTGCCTGCGTCTTCGGTCCGGCCTGGAGGGGCAGGCTCGACGAATTGCAGGCGCTGCGCGGCCGGTGGCGTGCGGCGGGGGCCGCGAGCGAAGCGATCCGCCGCTTGACGGCTGCCCGCCTCGCGCGCCAAGGGTGGCTGCGCGGCGCCAGGCTGCTGGTGGCCGCGAACGACGTGCAAAAGAGATCCAACAATGAAAGAGGAGGTGAATCATGTCGCTGAGACTCAACCAAACGGCGCCAGATTTCACGCAAGATTCGACCGATGGACCGATCAACTTCCATCAATGGGCCGGGGATTCCTGGGTGGTGCTGTTCTCGCATCCCAAGGATTTCACGCCCGTGTGCACGACCGAGCTTGGCACGGTCGCGCGGCTCAAGGGCGAATTCGACAAGCGCAATGTCAAGGTGATCGGGCTCTCCGTCGATCCGGTCAGCGACCACAAGCGCTGGGCGAATGACATCCGGGAAACGCAGGGCGCGGCCCTCAACTATCCGGTGATCGGCGACGCCGACTTCAAGGTCTCGAAGCTCTACGACATGCTTCCGGCCGAAGTCTCGGGCGATCCGAGCAAGCGCACGCCCGCGGACAACCAGACTGTCCGCAACGTGTTCATCATCGCGCCGGATAAGAAGATCAGGCTCATCCTCGTCTACCCGATGGCGACGGGTAGGAATTTCGACGAGATCCTGCGCGTCATCGACGCGATGCAACTCGCTGACAAGCACAAGATCGCGACGCCGGCGAATTGGAAGCAGGGTCAGGACGTGATCATCACCACCGCCGTAAGCGACGAGGAAGCCAAGACCCGCTTCCCGAAGGGCTTCAAGACGCTCAAGCCCTATCTGCGTCTGACGCCGCAACCCTGAGCCTTGAGCTGGCGCAGGGCCATGCAAGTCGTCACCGGGAACCGGCTCCGCGACGGCGCGGTAATCTATTTCGCCGGCGCCGGCGAGTGGACGCCGGCAATCGACAAGGCGCTGGTCGCCGAGGACCATCATGCCAACGCGCTGCTCGCCGAGGCCCAGGTCGGACTCCCGCCGCTGCCGGCGGTGGGGCCGGTCCTGATCGAGGTCACACGAGACGGCGACCATCTGCGGCCGGTGACTTTGCGTGAACGTATCCGCGCCTCGGGCCCGACCACGGGCCCGATGGCCGGCCACACCGCTCTCGATGCCAACCCCGCCGCGGCGGGCGTCGACGATTATTCGATTTAGGTCCGCTGCCGGACGCGGAGGCTAGGAGTGTATCGCTACGACGATTTTGACCACCGTTTCGTCGACGAGCGCGTCGCGCAGTATCGCGACCAGGTGCGGCGCCGCCTCGCGGGGCAGCTGACCGAGGACGAGTTCCGGCCGCTGCGTCTCATGAACGGGCTGTATCTGCAGCTCCACGCGTACATGCTGCGGATCGCCATTCCCTATGGCATGTTGAACTCGACGAAGCTCAGGAAGCTCGCGCATATCATGCGCAGATACGACCGTGGCTACGGTCATTTCACCACGCGACAAAATCTCCAGCTTCACTGGATCAAGCTCGAGGATACGCCGGACATCCTCGCCGAGCTCGCCGGCGTCGAAATGCACGCGATCCAGACGAGCGGTAATTCCTTCCGTAACACCACCACCGACTCCTTCGCCGGCGTCGCAGCCGACGAGCTCGAAGACCCGCGACCCTATGCCGAGATCATCCGGCAATGGGCCACGCTGCACCCCGAATTCTCGTTTCTCCCCCGCAAGTTCAAGATCGCGATCTCGTCCTCGAAGCAGGACCGCGCCGCGGTGAAGATGCACGATCTTGGCCTCTACCTGCACCGCAACGATCAGGGCGAAGACGGCTTCGAGGTGCTCGTGGGCGGCGGACTCGGCCGGACGCCGTTGCTCGCGCAGACGATTAGGAAATTCGTTCCGCGCCGCGACATCCTCTCCTATATCGAGGCGTGCCTGCGCGTCTACAACCGCTACGGGCGGCGCGACAATCTATGGAAGGCGCGAATCAAGATCCTGGTCCAAAGCCTCGGCGCGCAGAAATACGCCGAGGAGGTCGAGCAGGAATGGCTCGCCTCGGATCGCGAAGCGATCGCCCTGCCCGACACCTATGTCAACGAGATCAAGTCGGCCTTCGCGCCGCCAAGCTACGACCGCAGGGCATGGGACGAGGCGGCGCTCGAGCGCGCCATCGCAAGCAACCCGGCTTTTGCGCGCTGGATGAAGCACAACGTCCATCCGCACAAGGTGCCTGGCCACGCGATCGTCACCGTCTCGCTGAAACCCGTCGGCAAGACGCCCGGGGATTGCAGCGCCGAGCAGATGGATCTCGTTGCCGATCTCGCCGATGAGCTCAGCTTCGGCGAGGTGCGCGTGGCCTACGAGCAAAATCTTGTGCTGCCCCATGTCCGCCGCGATGCGCTCTTTGGGTTATGGCAACGGCTCGACGCGGCGGACCTCGCTACATCCAACACCGGCCAGGTGACGGACATCATTTGCTGCCCCGGACTCGATTATTGCGGCCTCGCGACCGCGCGCTCGATCCCGGTGGCGCAGCGCATCGCCAAGCATATGGCCGCGAAAGAGGAAGCGATCGGCACCTTCAACATCAAGATTTCCGGCTGCATCAATGCCTGCGGCCACCATCATCTCGGTCACATTGGCATCCTAGGCGTCGATAAGAACGGTGAGGAGGTCTATCAGATCACGCTCGGCGGCGACGCCGGCAACAACGCTGCGATCGGCGCGATCGTTGGACCGTCGGTGAAGAGCGACGACGTGCCAGAAGCGATCGACAAGCTGATCGCGGTCTATCAGCGGCTGCGCCAGGAGGGCGAGCGGTTCCCCGAGACCTATCGCCGCGTCGGCCAAGCTCCGTTCAAAGAAGCGCTTTATGCTCCTCGCTGAGGACGGCACCCTCGGCGTCGACGAGTGGCATCACCTCGCCGACGACGAGCCCATTCCTGCGAGCGGGCGCGTCACCGTTTCCTTTGCGCGCTGGCAGCTCGACGAGGGAACGCTCCGCGCGCGAGTCGACAAGCTGGGACTTCGCCTGCCGAACACGATCGAGCCGAAAGAGCTGGCGGGTGATCTCGATCGCTTTGCCCTCATCGTCCTCGATTTCCCGAAGTTCACGGATGGGCGCGCTTATTCGCAGGCGCGGCTGTTGCGCACGCGATTCCATTATAAGGGCGAGCTCCGCGCCGACGGCAATGTGCTGCGTGACCAGTTGCTGTTCATGCGACGCTGCGGCTTCAACAGCTTCGTCGTCGGTGAGCGAGCGATCAAGGAGAATTGGGCCAAGGCGTTCAGCGAATTCGACATCTTCTACCAGCAGCCAACCGACGGCCACGGCCCTTGGGTCATGCGGCAGAGGCTGCACTAGTCGCAAAAGCACCGCTGCGCGGCCCGACCAGCCACAAAAAGGACACGGCACGCCGTCGCCCGTGCGCCACAAAAAGGACACTCACCTTTGGCAAACAGCGGACCTAAGACTGAGATCAACGGTCGCTGGAGAATGCCCAATGGACACGGACTTCAAGCTGAGGGAACGGGCAGAACGTTATCGGCAGATCGCGCGCAACACCTTCAACCCGAAGATCGCTCACGAGATTGAGAAGATCGCTGAGGATTACGAACACTCGGCTCTCGCAGAGCAGGGCCCTCCGGGCGCGCCATCGGGTCGCTGGTAATAGCGGCGAAGGTCAGGCCAAAAAGCGGCGAAGATGTGACGAGGTGAGCAGCGCAGCGGCGGATCGCTGCGCTTCTCATTGCAGCAGCTTCATCTCTCGGAAATCAAGCCTCGCTCTGCGCGCCGAAGGGAAGCGCCGCGTCGGCTTCGTCAGCGCGCGCCGGATAGCTAGGGTGCGGGGGCGGCGCAGGAGGCTCGGGTCCGGTCTCGTTGCAAGCGGCAAGGACTTTGCCGACGCCCAGGGCAAAGCCGAGATATGCGGTCAATCCCGATAGGATCGCGAGCCAGAACATGACTCTCTCATAAAACAGGCGGCGCCCGCCGCGCAGTGTCTTTTTTGGGGCCATTGCGAGCGACGGCTCGCGCGCCGCCCTTCGCGCGCCGCTGCGGCGCGTGGCACTAGCGCCTGAAAAGCATGGGCTTTCGCTTAGTTTACCGTTCCTTAGCGCGCGCCCTCTAGGCTCGGACGTGCGGGCAGCTCTCGTACATTTCGAGCCATCCCGTTTTTTATTTCTAGCCTTCGCGCGCGACGATCGCGGCCGGCGGCGGTCTCCCCTCAGCTGCCCCGGCCGCGATCACTTTCGCGCCCCTCGAAGCGGCCGCATCAGCGCAGCGCATAATTCGCCTGATCCTCGTAGATCGCGCCGCTTTTCGTCAAATAGCTCGCGATGAGATCGAAATGCTCGACCGGGAAGGGATCAGCCCGGAACAGAGCGTGCGCACCGATATATTGCTGGAGTTTGCCCGGGCTCGTGCCCCTGAGCCGCGCCAGCGTCACGTGCGGCGTATAGCGCCGCTCCTCGGATTCGTGGCCGAGCCGGCTCACCGCTTTGTCGACGAGCTCGTGCAGATGCGCGAGCGCCGGACTGCGCTCGACCCCGACCCAAAGCTGGCGCAGGCCGAAATGTCCAACGGTCGCGAGCGACAGGGCAAAGCGCGGCGCCCGGATCTTGGCGAGTGCGTCGTGGATGTCGGCCGCCTCGCCCTCGTCGGTCTCGCCGATGAAGCGAAGGGTGAGGTGATAATTTCCGGGGTCGACCCATTTCGCTCCCGGCAGTCCCGCGGCCAGCAGCGAGAGCTGCAATTTGAGCGCGGGCGGCAATTCGATTCCGACGAAGAGCCGCAGCATCGTTTATTCCGCGGGGTCGCCCAGGAGCCGTTCGACATAGGGCGTGATGCGCGCGACGATCACCGCCACGCCCGCGGCGTTGGGATGCAGCCCGTCGGGCTGATTGAGCTTCGGGTCGAGCGCGACGCCGTCCAAGAAGAACGGGTAGAGCAGCACCCTGTATTTTTTCGCCAGCTCCGGATAGATGCCGTTGAAGTCGCGCTGATAATCCGCGCCGAAATTTGGGGGCGCGAGCATGCCAACGAGCAGCACCTTGACATGCGCGGCCAGGAGCCGCGCGAGGGTCTGGTCGAGATTGGCACGCGTGAGCTTGGGATCGAGGCCGCGCAGCATGTCATTGGCGCCGAGCTCGACGAGCACGACCTGCGGGCGATCGCCGAGGACCCAGTTGAGACGGGCGAGACCACCGCTGCTGGTATCGCCTGAAACACCGGCATTCTCGATTTTCACCGTATAGCCGTCGGCCTCGAGACGTGCCGCGAGGCGGACCGGAAACGATTCGCTGGACGCGAGGCCCAAGCCCGCGGTGAGGCTGTCGCCAAACGCGGTGATGCGCGTCGGCGCCGCAGCGCGTGCGCAGAGCGCCGCAAAGGTAGTTGCCGCAAGCGCCAACACAAACGTGATCGCGAGCGCGGCATTCGCGCGGTTGACAAAGGTGCGGCCGCGGGCATAAGCCCGGCGCGGGCGCATGAAACGGGAGTTCATGGGAAATCCGCTGATTCGGCTCGAGGATGTGCACCTTACACTGCCGAGTGCGGCCGGTCCCGTCAACGTGCTGCGCGGCATTTCCCTTCGCGTCGATCGTGGCGACGCCATCGGACTTGTCGGACCCTCGGGCTCAGGCAAATCGACTTTGATGATGGTGCTGGGCGGGCTGGAGCGCGCGAGCTTCGGCCGCGTCGAGGTAGCAGACCTAGATCTCGGCGCACTCGACGAGGACGCGCTCGCACGCTTCCGCCGCAACAACGTCGGCATCGTCTTTCAATCCTTTCATCTCGTGCCGACCATGACCGCGCTCGAGAACGTCGCGGTGCCGCTCGAATTGTCCGGCCGGCAGGACGCGTTCGACGTGGCCCGAGCGGGCCTCGAAGCTGTGGGGCTGGGCGCGCGCGTCCTGCATTATCCCGCGCAACTCTCGGGCGGCGAGCAGCAGCGTGTCGCTATCGCGCGCGCTTTCGCGACGCGGCCGAAGCTTTTGCTCGCCGACGAACCTACCGGCAACCTTGATGGCGCGACGGGACGGCAGGTGATCGACCTCCTCTTTCGTCTCCACGAAGAAGCCGGCACCACGTTTCTGCTGATCACGCATGACCCGGAGCTCGCGCGCCGCTGCGACCGCATCGTCACGCTTGTCGACGGACGGATCGACGGAGCTGCGATGTGACGGTCTTGGCACTCGCCGCGAAGCTGGCGCGCCGCGAGATGCGCGGAGGGCTCCGGGGCTTCGTGATCTTCCTCGCCTGCCTCACCCTCGGCGTCACGGTAATCGCCGGCGTTGGCTCGCTTTCGGCCGCGATCGACGTCGGGCTCAATGGTGATGCGCGCTCCCTGCTTGGCGGCGATGTCGAGTTCCAACTCGCGCAACGCCCGGCGAGCGAGGAGGAACGCAGGTTTCTCGCCGCGAGCGGCGCGCTGTCGGAAATGACGCGGCTCCGCGCCATGGCGCTGACCGCCGATGGCGGCAAGCGCAGCCTCATCGAGCTCAAAGCCGTCGACGACCATTACCCGCTCTACGGCGCGATCACGCTGGCGCCAGCGCAGGACTTTGCCGCAGCGCTTTCCGAACGCGACGGTGCTTGGGGCGCGGTGGCGGCGCCGGCGCTCTTCGACCGGCTCGGATTAAAGCCCGGCGACACCATTCGCGTCGGTGGCGGCCGTTTCGTCTTGAGGGGCAGGATCGACCACGAGCCCGACAGCGTTAGCGGCATCTACGAGCTTGGGCCTCGGGTCATGATCGCGGGCGGCGCCTTGCCCGCGACCGGCCTCGTCGCACCGGGAAGCTTGGTCGAGCACGCTTATCGCCTTCGCCTTCCACCCGGCGCCGACCTTGCCGCCCTCGTCGCGCGGGCGCGCGATGCCTTCCCGGAGGCGGGCTGGCGCATCCGCAGCTTCTCCGACGCGGCACCCAATCTGCAGCAGCTCCTCGATCGCGTGACCGTCTTCCTGACGCTCGTGGGGCTGACCGCGCTGCTCGTGGGCGGCGTCGGCATCGGCAATGCCGTTGAAAGCTACCTTGCCGGCAAGGTCGCGGTGATCGCGACGCTGAAATGCCTTGGCGCGTCGCGGCTCCTCATTTTCTGCGCATATATGCTCCAGATCCTGACCCTGGCCCTGCTCGGTATCGGGGCCGGACTGATCCTCGGCGCGCTTGCCCCTCTCGCGGCGCTGCCGCTCCTGCCTGCGGCGCTGCCGGTCGAGGTACGAGCGGGGATTTTTCCAACGCCGCTCCTGCTCGCCGCGGCTTACGGCCTTCTCGCAACCCTTGCTTTCGCGGCCTGGCCTGTGGGCGCGGCCTGCGAGATCCCGGCCGCGAGCCTTTTCCGCAACCTAGTCGCGCCGGCGCGCGCCCGAGGCGGGCTGCTCTCGACCCTCGTCACGTCGAGCGCCGCCGCGATGCTCGCCGGCCTCGCGGTGCTGACGGCCAGGGACCGGGTGATCGCGGTGTGGTTCATCCTTGGCGCTGGAGCGGCGCTCGCGGTGTTCCACCTCGCCGCAGACGGCATGATGCGCGCAGCCCGGCTTGCCGGCCGGCCGCACCAGCCGAGCCTGCGCCTCGCCCTCGCCAATCTCTACCGCCCGGGCGCGCCGACTGCGGGGGTTGTCGCGTCGCTGGGACTGGGACTTGCCGTCCTCGTGGCAGTGGCGCTCGTGCACGGCAACCTCGCAAGCGAGCTCGACGAGAGCCTGCCGCAGCGCGCTCCGTCCTTCTTCTTCATCGACATCCAGCCCGACCAGGTCGAGGCCTTCGACCGGCTCCTCGCCGGCATGAAAGAGGTCGGCGAACTGCGCCAGGTGGCCAGTCTGCGCGGCCGCATCACGGCGCTCAACGGCGTGCCGGTGGAGCGCGCCTATGTCGGACCCGATGCGCGCTGGGCCACGAGCTCCGAGCGCGGCCTTACCTATTCGGCGACGCTGCCAGCAGGATCGCGCCTCGTCGCGGGCGAATGGTGGCCCGCGGACTACCGGGGTCCGCCCCTCGTCTCCTTCGCCGCCGATCTCGCACGCGGCATGAAACTCAAGCTCGGCGATAGCATCACGGTGAACGTACTGGGGCGCGACCTAACCGCCACGATCGCCAATCTGCGCGAGATCGATTGGACTTCGCTCAACATCAATTTCGCGATGGTGTTTTCACCAGGAACGCTCGACGGCGCGCCACAAAACTTCATTGCCACGGCGCGGACCTCTCCCGAGAACGAGACGGCGTTGGAGCGTGCGGTGACCGACGCCTTCCCCAATGTCTCGGCGATCGGGGTCAAGGATGCGCTCGCGACCTTGAGCAGCATCGTCTCCTCGATCTCCGTCGCCATACGCATCACCGCGGCGATCACGCTCGCAGCGGGAACCTTGGTCCTCGCGGGCGCCGTCATCGCAAGCCACCGCCGTCATGTTTACGAAGCCGTCGTCCTGAAGGTGTTGGGCGCGACTCGGCGCCAGGTGGCAGAGAGCTTCGCGATCGAATACGGACTCCTCGGACTCGCGGCCGCTTTGCTTGCGGCGGTCATCGGCTCGATCGCCGCCTATTTCGTTCTGACGCAAGTGATGCATGCGCCGTGGAGCTTCCTTGCGGGCGACGTCGCGCTCACGATCGCCGTGGCGACGTCGCTGACGCTCATCGCCGGCTTCGCGGGCACCTGGCGCGCGCTCGGAGCGAAGGCTGCGCCGTTCCTGAGAAACGAATAGGCAGGAGAAAAGCATGACCGACCAATCGCTGCCCGACCCGAAGCGTCTCGTGTTTCCGGGACTTGCGCGGCTATACGGCGTGGGCGCGCGCTACGCCTACGCCTTCATGCGGTTCAGCACCGGGGCGATCCTGCTGCCGCACGGCATCGTGAAGCTCATGGCGGGCGTGCCCACGGGCTCGGCACGCGGGATCGCGGCGCACGGCCTACCCTTTGCGATGCTCCTCGCCTGGGCAGTGGTCTTCACCGAATCCTTCGCCGCGGCTTTCCTTGCGGTGGGATTGTTCACGCGCCTCGCGGCGCTGCTCATCTGGATCGAGATGTCGGTGATCATCACCATCTATCAGTGGCCCAACGGCTATTTCTGGACCGGCAAGGGCATCGAGTTCGCCCTGCTGTGGTGGCTCCTCTGCGTCGCGATCTTCTTCCGCGGCGGCGGCCGCTATTCCCTCGACCATTACCTCGGCCGCGAGATTTAGCGCAGAGCGCCGCTCACATGCCGTATTCGTCGTGCAGGCGAACCCAATCCATGTGGTAGCGCAGCCCCTCCTCGTCGCGGCCCTTGGGCACGATGTCGAGGTAGTGATAGGCGACGTTCAGCATGTCGAGGCCGCGCGAATAGGTGGAATAAGTGTGATAGAGGCTGCCATCGGCGTCCTTTGAAAAGACGCTCAGGCCCGGCGCATCGGCCATGCGGAAATGGATCGTGCCGTAATTGTAGTTGTTGCCGGGCTGGGCGAGTTCGGCCGCGGAGAAGCTCGTGCCGAAATCGCGGTTGAATGCGCCGTCCGCGCCGCAGGACACCCATTCGAAGCGCCAGCCCATCCGCTTCTTGAAGGCCTCGAGCTTCGCAAGCGGTGCCCGCGAGACCGCCGCCATGCTGACATCGCGGGCGTTGAGATGGACCGTGATGTTGTCGAAATTATCGGCCCAGAAGGAGCAGCTCTTGCACGCCGCGTTCCAGTCGGGATGAAACATGAGGTGGTAAATGACGAGCTGGCCGCGCCCGCGGAAAAGATCGGAAAGCCGCACCGTCCCGCCGGGCCCGTCGAAGGCATAGTCCTCGACCTTTTCCCAGGGGAGGGCACGCCGTTCGGCGCTGAGCGCATCCCGCGCGCGCGTGAATTCTTTCTCCTTGGCCATGAGCGCCTTGCGTGCTGCGATCCAGTCCGCATGGGGCACGACGCGATGTGCAGGGGTCATGGGCACCTCCTCAGGGTTTCGCCTGCCGCGTCGGGGGCGGCGGCGGAATTGTGTTCTTGAAGCTCGGGCGCTGCGCGTGACGCTCGTAATAGGCGGCTAGGTTGCGTGCGCCGGCGATGGCGTCGGCGCCCTCGGGGAACATCTTCACGTAGAAGAGGATCGGCAAGAGATTGATATCGGCGAAGGTGAAGCGGTCGCCGGCGAGATGGCCGGTCTTCGCGACGCCTTTGTCGAGGATCGCGATCTGGCTGCGCAGCTCGGGAACGACCGCATCGATCGCGCCGCGGTCGGGCTTGCCGTCCGCCGTCTTCGGGAAAAAATAGCCGAAGAGATAGGTGCGGATCATCACCCGGTCCATCATCGAATTGACGAGCGAGACCCATTGTTCCGCGAGCGCCGCGCTGCGCGGATCCTCGGGGAACAGCGGCGGTCCGGCGAAGGCCTTGTCGAGATAGGTCGCGATCGCCTTCGACTCGCAGAGCTCGAAATCGCCGTGGCGCAAGACCGGGATTTTGCCGAAGGGGTGGATTGCCAGCACTTCGGGCGAATGCGGCGCGGCAGACTTCAGCTCGTAAGGCACGCCTTTTTCCTCGCAGGCCATGCGCACGGTGCGCACATAGGTCGACGGGGCAAAACCGATGATTTCCACTGTCGGCATCATTTCCCTCCTTCGGATAGAAGTTGTGCGAGGCAATTGAGCGTCGACGCCCAGCCCCGCGCATGCTGCTCGCGACTTTCGACGGTCGCGAATTCGCGCTGCAGGATGACGAGGCGCGTGCCGCCGGGCGCGGCCTCGAAGGTGACAGTAACCTCGGTCTCATGGCCGCGCTGACCGTGCTCGTCCTCCCAGCCCCAGGTGAAGACGAGGCGGCGCGGCTTTTCGATCGCGCGATAGACGCCGCTGACCGTGTTTTGCTTGCCGTCACGCGAGCGCATCGTCGTACGCCATTTGCCACCCGGCCTGATGTCGAGCGCGTGGACAGGAATGTCGGTGCCCTCGGGTCCCCACCATTTGATGAGAAGCGCGGGATCCGTCCAATGCGCGAAGACGCGGTCGGGCGCCGCGGCGATCAACCGTTCCAGCCTTAGCTCCTTGTCGCTCACGTTTTCCTC
>Ga0187780_10001412_pt1 | contig 18128 bp, 13 predicted proteins | sample 1015_Q2_SP10_20__FD_132429 | JGI IMG/M metagenome (GOLD analysis project Ga0187780, IMG submission 132429) | Tropical peat soil microbial communities from peatlands in Department of Meta, Colombia - 1015_Q2_SP10_20_MG | ecosystem: Environmental > Terrestrial > Soil > Wetlands > Peat | place...
GCTCAAAAAGGCCCAGGTGCAAGGCGGCGCGCGATGCGCCGAGTGAGGCGTACTGGGATGTACGCCGCAGCGAGCGCGCGAGCGCGCCAACGCCGCAGATGGGCCTTTTTCAGCAGCCTGCTAGGCGTTGGGCTGGCCGTCGGCGGCAAAGAAGCCGAGCAGCGCGATCAGGGTCTCGCGCAGGCGCCTGCGTTCCACGATCATGTCCAGGAAGCCGTGCTCCAGCAGGAACTCGGCCCGCTGAAACCCGGGGGGCAGTTCCTGCCGGATCGTGTCCTGGATGACGCGGGGGCCGGCGAACCCGATGAGGGCCTTGGGCTCCGCGATCAGGATGTCCCCCAGCATGGCGTAGCTTGCCGTCACGCCGCCCGTGGTGGGATCGCACAGGACCGAGATGTAGGGCACGCGGGCCTTGGCCAGGCGCGCCAGGGCGGCGCTGGTCTTCGCCATCTGCATCAGCGAGAGGGCGCCTTCCTGCATGCGGGCGCCGCCCGAGCACGAGAGCAGGATCAGGGGGAAGCGCCGTTCCAGGGCGCGCTCGGCGCAGCGCGTCACCTTCTCGCCCACCACCGAGGCCATGCTGCCGCCCATGAAGCCGAACTCCATGGCCCCGATGGAGACCGGGTGGCCGCCGATGGTCCCCAGGCCGGACAGCAGGGCGTCCTTCATCCCGGTGGCCTTCACGGCCTGGCGCAGCCGGTCCGGGTACGGCTTGGAGTCCTTGAAGCCCAGCGGGTCCAGCGAGCGCAGGTTGGCGTCGTGCTCCTCGAAGCTTTCGGGGTCCAGCAGCCACTCCAGCCGCTGCCGGGACCCCACGCGGAAGTGGAAATTGCATTTGGGGCAGACCTGGAGGCTCCGCTCCAGCTCGACCTTGTAGATGATCTCCTTGCATCCGTCGCACTTGATCCAGAGCCCCTCGGGCATCCGGATCCGGCCCTCGCGGACGCCGACCTCTTCCCCGCTCCGGCGGAACCAGGCCATCGTCCTCCCTCCGCGCCCGACCGAAACTACCCCAGGGCCCCCGCCGTGTCAAACACGCCCGGCCCGCTCTCAGCAGGCTGCTGAAAAAGGCCCACCTGCGGCGTTGGCGCGCTCGCGCGCTCGCTGCGGCGTACCCGGAGTACGCCTCGGACCCACCTTCGGTGGGTACCCCCCCTTCGCGCGCCGCCTTGCATCTGGACCCTTTTGAGCAGCCTGCGGAACACGGGGTCCTGGACAGCCTGCCGGGGCAGGCTGCTGAAAGGGCGCGATGTCTGTCCCCGCTGCCCTGCGGCAGCGGGCGGGATCTTGGCGCGCTCCCTGCGGCGTACCGGCCCGCCCATTCCGCAATCCGCATTCCGCAATAGTGGCGCGCGCCGCCTTGCATCTGGACCTTTTTGAGCAGCCTGCGGAAGAGAGGGTTTTCAGCATCCTGTTCGGCCCTGTCTACTGGATGCCCCGCACCATGGCCAGGAACGCCTCGCGGTTGGCCCGCACCGTGGCGCGCGGCCCGTGCAGTTGCACCCAGAGGTTGCCCTTGGGCGTCTCCACGATGGCCGAGAGCAGCGTCTGGTCCGGCACGGCCGGCCCCCCGCCGCCCATCCCGACAGACCGCGCGTAGGACCCGGTGAACTCGGCCACGGTCACCGGCATGCCGCCCACCGTGAAGCGATCGATGGCCGGCGTGACCGGCTTCCCGTCCGGCGAGGAGAACTGGGACTGCCAGCGGGCGATGTTCGCATCCACGGAGCCGCCCTCCCCCTGGCCGAAATAGAACACGATGAATTCCGCCTCCCCCGAGCCGGGCGCCGCGGGCACGCGGAACTGGGCCAGCCGCATCGAGCTTGTTGGCCGCTCGGCCACCCAGGCGGCCGGCACCGGCGCCGTGCGATCGAGCAGTTGGATCCGGGTGGTGCCTGATCCGCCCGGCGTCCCCGCGTCGCCCGCCTTCGCCGCGATCACGGCCAGGACCACGCCGAGTGCGACCCGAAGCGTCCTCGACATCATCGGTCTTCCCTTCTGGCGGGCCCTCCCACGGGGTCCGCCCGCCGCGCGACGCTGCCACCATACGGGAAGGGATGCGGCAAGGCAAGGCCCGCCCGCCGCCCGCCCCCCCGGCCGGGGACCGGGAGCCTCGCGGCTATTCGTTGCGGAGGACGGGGAGGGGCTTCTGGCCGAGGAGGCGGAAGGTGGCGAGGAAGCCGACGGCCAGGGCCAGGGCGGCGGTGAGCGCGATGCCCAGGAGCATGGGCCAGGGCTCGAAGGTCCAGGGCGTGTGGAGGACGTAGCGGAGGACGATCCACGAGAGCGCGGCGCCCAGGGCCGTGCCGCCGGCCCCCGCCGCGGCGCCCAGGCAGGTGTATTCGACGGCGAAGGCCCGGGCCACGGCGCCGCGGGTGGCGCCCAGGGTCCGCAGGATGACGGATTCGTAGAGGCGCTGGCGGCGGGTGGCGGCCAGGACGCCCGCCATCACCACCAGCCCCGTGCCGATGGCGAAGAGAGCGATGGCGCGCACCGCCAGGGCGATCCGGTCCAGCACGGCGGCCACGCCCGCCAGCACCTCCCGCACGGGGATCGCCGTGACGTTCGGAAACGCCCCCACCACGGCGTCGCGCAGCGCGTCCTCGGCCGCGACGGGCACGCGGGCCGTGGCGATGAAGGTGGCGGGGGCGCCCTCCAGCGCGCCGGGCGACAGGACCACGAAGAAGTTGGTGCCGAAGCTCTGCCAGTCTACCCGGCGGAGGCTCATCACCTGGACCTCCACTGGCACGCCCTGCACGTCGAAGGTAAGGGTGGAGCCCACGTCCACGCCGAGGCGCCGCGCCGCCTCCTCCTCCACGGAGGCGCGGGGCAGGGCCGCGGCCTCCTGCGGCGTCCACCACCGCCCGCGCGCGATCTCGTTGCCCGGCGGGAGGTCGCGCCGGTAGGTCAGCACGTACTCGCGCGTGAAGTGCCAGAGGCCTTCGCGCCCCTGGGCCCTGCGCCGTTCCATCAGCTCGCGCGTGATGGGCTCGCCGTTGACGGCGGCCAGCCGGGCCCGCACCACGGGCGCGACCTCGGGAGGCGTGCCCCGCGCCCGGGCGGCCACGATGCGCTCGAACGCCTCCCGCTGGTCCGGCTGCACGTCCAGGAAGAAGAACGAGGGGATCCCGCGGCGGCGCTCGTGGTCGATCTGACGGCCGAGGCTGGCCTGCAGCAAGGCCGCGGCCATCAGCAGCATCACGCCGGCCCCCAGGGCCAGCACGACGCGCCCCGCGTGCCCCCCGGGGCGCCGGAGGGCGGCCACCCCCTGCCGCCACGCCCCCCACGGCGGCGGGGGCAGCGCGCGAGCCAGCAGGACGAGGGCACGGGCCAGCCCCACCAGCGCGATCGCCGCGCCCAGCGATGCCGCCAGGAAGATCCCGCCCGCCTTCAGTGAGCCCGCCTGCCAGAGGGCCAGCCCGGCCAGCCCCGCGGCGATGGGCAGCCCGGCGGCCCAGGGGCGGCGCGCCGGCCGGCCCTCCGCCTCCACCTCCCGCCGCAGGATGAGGGAGGGAGGGATGGCCCGCAGCTCCAGGAGGGGCCAGAGGGCGCAGAGGAAGCTGGTGAGCCAGCCCAGGGCCAGCCCGCGCAGCAGCGTCCAGGGGTCCGGGAGCGGGTCGATGGCGAGGGGGACGAACCCGGCCGCCACACCGACGAGCGCCGGCTGGATCGCGCAGCCGAGCGCGGCCCCCGCGAGGCCGGCGGCCAACCCGACCGCCTGGGTCTGCACGAGGTAGATCCCCAGCAGTTCCCGGGAACCGGCGCCCAGGACCTTGAGCGTGGCGATGGTGGCGAGCTGCCGCCGCACGAAGGTGGCCACCGCCGAGGCCACCCCGATCCCCCCCACCAGCAGGCTCGCCAGGCCGACCAGGCCGAGGTACGTGGCGAATCGGGTGAAGAACCGGCGCAGGCCCGGCTGGGCCTCCTCGAAGGTGGCGACCTGCACCCCGGGATCGGCGATGCCCCGGGCGAGCGCCTCGCGCGCGGCCCCGGGGTGCGCGCCGGCCGGCAGCCGGACGAGGGCGCGGGCGCGCACGCGGCTCCCCAGCTGGAGCAGGCCGGTGCGCTCCAGGTCCCCGGCGGCGATGAGGACGCGCGGGCCCAGCGCCAGCAGGCCCGCCGAGCGGTCCGGCTCCCGCCGCACCACCCCGGCGATGCGGAAGCTGGCCGTCCCGATCTGCAGCCGGTCCCCCACCCGCAGCCCGAGGCGCGAGAGCAGGTCTTCCCCGACCACCGCGCCGCCCCCGGCCAGCAGCGCGGCCAGGGGTCCCCGGGGTTCCGTCTCCACCGCCCCGTACAGCGGGTAGCCCTCCTCCACCGCCTTGAGCGCCACCAGCGCCGTTGCGCCGCTCGGGCCGCGGGCCATGCCGGGCAGCTCGCGCACGCGGACCACCGCGGCCCCGCCGCGCCGCAATCCCTGCAGCGCCGCCTCGGCGTCGGGGCCGAGGGGCCGGGCGGACCGCAGCTCCAGGTCGCCGCCCAGCAGGGCCCGGCCCTCCCTGGTGAGGGCGCGGTCCAGGTTTGCGGCGAAGGTGCCCACGGCCACCACGGCGGCCACGCCCAGCGCCACGGACGCGAAGAAGGCGGCGAAGTGCCGCCAGGCCCCGCGCATCTCGCGCCAGGCCATGCGCAGGATGATCCGGCGGCTGATCACGGCCGCCCCTCCGAGGCGCCCGCTCCCCCGGCGCGCGCGGGGCCGGCCCCCGGCCCGCCCCCTCTTCCGGCGCCGTCCACGATGCGCCCGTCCCGCAGGGCGATGACGCGCTCGGCGTGCACCGCCAGCGCCGGGTCGTGGGTCACCAGCAGCAGCGTGCTCCCCCGCTCCCGGTTCAGCCGGAGCATCAGCTCGATGATGTGGGCGCCCGTCTGCGAATCCAGGTTCCCGGTGGGTTCGTCGGCCAGGAGCAGGGGCGGCCGCAGGGCCACGGCGCGCGCCAGGGCCACGCGCTGCTGCTCGCCGCCCGAGAGCTGCACCGGGTAGTGGTGCGCCCGGTCCCCCAGGCCCACCGCCTCGAGGAGTTCTCGCGCGTGCCCCAGGGGATCGGCCGCGCCGGCCAGCTCCAGGGGGACGGCCGCGTTCTCGGCGGCGGTGAGCGTGGGGATCAGGTGGTAGGACTGGAAGACGTAGCCGATGGTGTCCCGCCGGAAGCGCGCCAGGGCGGCCTCGCCGAGGCCGGTCACCTCCACGCCCGCCACGCGGATCGAGCCGGCCGTGGGCCGGTCGAGGCCGGCGATGAGCCCCAGGAGCGTGGACTTGCCGCTCCCCGACGGCCCGGCGATGGCCACCACCTGGCCCGCCGGCACGTCGAAGCTGATGCCGTCCAGGACCGTCACGGGCCGGCCGCCGCTGGCGAGGCGCATCCCGAGGCCCCGGATTTGAACCATCGGGGCAGGCGTATTACCATCCACGGGTGATCCCCCTGCGCCGCGCGCTCGTCCTGGCCTCGCTCCTCGCCGTCCTGACGCCCGCCGCCCCCGGCGGCGCGGCGCAGGACGCCGAGCCCGTCATCGTGGCCCTGGGCGATAGCCTCACCGCCGGCCACGGCGTGGAGGCCCACGAGGCCTACCCCGCGCGCCTGGAGGCCCTCCTGCGGCGCGAGGGCTACCGCTACCGCGTCGTGAACGCGGGGGTGAGCGGCGATACCACTGCGGGCGGCCTGCGGCGGGTGGACTGGGTGCTGCGGGCCCACCCTGAGGTGGCCATCGTCGCCCTCGGCGCCAACGACGGCCTGCGCGGCTTGAGCGTGGCCGCCATGCGGTCGAACCTGGAGCGCATCGTGCGGCGCCTGCAGAAGGCCGGGGCGCGCGTCCTCCTGGCGGGCATGCGCCTTCCCCCCAACTATGGCGCCGACTACGCCGCGGAGTTCGCCGCCGCCTTCCCCGCCGTGGCCCGGCGCACGGGCGCTTCGCTGATGCCGTTCTTGCTGGACGGCGTCGCCGCCCGCCCCGCGCTCAACCAGGCTGACGGCATCCACCCGAACGCCGCCGGCCAGCAGGCGGTGGCGGAGCGGCTCTGGCCGTACCTCAAGCCGCTCTTGAGGAAGTGATGGCGCCGCGGCCCACCACGGCGAGGCTACCATACGCGCCCGGCGAGCCGCCCGCAACACGGACGCGCCCGCCCCGAGGACCGCGGGATGCTCAGGCGATGTGTGAGCGTGCGGCCCTGGGCCGGCGTTGGCTTCCAGGAAGCGATGGATCGGCCCACAAACTCCGCCGCATTCTCGCGTCCGGCGGCCAGCCAACGCTTCGTGCCCGCGTAACGGACCTTAGGGATGTGTGAAGCGGCCGCAGGCTTTGGATAATCGGCGATGGAGCGCCCCGGTAACCAGCTTCTTTGCTCGCCCCTGGACCTGGCCGGCTTCGTCGCGTGCGAGCACCTGACGCAGCTCGACCTGGCCGTCACGCTCGGGGAGGGCACACGTCCGCTCTTTGAGAACGCCTACGCGGACCTTCTCAGGCGCAAGGGCGAGCAGCACGAACGGACGTATCTCGAGGAACTGCGCGCGGCGGGCCAGGGGATCACACAGGTCGGGCTCGGCGAGGGGCGGGGCTTCGAGGCGGCGGCCAGGGCGACCGTCCAGGCGATCCGCGACGGCGCCCGGTACGTCTATCAGGCCGTCTTCCTGGCGGACGGGTGGCGCGGGGTCGCGGACTTCCTCGAGCGGGTCGAGCGGCCCTCGGCGCTCGGCCCCTGGAGCTACGAGGTACTGGACACGAAGCTGGCCCGGCATCCGGGACCCGAGCACGCCCTGCAGCTCGCCTTCTACAGCCATGCCCTCGGACAAATCCAGGGACTCGATCCCCAGGCCGCCCACCTCATCCTCGGGACCCGCGAGCGCGTGTCCCTCAGGCTGCCGGACGTCTCGGCGTATTACCGCCGCCTGCGGCGCCGCTTCGAGGCCGCGGTCGAGGCCCGTGGCAACACCGCCCCGTACCCGTGCGAGTATTGCCCGCTGTGCAACTTTCGGTCGGCCTGTGAAGACCGCTGGGAGCGTGAGGACCACCTCGTCCGCGTCGCCGGCATCCGCCGCGACCAGATCGTCCGGCTGGCGGCGGAGGGCATCGCCACGCTGACGGCGCTGGCCGAGGCGCCCCGGGATACCCGCGTTCCGAAGATGCCGCCCCAGACGTTCGAGGGGCTGCGGGAGCAGGCGGCGCTCCAGCTCCGCACCCGGCGCGAGGGGCGGATCGCCTACGAGGCCCGCCCGGTCGAGGAGGGCCGCGGCTTCGCGGCGCTGCCGCCGCACTCGCCCGGCGACCTGGTGCTGGACCTGGAGGGCCATCCCTTCTTCGAACCCGCGCGGGGCCTCGAGTTCCTCTTCGGCGTCCTCGCGCTGGATTGGGCGGCGGCCCGCTACCAGCCCATCTGGGCACACGACCGGGCCGGCGAGCGACGCGCCCTCGAGGATTTCATCGATCTCGTCCACGCCCGGCTCGCCGTGCACCCCGACCTCCACGTCTACCACTTCGCCGCCTACGAGCCGAGCGCCATCAAGCGGCTCATGGGCGAATACGCGACGCGCGAGGCGGAGGTGGACGCGTTGCTGCGCCGCAAGACGTTCGTGGACCTCTATACCATCCTGCGCCAGGCGCTGCGGGCAGGCGTGCCGAGCTACTCGCTGAAGGAACTGGAAGGCCTGTTCGGCTTCGTCCGGGCGGGTGCCGTGCGGGCGGGGATGGACGCCATCGTGGAGTACGAGCGCTGGCTCGAGACCCGGGACGCGGGACTCCTGGCGCAGATCGCCGCGTACAACGAGGAAGATTGCCGGGCCACGCTGGGTCTGCTCGAATGGCTCCGCCGCCTGCGCCCTCCCGGCCTCCCGTGGCCTGCGCCCCCCGAGCCCCGCGAGCTCCGGCCGGAGGCGGCGGAGGCCTTCGAGGCGCGGCAGCGCCTGCGGGAGGGACTCCTCGAGGGAGCGGAGCCCAGGACCCCCCGCTGGCTGGCAGCCGAACTCCTCGAATACCACCGCCGCGAGGGCCGGCCGGCCTGGTGGTGGTACTTCGAGCGGCTGGGGAAGATGCCGGAGGAGCTGGTGGACGACACGGAGGCGATCGGCTGTCTCGAGACCGATCCCCGGGTCCCACCGGAACCCCGGAAGAGATCGCTCGTTCATACCCTCCGGTTTCCGCCACAGGACCACAAGCTTGGGCCGGGATGGGCCCACGATCCCGCCACCGGCCGTCGGGCTGGCGAGATCCTGGAGATCGACGATACGGAGGGGACGCTCCGGCTCCTGCGCGGCCCGACGCTGGGTGCCACGCCGCTTCCCCGGGCCCTGATCCCAGAAGGTCCCATCGAGAATCAGCACCAGCGCGAGGCGGTATTCCGGTTCGCCGAGTCGGTCCGGCACGGCACCGGGCGCTACCCGGCGCTGGAAGGCATCCTTGGCCGCGAGCGTCCGCGTATCCGGGGCCTCCCCTCCGGGGCCCGGCTCCAGACCACTGACCTCTCCCAAATGAAGGCCCTCGCCCTGGGCCTGGACGGGAGCCACCTCTTCGTGCAGGGGCCACCGGGCACCGGGAAGACCTGGACCGGGGCTCGCGTGGCGGTCCACCTCATCGCCAACGGCAAACGGATCGGGGTGGCGGCCCAGAGCCACAAGGCGATCCATAACCTGCTCGCCGAGGTGGAGCGGGTGGCGCGGGCCGAGCGCGTACGCTTCCAGGGCCTGAAGAAGTCCACCAGGGACAACCCCGAGTCGGAGTTTGCAGGGGAGTTCATCACCAATGAGCCGGACGCGGCGCAGGCCGTCCGGCCGGGCCCACAGGTCCGGCTCCTTGCCGGCACCGCCTGGCTCTTCGCGCGGGAAGAGCTCGACGGGACGCTGGACTACCTGATGATCGACGAGGCGGGGCAGGTCTCGCTTGCCGATGCCGTGGCGATGGCCACATCGGCGCGGAATCTCGTCTTGCTGGGCGACCCGCTCCAGCTCGCACAGGTCTCCCAGGGCGTACATCCGGAGGGGAGCGGCGCCTCCGTCCTCGAGCACCTGCTGGGGGAGGATCCCACGATTCCGGAGGATCGGGGGGTTTTCCTTGAGCGGAGCTTCCGGATGCACCCGGACGTGTGCGCGTTCATCTCCGAGATCGTCTATGCCGGAAGACTGGGTTCAGACGAGCGGGCCGAGCGCCGGACGACGAGCTCCGGGACCGGCATCCGCTTCGTCCCGGTGGACCACGAGGGAAACCGCTCGGATTCCTCTGAGGAGGTCGCGGAGATCAGGTCTCTGATCGCTGGCATGCTTCCCGGGACGTTCACGGATGACGAGGGCAGGACCCACCCACTTCGGGAGCAAGACTTCATGGTGGTAGCACCCTACAACGCCCAGGTGCGCCGACTCCGGGACGGGCTTCAGGGCGGGGTGCGCGTGGGCACCGTGGACAAGTTCCAGGGGCAGGAAGCGCCCATCGTCTTCTTCTCGATGGCAACCTCAAGCGGCGAGGACGTGCCGCACAACCTTCCCTTCCTCTTCTCACGTAACCGCCTGAATGTGGCCATTTCGCGGGCGCAGTGCCTCGCCATCCTCGTCTGCTCGCCGCGCCTCTTGGAGGCGCGCTGCCGCTCGATCGAGGAGATGATGCTTGTCAACGCGTTGTGCCGGCTCGTGGAGTATGCGCGGTGACCCCGGACGCGGTGTCATAGCAGACCGTCCGCCGGTTCATGGAATCGGCGGTCTGGCGATGCGCCGGTCTCTTCAGGCTTATCGATCTCCCGCCCGCCGTCCCCGCCGGGGGTGGGGCGTCTCACAGCTTCTTGGTGAGCAGTTCGCGGATCTCGCCGTCGCCGAACATGCCGTCGGTGCGCAGCGCGTACGCGCAGTGCATCTCGAGCACGCCGCCGTCGAAGGCGAGCTTCATCTGCGACTTCTCCTTCACGTTCTTGAGCTTGATCTGCTTCAACCCCTCGCGCACCGCCTCCTTGCCCAGGTCGTCCTGGCAGATCGTGCGCAGCGCCATGTTCAGGCGGTGGCACGAGATGTTGTCGATGAAGTTGAGGGCCTCCATGTCGTCGGCGAGGCTCGCCCAGTCGACTTCGTAGGGGATGGCCTTCCCGCAAATCTCCTCGATCTCCTTCACGCGCCCCGGAAAGGTGACCTCCTGCAGCTCCTTCATCTTCCGCCGCTCTTCGAGCCCCATGTCTTCCTCCTCCCGCTAGGGTTGAGCGCACGATCCAACAGCGCGGCAGCATACCATGTCGTGTGCGAAAGAGAAAAGCGTCGGGATCGGTGGGGGGGCGGTAGATATCCCCGGAGGGACGTGCTAGAGGTATCTGCGACGCGGTGCGGGCGCTCCGGCAGGGGGCGGGGGCAGAGGGCTCGCGACCTGGGTCGTGCTGCGATGTGGTCCTCGGGCGGGAAGGACGCGCATGACGACTCCCACCGTCGACATCACCACGAGCGGGCGCGGCGGCACGATCTACTACCGCGAGGGGCGCAATGTCGCGGTGTTCGGCTGGGAATTCGCGGTGCCGCCCGCCATCGCCCTTCTGTTCGGGCAGAACGCGCAGGTGTGGGACCGCGCATACCCGTGGGCGGCGGGCCGGCAGGCCGAGGTCTTTGGCTGTGTCGGCGCGGAAGTTGCGCGCCAGAAGGCCCCGGAGGCGCGGTTCGAGGTCGATCTCGATACCGGCATCATCTCGCTGATCGGCAGGTCGTCCAGGAAGCGCACCGCCGCGGCTCGGGCGCGCGGGCGGCCCACCCCAGCCTTCAAGCGGTTCCTGTCCGGCATGGTCCCGGTGTGGGAGGAGTGGCGCGACGATCAGACGTATGACGTCTCGGCGATCGCGAACATGACGGCGGGAGAGCGGGAGCAGATCGTCTCCCTGCTCACCAGCCGCGATGTGACCTGGCGGGAAGTGGAGGTGCTGGCGGCGATCGCCACCCCGGCGGCGCGCGCCGCGCTTGAGGCGGCATCGAGCCACCATCTCTCCATCGACACCCGCCTCGCCGCTGCGGAGGCCCTGTACCGCCAGAAGGGGATGGCCGACCTGGACGCCTTCCTAGCCCGGCAGATCCGGAATTTGGACCGCCCCGCGAACGGGCTCAAGCGCGCGCTGTCGCTGGCCGAGCGCCATCCCAGCGACGTCGTCAAGCGGGCGCTGCTCTGGGCCAGCTACAATTGCACCGAGTGCGCGCTGCACTGCGCGAGCCTGCTGCTGCGCCTGGCCGGCGTCGGCAAAGAGCCGTTCGATGAAACGGTGCAGGGGATGCTGCGAAGGCTCGGCCTGCACAACAGTGACTTCGATCGCAAGGCCGCCTTCGAGGAGCTGTGCAGGGTGGTGAACATGAACCTCGACCACGAAGCACCCTGCTAGCAGGCTGCTGAAAAAGGCCCATCTGCTGCGTTGGCGCGCTCGGGCGCTCGCTGCGGCGTACATCCCAGTACGCCTCACTCGGCCCTTCGCGCGCCGCCTCGCACCTGGACCTTTTTGAGCAGCCTGCGGAACACGGGGTCCTGGTCAGCCTGCCGGGGCAGGCTGCTGAAAAGGCCCGAGGTCTGTCCCCGCTGCCCTGCGGCAGCGGGCCGGGTCTTGGCGCGCTCGGGCGCTCGCTGGGGCGTATCGGCCGGCCCAATCCGCATTCCGCAATGGGAGGCGCCGCCCTGCATCTCCACCCTTTTGAGCGGCGTGGACAGAGGGGGTTCTTCTGGGAAAGGAGACTTGCGATGGCACAGCCGGCAACGCCCATGCCGCCGTGGCTCTTCCACCTGACCGACGAGGCGAAGGGGATTCCCCGAAAACTGGGGGAGGGGATCACCACGCGGATCTTCGTGGGCGATCGCGCGATGCTCTCCGTGGTGCGGATCGCCCCGCACAGCACGGGGGCCGTCCACAGCCATCCGGAGGAGCAGTGGGGCGTCCTGCTGGAGGGGCGGTGCGTCCGGATCCAGGGCGGCGAAGAGGTGGAGGTACAGGCGGGGGCCTTCTGGCACACCCCGGGCGGCGTCCCCCACGGGATCCGGACGGGCCCCGTGGGCGCGCTGGTGCTGGATGTGTTCGCCCCGCCGCGCGAGGCCTACAAGCGCGCCGGGGAGGGCTTCGGTGCATCGCCGGGCGGCAGGGCATAGGGCCCCGCACCAGGCGCATCTTCACCCGGGCCGCCCCTGCGTCTGGCTCCCCGGATCGCACGATCGGATATTCCAGGGATGAGGCACAGCACCATTCGTGCTGTGGGGCATTCCATCGAAGGTTCACGATACGAACTCGGGACATGACGGCGGCGCCAGCGCCCCTCGGGTCGTGACGTTTCCTCCACGTACACGCGCCCTCCCGGCGGTTATTGAGGCAATTGCGGCGGGCTGCTCACCTCCGGGGCCACCTCGCCCGTCAAGGACTGCAGGAAGACCACCAGGTCCGCCTGTTCCTGGTCCGTCAGGTTGAGGGGCTGGACCTCTTTGGAGAGCCAGCCATTCTTCACGCCGCCCTTGTTGTAGAACGCAACCACCTGCGCCAGGGTCTCCTCGCTGCCGTCGTGCATGTACGGGCCGCGTGCGCTCACCTCGCGAAGGGTGGGGGTCTTGAAGGCCCCTTGATCTCCGTCCCGCTTGGTGGCCGTGTATCGGCCCAGGTCCGGATTCTGCTTGTCCATGCCGACCCCGATGTTGTGATATCCCTCGTCTGTGAAGTTGAACCCGGCATGGCAGGCGGCGCAACGCGCCTTGCCGCTGAAGAGGGTCATGCCGCGCTGCGCGGCCGCCGACAGCGCGTTCTTGTCCCCGGCCTGGAACCGATCATAGGCGGAGTTGCCCGAGAGGATGGTCCGGACATACGCGGCAATGGCCTTGGCCACGCCATCGGCATCGAGATCCTTTCCGAACACCTTTCGGAACTCCTGCCGGTAGGCCGGGACTTCGCCGAAGTGCTTCACGACCAACTCGTCCGTTCGATTGGCGTCCTTGAGCGCCTGCTCCTCCAGGGTGGGCCGGAGGCCGGTCCAGAGCTGCTGGTCGCTGAACAGCCGGTTGACGATGGTGGGGGCATGCCGGGGCGTCGGCTTGCCGGAGAACATGGTGGAGAACCGGTTGGGATCGCTCCACCCGTGATCGGGCGGGTGGCAGGTCACGCACGCGACGGTCCCGGAGGAGGACCAGCGTTTGTCCCAGAAGAACTGCTTGCCGAGGGCAACCTTCTCCGGGGTGATGGGGTTATCGTCCGGGATGAAGCCGGCCGATTCCTGCAGGCCGAGAGGCAGCTTCAGCTTGTTGTCCGCCCCCTGCACGCCCGCCGCGCAGAGCAGGAGGACCAGCACCAAGAGCACAGTGGAACGTGATCGCATACCCAACCCCCTTCGTGTGTGGTGAACCCCCACTGCCCAACGCTCGCTCTCCCCTGCTGGTTCCCGGACCATCGCCACCCTTCGGAGGCCTTCGCATCAGCCCGCCCTATCGCCGCCCGCACAAATGAGAGCCCGCGCCGTTCACGGACGGGACCGGGCCGAGCATCTCCGTGTGCCGGGGTCCGGAACCTCCGCTAACGCACGGCCGGGGCCCGTCCACAGCCGTCCGGGGGGGCGATGGGGCGTCCTGCTGGAGCGGCGGTGCGTCCGGATCCAGGGCGGCGAGAAGGTGAAGTGGGGCCGTGGGACGCCGGGGCACGGGGGAGGCAACCGCCTCCGGCAATTGCTCTTGCGACGTTACCGGCCGCGGGAACAGACCCGGGCTGCCCGCCCGGTCACGAAGCCGCGATCTCTTCCAGGCTCGCTCCCGGCACGATGGGTGTGCCGTAGCGGTAGAAGCTCTTCGCCAACGGGCTGCCGAACCAGATGCTGCTCTTCTCCAGGTCCACCTCGTTGGCCACGTTCCATACCACCGTCTGCCAGTCCGGATCGAAGATGAGGTAGCCCGTGTCGCCGAACAGCTCCACGCGGTTGCCGCCGGGCTCGAAGCAGTAGAGGAAGTATCCCTGGGTGACGCCGTGCTTGGCCGGCCCCGCTTCGATCCGCACGTCGCGCTCGCTGAAGACATCCGCGATGTCGAGGAGGTGTTGCTGCGCGCCGTACCAGTAGGCGATGTGATGGAAGCGCCCGCGCGAGCCGGTGGCATCGCGCATGACGGCGATGTCGTGCACCATGGCGTTCACGCTCAACCAGGCCCCCACCTCGATGCCGCCCTCCCCGATCTTCTGTTCCCGCAGGCGAAAGGTCAGGACGTCCATCAGGAACTGGCGATTGCGCGCCACATCGCTCACCATCACGTTCACGTGGTCGATCCGGCGCACGGGCACGCCGCGGAGCGGCCGCTTGGAGGGGCGGTTGCGCAGCTTGCTGCGCAGGTCGTCCGGGGCCTTGAAGTAGTCCAGCTCCCACAGGACCTTCATCCGATGGCCGTCCGGCGACCGGAAGGCGTAGGCCGGGCCGTGCGCGTAATCGCGTTCGCGCCAGCCTTCGCCGCAGCCGGAGGCCTCGATGGCCTTCACCCGCCGTTCCAGGGCGTCCCGTGAGGCCGCCCGCCACGTGATCTCCTCCAATCCCGGCTCCTTCCGCTCGGTGATTTTCAGCGTGTATTGATAGAAGTCCTCATAGGCCCGCAGATACACGGATTGCCCCTCGCGATGGCCGACCTCCATCCCCAGAAGATCGTGGAAGAAGGCCACGCTCTCTTCGGGCACGGGGGAATAGAGGGCCACGCTGACCAGTTGGGCGACGTCGGTATTCGTCATTGTCTCCTTCCTCCGTGATGCATCCCTCGCCCCGCCCTCACCGGCGGGGTCGAATTCGGGACGGGATTCGGGGCTGGGTAGCCGGCGAGCTGCCGAAACGGCGCAAGGCGTCGCCAGGGAAATCGGATTTCCCCCTCCTGCTGAGCGGCCGGCACCGGGGGAGGTTTTTCAGCGCCCCGTCAGAGGTTCCCCCAGACCTCGGTGGCGGTCTCCACCACCAGGCGGAGCTTGGCGCGCTGCTCGTCGGGCGTGACCTGGTTGCCGTGCACGGTGCTGGAAAAGCCGCACTGGGGGCTCACGGCGAGCTGCTCCAGCGGCACGTGGCGGCTGGCCTCCTTGAGGCGCCGCACCAGCTCGGCCTTGGGCTCCAGGGCGCCGACCTTGGAGGTGATGATCCCGAGGGCGACGACCTTCTTGCCGCGCGGGACGAAGCGGAGGGGCGCGAAGTCGCCGGACCGGTGGTCGTCGTACTCCAGGAAGTAGCCATCCACCTCGAGCTCGTTGAAGAGGGCTTCGGCCACCGGCTCGTAGCCGCCCTCGGCGACCCAGGCGCTCTTGAAGTTGCCGCGGCACAGGTGGAGGCAGACGGTCAGTCCGGCGGGCCGGCCGCGCAGGGCCGCGTTGATGAGCCGGGCGTAGCGGTGCGGCAACTGGTCCGGATCGTCGCCGCGTCCCCTGGCGTCCGCGCGCAGCTTGGGGTCGCACAGATAGGCCAGGTTGGTATCGTCCAGCTGGATGTACCGGCAGCCGGCGGCCGCCAGGTCCGCGATCTCCTCCCGGTAGCAGCGCGCCAGGTCCTCGAAGAATGCCTCCAGGTCCGGGTAGGCCTCGCGGCTGATCGCCCCGCGGCCGCCACGGAAATGGACCATGGTGGGGGACGGGATGCAGACCTTGGGCGTCGCCCGCGCCACCGACTGCAGGTAGCGGAAGTCGTCCACCTGGATCGGGCGGGTGCGGCGCAGTTTCCCGGTCACTTCCAGCCGCGGCGGGGCGAAGTCCACATCGCCCCGCGCGCCGTGGAACCGCGTGGAGAGCCCGCCGCGCACGGCGATCCCCTCCAGCTTCTCCAGGAAGTCGATGTGGAAGTAGGTGCGCCGGTGCTCGCCGTCCGTCACGGCGCGGAGGCCCAGCTCCTCCTGGAGCCGCACCGCGTCGCGGATCGAGCGATCCTCGGCGGCGCGCAGCTCGGGCGCGGAGATCTCGCCGCGCGCGCGGCGGTCGCGCGCGTCCAGCAGTTCCTTCGGCCGCAGCAGGCTGCCGACGTGGTCGGCGCGAAAGGGGGGGTGAGATCTCGCGTCCATGTCAGGCTCTCCTCCATGCGTTCACTGGCCGCCTTGGCCGTGCCATTGCCAACCCGCAGCACGATATGTGGGATCTTCGGGCCGATGCATCCTCGTCCCCGCCCCGGCGCTGCCGGGAGAGGGTCGTCCTCATGCCGTCCCCTCCTCGGCTGCACCAACACGCCGCGAGGCAGCGGGCCGCCACGGACGCCCGGCATCTGAACACCTCCGGTCACGCCGTCTCTTCGGCCGCTCAGGGCGCGATGTACGCCGTCTTGACGATGGTGTAGAACTCGGCCGCGTAGCGGCCCTGCTCGCGGGGGCCGTAGCTCGAACCCTTGCGCCCGCCGAAGGGCACGTGGTAGTCCACGCCGGCGGTGGGCAGGTTGACCATCACCATGCCGGCCTGCGAATTGCGCTTGAAGTGGCTGGCGTGCTTGAGCGACGTGGTGACGATGCCGGAGGAGAGGCCGAAGGGCGTATCGTTGGCCACGGCCAGCGCCTCCTCGTAGTCCCGCACCCGGATCACGTTGGCCACCGGCCCGAAGATCTCCTCCCGGCTGATCCGCATGGTGTTGGTGGACTCCGTGAAGAGGGCGGGTGTCAGGTAGAAGCCGCGCCGCTCGCGGGTCAGCCGCTCGCCGCCCCAGGCCAGCTTGGCGCCCTCCTTCCGCCCCACCTCGATGTAGGAGAGGTCCTGGTCGAGCTGCGTCTGGTCCACCACGGGCCCGATGTCCGTCCCCTCCTTCAGGGCGTCGTCCACCTTGAGGGCCTTCATGCGCTCGATCATGGCGGTTACGAAGCGGTCGTGGATGGCGGCGGTCACGATGAACCGGCTCGAGGCCGTGCAGCGCTGCCCCGTGGAAAAGAACGCGCCCTGGGTCGCGCTGTTGACGGCCACGGCCAGGTCGGCATCGTCCAGGATCACCAGCGGGTTCTTGCCGCCCATCTCGAGTTGCACCTTGGCCATCCGCTCCACGGCCTTGCGGGCCACGGCGCGCCCCGTCTCCACCGAGCCGGTGAAGCTGATGCCGTCCACCTCGGGGGAGGTGATGATGGCCTCGCCCACCGAGGAGCCTCGGCCCACCACCAGATTGAAGACGCCCGGCGGCGTCCCGGCGCCGGCGATGATATCGGCCAGCGCCCAGGCGCAGCCGGGCACGAGGTCGGCCGGCTTGAAGACGACGCAGTTGCCGTAGGCCAGGGCGGGCGCGATCTTCCACGCCGGGATCGCCAGGGGGAAGTTCCAGGGGGTGATGATGCCCACCACCCCCAGGGGCTCGCGCGTGATCTCCACGTCGATGCCCGGCCGCACCGAGGGCACGCGCTCGCCGCCGAGCCGCACCACCTCGCCGGCGTAGAACTTGAAGATGTAGCCGGCCCGGCCCGCCTCGCCGATGCCTTCGGGCAGCGTCTTGCCTTCCTCGCGCGAGAGGAGCGTGCCCAGCTCCGTCTTGCGCTTGAGGATGGCGTCGCCGATCCGGTCCAGCAGGTCGGCGCGCTCCTGGATGCTCCCGCGCGCCCACGCCGGGAAGGCCGCCCGCGCGGCGGCGATGGCCTCCCGGGCCTGGGCCGCATCGGCGCGCGCGTACTCGCCCACCACGTCGTCCAGGTTCGATGGGTTGATGTTCCGGTTGGTGTCTCTGCCCTCGACCCACTTGCCGCTGATCAGGTTCCCGTGCATGGCGCAACCTCCTGGCGCCGGCCCATGGGGAAGACGGCGGGGCCGGTGCAATCACGATAGCACAGCGCGCGGGCGCGACGGAAGTCCCTCGGCCAACCGGATTCCCCGGCTCCCGCCGGGCCCCGCCACCCGACGGCGGGCCGCTTCCCGCCGCCCCTGGCGGGCTTCAGCAGCCTGCCACGGCAGGCTGGGCTACCACCCGTGTTCCGCAGGCTGCTCAAAAAGGTCCAGGTGCAAGGCGGCGCGCGACGGGTTGAGTGAGGCGTACTCCGGGTACGCCGCAGCGAGCGCCCGAGCGCGCCAACGCCCTACCCGCTGCCACCGGGGCAGCGGGGAGAAATGTAGGGCCTTTTTCAGCAGCCTGCTAGGCGTGCGGGACCCGGCCCAGGAACCTGCGCACCGGCGTGAAGAAGGCATCCGGCTTCTCCAGGTAGGCGAAGTGCCCGGTGCCCTCGACGATCACCAGCTCCGCGCCCGGCATGTGGCGCCGAAGCTCCTCGGAGAAGTA
>Ga0187780_10001414_pt1 | contig 18126 bp, 18 predicted proteins | sample 1015_Q2_SP10_20__FD_132429 | JGI IMG/M metagenome (GOLD analysis project Ga0187780, IMG submission 132429) | Tropical peat soil microbial communities from peatlands in Department of Meta, Colombia - 1015_Q2_SP10_20_MG | ecosystem: Environmental > Terrestrial > Soil > Wetlands > Peat | place...
CTGTTACTCGGCCAATCCCCTGGTGAATGTCTTTGCCCTCGGGCTGGTCCGGCGAGATCAAATTTTCTATGCGCGGGCCGCCGGGGAAGGGAACCCGGTCATTTATGTGGGCGCCAAGACCGGCCGCGACGGTATCCACGGGGCCACGATGGCGAGCGCGGAATTTGGGGAACGCTCCGAGGCCAAACGCCCCAACGTGCAAGTGGGCGATCCTTTTCTCGAAAAGCTGTTGCTCGAAGCTTGCCTGGAGGCCATGCAGACGGGAGCGGTCGTAGGCATTCAGGACATGGGCGCTGCCGGCTTGACCTGTTCCACCTCGGAAATGGGCGCGCGCGGACATGTCGGGATTGAGATCGAACTCGATCGCGTGCCGCAACGCGAGACCGGCATGAGTCCTTACGAGATCATGCTCAGCGAATCGCAGGAGCGCATGCTGCTGGTGGCCGACAAGGGCCGGGAGCAGGAAGTGCTCCGCATTTTTGCAAAGTGGGGCCTCGATGCCGTCGAGATCGGACGAGTCACCAGAGACGGCAGCCTGCGGGTACTCGAGCACGGAAAGGTCGTCGCCGAGATTCCCAATCAGGCGCTTACCGACGATGCGCCCCTGTACCGCCGCCCCATGGAGCGCTGGGAGCCGCCCCTACCGCGAGAAATGCCGTCCACCATCACCCTGAACCGGAACGCCGATCTTACGGGTGATCTGAAGCAATTGTTGGCCAGCTCGAATATTTCGAGCAAGCGCTGGGTGTGGCAGCAATACGACCACATGGTGCAAACCAACACCGTAGAAGGGCCGGGCACGGGCGACGCGGGCGTAATTCGCATCAAGGGTTCCAGACGCGGCCTGGCGATGGCGCTCGATGGAAATGGCCGCTGGTGTTATCTCGACCCGCAACTGGGGGCAATGCACGCCGTGGCCGAGGCCGCTCGTAACCTGGCCTGCGCCGGGGCAACGCCCGCCGGCGCTACCAATTGCCTGAACTTCGGCAATCCCGAGAAGCCGGAAATCATGTGGCAGTTCTCGCAGGTGGTGAGTGGGATTAGCAAAGCCTGCGAGGAGCTGGATATACCGATCACCGGGGGCAACGTCAGCTTCTACAACGAGACCCTGGGGGAGGCCATCTATCCCACTCCCGTACTGGGTGTGGTGGGAATCCTCGAGGACGTTCACCAAGCCGTATTCCCCCATTTTCGCGAGCCCGGGAGGGCCGTGGTCCTGCTGCGGGCTTCCGAGCCCGGGGATCTCACCGATGCGCAGTCGGAGTTTGGTTCTTCCGAATATGCCAAGGAAGTGTTAGGCACGGTGTGGGGCTTTCCTCCTGCGCTCGAACTCGAACGAGAGGCGGCGCTCGAGAAGGCGATACTCGAGATGATTCAGTCGGGTCTCATCGACTCTGCCCATGACTGCTCGGAGGGTGGAATCGCCATCGCGTTAGCCGAATCCACCTTCGCCCGCGAGGTTGGGGCAGCTATCCAGTTGAACGCCGAGGGGTTAGCTGCAGAATTCGTTCTGTTCGGGGAGGATGCCAGCCGGATTGTTATCTCCTGCGACCCCGCTAACGTTCCCCGAATCAAAACCTTGGGGAGTAAATACGGAATTTCCGCGGAGCCGATCGGCGAGACCGTGCCCGAACAGCTGGAGATCACACTCGATCGCCGTCAGGTGGTGTCCTCGGCGGTGCGGGCGCTCCGAGAGTCCTATGAGAGCGGGTTCGAAGCCGGCTTGCACAGCGACCCGGAAGCGCACGCCTCGGCCTCAGGCTGATTCGCCCTCAGGCCGACACGCTCTGCCCGAGACCCGAGCCGGGGGTTCGCGAAAAGGAAAGTGCTTGCGGAATGCTGAAGCCTGACAAGTTTCGCGAAGAATGCGGGGTGGTGGCGATCTATGCCCACCCGGAGGCGGAAAAGCTCGCCTATCTGGGGCTGCACGCCTTGCAGCATCGCGGCCAGGAATCGGCGGGCATCGCCACTTCCGATGGCGAGAGCCTGCACCTGCACAAGGGTATGGGCCTGGTGGCAGACATCTTCGGAGAGGACGTTCTCAGCCAGCTCCACGGAAGATTGGCCATCGGGCATACGCGTTACTCGACCGCCGGCGATTCCGCCCTGCTCAACGCGCAGCCGATCCGGGTACAGTCCAACAAAGGCACGATCGCCCTGGCCCACAACGGCAACCTGGTGAATGCCGGCGAGATCCGGAGGCGGCTGGAGAGCCAAGGGTCCATCTTTCAGACCAACAGCGATACGGAAGTGATCGTGCACTTGATTGCCCGGTCGAAAGAGCCAACCTTGCCGGAAGCCATCGCCGACGCCCTGCGGCAGGTACAGGGCGCTTTCTCGCTGGTCATGATCAGTCCCGATCGAATTTATGCCGCACGCGACCCTCGAGGCTTCCGCCCACTGGCCTTAGGCAGAATTCCCCCGGGCGCGGGACACCAGCAGGACACCATTGTATTCGCCTCGGAAACCTGTGCCTTCGACCTGATTGGCGCCACTTTTGAACGCGATGTGAAGGCGGGAGAACTGCTGGTGGTTGGCCCCTCGGGCTTGACTTCCGAATGCTATGCTCCCTCCCTCCCGCAGGCGAGCTGCATTTTCGAGCATGTGTATTTTTCCCGGCCCGACAGCCTGGTGTTTGGACGCGCCGTCGAGGAAAGCCGGTCGGAGCTCGGTCGGGAACTGGCGCGCGAAGCGCCCGCCGAGGCCGATATCGTGGTTCCGGTGCCCGATTCCGGAGTTAGCGCGGCCATGGGTTATGCCGCCGAGAGCGGAATTCCGTTTCGTTTCGGGCTGATCCGCAATCACTACGTGGGCCGCACCTTCATCGAGCCTAAGCAGGCGGTGCGGGACTTCGGGGTCAAATTGAAACTGAATCCGGTGCGCAGCCTGCTCGAAGGCAAGCGCGTAGTGTTGATCGACGATTCGATCGTGCGCGGCACCACCAGCCGCAAGATCGTACGCCTGATTCGCAGTGTGGGCGCGCGCGAAGTGCACATGCGTGTTTCCTGTCCACCGACCATCTCGCCCTGCTTCTATGGTGTGGACACTCCCTCCATGCGGGAGTTGATCGCCGCCAATAAGACCATCGAAGAGATTCGCGAGTTCATCGGGGCCGAATCCCTGGCCTATCTGTCCGTCGAAGGCCTGAAGAAGGCTTGCGGTGATGGCCAGAAAACCACCTACTGTACCGCGTGCTACACGGGTCGTTACCCGACCGACGGGGTGGATGTAAGAAATTCAGACCGCCAATGCGCGGCGCTAGCGCAGGCAGAGCGCCCGAGGTGAATCCCTAGAGTCAGGAGAGGCGGGAACTCCGGCTCTTGATCAGCTGCTGAATCCTCTGGACGAACTGTTCCCTGGGCATGTCTTCGGTTCCTTCTTTGCCGCGGATGCGGACGTTCACCTTGCCCGATTCGGCCTCTTTGTCCCCCACCACCAGCAGGAATGGAACCTTGGCCAGCGAGTGCTCGCGAATCTTGGCGTTCATCTTTTCGTTGCGCGCGTCAACCTCGACGCGTACGCCGGCGGCCTTGAGCTCGTCTCCAACCTGGTTCGCGTAGGCAACGTGGCGCTCGGCAATCGGGATCACGGTGGTCTGCACCGGGGAGAGCCAGACGGGAAACGCTCCCGCATAGTGCTCGATCAATACGCCAAAGAATCGTTCGACCGATCCATACAGGGCCCGGTGCACCATGAGCGGTTGCTTGCGGGTGCCGTCTTCGGCGACATATTCCAGCTGAAAGCGCTGGGGCAGATTGAAATCGAATTGAATGGTCGAAAGCTGCCACAGGCGGCCGATGGCATCGACCAGCTTGATGTCAATCTTCGGCCCGTAAAACGCGCCTTCTCCGGCAATGGTCTTGAATTCGATCTGGCGGCGAGTCAGCACCCGTTCGAGCGACTGCGTGGCCATGGTCCACTGCTCCTCGTTGCCGACGAAGTTCTTCCGGTCGTGCGGATTCCAGGTTGAAAGCTCGGTCTGAAACTGGTCGAAGCCGAAGTCCTTGAGCACGTCCAGGGCAAAATCCAGGCAAGCTTCGATCTCGCCTTCGATTTGTTCCGGGGTGCAGAAAATATGGGCGTCGTCTTGGGTGAAGCCGCGTACCCGCAGCAAACCGTGCATGACCCCGGAGCGTTCGTAGCGGTATACGGTGCCCAATTCTCCCAAGCGCACGGGCAGGTCGCGATACGACTTCAGCGAATCCTTGTAGATCAGAATGTGACCCGGGCAGTTCATGGGCTTCAAGCGGTATTCAGCATCATCGAGCTCCATGACGTCGAACATGTTCTGGGCGTAGTAGCCTTCGTGGCCCGAGGTCTGCCATAGCTGCTTGCGCATGACGTGCGGGGTGTAGACCAGCGAGTAGCCGCGCTTGAGGTATTCGGAGCGCATCCAATTTTCCATCTCATGGCGGATGATGGCGCCCTTGGGATGCCAGAAAATCAGCCCCGGCCCGGCCAATTCCTGAATCGAGAACAGGTCAAGCTGCTGTCCCAGCACCCGATGGTCCCGCTTTTTGGCCTCCTCCTGTTGGTGGAGAAACGCGTCCAAGTCCTTCTTGGAGAAGAATGAGGTTCCGTAGATGCGCTGCAGTTGCGGGTTCTTCTCATCTCCCAGCCAGTAGGCGCCGGCAATATTCATCAGCTTGAAGGCTTTGATCTTTCCCGTGGAGGGAAGATGCGGCCCGCGGCAGAAGTCGACGAACGCACCGGTGCGATAGAGGGAGATCTTTTCATCGGGCTGGGTGAATTGCTCGATGAAATGACACTTCATGAAATCGCCTTCTTTTTTGAACTGCGCCAGGCCTTCGTCCCGGGGCAGAAACTCGTGCACGTAGGGGAGGTTGCGGTTGACCAGTTCCTGCATCTTCTTTTCGATCTTTTCGAGGTCTTCGGGAGTGAAGGGAGTCGCTCGGTAGAAATCGTAGAAGAATCCGCTCTCGGTAGCCGGACCATGGCCCAGCTTGGTCTCGGGAAACAATTCCAGCACAGCGGCTGCCATCAAATGGGCCGAAGAGTGGCGATAGACTTGAAGCGCCTCCGGATCCTTCTCGGTCAAGATGCGTACCGCTACATCCTGGTCGAGAGGGCGCATAAGGTCGACCAGATCACCATTGCTTCTGGCCACGAGGGCGGCGTCGGCCAGCCTCGGGCTGATCGATTTTGCGATCTCGAGAGCAGTCGTACCCTTGGCGACTTCCCGGGTGCTCCCGTCGGGAAGCTTGATTTGAATGCTGCCTGGCATGCACAGTCAGTATAAAACAGGTGGCCCTAGTTGCCCGCTTGCGACGGAAGCCCTTTCGGGGGCACTAGGCGGTTCGCGGGGTCTCTCCCGCGTAATAAAGATCCTCCATGGCCTTTCGCACCCGGTCTGAGAGTGCTCCCATGTCCTCTAGCGTTAGACCCACCGTAGAGATTGGCCGGCCAACACGCATTTCGAGCGGGCGGGACTTGATGTGGTAGGTGTTCATGGGCAGCAGTTCGAAGGTCCCTACCAGCGCGATCGGGACGATATCCAGTTGCGCTTTGATGGCCAGGAAGAACGCGCCGGGCAGGAAGGGTTTAATCTCGCCGTCCGGGGTTCGGCCCCCCTCGGGGAATATCACCAGAGGCATACCTGCCTTGAGGCTCTTCAGCGCCGTCCGAATGCTGCTGATCGATCGCGCCGGATTTTGCTGGTCAATCACCACCTGGCCGGAACGTTTGAGGTGCCATCCCACGATGGGGTAGCTCAGCAGCTCTTTCTTGAAGGCGATGCGGAACTGAAAGGGCAAGTACACGTACAGCACCGGAATGTCCAGGGCGGAGGCGTGATTCACCGCATAGACATGCGGCTTTCGGGTATCGATGGGGGCGAGACCGACGACGGTGACCGGAGAAAGAATCGTTTTCAAGATCAGTCGTGACCACAATCGCGCAAAGCCATGCAGGATCCGATCTTTGTCTCCGAACAGAGAGACGGGTATCGAGATGATTCCCAGCAGGACGGTGTAAGCCCAGATCAAGGGATCAAAGATGAAATACGAGCGCAGCCGGCTGAGCCAGCCGTATCTCGGAACCGGCACGCCGGGCGTTTTGAGGTAAGCTTCCTGCGCGCGATCCAAGCGCTCTGCGCTCTTGTCCTCTACGCCAATGGATGTCTTCACTTCTTGCAAATCTAAGCCTTGCCCCCCAGGCGAGAGATGGCCTCGCCCACAACGTAAATCGAGCCGGTGACGACGACCACGCCGGGAGGAGCCACCGATCGGGTGGCTCGATCGAGCGCCGCGCCAACCTCCTCGGCCGCCTCGATGTCGGTCGCCGTACGGGCGGCCGCCTGGCGAATCTCTTCGACCGTCGCCGACCGTGGATTGTCCGCCTGGGTGGCAATCACCCGCCCTGCCAGGGGAAACAGGATTTCCGCCATTTCGGCAATGGCCTTGTCTCGCATGGCGCCGAAGATGAAGGTAAGCGGCCGATCCCCGTAGTATTCGGACAGGGTAGATCGGAGCGCCCAAGCCCCGGCGGGATTGTGAGCGACGTCGAGAACATATTCCGGGGCATTCGGCCGGGAAGGCACCACTTGGAATCGCCCCGGCCAGTCGGTCTGGCGAATCCCCTGCTCCATCGCCTCGGACGTTACCCGGAATCCTTGTTTGGCTAGCACCTCAGCGGCCGCGATCGCCAGGGCGATGTTTCTCAACTGATGCCGCCCGACCAAGGGTGACTCCACCAAAATCTGCTTGCCCATTACTTCGAGGGGATAGCGCGATAAAGGACCGCGGACGGATTCGCGATGGTCACTCGGGGCCAGCCAGCGGCGGCTGGCTGGAGAAATGGGCGGTACATAGCGCACGGCATCGGCGGCGTAAGCATCCAGGTCCAAAATCGCCTTGCCAATCACGTCATTGGCCTGCGGTTGTTGGGGAAGAGTGACCACGACACCCTGTCGTCGCAGGATGCCGATCTTCTCGCTGGCGATTTCAGCCACCGTGTCGCCAAGAAATTTCTGGTGGTCGAGCGAGATGTCGGTGAGGATGCTTACCCGGGGTTCGACCACATTGGTTGCATCCAGACGACCGCCCATCCCCACTTCGAGCACCGCGAGGTCGACTTTCTCGCCGGCGAAATGCTCAAAAGCCATGGCGGTGACCATCTCGAAGAAGCTCGGATGCCAGGGCAGCTCTGCATCGGCGACCAGACGGGCCGCGGTATGGTCTACCCGGTCATGCCGCCGGGCGAAATCGCCATCCAGGATTGGGTTGCCATTGATTCGAATGCGCTCGTTGATTCGCACCAGGTGAGGAGACGTGTACAGTCCGGTTCGCAGGCCGGATGCTTGCAGAATCGAGGCCAAGGTTGCGGCCACCGAGCCCTTGCCATTGGTTCCGGCAATCAGGACGGAGGGAAAGCGGTGCTCGGGATGATCGAGAGCGGCGAGCAGCACCCGCATATGGGCCAGGTCGAACTTGTGCGACGGTGGATACGCAAGTTCGTGGCCCAGGGCATACATGCGGGCCACCGCGGCTTGATATGAGCTTCCCATCGCTACTCGGCAGCTAACAGCTTACCAGTTTCGCTTCTGGCCTTCGACTTGACGGCAAGGGTGCGGGGGTACGCCCGAAGCCAAGCGCAGCCATCAGGATTCCAGGGAACGGATCGGCAGGACGCTTTCCTAGGCCGCTCGACTCATGAAATCCAGGGCGCGGCTCAGGTAGGGTTTGAGCTGTTTCCGGGGGACAACCGCGTCGAGCATTCCATGCTCGAGAAGGAATTCGCTGCGTTGAAATCCCTGGGGCAGCTTCTGCCGGATGGTTTGTTCAATCACCCGCGGTCCGGCAAACCCGATCAGCGCTCCGGGTTCGGCGATATTGAGATCTCCCAGCATGGCGAATGAGGCGGTTACGCCTCCGGTCGTAGGATCGGTGAGCACCGAGATGTAGGGAATGCGGGACTCATCCAACCGCGCCAGAGCGGCCGAAATCTTGGCCAGCTGCATCAGGCTGACCACACCTTCCATCATGCGTGCTCCGCCCGAGGCGGAGACGATGATCAGAGGGGCCTTGGTCTGGATCGATTGCTCGATGGCACGGGTGATCGATTCTCCCACCACCGCACCCATGCTGCCGCCGATGAAGGCATATTCCATGGCACTGACAATCACCGGGCGGTCGTTCAGCTTGCCGCGGGCGTTGATTACGGCGTCCGTCAGTCCGGTGTCCGACTGGGCTTGCGCCAGTCGAGAACTGTAAGCCTTGAGATCGACAAATTGCAGGGGATCGGTCGAAACCAGGTTGCTGTCGAAGATTTCGTAGCGGTTGTCGTCGAGGAGCAGAGCCAGCCGCGCACGCGCATCAATGCGGAAGTGGTGGTCGCATTTGGGGCAAACGTTCAGGTTTTCTTCCAGATCTTTTTTCCAGATGATCTGGCGGCAGCCGTCGCACTTCACCCAGAGCCCCTCGGTGCGAACCTTCTTTTCGCCCGAAGCGTCTACGTCGCCGGATTGTCGCTTGAACCAGGCCATAGAAAAGTGCCCGTAGCCAGCGGTTGCTGCTGGCTTACCCCGACTCCGGGGCCGTTACCTGCCGGCTCAATATTCGATACCTCTTTGCGCCAACACGCCTTTCTCATAGGCATGCTTGAGCTGGCGCATTTCGGTCACGATATCTGCCAATTCGACAATTGTCGGGTGTGCGTTCCGACCCGTCAAGATCACGTGCACCATTTCGGGCTTGTCGCGCAACGCCTTGACCACCTTTTCGGCAGAGAGCATTCCGTAGCTGATCGCATAGTTGATCTCGTCCAAAATCACCAGGTCCCAGAGACCCGAGCGAATCGCCTGCTCGGCTTCGGCCCAGGCATCTTCCACCATGCGCACGTCTTCCGGATCCGGCTGTTCTCCTCCCACCTTTACAAAGCCGCGACCCATCTGCTTGATTACAAACTTGTCCCCAAACGCCTGCACGGCGTCGAGCTCGCCATAGTGCCAGGATCCTTTGATGAATTGCAGCATAAGCACCCGCATACCCTGACCCACGGCCCGCAAAGCAACCCCCATGGCGGCGGTGGTTTTTCCCTTTCCCGGTCCGGTATGCACAAGAATCAAACCTCGTCGGATGTCAGGCATAGGGAAGTGAACTTAGATTGTACAAGGAACTCGAGAACCTCTCCTTCCTGATCGATGGGAAGGCCGGTGACTCAGTGGCCCAGGTGATAGGGATGGCCGGCGAGAATGGTGAACGCCCGGTAAATCTGCTCGAGCAGGACAACCCTTGCCAGTTCGTGCGCCAGGGTCAATTTGCCGAGCGACATCACCAGGGTGGCAGCCTGGCGCGCCTCCTCGCTGAAACCATCGGCTGCTCCCACGGCAAATAGCAGGGGCAAAGAATTCCGATCGCGGTACTCTCCGAGCCAATGGGCGAACTGTTCCGAGGAAAGCTCCTTGCCCCGGGAATCGACGAGCACCAGGGAAAACCTCAGCGGACGTGCGTTTTCGCGGCAAAGTTTCAGTACCGCGGCTTCGTCCTTGAGGGCTGCACCCTCAATTTCTGCGTAGTGCCGCAAGCGTCGGAGGTATTCATCGCTGAGCGCCTGGATATGGGAATTTCTCGTCTTGCCGATCCAGGTAACTTTGAGCTTCACACTGACCAGTGTAACCGCCCAAGGCAGGAAAGGATCCTCGACGGATCCCTGGGCGTTAGGCCGGGGTCCTCGACCACGCGCACACCATCGGTGCGACCATCACGGCGTAGCCAACGGCATGCATTTCCGCGCGCATGCGATCGCCAATCGAGGCAATGTCCACTTTGTCGGCGCCGGGAACCCCATATTCGAGGGCCTTGGGCAAAAGGCTCGCCAGCGTGTCCGCTATGTACTGATAGACCGGCGAATCGTCGCGCCCGTCCATCGTTGCCTCAAAGCGCAGGTTGGGTACCGGCAAACCAGCGGCCTGGAACACGCGATGCAGGCGTGGGCCCAGGTCCACGTGCGCTCCGGACCGCCGCAGTGTCTCGATCACACACGTTATCGCCGTCTTGATCATGCTATCGGGGCCAGATGGCGGCTGGAACCACGGCTCGATGAATGCCACCACGCCGCCGGGACGAAGATGTTGGGTCAACTGCGCCAAGGCAGCCGCCGGATCGGCCTGATACATGAGAACCAGGCGCCCCACAATTGCGTCCAGTGGCGCGTCGGGATGGTAATCGGCGAAGTCGGAATGTACGAAGCGGACGTTGTGGAATCGTGCCGCAATGGCCCGCTCTTCGGCGTGCCGCATCGCGCCATGGTCGAGGTCCAGACCGATCACGCTCCCTTCGGGACCGACCATTTCAGAGAGCAGCATGGCCACATCACCGGCGCCTGAGCCCAAATCGAGCACCGTCATGCCGGGTTGAATCCCGGCGTCGGCAAAAAGCCGCTCGGTCATGGGGCGCATGAGTTCCGCCTGACGCGCCAGACGGGCGTACTCCTGAGGCGAACGGCCCAGTGCGTACTGATCGTGAGCGGAGCTCATAGCTCGTTCTCGAAGAAAAGCAAGCTGCGAAACCCATCATACGATAAAGGATCAACCAAAGGATCCCAGGTTAAGGCCAAGAGGCTGGCGAAAACCAGGGGCGCTCAATCGGAAAGAGCCAGACTAAGTTCTTTTGAATCGAAGGCTTTTGGTCGTCGAGTGCGGGTCGCGTAGTCGACGGGTCTTAGCGTGAGCGAGGTCGGTGGGCTCCAGGCGCTTGGCGGACTTCCACAATCGCTCGAGATCGTAAAACCTTCGCGATTTCTCCGAGAACACGTGCACCACAAAATCAATGTAATCGAGCAGCACCCATTCGGCCTGGCGGTAACCCTCGACATGAGTGGGCCGAAGTCGGGATCGTTCGAGGCGATCCTCCACCTCATCGGAAATAGCTTGGATCTGGCGCGGGTTGGTTCCGCTGCAGATCACAAAATAATCGGTGAAAGCCCCCGATTCCTTTTCCAGTTCGAGGATAGTAATTTCTTCCGCTTTTTTGGCCTGACAGGCGCTGATGGCTTCCGATACCTGTCGCTTCACATCGTTCTTCTTCATTGACTCTACGGCCCATTGTAATTGAGCCAGGCCGGGCCATGGTTTCGTGACCTGTGATTAACCACTCCGATAGAGCTTCCTCTTGCGGATGTATTCCGCGACCGCCGGGCTGACAAACTTGCTCAACCGACGCTCCTTGGCCGCCGCTTCTCGAATGGCCGTAGCGGAAACGTTGTGCTGCATGTTTTCGAGAAGATGGATGGTCACACCGGGCAACACCAGCTCACCCCGCGCCGGTTGTTTTGAAAACGGCTCGGTCACCGAGGGTTTCGGGCGCAAGCCCTCCGGCAAGGCGTTGGCCACATCCGCCAAAGAGTAGCCCGGTCGGCTGGCTACGATGAACTCACACTCGCCGAGCAAAGCCTCGGGCTCGCGCCAGGTGGCAATATCCCGGAAGGCATCAATGCCGATCAGAAAGAACAGGCGGTCGGATTTTCCGAGCGTGTCCTTCAGCCGGTGCACCGTATCGATGCTGTAATTTGCGCCCGATACCAGGCGCTGGGAGGAACCCTTCTTAGGGGTCGGACCGAGAGCCTCCGAATTCGGCGCCTCGAGCAGGGAGGGAAGGAAGGCTTTCTCTCCCAGGGTTGCCAGCACCACCATGGCATAACGATCGAAGTATGGGCTCAGCGGCTGCATCTGCTTGTGGGGCGGCACGTTAGCCGGAACAAAGTAGATACTCCGAAGGGAGCAACGTTCTTTGGCCGCCTGTGCCAGGGCGAGATGGCCGTTGTGAATGGGATCAAAGGTGCCGCCAAACAGGCCGATATTCATGGTTATCGCGCAACCAGCAGCCAAGCTCGATCCGGTCCGGCTAGAGCTTGGGGAGAAATTTCTACCCGCTTGACTTCGACCGAACCCGTTGTGCCGATTCCCATCACGCCTTTGTCCGAATGGACTTGTCCTTCGGGCCAGCGCCCAGCAAGGACGGGATCATCAGCCCTTCGGTAACTCGCCGAGTTCCAAAGCTGAAACTAGAGTGGTTCCTGATACCCATGAAGGTCCCCCTCCTTCGTCCCCGCGGTGTTTCGCCGGCACGGGCTCCGGTCCTCCGCTATGGGGTGGCCCTGCTCAGCGTCATTCTCGCCCTGATCCCCGCCTTGCTGCTCTCCGATCTGGTCGAGAGCCGCCTGGTGGTGTTTGCCGTGGCCGTTATGGTCAGCGCCTGGTACGGCGGCTGGAAGCCCGGCTTAGTGGCAACCTCGTTTGCCTTGACCGTAAGCGCTTATTTTTCCCTGGGCGAGGGGCATTCGCCTACCGAATACCGCAGAGCCATCATACATCTCATCCTCTTCGTCGTCGTGGCGCTGCTCATCTGCTGGTTCAATGCCGCACTGCGTTCGGCGCAAGAAGGACTGTGGCGATCCGAGGTCAACTTCCGCTCGCTGGTGACCAATGCTCCCTATGGAATCTGCCGTTGCAACGCGGCTGGCATTCTCCTGAACGCCAATCCGGCTTTGGTTGCCATGTTGGGCTATGGTTCCCAGGGCGAACTGGTGGGCCGGAGCTTACCAACATTGTTTCGCGAGTCTCAACAATGGTTCACGGCGGCCGACCACTTTCGTGCCGCCGAACGCTTCACCGGGCTCATTGCCGACTGGGTTCGCAAGGACAGCGTGCCGCTGACGGTTCGGCTCTCCGGCCTCACCATTCGCGATCGAGATCACACCACCTACTTCGAGCTTTTTGCCGAAGATGTCACGCTGCAACGGGCTTTGGAGCAGCAACTCCGCCAAGCCCAGAAGATGGAAGCCGTGGGGCGCCTGGCAGGGGGCATTGCCCACGACTTTAACAACCCGTTGATGGTCATCTCCGGCTATTGCGAATTCTTGCTGGACGAGGTGGGTGAGAAACGGTCGATCCGCGGACCGGCCGAGGAAATTTCGAAAGCCGCCAAGCGCGCCATCTCCCTTACCAGCCAACTCCTGGCTTTCGGCCGCAAGCAAATGCTCGCCCCCAAGGTGCTGGATCTGAATGAAGTGGTGGATGAAAACTTGAAGCTGCTCACCCGCTTGATCGGAGAAGACATTGAACTGTTGATGAATCCGGCCCGCGAATTAGGACTGGTCAAGGCCGATCCGGGACAGATGGAGCAAGTGATCATGAATCTTGCGGTGAATGCCCGCGACGCCATGCCGCAAGGGGGAAAACTCACCATCGGGACCGCCAATGTCACCGTGGATCCGGGATCCACCCGCACCGTGCCGGCCGAGCCGGGCGATTACGTGATGCTTGCCGTGAGCGACACCGGCTCGGGAATGGACGCCGAAACCCAGTCTCACATTTTCGAGCCGTTCTTTTCGACCAAGGGGACAAAAGGCACCGGGCTCGGACTCTCGACGGTCTACGGCATTGTCAAGCAGAGCGGCGGTTACATCTGGGTCTCGAGCGAGCCCAACCGGGGGACGACGTTCAGAATCTATCTCCCCCGAGTCAGCGAAGCCGGCGAAGAGGCGGCGCTCGAAGCTTCTGGGGCATGGAGCGAGGTTCCCCCGGGTCACGAGACCATCTTGCTGGTGGAAGACGAAACCACCGTCCGTGCGCTGACCCGGCAATATCTGGAGACCCTGGGCTACAAGGTATTTGAGGCGCCCGACCCCGCGGTGGCGCTCGAAATTTCTGGCGCGCACGATGGTCCCATCCATCTCTTGCTAACCGATGTGATTATGCCTGGCATGAATGGCCGCGAGCTGGCCCAGAGGATCGTGCCCGCTCGGCCGGAAATCAGGGTGCTCTACATGTCTGGTTACAGCGAGAATGTCGTCGGACACGATGGCACGCTCGAAGCCGGTATCAACCTGCTGCAGAAGCCCTTTGCCCTGCCGACGCTCAAGACCAAGGTCCGTCAAGTACTCGATCGACCACCATCCGAGGAGGCTCTTATGGTCGCTCGTTCCGCTCACGCTCGTCGTCGAATCAAGCCGTCTCCGCTCCGAGCTCAACGCTTCACGCTTCACCTGCCGTTGCGATATCGCGAGATCGGAGCGCCGGAGTGGCGCGCTGGCACCACGGAAAACATCAGCCGCTCCGGTATGTTATTCCAGGCCGAGGGGTTGATGTTGCCCAACGTACAGCTGGAAATCAATTTGGTTCTGCCACCGGAAATCGCCGGGTTGACCTCCGCCGAGGTCCTATGCCGCGGGGAAGTTGTACGCGCGCTCGGAGCCGAGGCACCGGCGATGAAGCCGATGCTCGCGGCCAAAATTCTCCAGTACCAGTTCCAGCAGGGTGCGCGCATCGCGGAAGCCTAGCCGCCAACCTCTCAAACCGAGGTGAGAGCCGGGCACAGCGGCGGCTGCCGCGAGCCGGCACCTGGGATCTTCGATCGTGCCGCCTCGTGGTTCAATTTTCTTCCGGTTCGACCCGGGAGCTCGCGGCCGTGTACTCGGGAGGTCTTTCTACCGAGGTCTCGCCTCCGATTTCTTTGAGCTTCGCTGCCATCGCATATTTCAGTTGCCGGATGCCCTTGCCGGTTACGGCCGAGATGGGAATGAACTCCAGGTTCTGCTGCTTCGCATAGCGCTTGAGTTTCGTCAGCTTGGTCTTGTCCGCCACATCCATTTTCGACCCCACCAGGACCATGGGCTTATTCTCCAGGTTGGCCGCGAAGCTCTTCAGCTCACCCAGGATGACTTCCACATCATGGATGGGGTCCGGCCGGCCGCTGAAATCCGACATATCCACAAGGTGGACCAGCAGGCGCGTCCGCTCGATGTGGCGCAGAAACTGGGTGCCGAGCCCGGCCCCATCATGCGCCCCTTCTATCAGTCCAGGAATATCCGCAACCACGAAGCTCTGCTCCTCCGAGCCGTGGCCTACGACCACCACCCCTAGGTTTGGCTCGAGGGTGGTAAACGGGTAGTCGGCAATCTTGGGCCGCGCCGCGGAGAGGCGGGAAATCAAAGTGGATTTACCAACATTCGGATACCCCACCAGACCGACGTCGGCGAGCAGTTTCAGTTCCAGGCGAAGCACGCGTTCTTCGCCCGGACGTCCCTCTTCATGTTCCCGCGGGGCTTGATGGGTCGAGGTAGCAAACCGCGCATTGCCTCGTCCGCCGCGACCGCCGTGGGCCACCACGATGCGTTCGTCGGCCCGCGAAAAATCGTGGACTTTTCCCCCGGTTTCGGCATCGTAGACGAGGGTTCCGACCGGCACCTTGAGCACCACGTCCTCGCCTTCGCGTCCGGTCTTGTTCGAGCCTTCCCCGTGCCTCCCGCGTTGCGCCTTATATTCGGGATTGAAGCGAAAGTGCACCAGCGTATTGTGGCGTTCGCTCGAGATCATGACGACATCGCCGCCTTTGCCGCCGTCGCCGCCGGAGGGCCCACCCCGAGGAACAAACTTCTCCCGGCGGAAGGCAACACAGCCATTGCCGCCATCTCCGGCTTTGATGCGGATTGTGGCCTCATCAATGAACATGAACGATCGGTGCTGGTTGGCAATCCGCCATCAGGTTCGCCGGCGACGGTGGGACGGTCCGAGGCGGAAAACGAAAAGGCCTGGTTGAAAAGGCGAGGCCGCAGATGTTTGAGGACAGGATGTCCGCCGGGTGGCGAGCGCTTAACTGATTGGCTCGGGTTCGATCATCACGTACTTGCCCGCCGAGCCCCGGTCCTTGAACCGGATGCGGCCGGTGATCTTCGCGAACAACGTATCGTCCTTGCCGCGACCGACATTCAGGCCGGGTTTTACGCGGGTTCCACGCTGCCGCACAATGATGGTGCCCCCGGGGACCAACTGTCCGCCGAATGCCTTGAATCCCAGCCGTTGCGAATTCGAGTCGCGCCCGTTTCGCGATGTGCCTTGACCTTTCTTGTGTGCCATAAGAGTCTCACTCGCCTGTCGAAAATTGCCATCCTCGGGGGAAGGACGGAATCGCAGCCGTCCATTCCGAGCCCAGGAACCTTACTTTTTCTTCTTAGGTGCCGCCTTCTTAGCCACGGGCTTCTTAGCCGCAGGTTTCTTCTTCTTTGCGGCCTTAGGAGGTTTTGCCTCCTTGGATTCAACCGGCGCGGCTTTCTTAGCCGGGGCGGGCTCCCGAATCGGTTCGGGAACCGTGAATTTGTGACCGTCGAACGCGATTTCCGTAATGCGAACCGCCGTATAGGGTTGGCGGTGTCCCCGCAGTTTCTTGTATTGCTTCTTGCGCTTGTAATGGAAAACCAAGACCTTATCGTGACGCCCTTGCTCGAGGACCTGGCCGATCACGTGCGCGTCAGGATTGGCCTTCGCGATCTGGCCCTCTTCCGGGGAAATCGCCAAGATATCGCCGAATTCGATGCGGCTTCCCGAACTCCCGTCCTGGGATTCCACGCGAATCACGTCGCCGGGAGCTACCCGGTATTGCTTCCCACCGGCGCGGATGACCGCGTACATAACCATACCTCCATGCCATCCCGCGGCACGGTGCGCGCTGCCGGTGGCTTGCTGAATTTTTGCTTGCTGCTTCCGCGTCGGCTCTTGGGCCACGATGGCGGACGGCTCCAGAGGGGAACCGCAAGTACAGGCAAACTCAATTAGTGTAATGGGTGGCGTGCAAGAGCGTCAAACTCATCCACCTTAGCTACTCACCGCGAAGGTGTTCGTACGCTTCCCGCCAGCCCACCCCAACTGCGCTGCGGAATTTGTCCTCAGGTTTTTCTGCCAGAGAACTCACCCAGGCCGTATGATCTCTCAGCCTCTAACTTTCGCAAGCGACCAGGAGGTCGATGGCCATGTTCCCGCAACTTGCCCGGTTTACCGATTTGGGGCTTCTGCTCGTTCGCCTGATGGTCGCTTCGATCTTCCTGGCCAGTGGCTGGAGCCATGCTACGAGAGCCGCAGAGCGAAGCAAGAGCATCGGCATGTCGAAAGGCTTCACCGTGTTTTTGGGGCTCGCCGAGCTTGCCGGCGGCCTGGGGGTCGCCGTCGGAGTTCTTACCCAGCTGGCCGCAGCCGGATTGATCCTCGTGATGCTCGGCTCCATTGAGAAGAAGATCTTCGTCTGGCACACGGGGTTCTGGGGAACCAACACCTATGGATGGCACTACGACTTGATGCTCGTCGTAATGAATTTGGTCATCCTATTCACCGATGGTGGCCAATGGGTGCTCTTCAGATAGGAAATTCATCATTCTGAGTACCCTAGATCCCGATGCCAACCGAACCGCACTGCGGAGGACCGCGCCGCAAGCAGGACGGATAGCTCTCAGCTCGGCAGCTTCTTCAACACTTCCAGCAGTTCTTCGTTGTCCGGCACCTGATCGAGGGGATACACCTCGGCAAACACGATTTTTCCCTGCTTGTCGACGATGAAGGCCGCGCGCTCACAGATTCCCGCGAGCGGAGGACTCTCGCGAAGAATGCCGAAGGATCGCGCCACCGCCCCGTGGGGATAAAAGTCGGAGCACATCGGCAGGTGGATTTTCCCGATGTCGTACTTCTGCCAAGCCATGTGGCTATAAAGCGTATCTACGCTGATGTCCAGGACCTGGGCATTGAGCTCGGCGAACTTCTCGCGATCGCGGTCGAACGCCGGTACTTGCTCGGCTCAAGTCGGCGTCCAGTTGATGGGGTGAAAGGTTACGACCACATGCTTTTGGCCGCGATAATCACTGAGTCGGACCCGGGTCCGCTGTTCCCCTTCGACCGCCGGCAGCTCGAAATCCGGAGCCATTTCCCCCACTTTCAGAGCCATGCCTTCTCCTTGTGCCGCATTTTACCGTTTCGCCGCCCAATACAAAGGGCGGCCTTTCGGCCGCCCTCATTGCGGATTGGAAAAGTGGATTAAGCGGACTTCACATTTTCGGCCTGCCAGCCCTTGGGACCCTTCACTACATCGAACTGGACTTGCTGACCTTCCTGCAGGCTGCGGAATCCCTGTGCCTGGATGGCCGAGAAGTGCACGAACACATCCTCCCCATTCTGGCGGCTGATAAAACCATAACCCTTGGCGTCGTTAAACCACTTTACTGTTCCTGTTTCCATGGTGTTGCTTTGTTCCTTTTTGTTTTAGATATGCGCTCATCACTTGCTGGACTTCTGCAGGCAGGTCACGCCGGTTAGCGGGGTTTACTGGGAACTGCAAAAAACCGCGA
>Ga0187780_10001415_pt1 | contig 18125 bp, 14 predicted proteins | sample 1015_Q2_SP10_20__FD_132429 | JGI IMG/M metagenome (GOLD analysis project Ga0187780, IMG submission 132429) | Tropical peat soil microbial communities from peatlands in Department of Meta, Colombia - 1015_Q2_SP10_20_MG | ecosystem: Environmental > Terrestrial > Soil > Wetlands > Peat | place...
CTGCTCCCGCTGCTTGGAGCGCTGATGACCAGCACCGTGCGCTACTACAGCTTCAAGGACATTCCATGGGCCCGGAAGCAGCCTTCCATCACCATCATACTCCTTGTAATGATGGTCGGTATAATCTGGCGCTATTCCGAATTTGTGCTCGTGATTATTGCGGGGACTTATGCGCTCGCTGGCATCGTTCTGCACATTATTCGCACCTTGCGCCATCGCATGCTAACCCGGACGGCCTGAGCGATGTCTCCAGACCGGCACGCGCAAAGAATGGTCATTGCCGGTGCCTCCTCCCTGTTAGGTGCTGAACTGAAGGCGGTCCTGGAAGAAAGCCGGTTCGCCGGCTGGGATCTGCGGCTCGTGGACGAGGATGAAGTCGCTGGCACGCTCACCGACGCAAACGGAGAGCCAGCGCTCATCCAAGGCGTGGAAGAGGGCTGTTTCGATCACGCAAGGCTCGTATTTTTCTCCGGGTCTCGGGGATTTGTGAAACGGAATTTCCAGGCTGCGCTCGACGCCGGGGCGGTGGTGATTGATTTCACGGGTGAAGTTCGGACGAATGACCACGCGGCCATTCCCTGGTTCCCGAAACTGGACGATTACTGGGGCACCCAGTTCCCTAAGGAAGCTCCTCATTTTTGGATCATCTCTCCCGCGGGCGAAACTGCCGTATCGTTGACGTTTGGGCTGCGCCAGCTCGGACTGAAGCGGATCTCCTTCGTATTTCTCCGACCAGTTTCGGATGCGGGACGGGCGGGAATTGAGGAGCTCGAGAGTCAGACTGGACAATTGCTTTCGTTCCAAAACATTGGCCGGCAGGTGTTCGATGCCCAAGTGGCGTTCAATCTGCTGGACTGCTATGGGGTGGCGAGCCGACAGAACCTCGATGCAATTCGACGGGCAGTGCGCAAAGAAGTGAGCGAGTGCCTACAGAATCAGGGTGTTGTCCTGCCCTCGGTCGAGGTGCTCCACACGCCGACTTTTTATGGTATGGCCTTTTCAGCTTGTGCGGAGTTGGATCCAGGCTCGGGGGATGTCGAAGGCGTTTGCCGTGCGTGCCAGCAGGCTGGGTTCGCAATTATGAAGGAAGCAGACGCGAGTCCCAGCAACGTGACCGTAGCGGGGGAGGCCGTAATCCAGATGGGGATTCCGAGGTCAGACCCCGGCAATTGTGGTACCTGGTGGTTTTGGGGCGCAGCCGACAATATTCGCCTGCCGGCTTGGAATGCAGTGAAGCTCGCGGAGAAAATAGCAGGATGAGAAAAACTCACCGTTGGTCGCTGACGATGGTAGTGCTGGGACTTGCCGTCGCTGGCTGCGGCTACCACTTGGCAGGGCACGGCGATGCATTGCCAAGAACCATCCATGTGATTGCAGTTCCCACGATGGAAAACCGCACAACGACGTTCCGCATCGAGCAAAAACTCACCGCGGCGACCATCCACGAATTCCTGGCCAAGACGAGATACAAAATCGTTTCCGACCCAAATGGCGGGGATGCTGTGTTAACAGGAAAAGTTCTGAGTCTGGAGGTCGTGCCGCTATTGTTCCAGTCGCAGACCAGCGCGCCCACGACCGGAACAACCCCAACGACGATCGCGCAAGCAACGGCCATGATGGTCACCATGAAGTGCGAACTCACACTGAAGGAACGCGTCACTGATAAAGTTCTCTTCCATACCGACAACTTCACCCTCCGGAATGAATATCAGCTTGCCACCAGCGGAACAGGCAGCGGGACGAAAAGCCAGGTGGAAGCCTTCTTCCAGGAAGGCGACCCGGCACTGGATCGCATGGCGCAGGAGTTTGCACAGCGGCTTGTGGCGGCAGTGACGGAGAGTTTTTGATGGCACGCCTCAGCGCAGAGCAATTTCGCGGGCGCCTGGAAAAGGGGAAAATCATTCCGGCTGTGCTGCTCCTGGGCGACGAACCCTATCTTCGGGATGAATGCCGCGCGAAACTAATTGAAGCGTTCGTGCCGGAAGGGGCGCGCACCTGGGCTGTATCGCGATTTTCTGCGGTTCGAGGAGAGACGCAAGCCGCGCTCGATCAGTCGCAGACTTTGCCTATGCTCTCAAGGCAGCAAGTGGTGTTTCTTGAGGAAGCTGAAGCGATCGAAAAGCTGGGCGAAAAGGCTCGAGAAGAAGCGGTGGAGAGTATTGCGGCGTACCTTCGGGACCCTGCCCCATTCACGGTGCTGGTGATCGAAGCTGAGAAGCTCGACATGCGCATGCAACTCGGAAAGAAGCTGGCGGAACTGGCGCTGGTCGTGGAAGTTGGGCTAAGTGACAGGCCGGAAGAGCGGTTCGGCGCGGCCGTGGGCTTGGCGAAGGCGCTGGCCAAGGAATATGGCGTGGAGTTCGAGAAAGGGGCCGCGGAAGATCTGGCGGAATACGTGGGCGGTGACCTGACGCGACTAAAAAGCGAGGTCGAGAAGATGACGACTTACGCCGTCGAACGCAAAATCATCCGGCGGGAAGACGTGAGCGCAATGGTGATGTCCGAACAAACTACGACGATTTGGGAAGTGGCGGACTTGCTGGCTTCGCGCCAGCCGCGCAAGGCGCTCGAATTCATAAACCGTCTTCTGCGCGAGGGCGAAGAGCCCGTGATGATGGTCGGCGGCATGGCGTGGATGTACCGCAAGCTCCTCGAAGCAAGCGAGGTACGCGGCCCCTTGCAGGGATGGCAGGCTGCCAAGGCGCTCGGCATGCGGCCGGAACAGGCGGAACTGGCGATTCAGAGCGCGCAGAGAATTTCGAAGGAGCGGTTGCTGGATGGTCTGTGCGCGCTGCTAGAAGCGGACAACCGGCTGAAGGGCGGCGTGCAGGACGTCGGTGCAACATTGGAGTTCCTGGTGTGGCGATTGAGCGGTGAGCAGGCCACCGCGGCAAAATAACGCCCCAACTCAAACGAAATGCGGACAACCGTTCTGGCTGCCCGCTCTAAGCTGATAGAAAAAGGGTGCTACTTGGCCGCCTTGGCCTTCATCTCGTTGAAGGCGACAGCGAGCCGGGACTTGTAACGATTTCCCGTGTTTTCGTGAAGAACGCCCTTGGCGATGGCCTGATCGATAGCCGACATTGTGGGTTGAAGCAGATTCTCGGAGGCCGTGGCATCGCCCGCGGTGATCGCCGTGCGCAGGCGCTTCATAGCCGTTCGGACACGCGTGCGGTTGGCGCGATTGACCTCGCCCCGTTGACGAGCTTGCGCCGCCCGCTTCAAAACGGACTTCTTCTTTTTCTTAACTTTGGTAGGCTGACCTTGGGCCATCTATCGCTCCTTTGGCGTTTTTCTCAAACTATTAGTTTGGGGTGAGTGAACAGCCTTTGTCAAACGACGTAAAACCTCTGCCGCACGCGCCTGCCGGGCCCACGCCGGTGGCACCTGGTGGAACAAACTGCTCCCTGCTTGCGGGAAGGGCCTCGAACGCGAAGTGCGATCAGTTGGCCCTCCTGATTAACTCGCGGAACCCCATCATCACCGTCGAGACCAGTGAAGAGCAACGGTTCCTCGGGATGTTGGAACGCGTGACGGAGCAAATGTCCATCCCGCTTTACATCTGGGGCGTTACGACGGGCCTGGCCCGATTCAATGGCGCAGCCTTGTACAACTCCGACCAGCCCGAGCAGGCGTTGACCAACATTGCCACCATTCAAGGCGACGGAATTTTCCTTTTGAAGGATTTTGCGCGCTACTGTGACAACGACCGGATTAGCCGGCGGTTGCGCGACCTCGCCGACGGTTTTCGCACGGGCAGGCGATCAATCGTGATTCTGGCGGCCTCAATTGCGCTCCCTGCCGAACTCACCGCCGATACAGTTGATTACCCACTGGGCCTGCCTTCACCAGAAGAACTGCTGCGCGGAGTAAAGTGCACACTGTCGGAACTTAGTGCGACTCAAAGCCTGCCAAGTACCTTGGACATTGCCGGGATCGGAGAGCTCGCGAACAATCTGACGGGTTTGCAGGAGGAAGAGGCACTGCGCGTACTGCGGCAATGCATCCTGGCGCGGGGCAAAATAGACGCTGGACTTCTGGCAGACGTGCTGGAAGCGAAGCGGCAGGCTCTGCACACCCAAGGGTTGTTGGAGACGGTGAAGCGCGATGCGTCCTTCAACGATGTGGCCGGACTGCGGCGGCTGCGGGAGTGGATTGCGAAGCGGAAGAGCGCATGGACGCCGGAAGGTCAGCGATTTGGCCTGGTGCCGCCGAAGGGCGTGCTGATTATGGGCGTGCAGGGTTGCGGGAAAAGCCTGGCAGCTCGCGCCGTCGCGGGAGAGTGGGGATACGAGCTGGCGCGGCTGGATGCGGGGGCGCTCTACGACAAATTTGTGGGCGAAAGCGAGAAGCGGCTGCGCAAGGCATTGGACCTAGCTCAGAAACTCGCGCCGGTCGTGCTCTGGATTGATGAAATTGAGAAGGCGTTCGCTTCGGCGGGAGCAAGCGGAGATGCCGACGCGGGGCTGTCGCAGCGTTTACTGGCTACGCTTCTCACGTGGATGCAAGACCGCGAGAGCGGCGTATTCCTAGCGGCGACCTCGAACAATATCACCGTGCTGCCTCCGGAAATGCTGCGTAAGGGCCGGTTCGACGAGATTTTCTTCGTGGACTTGCCGAACACGGAGGTTCGTGCAGCGCTGTTCAGCTTGCATCTGAAGAAGCGCGGGAGAGACGCCGCGGCCTTTGATCTGGCGAGACTCGCCGCGGCTACGGAGGGATTCAGTGGTGCGGAGATTGAACAGGCTGTGGTCGCCGGATTGTATACAGCGTTCAATCAGAAACAGCAGCTCACCACGGACATCTTGCTAGGAGAAGTGCGCGGGACTCAACCCCTGAGCGTTACGCGCGCAGAGGAAGTGGCGGCGATTCGGGAGTGGGCGAAGAGCCGCGCGGTGCCGGCGGACTAGGTAACGCTCGAACAGAGATCAAAAAAGTAGACGGCCCGGCGTGAGGGGAGCGCCGGGCCGTAATTCGCTGCGGGACCCTTACCTCCTTTGTTCGAAGGCAAACGAAAAATCGAAGATCAAGTCTCCCACGGGCACGCGCATGGAGAGTTCGCGCGCATTGGGATCGCGACTAAACCACATGACGCCGGCTGTGCTGTGTCCCGAGGCGAGCGAAACAGGCTTCAGTGCGATGGATTCCACATCAACACTCTCCGTGCGAGCGAAACCGCCGGGCCGGTCTGACGTAAGGACCATGTGGGGGCTCATGTAATCTGGCGTCGGGGAGCTGCGTTCTGCAACCCCACCCGAATCGGAGGTACGCAGAAGCTTGGCCGCAGACGCGCTCAGCGAGGGCGAAGCGGTGGAGTACGTCCACAGCCCCTGGTGCGTGGGGCTATGTGCAATCTCCTTCGAATTCGTGGCTAGAAGAGCTCGGAGATGTGGCTTGAGCTCGTCGAGAGTCACGATTCCGGGCGATACCTTCACTTGGGCGTCGCTTTGATTTGAGACTGCCACATTGACACGGTATTTCCAGCCCGTGTCCTGGAGCGAAACTTGGACGGTGACTCCGTTGGCGGTGATTGACTCGACGTGGCGGCCGTGGCTGACGAAGGTATCGCAACCTGGCGCCTCGGCCTGCCAACGCACCACGCCGTTCACGGGCCTGGCCATCGGAAGTTGAGTCTCAGGCTTGGTCGCAACCACAGGCGAGAGCGTTTCGTTCGCCAAATACATGCGGGCGACGTAGCCTTCCTTGCCGTCGGCCGTGCGAATGTGCGAGGTGTAGCCCTCACTGTCAGAGAGAATCGCTACGGTGTCGCCGCAGGCGAGCGAGCCGACTACCGCGAGCGGCAGGGCTTGTTCCTCGTCAGAGGTAAACGGAACGCTGGTGATGCCGGGGCACTTGACGATGGCCGTCGGCTTAGCTGCTGGTGCGACTGGATTGCTCTCCTCCGCGGCAAGCGCCGGTACCCCGCCGACGAGCAGCGCAAAGGCAAGGAGCAGATTTTTCGGGGACGCGAACATGGATTGTACCTCCCTCAGTTCTTTCTAATGATCTGGAACGCAGCGAGCTATGGCTGTAATTTTTGTGCAGCGAAGTACCGGCGTCCATAGCTCGCGCGTACCAAAGGACAGGTAATTTGAGCGACACTGTCCTTGACGCGATTTTTTCCCCGCGGAGTACAGGTTGGAAATTGGCCGAGTGAGCGGAACAGCGACAGATCGGGCTTTAATTGAATGAGGGTACGTTCGTTCAGGAGCATCAATGCCGAGACGCTCGGAGCACACGCATTTATAAGCGTGTGACTTGACCCCCGGGCTGGCGTGCGCTAGTTTGAAGGAAGTTTCTCTGATTCAAGGCTGTACCGCAGCTTGGAAGTTTCAGGAGGAAACGCATCGGCCACCCATTTCGGGCAACATCGCAACCCTCCAATTGGATGAGACGCACCATACACATCTCCGGGAAACTAGAACCCTTCTTTGGAACTCTGGACGAAAACATACGATTGCTGGAAGACGCCCTGCAGGTGAGGACCCATCTGCACGAAACCAAGCTCACCGTCGAAGGCAACTCGGAGGGAGTTGACCAAGCCGTGCGCATCGTGGAGGAGTACAACCACCTCACGCGGCACGGGCGCATTCTCTCGAGTTCGGAAGTGAAGTCGCTGATGCGCGTGGCCACAGAAGAGCCGAGTGAATCGCCGCGCGGCATGTTCGAGCACGAGCGGACCCGCTCGTTCGGCAAAAAAACCGTCACTCCGAAAAATGCCAGCCAGCGCCGGTACATGGAAGAGATCGAATCGCACGATATGACCTTTGGCATCGGCCCCGGGGGTACAGGCAAGACCTACCTGGCCGTAGCCATGGCCGTGAGCGCACTGCTGACAAAGCAGGTGAACCGCATCATTCTTGCGCGACCGGCGGTAGAAGCTGGCGAACGCTTGGGATTTTTGCCGGGGACGCTGCAGCAGAAAATCGATCCGTACATGCGGCCGCTCTACGACGCTCTGTATGACATGCTGGATGCCGACAAGTTGGAGCGCTTCCTGGAAAAGGGAATTATCGAAGTAGCCCCGTTGGCATTCATGCGCGGGCGCACGCTAAATGATTCCTTCGTGATCCTGGACGAAGCACAGAATACAACCAGCGAACAGATGAAGATGTTCTTGACGCGGCTGGGATTCAATTCCAAGGCAGTCATCACAGGAGACGTGACGCAGATCGATCTGCCCGCAGGGAAAAAGTCCGGATTGGTGGAAGCTATGGAGATCTGCGGGCGAATTCCTGGAATCAGCGTGATCCAGTTTGGGGAAAAGGATGTCGTGCGGCACAACCTGGTGCAGCAGATTATTCGGGCGTATGAAGAGCACGACACGACCGCTCCGCCAAGAGGAACGGACGGCAAGGGATCGAGCAAAGAGACTGGGGGAGCGGATCCACCTAGCAGCTAACCAAGAATGGGCAAGGGACGACGTGCGCCAAAAGCGGTCTGGGTGGGGCACAACCTCACCCTGATGGAAAATTGCCAGGGCGCGGTGCGCTTGGAAATGGCTTCACTTGAGCGATTTCTGCGCCGCACGAATCGCGAGATCGGGTTGTCGGGAGACGCCGCATTCGTCCGATTTGTGACCGATGCCGAGATGGCCCGTCTGAACGGGAAATTTCGGAAAAGGGTGAGAAGTACGGATGTTTTGTCGTTTCCCTCCGAAGAGCGCACCAGGCCCGCAAGGATGCGTGTGCGGGTAAGATCGCTGCGGGGCAAGTTTCTTGGGGATATTGCCATTTCTCCCGGCGTTGCGCGACGCAATGCGAAATTGTCCGGTCGGAGTTTGTCGGATGAAATTTGCATCCTGTTGCTGCATGGGCTCTTGCACCTCCTGGGATATGATCACGAAACTGACCGCGGCGAAATGGAACGCATGGAAGCGAAGCTCAGGCAGCGGTTAGGATTAGCACAATGATGCTCTGGGTTTATGTCGGCAGCGTGGTGGTGCTGGCTCTCGGCCTGCCAATCTTCTCTTATCTCACGCTGATCTACCGCGAGCTGGGGCGAATGACTACCGGCCGTGTCCACGAGCACCTGGATATTTTCGAAGCGGAAATCGAACCAAAGCTGAAAATTAACCGGAGAAGCGGCGGAAGGACATTTCGCATTCTCGGCCATTTCTGGCTGGCCTTTGTGGTTCTGGAAACGACGCGGGGCGTTGTGTACATGGTTCCGAATCGTTGGGAAGCCGGCCTGCAGTTCCTCGTCTTCCTGACTCTGGAAGTCGTGATCCTCATGCATTTTCTTCCGGACATGCTTTTGTACCGGACGACAGGGCGTTGGCTGCTCCCGCTTCTGCCGCTGATCCGTGCGGTCATGGGGCTCGTGTGGCCCATTCGCGTATTTCTGGAAGGAACGGAATCGTTGGCGCGGATCTCCGAACAGGAGGTGGAGATCACGCCAGAGCAGCGCACGGAAGAGGGGATTGAAGCTCTTGTGGAAGTCGCAGAGGAAGAGGGCATCATCGAGCCAGACCAGGCGGATCTCATCGAGCAGGTGGTGGAATTCAGCGACAAGCGCGTGCGCGAGGTGATGACACCGCGGCCGGACGTCGTTGCCATGCAGGCAGATGCTTCACTCGAAGAGATGCACGCGAGGTACGTAGAGACGAGATTCGCTAAGATGCCCGTGTTTGAAAAATCGCTGGACGATGTCTTCGGCGCCGTGAATGCCCAAGACCTGCTGCAAATCTCCGATGCGGATCTGCCGAAGCGCAAAGTGCGCGAACTGGTGAGGCCGGTCCTTTTTGTGCCGGAAACGAAGTCCGGCTCGGACCTGCTGCGCGAGATGCGCCAGAAAGGGCAATTGATGGCCGTGGTAATTGACGAGCATGGTTCCCTAGCTGGCATTGCGACCGTCGAAGACCTTGTGGAAGAAATCGTGGGAGAAAGCAGTGCAGGTCAGGCGCAGCCGGCTCCCGACGCGGTGAGGGAAAGCGACGGCAGCTTTGTGCTGCGGGGAAGCGTGTCGATCTCAGATTTGGAAAGACTACTTGCGGTGCAATTTGACGATCGTGCCGATGAGACCGTCACCACAATTGCGGGACTCCTGAGCCATGCGCTGGGCAAGGTGCCCGCACCCGGAGACAAAACGGATCTGGCGGGTTACCGTTTTGAAGTGATGGAGGCGAACCAGAGGAAAGTGTTGAAGCTGCGGGCGCGTCGCCTTGCTGCAGCAGGATCGCGTGCAACGGACTAGGCTTTTGAGACTGGAAATTCGGGCTCAGTTGGTCTGCCTTGTGATGTAGCATTGGCAAGCAAGTACGAAATTTTTGAGGTGAGAGGAATGGTTCCTTTTGCGAAGGGGATTGCACGCAGTTTTGTATGGTTAAGCTTGGCGGCCTGCGTGTCGAGCAGCGCGCAGGAGGCAGCGAAGAGCACACCCCCCGATGTGGACATGACCTGGGGAGTCAAAATCCCAGTGCGCGACGGTGTCCGGTTGAACGCGACTCTCTATCAACCGCACAATCAGAAAGAGCCGCTGCCGGTCGTTTTTACATTTACGCCGTACATCGGCGATTCGTACACGGACCGCGCAATGTATTTTGCTGGCCACGGGTACGTCTATGCATTGGTGGACGTCCGTGGACGCGGCAATTCAGAAGGAGAATTTGAGCCCTTCGCCAATGAAGGACGCGATGGCTACGACGTGACTGAATGGTTCGCCAAACAGTCCTATTGCAGCGGGAAAGTTGCGATGTGGGGCGGATCTTACGCGGGATTTGATCAGTGGACTGTGGCGAAGGAGTTTCCTGCGCATCTCGCCACTATCGTCCCTGCAGCCGCCGCTCATCCTGGAGTGGACTTCCCCTTCCAATTCAACATTTTCTACCCGTATGACATGCAGTGGTTGACCTTCACCAGCGGCCATACGGGAAACGAAAAAACATTTGAGAACAGCTCGTTCTGGGCGCAAAAAGCGAAGGAAATGTACAAGGCGCACGGCGCGTTTGAAGATTTCGACAAACTCGTGGGGAATCCTTCGCCCATTTTTCAGAAGTGGCTACAGCATCCCATACCGGACGCGTATTACGACGCCATGGTGCCGAATAAAGAGCAGTACAGGAAACTGAGCCTGCCGATCCTAACGATTACAGGGCACTACGATGGCGACCAGCCGGGCGCGTTTACGTTTTATAAGCGTCACATGCAGTTCGGCTCGGCGGAAGCAAAGGCAACGCACTATCTGATCATCGGACCTTGGGATCATGCGGGCACACGCACGCCCAAGCGAGAGTTGGGTGGATTGAAATTCGCCGAAGCAAGCGTATTGGACCTGAACAAGCTGCACACGGAATGGTACGACTGGGCGATGAAGGGCGGTACAAAACCCGAATTCCTGAGGAAGCGTGTGGCTTATTACGTGATGGGCGCGGAGCAGTGGAAGTACGCCGATAGCTTGGAGAGTATTGCCAATAGCACGCTGACCCTATACCTCTCCTCGAACGGAAGTGCACTCGATGTCTTCCATTCGGGAATGCTGATGGAATCCAAAGGGAAGTCGCCAGACTCGGACAACTGGACGTACGACCCGCTCCGCGATCGTACGGGAGATGTGGACGTCACTGAGAATCCTGCCTACCTGATCAGCCACGCGGATGCAGCGAATCTCTCGGGTGAAGGCGTCATTTATCACAGCGAACCGTTCCCGGCGGCGACTGAGGTCAGCGGATTCGCAAAGCTATCACTCTGGTTGACCCTGGATGTGCTTGACACGGATCTGGAAGCTGAACTCTTCGAAATTCTCCCCGACGGAAGTTCGGTCTCTCTGACAAGCGCGACCATGCGTGCGCGCTATAGAGAATCGTTGCGGCAGGAGAAGCTGGTGCCTGCTGGGAAGCCCGAAAAATATGCCTTCGACAATTTCATGTTCTTCTCACGGCAGGTAGCCAAGGGCAGCAGGTTGCGGCTCATTGTGCACAGTTTGAATTCGCCGTCGGTCGAGAAAAATTACAACAGCGGCGGCCTGGTGGCGAAGGAAACAGTCAAGAATGCGCGCACCGCGCACATTCAATTGCTCCACGACGCCGACCATCCCAGCATGCTGGAGTTGCCGACAGTCAAGTAAGAGGAAACGTGCCAGGGAAGCGAAAAGCGGCGAAGAATCAGATGAGGCGCGCCGGATTTGTGGCCATCATTGGCCGGCCAAACGCCGGGAAATCTACCTTGCTCAATCGGTTTGTAGGACAGAAAGTGGCCATCGTCACCTCCAAGCCGCAGACAACGCGCAACCGCATTCAGGGCATCGCCACACGGCCGGAGGGGCAGATTGTGTTTATTGACACCCCGGGCCTCCACGAAGCGGACACCGTGCTGAACCGTCAGATGATGCGAGAAGTGGCAGCCGCGCTTGAAGGGATCGACGTTCTCCTGATGATGATCGACGCCAGCCGCACGCTCCCGCACGCGGATTCGCTGCTGCTTGAGAAGGGCCAGCGGTTCAGTGGGAAGACCATTCTTGCGCTGAACAAGATCGACCGCGTGCCCAAACCCAAGCTACTGCCCGTGATCGACGCGTTCGCAAACGCGTTTCCGTTTGCAGCGCTGGTGCCCATTTCCGCGCTGAAGGGAGACGGCTGCGACAAACTGCTTCAGGAAATTCTGAAAAATCTGCCCGAAGGGGAGCCGTTCTTTCCGGAAGATCAAGTCAGCGATCAGCCGGAACGCTTCCTGGTAAGTGAAATCATCCGCGAAAAAGCCATTGCGTTAACGTACCACGAGGTACCGCACGCCTTGGCGGTTGTGGTTGATCAGTTCGAGGAATTGCATAATCTGCTTCGGATTCATGCCACGCTCCACGTCGAGCGCGACTCTCAGAAAAAGATCTTGATTGGCCACAAAGGGGAGATGCTGAAGAAAATCGGCACGGAGGCGCGCAAGGAGTTGGAATCGCTGCTGGGCACGAAGATCTTCCTGGAGATGTTCGTTAAGGTGGTTCCCGGCTGGCGCGAAGACATTCAAAAAGTTCGCGAACTCGATTGGCACACGCAGCTGGAGGCTCTGGCGGAGAACCAGTGCAAATCCAAGGATGAAAGCCAGGAATAGACCTTACTACTCCGGCGCGGCGATGCCTAAGGACTTCATCTTGCGGTAGAGGTGGGACCGCTCAAGGCCCAGCGCGGAAGCCGTCTGCGTCATGTTCCAGCGATGCTCCTGGAGCTTGCGGAGAATGAACTCGCGTTCGTAAGCGCTGCGCGCCTCATGCAGCGTTGAGTAGGGCTGATGCGGGCTTTCCGCTACGCCGCGGAAAAGTTCCGGCGGAAGATGGTGTGGTTCAATCCGCGCTTGCGGACAGACGATGACGAGCCGCTCCACGAGATTCCTCAGTTCGCGAACATTGCCCGGCCAAGGGAACCTCATTAGGACCTCAAGTGCGGCCTCGCTAAATTCGCGTGTTTTCTTGCCGTACTCCGCGCTGAATTCGTTCAGGAAAAATCGCGCCAGCACCGGTATGTCCTCTTTGCGGTCCCGCAGGGGCGGAACGTAGAAGGGAATCACGTTTAGGCGGTAGAAGAGATCCTGGCGGAACGCGCCCCGGGCAATTTCCTGCTCCAAATTCTTATTGGTGGCGGCAATCACGCGAACATCCACATGCAGCGTCTGATTGGAGCCGATGGGCTCGATGCGCTGCTCCTCGAGGACGCGAAGAACCTTGGATTGCGTGCGGTGGCTCATGTCGCCAACCTCATCGAGGAAGAGTGAGCCGCCGTCAGCCTTCTGGAATTTGCCGATTTTGTCGTCGGTGGCGCCGCTGAAGCTGCCTTTAACGTGACCGAAGAGTTCGGACTCAATCAACTCCTCAGGAATCGCCGCGCAACTGACTTCCACAAACGGGCCCTTGTTCCGCAGACTGTTCACGTGGAGGGCGCGGGCAACGAGTTCTTTCCCCGTACCACTCTCGCCATAAATCAGCACGCGGCCATTGGTCGGCGCGGTAACCGCAATCTGTTGCCGCAGCGCCTTCATCGGCACGCTTTCGCCCATGACCTGGTAGCGGTGCGTCATTTCCCCGCGTAGCGTCAGATTTTCCTCCTCGAGGCGGCGCTGCTGAACCGCATTGCGCACCAGCACGATGACTTTCTCCAAGGAGAGTGGCTTTTCGATGAAGTCGTAAGCCCCAAGCTTGGTAGCGCGTACCGCGGTTTCTATACTGCCGTGCCCGGAAATCATGATGACCGCAGGAGGTCGCGGCAAAGCCTGAATGCGGCTGAGCGCCTCCATGCCGTCTATGCCTGGTAGCCAGATGTCGAGCAGAACGACCTGAAAATCATTCTTGGAGATGCGCTCGATGGCATCTTCGGCCGAGGCGACGGTTTCGACGGAGTACCGCTCATCGCGCAGGATGGAGGCGAGCGATTCGCGAATGCCTTCCTCGTCATCCACGATGAGCAGTTTGGGATAAGTGATCATCGATCGATGTCCGCGCCAGAGCGCTCGCTCCCAGCGGCCGCCGATAATTCGGCGACTGGCAGCTCGATCAGGAAGCGCGAGCCCACCGGGCGGTTGTCTTCCACGCGTAACGAGCCACCGTGCTCGGAAATGATCCGGGCGGCGATGGCAAGTCCCAGGCCGGTGCCCCGATCCTTGGTCGTGAAGTGCGGCAGAAAGAGCTTGTCTTTGTCCTCGGGCGATATGCCGTGGCCGGTATCGGCGACGGCTATTTCAATCGTATCGGATTCCGAGCGCAAATGCGTAGCGACCGTGATTTGGCGGACAGTGGCGTCTTCAAGTGCCTCGGCGGCGTTATCTATCAGGTTGATGATGACGCTGCGAAGCAAGGGCGCATCGGCGCGGACTGCGGGAAGATTGGGTTCTAGCGCGGTTTTGAGTTGAATGCCGTCGAGGCGGCCGGAGAATACCTCGACGGCTTCGTGGACAGTTGTATTCGCGTCGGTCAGCTCGAGCTTGGCGGTGGGAAAACGCACAAATTGTGAGAACTCGTTTACCAAGGATGAAAGCGTGGAAACCTCGCGGACAATAAGGCGGGCGCATTCCTGCGAGATGCGTGCGAGTTCCGGATCGCCAGTCGCTTCGCCCTGGCCGGCGCGAAGTTCAAGATGACGGAGGATTCGCTGGGCCGAGAGCTGAATAGGCGTAAGCGGGTTCTTTATTTCGTGCGCGATGCGGCGGGCAACTTCCTGCCATGCCGCAGACTTCTGCGCGCGCAGGACTTCGGTGAGGTCATCGAACACAAGCACGTAGCCCGTATTCGCGCGACGCGGCCCCAATGAACTGACGGTGACCGCCAGGTGCAGTACGCGGTCGCTCAACACGATCTCCATTTCGCGCGCGACCACGCCCATACGCAATGCCCGTCGCATCAGGTGATCCAAAGTGCGGTTAGCTTCGGCGCCAACAAGCGATTCCAAGGAGTCGGGCTTGGGGGAGGGCAGCTGGAACATTCGTTCGAGTGCGGAGTTGGTGCGTTGCAGCCCGCCATTCGCATCGAGGTAGATCACTCCCGCCGGAATGTTCTCCAGGACCGTCTCCATCAGTTGGCGGCGCCGCTCGAGCTCCTGAACTGCCTGTTGGAGGTTGCGTGTGAATTCGTCAATCTGCACGCGACTGTCCCGCAATTGCGTGGTCATGGAGTTGAACGAGCGGATAAGCACGCCGAGTTCGTCCTGCGCCTGCTCGGGCACCTGATACTCGAAGTTGCCGGCGGAAACCTCGCGAGTTCCTTCAGCCAACGCCTGAATTGGAACGGTCACCTGTTTGGAAAGGAACAGTGCGATCCATGTGACGGCCGAGAGGACCAAAACAGTGAAAAAAAAGAGAATCAGCAGCATCTGGCGTTTGAGCGCGCGCAGACTCTGTTTTACGTCCTCATACTGCTGTGTTTGGGTCTGAATGGTGGACCAACGGGTAAGGAAGTCGGGGCTGGTGCGATAGGCAGCCACCAAGGTGCCTCGAGGTTTCCCGGACAAGTTCACCGGAACCCGCGCTGCGAAGTAGCTCTTGTCCCGCGCACGCCAAATTTCGACTCCGCTGGGCAAGGTGCGTTGCAGAGAGCCCTCCGCGCCGGTCACACTGCAAATCTCGACGGAACGGTCTTCGGGCTGATCGTCGCAGACCACACCGCCCTTTAGCAACTTCTCATTCGCATCGTAGAGCCACACCGCGTCCAGTCCGAGGCGGAGCGCTTGTTGCACGAACGGCTCCTGGGGGTCGTCTGCATGCGTGGCCGCTTGATGGCCCAGCATGTGCAAGCGCGGCAGCGTCCCTTTGCCAAGGTCGTTGAGAAGCTTCTGCGTCTCTTCGGAAGCAATCTCGAGTGGCCGCGGGAACCACCGGCCCAGGGTGCGATTGAGGAGAGAATAGCTGACGAAAAACATGAAGATGACGGGAGCAAGGGAGACGGCCATGGCACCCAGAACCATCTTTGTCTTGAAGCGCACGCCCAATTGCGCTTTGCTCCGCTCCATGCGCAGCCGAACGAAGTTTCGGATAAGGATTAGTCCAAACACCAGCAGAGCGGCGGTGACGAAACAGTTGACAGCGAAGAGCGCGATGAGTTCGCGCCAGGAGCGTGGCTCGAACGGCACGTCGAGCGAGCCCATGGTGAAGACGGCGGCAAGGAGCAGCGTTAGAAGAACGCTGCCCAGGATCAGGCGGGTTCGCGATTTGGGCACGGCCGGACTCATGACATGGCCTCTGCCGGTCCAGGGAGAAATGGCCGCAGAGCACAGTGCTGGCAATCTGGCTCGCGTCTGTGGCAGAAGTGCTTTCCGACATGGACGATCAAGGCGTGGAACTCGTTGAAGAGCGCTGGCTCGGTCGGCAGGTTGCGCTCAACAAGTGCGCGAATCTCCTCATAAGATTCTCTCCCACTCGCGAGATTGTGCCGCTCCAGAATTCGTCGGGTGTAAGCGTCGACCACGAAGACTGGGTGCTTGCCAGCATAGAGAAGAATGGAATCCGCTGTTTCCGGACCAATGCCGTGGACATTCATTAGCTGTTCTCGCAGTTCGGATGTCGTCGTCTGAAACATCCTGTCGAGAGAGCCTCCATGATGGACCCGAAGGTAGCGCACAAATTCCTTGAGTTTGCGCGCCTTCTGACGAAAATACCCCGACGAACGAATCAATTTGCCCAGCCGGGCGAGCGGGACGCGTTCAAGGGCTGCCGCAGAGAGCACTTTTGCGCGACGCATCTCGGCGATGGCCCGTTCCACGTTGGACCAACTGGTATTTTGCGTCAGGATGGCCCCGATGATGACCTCGAACCGGGTACGCCCAGGCCACCAATGCTGCGAGCCGTGTGCACGGAATAAGGCATCATAGTAGGTGCCCAGCTGTGGAACGAACGGGGTGGCCGCTGACGGCAAAGGTTGGGGCGAGAGCTGCGGAGCCCGTCTGGGAATACGCTGGCGCCTCGGCTGAATGCAAGTGGCAGACATCTTCTTCGCAAGATAGCGGCGGCTTTCTGGCAAGTCAAGATTGGGGTACTGGTCACAGGTAGGAGACCCTGTTCCCGCGTACAGGTATTAGCGAATTCACAACGATGGTTCAAAATCGGCCAACGCTGTCCCATCCCCTTTGCTATGTTGAGCGGTGGGTGCATTGTGTTTAGGGAGTACTCTGGATGTCGGTCCGTTTGGGCGAAATCTTACTGAAAGAAAGCCTGATCACTCAGGATCAGTTGGATAAGGCGCTCGAATTTCAGCGCTCCAACGGTGGCAAGCTCGGAAGCTGCCTGACGAAGATGGGCTTCATTACGGACGATGATATTACGGGTGTGCTTTCCCGGCAGTACGGCGTTCCTTCCATCAATCTCAAGTACTACGAGATCGATCCCAATGTCATCAAGCTAATCCCACAGGACACCGCGCTGCGTTACCAAGTTATCCCGTTGTCGCGCGTTGGCTCGGTGCTCACCATCGCGATGACCGATCCGACAAACGTCTTCGCGATGGACGATATCAAGTTCATGACCGGCTTCAATGTGGAACCCGTCGTCGCGTCCGAATCTGCTATTGGCGAGGCCATCTCCCGGTTCTACGGCGGCGGGGCTTCGAGCCACGAGGAATTGAGTTCGTTAATGAAGGACCTGGTTGATGAAGACCAGGAACTCGAGTTGGCTGCGGAAGAGCAGGAGATGGATGCGGCTTCGCTCGAGAAGGCCGCCGAAGAAGCGCCCATCATCAAGTTGGTGAACCTGATCCTGACGGACTCCGTGAAGCGGGGAGCGAGCGATATTCACCTTGAGCCGTACGAAACCGAAATGCGCGTACGGTTCCGTGTTGACGGCGTGCTGCAGACGGTCATGAATCCGCCCCTGAAATTGCGCGACGCCATCACCAGCCGCATGAAGATCATGGCCAAGCTGGACATCGCCGAGAAGCGCCTGCCTCAAGACGGCCGCATCATGATCAAGTACAAGGCCGAGGGCAAGAAGAAGGAATTGGACTTCCGCGTTTCGACCGTTCCCACTTTGTACGGCGAGAAAATCGTCCTCCGGTTGTTGGACAAAGAAAACCTGCGTTTGGACATGACCAAACTGGGCTTCGAACCGGAATCGTTGAAGAAATTCGAACGCAACATTTTGAGACCATACGGCATGGTGTTGGTCACGGGCCCGACGGGTTCTGGCAAAACGAACACGCTGTATTCGTCCGTCGCGCGCCTCAACCAGGTGGACACCAACATCATGACCGCAGAGGACCCCGTTGAATTTCAGTTGGCGGGCATCAACCAGGTCCAAATGAAGGACCAGATCGGGTTGAACTTTGCCGCCGCCCTACGCGCCTTTCTCCGGCAGGACCCCAACATCATCTTGGTGGGAGAGATTCGAGACTTTGAAACGGCGGAAATCGCCGTGAAGGCCGCGTTGACTGGACACTTGGTTCTCTCAACTCTGCACACCAACGACGCGCCCTCCACCATCAGTCGCTTGATGAACATGGGTATTGAGCCTTTCCTTGTCGCTACTTCCGTGAACCTGATTTGCGCCCAGCGCCTGGTGCGCCGCATTTGCAGCAACTGCAAGGAAGAGCTGGAAATCCCGGAACAAGCGCTAATCGACGCCGGCTATTTGCCGGAGGAAGTGAAGTCCACCAAGATTTATCACGGCAAGGGCTGCTCGACCTGCGGCAAGCGCGGGTACAAAGGTCGCACGGGTCTGTACGAA
>Ga0187780_10001416_pt1 | contig 18121 bp, 14 predicted proteins | sample 1015_Q2_SP10_20__FD_132429 | JGI IMG/M metagenome (GOLD analysis project Ga0187780, IMG submission 132429) | Tropical peat soil microbial communities from peatlands in Department of Meta, Colombia - 1015_Q2_SP10_20_MG | ecosystem: Environmental > Terrestrial > Soil > Wetlands > Peat | place...
ATCCAGCACAAGCCCCCCATTGCGGTACACAAAATAGGGCGAGCGCTCCGGGTTCGCAGCATTGTTCAATTCCCGGATGTTGTTGGCGACGTCGCGTGCAGGATAGAAAGAAAGCAAAACGATGTCCGGATGATACTTCCATACCTCTTGTTGAAGCTCGAGCAATTCCTGTCCCGTCGAGTATCCCGCCACGCCGAAATTCAACACTTCGACATTCTTATGCTCAAAACAAGGGCTCTGTGTCAGCAGCCGCTCCAGGACAGAGCAGTAAGTCTTTTCCAGCGGCACCTGCATCGCTTCCGTCCAGGAATTTCCGAGCACGGCAATGCGCACCGTATCTGCAGGCTTTTCGTAGCTGCGTTCCTGGTCCCGAAATCCATGACCGTTGATGTGAACGCGCTGCCGGTCTTCGACCGAGACCACTCCGCTTACACCTGGGCGCAAGACCCAGCCACGCCCCCGATTTGGTTCGTAAAGTTGCGGTTCGAAAGTGACGCCGGATGCACGCAAGGCAACTTCTGTGACAAAGAGAATCGCCAACGTCACCACTGCCGCAAGGACCAGTTCTCTTCTTGTGGGCGCCATACGTCAGCAACGACTGATTCGACTTACGTACTGCCGCGTCGTTGTGGGATACATCTCCGAATCCGCGGCGGACAGATGCGCCAGCACATAAATGATGGCAATCAGCACCACAAGGACAACTAGTGCGAGCAACCACCAACTCTTCCACTGCCACACTGTCGCGAGCGCTCCGCGTGAAGCTGGCGACTGTCGCTCCGATTTTCGCAGATCACTCATATGATTCTCTGGCCCGACGAGAGTACCCGCTCCGCGAGCCGGCAGACCCAGATCCGGGGTATCTAGGGTGCTTCCTGTTCTCGCGACTCTCGCTCATTTCTCTCCCTGCTCATGCGACAGCACGATCGCCAGTTTGTCCTCGTACACAACGTGAAAACCGGCGACGCCTCGCAGGGCCTCGCCCATCGTTCCACCCTTTTCCAGCAAAAGTGTGCGCGCCTGCTTCATGGGCGCGAAGTCTCTGTAGGGTATCTCTGCATTCATCACTTTGAAATAGTCCGCTTCCTCTGCTTCAGGGTAAAGTCCCCGCCGCGCGTCAATGGCCACGGGATACTCTGGCAAATACCAGGTTAGAAACGCACCCCAAGCATAGGTGTTAAAGAATGGCTGTGGCAGTTGCTGCGTGCGGATCGCATCACACGCGCGCACCGGAAAACTCTCTGCAACTTTTTGCATCAGTACGTTTTTGTCGCGCGGCACGCCCAACACGAAGGCGGCCAGCACTATGGACAGTGTCGCTCCCGCAATGCCTAATCCCTGCCAGCCCCAGCGACGAGTTCTCACCTCGATTGTTCCCGCCCGTCGCGGCACAGTTGCCGCGCCAATGGCCGCGATCGCCGACAGCGTGATCAACCAATTCTCGCTCTGCGCGTGGAACGACAAAATGGTGCAGCTCATCAACAGCCCAAACAAGAAAAGATCCCGCGAACGCCGCAATCCCAACATGAGAAACGCTACCATCGCCAGTAGCAGCACAAGATAATCCTGTGGCTGATGAAATTTCATCGCCGCATGCTCGGGCAGCTCCCGGTTCGCCACGCTCGTCTGGATTGCCCAGAACGCTGAATACGCGTCATGGGCGTAAGGATTCAGCAACGTGGCGACTAGGCAGCCACCTCCGACTAGCGCAACTTTGTTCCAAGCAACCGGAGCCGTGATTTCTGCGAACCAGCTCCAGCTTGCCGCACGCACTATTCCTTCCACGATCAAAGTCGCCAGAAACAGCGCTAGCAGCCCAATTCCATAGATGAACCCGATATCCAGATTGGCCCACACGAAAAACAAAACAGGGAGCGGCAACAGAACTCGAAAATCGCCGGACCTCCGGCTTTCCAGCAATAAGAATAGCTCCAGCGCAAACAGAATCACGGAAGCCCCGCCGGCGACCGGCCCCATCGCAAGCAGCGGAACCTGCGCCAATGCAGAAAGTGCCGCCGCAAACCAGAAATTCTCCCGGTTCGTTCCAGCCAGCAAAAACACCACCGCAGCCACCAGGAGGCGAAATATTATTAGCAAGGCCGGAACCGCACGCAGACCCAGGACTCTATTTGCAGCAGCGGCCACTACGTCGTAGCCCCAGGTGAAATCCCTCCAGCGCAAATTCGCAACTTGCGAAAAAATCCCCGTGTGCGGCCATGTCCGATGCTCTAAAATCCAGCCACCCACACGCAGGTGTCCCCAGATCTCGGGGTTGGCCAGTGAAGACAATTTCACGCTTTCCAGAATCGCTCCAAAAGTGAACAACAAAACCAGAACAGCCATTCGGGACGCAGTTTCCCCCAACGGCCGGCGCGGAATAGTGGCAGAATCCCCGTTATACATGCAGTTTCTTTGCGAAAGTCTTGGAGCTCATCGCGCTGCGGCGGTCTGCGACATGCCTCAGTGTTTCAGAACAGGCAGCATTTGCGCCGTCACGCTTCCATCCGCGTTGTGCGCATTGTTATGGCACACCAAAATGCACGTGTTCGTAGCGCGATTGTAAGTTATAGGAGTAGCCCCATTCTGGGCAACCACCGCGATATCGAAATTGACCAGGCGTTCCCCGGAGATGGATGCGTTGATGGCGCCCATCCCGTGGGCCGTGTGGCAGACGGAACAAGAGAATCCGTCCTGTGAGACGTGCGAATTATGCTGCGCCCAGCTCGCATTCAACAAGATATTGTTCAGGTCGTGGCACTTTGCGCATAGCGCGTATGGCCCAATCGGGCTCAAGTCGGGCGTCGTATGCAGATTGGTTACCGTTCCGCCGGGCGTCACAGCCTGACTGAACTGGTAATTTCTCTCCAGAATGTGCGAAAACGTCGAGCCATGCGGTCCGTTGGGTCCTGCTCCGCCAAATTCGCGGTTGTCATCACTGTTGTGGCAGTCGATGCAGAAGATCCGCGTGCCCATCAGCCGCGAGGAAGCTGTCCCATTCTGATTGAGCATGTTCACGAGCAAGCTGGGTTGCGGCAGCGCGCTGCTGCGATCGTGCGTCACCGGATGGCTGGACGTTGAGGTCTGGCTAAATTGTGGCACCAGATTCAGCGGATCGCCGGCAAACACCAATCGCGTGGGCAGATAGCCGTACACCAACAGAATCTGCTTGCCCACGCTCGTGCCGTGGCACCGCAAGCAATTCTCATACTGGTTGACCGCGGGATTCAGTACAGTCACCCCATCGAGGCCACTCACGCCCGTCACGTTGGTCTGCGGTGGACGAATTGTCGGAGGCGCCGAGAAGACCGTCAATTGATTTGATGCATGTGGGCTATGGCAATCCGCGCACGTCGCGTGCCGATTGTTATTCAGCACCGCAGGTTCGGCGGCATCGTGCAGATTAACTCCCGCGGGCAATAGGTGTGAAATCTTGGCGAATTCGGCGTAAACGTTCGGGGCCGCAGGCGCGACGTTCGTCCCTCCACTGTGGCAGGTGATGCAGTCCTGCGTCGGGGCGTCCACGCCGGGTGCTGCAGGCGTGGCGGGCCGAAGCAACCGGGCGGGACCGCTCGCGTTATGCTCCATGTGGCATGACGTGCAGGCGTTTCCCGCAACCGTGGTGTACGACCCGACATTCGCCGCGCTGGCCACCTGGTTGGTCGCGACCGCGTGGATACTGGGCGTCCACCCGCTTAAAGGGTTGATCTGGCCGGTGAGCACGCGATTGGGGTCGTGACACGCCAGGCACATTTGCCCGTTCGAGCTGTCTCGCACAAGAAAATTCTGCGCCACCCGGTCCGTTCCCTGCACGTGGGCGTTGTGGCAACTGTTGCACTCCACGTTTCCGCCCACGAGCTTTACTGCACCGGTTGGATCCGCGGTCACCCCTTGGGCCACGATGGAGGCCGCCAAGTCGGGCTGGTCCTTGATTGGAAGGATCATGCTGAACGGATGCGAGCCCGTCAGGTTCGTACCTAGCACATCCATCGCGTTCATGGAACCGCTGGTCGGAATTTTCCCGTAAACCGCGCTTTGTCCCACTGCGACGGTCCCGTCGTGGCAGCTCAAGCACAGGCTGCTGGGTTTTCCCAGCATGGGTTGCGCGCTTCCCTGCTGCTTATACGTGCTGCTCACATACGGTGAATAGGTTTGGTTCGAAAGGGCCTGGTTCCACAGCGGCGTGATGCCTCCGATCCCGCTGTGCGGCGCGTGACAAAACGTGCAGCCCAGGCTCGACTGCGTTGTCACCGAAGAACCGCTACCCACAGAGAGGTTGTGCATCCCGAGCGTGTCGGTAACTGGAGGAGGCCCGGACTGGCCTCTTGCTTCCAGTGCCAGTGCCAGGGGGACCAGGCCGAAAATCATCAGCACGCGCTTCACAATTTGCCCCCTGCTTTCGAACCTGCTCCAAAGTAGCGGAACACCTGCACGCGCCGATTCATGGAGTCCACCACATAGATGCGGTCTTGCGCGTCGATGCGCAGTCCCGCGGGTATCTGGAAAGCCCCCGGTGCGTTCCCTGGCTGGCCGAAATAGTAAAGCAACTGCCCTTCGCGATTGAAAACCTGCACGACACTCCACATTCCATCGACAACATAGAGATGTCCTTCCGAATCAAAACTCACTCCTTTCGGCCGGAACATCGCTCCCACGTCGTCGCCGACTTTTCCGATGGCGTACTGAAAATCACCGTTCTTATCCAAAACCTGCACGCGAAAATTCATCGCGTCGACTACGGCTAAACTGTCCCCATTCAGGCGCAGCTCCGTCGGGAAATTGAACTCGCCGTTTCCGGTCCCGAGCTTTCCGATCCGTTTCAGCACGCTTCCTTGCATGTCCATTTGGAAAATCTGGTGCCGCAGCGTGTCGCTGACATAAATTCTCTGAGCTGCGGAGTCCACCGCAATGCCCGTGGGCCGTTTGAAAAATCCTTCCCCATATTTGAGGCTTCCGATCACCCGCTCCAATTTGCCGCTGGGCTCGAACACAAAAATCTTGCCCGCTTCCGAATCCGTGACGTAGATCTTGTCCTGTGCGTCCACGGCGACGCACTGGGGGGCCACCAGTGGGTTCTTGTCCGTGTCCTTGCGTGAAAGGAACTTGTATTTCTGCTTGCCAAAATCGAAGATGTGCACGCCGCGCGCGCCCGGGTCGGTCACGATGATGCGCCCCTTCGAATCCGTGCTAATGCTGTAGGGCCTGACCATGTTGTGGTACTCGGGGGCGCCGGCCACGACGTCAACCACTTTTGTCCAGAATCCCCGCTTGGGCTTTACTTCACGTTCCGAGGTGAACGTGCGCTCGAAGCTGAGCTTCCGCCCACCATCCATCAGCAGGTCCGGCACGTTCACCGGCTCCACAATCTTCTTCTTGTCCCCGGCCGCAATTGCAGGCATCCCCGACAGCAGCACGGCCATGCATCCAGCCAGCAGCTTCTGTCGAAATCCCACTTTTCCCCCTGGCATTAGAAGAAGTTAAAGGACCGCGTAATTCCAGCAAAATAGGAATGGTTGCGTCCGGTCGGGGTCCCCGCGGCGCTGATGCCCTGTGTGAACATAGTGTACCCGGCTAGCAAGCTGATCTGCCGCAATCGGTACTGGAGTTGGCTATAGAAAATCTCCGTGCGGTTGTTGGAGGAGAGGATCTGGCTCAAGGTGTCGCTGGTCGCATGGGAATAGACTCCCGAGATGCTCAGGCGCGGAATGGGCGTCAACGTGAGGCCACCCCCGTAGCTTTTGCCATTGTAGACGATGATTCCTTGGGGCGGCAATCCTGGCGTCGGCGGGATTGGTTGAATTCCCGTGCTCGTCAAAATGGACTGGCCACTCGACTTGATGTAATTCGCAGACATGGTGACCCGGCTTAACGAAAGACTCGTGGAATACGCCATGCTCTGATTTACCGTGTTCGGCTGATTCGTAAACCCGCTGTGGCTTCCGTTGACCGCGCCTGTCCACTGCTTCGCCCGCCCCATGCGCCGGTGTACGTTTGCCCCGTAGTTGTAAAAAGACGTCGTGTACGTCACCAGGATCGTCTGCACGTTCTGCGCGTAGCTGAAATTCCCGGACGTCTCCCACGGCCCGAAATGTCGAAATGCGTTGAGATTGCCCATGAATCCTAGTGAGTTGTTTGCAAATTTATTGGAGCTCTCGATCACCGTCGCGGAAACCGTAAATGTGTGCAGGATTCGCTTTCCGTATCCGACTGTGCCGCTCACGTAACTACCGTTGTAGGTCTTTCCGAAATACGATTGGTCGTAATAGGTGATCTGCGCCTGACCGTAGAGGTTTCGCGTAAAACTGTAGGTTGCTCCTCCGCTCAACAGCGAAGAATTCGATGTCGAAGATACCGGAAGCAATGGCACGCCGCCGCCATTGTTCACGATGCTCTGATAGAAGAATCCGTTGAGATTGTCGGTATAGCTTTGGTTGAAGTACAGTCCGAGCTTCGCCAACGGGTGAAATGTCGCAGTGGCCGTTTCATTGTCAGTGGTGAAATTCGTGAATGTGTCGGCTGGCGCGACGGAAGATCCAAAATCCCCCGAATAGGTCGAACGGTTGAAGGCGACTGAAAGCGATCCATGCCAGGGAAGAGGATGTGAGCCGTTCAGCCCGTAATTATTCCCGCTGGAATCGGAGTGGTTGTTTCCCGTGCTTCCGCTCAGAAAAAACGGAAAGTAAGAATTGACGTTCAAGTGGGAGTAATAGGCGTTCAAATTCCAGCCGACAAGACGATATGAGGATCTCAAATTCAGCGTGTGCGTGGCGGATGTGGATTCCTCGTTTGTCCCGAACAAAGTTCCTGTGCCGTTCCCCTGTGTATAGCTCACCGAAAACGTCGGCCAGTCGGGAAGCAATGCGCTCCAGCCAACTCCAAATCCCTGCCCATTGCCTATTGTTGTGAAATTCGGCGCTCCGAGCAAACCCAACGTTCCCGTGCTATTCCGCGTGTAGTTATAGCTGGCATACCCGGGGAACCGGCTCCCCGTAAAGATGTTTGCGGTCGCATCAAGCCCGGTGCTGTCCGTCAGGGATTGAAAACTCGAATCCGCCCGCGACTGGTTGTAGTAGGGAGTGACGGCGAAGTTGAGGAAGTTCGGGTCGTGATAGGAACCGTATATCTGCCCGCTCCCGCCAAAATCGAGGGCATGACTCGAAGGGTACTGATTACCGTAAATCCCCGAGTAGCCCGCGGTCAGCAGCCCGTTCATGTTCATGCGCAGATCGTCGCCGACCTGAACCTGTCCCGACACGCCCCTTACCGCCACCAGCAGCAGAACGGCCAGCCAGGCGGCGCATTTGGCTATCTTGATCACCCCAGGTACCCTCCCCGGGCACCAAACCCTCAAACTGTGCAACTCTGGCCGTGGGACACAGTTTGTGATAGCACAAACCGTGCCAAACCGGTGCCATCACAAGTGCAATTAACGTTAATTAAATGAGTGACTTGCATCGCCACGCGTCCCCCAAGAACCGTCCTCTTCCATCCGCCTGCGCTATCTCACTCACCCGTTCTTGTTGAATGTCGTTACGCGCTCTCTCGATCACATCCGGCCGACTAACATATGAGTGTTAAGAATCTCCTCACCCTGAAAGTTCCATAAGCAATCTCCCGCTCTGAAGCACCCCCTCAAAGGATCTCCACCTTGGCATTGGCGTGCAGCTTTTTGTCCAACCCCACGCGCAACTGTTCGTATTTAGCCTTTTGCAGTTCCGCCCGCAGTCCGGACTTCGCTTCTTCAAAACTCTGCTTCTTCGCCGGGTTGTGCGCGTTTAGCCGGACAATCGTGTACGCCTGTTCGATCTGGATGATGTCGCTTACCTGCGCAGCCTTCATTGTGAGGAGTGCGTTCACGACTTGTGGCGGCAGCTTGTCCCGTTCCACAGCCTTGTGGTCTCCCATGTTTACCCGAAAATCGTCTTCGGAAATCTTCTCCGCCAGCAGCCCAAACTCCTCGTAGCTGTTCGTGGCTTTCGCCTGCTTTAGAGCCTCTTCTGTGCGTTTCAGACCTTCCTTTTCTTGCTCGTCCGTGGGTTTTGGGGGCGGCAAAATCGAGATCGTCTGAAATGCGAAAGACTCCGGCATCTGAAATCGTCCGGGGTTCTTGTCGTAGTAGGCCTTTACCTCCGCCATTGTCACTGCGGACTTGTCCTGCACGTCGCTCTTCAGCACTTTCTCGATAAGCAGTGACCTCTTGATCTTCTCCCGGACAGTATGCTCGGAGCCGCCCATCTCCACTTTCAAATACTGCTGGTACTCTTCGGGAGTCGGAAATTGGTTCTTGAAATCCACGGCCGCCTGCTTTAGTTGTTCCGGCGGCACCGTCAGCTTGCGTCTCTGCGCTTCCTGGTACACCAGTTCCTCGAAGATGATCATCTGCAGCGCACCTTGGCGGATCGACGCCTCTTGCTCTTTCGGAAATCCGTTGTGCTGACGGGCGTAGGGGAAGATTTGCAACATTTCGCGGAGCAGATCACGATCCGTTAGGACCGCTCCGTTCACTTTTGCTACTGGCTTGTCGCTGACTTGGAAGGAACTCGCGGGGGATACTGGTTGCTTTGCTGCTCCCGTAGGAGCATGAGATGCAACTTGGGCACTGCCAATCGCTGCCGTCGCTAGTAGTAGAGCGAAGACTACCAGGCACTTCATTTCTGATTTCCTCCCGCACCTTCAAAAAAAAAGGGGGGAGAGAGGGCTCTCCCCCCGTAAGTGCCGAACTTACTGGAACTTCGTTGTGATGTTGTTGGTGTTGTTGGCTTCGTTCGCTTCCCCAAAGTGGCACTGACGGCAGAACTGCGTCGTTGAGGGCGCCTGCGTCAGGGTGAGGCCCGTGACGTTAGGATTGTAGGGACCGTTGATGAAGAAGAAGGTCGCGTAGTACTTGCCGCCGCCATCTCCCACGATTTGGCTGGCTGCAGTGGACGTGTAAACGGTCATCACATGCTGGTTGTGGCAGGTGGTGCAAACGACGTAGGGCCTGCCCGCGCCGTTGATACCCCACGGGCTGCTCCACTTACCTGGTGCAAGAGCCGGCCAGCCATAGTTCGCGACGAACTGCGCGTACGGGCTACCCGGAGTCACCGTGAACGTGTTGTTGGCCCATACGAGACCACTGCCCGCGCTGATCGTAGCATTCTGGCCCACCGGGTGATCGTTGTTATAGTTTCCAGGGGTCGTGCCATCGTTGCCGAGCAACGTCGGGATTGGGCCGGCGCCATACGCCGTGTTCGTCAACAATCCGATCGACTGCTCATAAGACTGCTTCGCCATCATGTTGCTGTAGGTGAGGTTGCCGTCGTGGCAGCTGAGGCACAGGAGAATGCCGCCTACTTCCGTCCCGCCACCAGTGATGGTGCTGGGCAGAACTTCCACGAATCTACCGGAGTCGCCGAACGCGAGCGTCGCGCCGTACATCGGGCTGGCATCCTGTCCCCACAGTGCGTAGTTACCGGTATCCGTGACACCGGCTCCCTTCGGAGTGTGGCCCGAACCATACGACCCGCTGTGCGGTGCATGGCACCCTGCGCACCCGCGACCGTTGTTGTTGTGTGCGCCCAACACGTCCGTTGGGGACGACCAGCCCTGACCCATCGCCAAGCCGGCGCTGGCCAGAACGAAAAGCCCTGCTAAAATCGCTCTCTTCATAAAAGTGTCAAACCTCCATATGTGTTGCAACACATGTCTTCCACTTCGTTTGGCTCAGACCTGGGTGGGCCCTAGCCAGCGATGTCCCAAAGTGCACCCCATATGCCGAACTGACACAAATCGACATCTTCAGTCAGCTTTCCTCAAGTGCCGTATTTTCATTGAATTGTGCCACAGTCAGACAGAATAGCAGATAAATCGACTCCAGTTGTAGGTACCTCATTTGCGTGATATACCCCATTTGTGATGTAAAATCACACACTCTAGTGTTGTGAAAATAAACGTGTTAGCCGTCACATTCCTCGTGCTTAGCGGTTACAGTCTGCCTTAACCGCTCCATGAGTCCCGACACCACCTCCCTCGAATACCTCCTCCTTCCCGGAAAGGGCATTTCCTTGCCGTCTCCGGTTGAGCGAAAGACTTCTGCAGTGCTCCAGCTTACTATTTGAGCAGCTAGCACAATGTCAATTTGGTTTTGGTTGTGTGGCGGGCGCTGGCTGAGGGGGATTCGCCTCGTCCTTCTTCTCCGCACTGGCCTTTTCCCGTTCGGCAGCTCTTTTTTGGCGCTCCTGTTCGGCCTGCGCGTCGTTGATGTACTGAAATTCCTGTGCCCGCCCGGGGTAAATTTCGGAAGTAAATACGCGGTTCCGCTTGTCAATCACGATCCCAACCAGACCTTGAAACTGGCCTGGCAAAAGTCCGTGTCCGCCAAGGGAGATGAGCAACTGGCCTTCTTTCGTGAAAACCTGGACGCGGTCCTGCACGCCGTCCGCTACCCAGACATGTCCGTCGCCGTCAATCGCCACCCCTTTCGGCCTCGCAAAATACCCGGGGCCGTCGCCGGCTTTGCCAAACGTGCTGATGAAATTCCCGTCGGCATCAAAAATCTCGATGCGGTTATTCATGGTGTCCGTCACGTAGAGATTGCCTTCGGCATCGACCGCCAGCGCAGCCGGTTTTGAGAAATCGCCGATCGAAGTAAGTTCATGCGTGTGTCCGGTCGTTCCGATCTTTCGAACCAGCTTGAGCGTATCGGCGTCGTAGACGAGCACCTGATCCAATTCAACGTCCGCCACATAGAGCAGCCGGTTCTGCGTATCAATGGCCAGCCCTCCCGGGCCCGCCATTCCTTCGGTGATCACGTCTTCCGCTTTGTGGTCCTTGCTAAAGACCAGCACATGCCGCAGTGCTGGGTCCGAAACAAACAGGCGGTCGGTGTCGTCCATGGCCAGGCCAATAATCCTCACGAAGTGCGCATGCACGCCGTTCTTGATCATGTCCACGTCGCGCGTCTCCGTATTGAAGATGAAGATCGCTCCGACTTTGGAATCGGCCACGTAAAGCGAACCCTTGGAGTCGATGGCCAACCCGTAGGGCTGAACGAGTTCAAACGGACGCTTGAACACTTCGTCGCTCGATTGCGTGCCGGCCAAACGGTCCATCCACCCTGACTTCTTCTGCGCCTTGCCTTGGAGATTGCGCACCGCCTTGTCCGTGGAGAACCAGTTGACATACCGGATTCGGGCAATCGCGGGCGGATTCGGCCATACGATGTAGGAATAATCAATGGCTTTTATTTTCGCTTCAATCTCGGCGTTGGCCTCGGCTTTTTTCTTCTTCTTATCCGCCTGCAGCCCCGCCGGTGAGATGACCGCCATGGCCGTTAACACGGCGATCAAAGCCAAGGCCTTCCGGAGCAATTTCCTGTTTGAGCGATTTTCTTTCATTGCCAACTCTCCCGGCGCCCCTAGCGCCTGGTCAGGTCCTTGTGACACGTCGCGCAGAATGCCGTGTTATTTTCCTGATCGTTCACCAGCAAATCGGCATGGCTGGATGCGTGTGGCTGGTGGCAGCTCAAGCAGCTCAGTTTCGCACGCACCTTGGTCAGGTCCGCCGGATCCATTAAGTCAGAAACCGGATGGCCCTCCAAGGGATGCCCCTTCCCATACTTCATGGGGAGAGTCACCACCTTGTTCTTCCTAAAGTAATCGTCCGGAAGCCTGACCGCGCCATTGAAAATTTTGAGCACGGCAGACATTTTGTCCTCTTGTGGGACCGTGTCGGGTCCATGGCATTCCAAACAGAGGGCGTTCCCTTGCGCCCGCAGCAATTTCTCTTGCCCTCCGCCGTGTGGCTCGTGACAGGTGGCGCATCCTTGCACAAAAGCGGGCTGGTGACGCACGGCTTTCTTGGAAAGGTCGGCGATATCTGTGTGGCAGCCGAGGCAGATTTCCACACCGTTCGTTTTCGGCAAGCCCGGCTCCCGGCTGGCGTGGGGACTGTGGCAATCGGTGCAGTCTCCCGCTGCTCCGGGGTGCTGCACTTTCGCTGTTTCAATCAGCTTGGCTTTTTCGTCGTGGCACATCGTGCAAAGAGCCTTGGTGCTCTCCTGCGTCAGGACGACTTTCCCATCTTTGGCTGGCGCATGGCAGACCTCGCACTGCTTGTCAACGAATGGCGGATGCGTGAACTTGGCCATCAGTTTCGGAAGCGCGGACTGGTGCGGATCGTGGCATTGCACGCAATTGGTCGAGGCAAACGGTTGGTTCCGGTGGGCCTTCTGCAAATCCGCGCTGCTAGTGTCGTGGCAATCCACGCAAAGGGCCGGGGGGCTCTTCGCCAGGTGATAATCGAATTCGAGCTTGCCGCGTTCGCCCGTCTTGTGAGTAACGTGGCAGGTCTCGCAGCCCATGTCCAGCGCGATGTGCCGGCTTCCTTTTTCCGGCACGTTCAATCCGATCGTGTGACAGCCCAGGCACAGATTCTCTTTCTGGCCGCCCGCGGTCGGCTTCAGCAACTGATTCTTGTTGTCCGATTGATGCGGGTCGTGGCACTTCAAGCATTCCCGCACCGCTGGCTTGTGTACGGTGCCTTTGATCTCCGCCGCATTCTTGTCCTTGTGACAAGTCAGGCAGAGACTGTACGCCGTGGTGGTGATTAACTTGACGCGCGTAACGTCCCGGCTCACGCGGATCTCATGGCAACTAGTGCAACCCGTAGTGATCGCCGTGTGCACCGACTTCCCTTTTGCTTTATCAGCGTGGCATTCCAGGCACTTCGCCGAATCCGTGTTTCTTTCAAGAGGTACCGGGTGGATGTCTGCGCGCGCGGGCGCACCGAACAGCAGAACGAATCCTAACAGTATCAGTGCTTTCCTGAGGCTTGGTAGAAAATGACTCAGGCGGTCAGACATTGCGGTTCCCCGACAGCCAAACAGCGCTCAGGGTGGGGACGGTGTTTGTCTGTAAGGTACTCGACTTCTTTCCTTCTGCCTTTCGTTCGCCGGCCAAAACCAGCGCTGTCGTCAGCGCTACGGCAAACATAAGCAGCACGACCATATATACGGCCCGGTGGGAGCGACTATTCGTTTTCACCGTCATACCCATTCTCCCTGCTGGCGTCAGCCACAGAGATTCGCTTTCCATCCTATCCCATCTCTTTCGGGAACTCACCAAGCCCTCTTGGCTGTGGGCTCGTCAGGTTCACCCAATGTCGTTTGCCAAGAGGAAACCCCAGCCGCATCCCGCCATCCAGAACGAAAGGAGGGCAAATCCAGCGAACCCGAAAGGCACTCTGCCTGGTTGCATCTCCTGTGCCGAACTGGTGAGACCCGACATGATACGACATTCGCCCAACAACTCTTTCATCTACAGCGACTTAAGGAACCAAAAGTGCTCCTTTTCATCGTGAGCTGTGACAAGTCTACTGGTTGTTTCTGCGCGATATAGCCCAATTGTGATGCCAAATCACACAGCAACCGTTGAAGAATTAATCGTTTCCGAACTCAACAAGGCTCGTTCCCTGCCTCCACAATGCTCAAGTTGTGCAGCCCGCTCTGTCCTCTGCACATTTCTGCTCCTACCCGCTCACTCGAAGCACGGCCGCCCCTGAGATCGCGTCATTCTTCAGAGCATTCAAAGCACGATTCGCTTCGCTAAGCGGAAAGACCTCAACGTGAGTGCGAATCGGAATTTCCGCCGCGAGGGACAGGAATTCTTCACCATCCCGACGCGTGTTGTTGGCCACACTCCGCATCACTCTCTCCTGATAGAGCAGATCGTAAGAGAAAGACGGAATGTCGCTCATGTGGATTCCGCCGAGGATTAGCCGTCCGCCTTTTCGCAAGGCGCGCAGCGCCGCAGGCACAATTTCCCCCGCGGGAGCGAAGACTATTGCTGCGTCCAATTTCTCCGGTGGCGTCTCAAGTGTTCCACCGGCCCACTTTGCTCCTAACTCCAGGGCGAGCTTCTGATGTCTTGCGTCGCGGGTGGAAGCGAAAACCTCCGCCCCCCAATGCCTCGCAACTTGAATCGCAACGTGGGCCGCCGCTCCGAAACCGTAGAATCCTAGCTTCGCGCCTCTCCCAATTTCCGCCATGCGCAAGCAGCGATACCCGATGATCCCGGCGCACAGCAACGGCGCCGCCTGTTCGTCAGGAAATCCGTTTGGAATCGGGTAGACAAATCCCTCCGGCGCGACGATCCACTCCGCATATCCTCCGTTCACGCTGTAGCCGGTGAACAATGGTGCTTCGCAAAGATTCTCCTCCCCGCGCAGGCAGTACTCGCACGTCCCATCCGTCTTGTGCAGCCAGGCAATGCCGACGCGCGCGCCCATGGCAAAGCGGCGGGCGCCTTCTCCGGCCCGTTCTACAACGCCGACGATCTGATGTCCGGGAATTACCGGAGATCTCTTGGGGCGAAGTTCACCTTCGATGACATGCAAATCGGTTCGGCAGACGCCGCACACCCGAACTCGCACCAGAATCTCCCCGTCTCCTGGGCTCGGCTCTGCTACTTCTCCGAATTGCAGTGGATTCGTTTCGATTCGCGCGGGCGTGTGCAGCAAACAAGCTTTCATCGCCAGACCTTAATCAGCATACGCCCGCGCGATACAAATAGGCGGCCAACACACGTGTTCCCAATATGCTACTGCTAACCTCCTTACACGAAAAGCCAAAATTCTGACCCCTCGGGGCACGCGGCGTTTCTGGCTGAACTCTCCCTCCCGGTCGCTTGCTTTCCCGCTCCGGAAACCCTAACCTGACATAAATCTATGCCCGAGATCACTCCCGAATTCTTGCTCTTTGGATTCATCTACTACGTCGTGTTCCTCTTTTCTACCACGTGCCATGAAGCCTCGCACGCTCTTGCGGCGCTGTGGGGAGGCGACGATACCGCGGCTCTGGGTGGTCAGGCTTCCTTGAATCCGTTTCCTCATATCGCTCGTTCGCCCTACGGCATGGTCGTTTTTCCCTTGCTCAGTTTCTTTTTGTTGAGAGGCCGGATGATTGGTTTTGCCAGCGCACCGTATGACCCGCTCTGGGCGCGCCGCCATCCTCATCGCGCCGCACTGATGGCTCTTGCCGGGCCGGTGACGAATTTCACTCTCATGCTGCTGGGGGCTTTCGCGCTTCGCGTCGGCTCGTCCCTTCAGCTCGTTCATTGGAACCGTTATTCGGGCCCTATCGGTTTTCCCGCCGTCATCCTCTATGTTCTCTTCTCTCTCAATCTCCTCCTTGGAGTGTTTAATCTTCTGCCGGTTCCCCCGTTAGACGGCAGTTCGGTTGTCATGTTGTTCATGAGGGAGGATCGCGCCTGTAGCTATCTCGATATGATTCGCAGCAGCAACTTCGCCATGCCAGGGCTGCTCATCGGTTTGCTCATCTTCCGCTATCTTTTCCCGCCGGTAGAAAATTTCGTCGAAGGTTTTCTCCTTTGACGAAAAACCGGCGCGTGCAAACTGTGCCTCAAAACGGTACATCCCCCTGCCCTGCCGTCTCAGCGCAGTACAGTTCTTCACCGCGCGCCTTTCTATCTTCTTTGTTTCTTGACCTTTGATTCCAGACTCCTGGCCAAATACCTGCTCTCCCTCATTCTGAGGTCGCCATGATTGCTTCTGAAGTTTTGGCGGGCGCGGAATGTTATCAAGTGGAAGTCTCAGGCTGGGATGAAAACGAAATGTTTTTCGTCGAGAAGTCCGATCTGGCTTGGGATGAATTCGTTGGGAAGCACGTTTCCTTGGAACACATGCTCCCGGATGGAGCAATCATCTTTGTTCGATTGCTTCTACCCACGGCTCTCCGTCAGGACTCACCAGTTGCCTACCAAGTGGAATTCATCGGCTGCGATCCGAAAGGCGCTCACCAATTCCGGCTGAATGGAGTCCAGCCGAGGTACAGTCCGGAATTCCCCCAGTCGAATTAGAGATTCCTTCCCATCCACTTCGGGACAATGGCCCATTTTGATATTGATTCCCGGCTTCGCGTCCCACCGATTCAGAGTTCACCAATCTTTCCTGCTCCGGGATCGAACTCCGATGGCTCTCCTATAATCATGCTGTCACTACACTTATCAGGCAAGGGCAAAACCGAACTATCTTACGGTCGCGATTGATCTTCCCGAAACACCACTCGTCCCCTTTGGCACACCTGTTGCCTCTGCAACGGTCATGGCATACGCAACTTACAAAACCGTCGAAGTATCCACACCTCACTCTTCCCCGACGCCGTGTATTTTTGACGACGACCCTTTCGAGCGCGATTCTCTGAATGCGCTTATCCACGACATGGGCTATGAGCCCGTCGCCACCAGCGATCCGGAAGAGGCTCTGCGCCTCATTCGCCTCGGCCGGTGCCGCCTCGTTTTTTCGAGTGTCCATCTGGACACCCACGAACCGTACGATTTTCTCTCTCGCGCTTTGCGCTGCGATCCCGGCATCCACGTCATTCTCATGACCGCAGATTACACTCTCGAAGCCGCGCTCGAGGCCATTCGCCGCGGCGCCTCGGACTTTCTGCCGAAGCCCATTGACCACCTCCGCCTGAAGCGCACCCTCGACGACGTCGCCTCGCTTCACGACCAGCGCCGCCGCGTTCGCGCGCTCGAAGAACAACTCCTCAAAGATTTGGAATTCCACGGCATCATTGGCAAAAGTCCGGCGATGCTGGAGGTCTTCGATTTTGCCCGCAAGGTGGCACGACATTACACGAACGTTCTCCTCGTTGGTCCCACCGGCGCGGGCAAAGAGCTCGTTGCCCGCGCCATCCACCAGATCAGTCCGGTAAGCCAGCAGCGCCTCGCAGTCTGCAATTGTTCCGCGCTCGTGGATACGCTTCTCGAAAGCCAACTCTTCGGCCACGTCCGCGGCGCCTTCACCGGCGCTACGGACACTCGCCCTGGTCTCTTTGAGTACGCCAACGGTGGAACCGTTTTCCTCGACGAAGTTGGCGAGACCTCCCTCCCCATGCAGGCCAAACTCCTCCGCGTGATTCAAAACCGCGAGATTCAGCGCGTCGGCTCGCCCGAGATCAAGCAGGTCAACGTCCGCCTGATTGCCGCCACCAACCGCGACTTGCGCGCAGAGGTCCTCGCCGGCCGTTTCCGCGAAGACCTTTATTACCGGTTGAGCTCTATCCAGATTCGCATCCCCTCGCTTTCGGAGCGGCTCGAAGACATTCCGCTTCTCGTCCAGTTCTTCCTCAAAAAATACAATGATGCCTACGGCAAGAACATTGCCGGCCTGACCCGCCGCGCGCAGACCATCCTTCTTCAACATCCTTGGCCGGGAAACGTCCGTGAACTGGAAAATGTGATTTCCACGGCCTGCATTACCGCGACCGGCGATTTCATTGACCTGAGCGACCTCCCGGAGCACTTGCAGCACCGCTCGCCTCGCCTGCCTGGCGACGAGGACTGGCAGCCGCTCTCGCTCGATGAGGTTCGCAAGGTGCATATTCAGAAGGTCCTGCAGATGTGCAACGGCAACCGTCTCCGCGCCGCCCAAATCCTGGGCATTGGCCGCACCAGCCTGTATCGCTACCTCAAGCGCGACGGCTTCGACGCCCGTCCCAGGCCTCATACCACCGGCGCCGCCGCCTGACGACCGATCCCCAAGCGGATTCCGGCGCAAGTGAACTGCTCCTCTGTCCCATGACGCACCGAGGGGTCACTTCAATTCTTCAGATTTGCGATTGAAGTCCGACTACAAGGCGAGGAGGAAACTGCGAAGCTTATTTCCGGGGTGTGGCGCTCGCGTCCGCGAAGCATGCTTGAAGTGCCTCGCTGGACGGCATTTGCAGGATCGTCCCGATGGCCATCCGCCGGTAATCCGACACTTGCGGATTCGCTTGCGCGAGGCAGACCCACGCGCTGCCTCGGCCAAAATGCGCACGCGCTATGGCCCAGAGCGAATCGCCCGGCTTCACTACAATGCCGGCTCCGCGCGGGCTTGTTCGAGTCGTTCTCTCTGCCGGGACCAGCACCGCTCTTCCCATCCTTAATAGTTCCGGCGGGCCGCTCACCTCAGGATTCAAGCTGCGAAGTTCTGGCCAGCGTGCGCCGCTCCCCAGAAAACGCTCCGAGAGCTTCCACCAGCAATCGCCCCGTTGCACTTCGACCCGTCGCAATCCGGCCGGTTCCGCAACACGCGTTGGAGCCACTGGAACCGGTTGCACGTTCCGCGGTATCACCGGCGG
>Ga0187780_10001417_pt1 | contig 18110 bp, 18 predicted proteins | sample 1015_Q2_SP10_20__FD_132429 | JGI IMG/M metagenome (GOLD analysis project Ga0187780, IMG submission 132429) | Tropical peat soil microbial communities from peatlands in Department of Meta, Colombia - 1015_Q2_SP10_20_MG | ecosystem: Environmental > Terrestrial > Soil > Wetlands > Peat | place...
AATTATAGACCGAGGTCACGTTGGCTCCACACCGAAGATTCCGTAGGGAGCGCGAGCGCCCTCATGGGTCAGCTCCGGTTCGGCATCTCCCCGAGGTGCCCTTCTCATTCTACTCATCGGCCGGGTACGATTGTGACGGCCGGTCTCATAGCGTGGCGCAAACGGAGTCAAGAACACGCCAGAACCCAAGAAAGGGGAAGAGTGCAGGGGGTGTGACTCCCTCCTTTGTTCAGTTCTGATGCAGGTGACGAACGTGACGGTCCTCGGAATCGGCAGCAGGTGCGAGCGTCTTGGCCACGGGGCGACAAAGGTCCCACTGCCTAAGCCGGGAGCGCAGGGCCCCTTGGAACACTACCCGGCTTGGCCCTTGGGTCGGTGAACCCGACTTGCCAGCTGCAGCGCCTCCCGACCCGCCCACTTTGACACGGGTGTTTCGTGCCCTCCCACACTCCTTAAAGCGCGTGACTGCGTCATGTATACGTGGTCTATGGATGAGCCAACTGACAGTTTTGGCCGCCTTCGTTCCACCTTAGCTTGCCTGCTCAAGGGCAGGGAGATGGGAAAGAGTGAGCTGCAGAAGATGGTCTATCTTCTCGAGCGCGAATCCGTGCTAAACGAGGGCCGTCTTGCTCTTGGCTATCGTTTTCGGCATGAACAATTCGGGATGTTCAGCCCCGATTTGGCGGATGCAATCAGCGCCTTGGAGTCCGAGAGATTCATAGTCGCGCGTCAGGTCAGAGCGGATACAGGCGCGGGGCGCAAGTACAGACTGGCTGCCGGCGCGCGAGCCCCCGACAATCCAAGAATCAGCAGTCTATGTGACGCGATTTTCGCCGAGCGTGGCAAGCGGGGGCTTGCCAGTCTGATTAATTATGCTAAGGGAACAGATCCTTTCGTCAACACGCCTCGCGGTCAATGGATGAATTGGGATGCTTTCCTTCGAGAGCAGTGCGGCGGCGCCCACGAACTGCTCCCTGAAGCCGAGGCCGAACTGCGACGTCTGGCCTCCCGAAAGCCTGCGAGAGTCATCACACGAGCTGCCGCGATTAGCGAGCTTGAGCCCACCGGGTGAGCCTTTGTGCCCCGGCAAGTCGCGTACGCCGAGGGTTTCGAAGCGGCAATAGACGAGTTAACCGAAGGCGAGAACCGCAAACAGGTTCGAAAGAAACTTCTCGTCATTATCGACTTCCCCAAGTCAATAGGGAGACGCACGGCGAGTCCCTCAGGGTGCAGGCATGTCGATGTTTGCCACGGGCAACTCGTAATCGTCTGGCGTTACGAGGCCGATAGCGACACCGTCCACTTCCTCAAGTTTGGCAAGCACTCGAAGATTTTCCGCTGAGCTGGGAATTCGAGGCTGGCAGATACAAGAGCCGCTTTTGCGAGTGAATCCCGGGCCCGTTCGCAGCACGCTTGGGGGTGTGCAGGCTCGGTCGGTTCTAATCCCGGTTCGGGCGCCTAACCAAGGCTAGGCGATGGCGGCGTGCGTACCCCTTTTTGGTCAGTTCTCTTGCAACGGTCCGTAGTGATGTCCAAAGTATAGTTTGGGGCGTATTTTTCTGGCCAATAGTTCAAAACCTGCCTATAACCACGCTTCCCATCCCGTCGCGAGGGATCCCATCCGCAGGCAAGGAATCCTGCGGTCCGTGCGTCGGGCCGATCCCATTCCGACTCGCGTACGAGCATCGGGGAGATGAAGGGTCTCCCTCGCGCGGCTAGGAGTCAGCTTGGTCACGTACCGGTGGTGCAGGGGGCGGCGGCGCCGCGGTCTCTTCCTCTGCGTAGGCAAGCACCCAGTCCGCGATAAGCCGGCCGAGTGGCTTTGCGGCCTCGCTACTGCTCTCGAGAAGGTCGATTGTCTGGATTCCGTTTAGAAGTCCGTCCTTTACTACATTCGCCTGTAGTCTTAGCTGGCACTCGTCTGTTGTGGACGGAACGCGGAACCAGACACGGACCGATTTTCCTTCCTTCATGTAACCGAACACGGCCGCGGTGGAGAACTCCGCGATGATGGCTTCGCCCTTGGAATCGAAAAGCCAGAGGACTTTGCGGCCGTGCGAGTCGCCGCCGGACACCCGGGCAGCCTGAAATGCCCTCTGATAATCCGGAGGAGACGGAAACTGCCCGCTCAGGCGAAATATCCACTTCGGCATCAGGCAAGAAAGTGGTTCCACCGCAATAGAACCATCGGCAGCTGCTTGTCCTGGGCTCGCTCGAATCCTCGGTTCGAGTCCCTATCTACTAAACAACGCACAAACAGGCTGTGCGCTTCTCGCCTCTTTGTGTTACGGACGCCAAAAGTGTCTCGTCACCAGCTAGTCTCGCCTCCCCGGAAAGCGAAACCAGCTTCTAACGGCGAGTGCCCCTGCTAGATGCCAGATTGCTAGTAGTACGTCGTTTCGTAGACCGGCTCCTTCAGAGTCCAGAGTTCGGGTTTCTGAAAGCCGCGACAGCCTCGGGCAAAGGGACAAATGCCGACGGGGCCTTCAGAGATTAGCCGTCTGACCCGGACGGAGACTTCGTCGGGTAATCTTTCGCAGGTTGCGTTCGGGACAGTACAATGAGCGCGACCGAATTCCCAGAAGATGTCGTCCACCTTGGTTGGACTCATGCCTAGGGCAGTGGAGAGCGAGTCGAACGCCGCGGAAACCTCTCCCCTGATTGCAAGGTCTTCCTGAGACGTGATTGGGGTTTCCGTCCTTATCTTGCGATCGAGTGGACCATCCTCGACCCGCACCACACCGGTCCTAAGCGCTACCCGCTGTAGGACATTGTCAACGGGAACGTGCGCGTTCTGGGGGTCCCGGATATGAAGGAATCCGCGCCTCTCGAGGAATTTCACGAGGAGGAAGGACTTCTTGGTCAAGGGGTCCGAGTATGCCCGGAATCGCCTCAGAAGCTGTAGCAGACCATCCTCGTCGGATCTCACCAAGAAACCTTCCGAGCGCTTCACAAGGTCCAGAACGGATCCTCGGAACTCCTGGGAGAGGGTCTGTCCAGCGTCTTGGAGCAGGATTGCGCGGTCCCGCGGACCAAGAAGATCGACAGGAGTTGGCAAACGTACCCGAAATGTGTCCGCGACTTCAGCCGCAGTCACGGTGGCCATGTGCTCCGCAGTGAAGAAACCGGGGTCTGAATCGTACCGACGTTTGGCTAGCGCCCACAGAAGCTCGGCTCCGTGGAGAGAGACCCCGTCCACCTGTCCAGCATACCTTCGACCCTCCCGCTGGGTCCGATGATCTATTGCCACGAGGAAGAAGAAGTAGTTCGCAACACGGTTCGGCGCGTCGGAATTTGCCGGATAGAGCAAGGGCTCGTCAAACTGATCGAATGTGAACTTGAACTGCGATAGACCGGCGGCGAGCTTTGCCACCTGCGCCTCGTCCACTTTCACCCCCTCTCGTAGCCGCTCCATCGTCGGGTGTTTCAACTGGGTGCTGCCTATCCCCTTTACCGACTGACCTAACAAGGTTTTCAGTAAGAGAGTGAAGACGAGTTGCCCGTTGATCGAGAGAACTAAGCTAGCTCTTCGCGGTCGGCACCTCTGTCTGAGGGAGGTTTACCGACTCGAAGTCGTTGGAATCGAGTAGCTTGTACTGTTGCTCCCTGCGTTCGATTCGTGCGCCACGCTTTTCGTTGAATGGACCGGTTACAACCATCCAATCGACACCATCCGCATCGGGCATGAACTCGATCGTCGTATTCGCATTCCACTCTAGGAATCTCTGGTCCGCTTGGCTGCCGAACCCGGTAGCCGGGACGCCGGGGACGTAAAGATAGAGTGCTGCTGCTCGCCCGTCTTCCCACACCATGTTGTGCTTGAGAAACTGCACCGCTAGCTGCGGATCACTGTAGCAGAGGAAATCCGAAATCGAATCGTAAATCACCCTTACTCTTGACAAGTTCTTCGCGCAAAGCTTGGTCAAGGCGGTGGAGTACCGGTCGCCTACCTCGACCGGATCGCGGGGATCAGCTGAAAGCAGCCGCTTGCCCTTTCGCAGGAGCTCAAGGTTCGAGGCCTGCTTACCACCATCACCTCCGGAGCTCGTCCAGTGGGCATGGCAATCGATAATGTACAGGTTTTCGAGACTGCAGGTCAACTTTCCGTCATTGTCGTGAAACTCTGATGTTAACAAATCGAGAACATTCGCGGGCGGGCGATTGAACGCGAAATACAGGACCCCTTCATTCATTCGTAGCCCAGTCCCAGCGTATCGAGCGCAGATGCGCCACGGTCGAAACTGTTCATCGGCTACAACCACGACAGGGTAGTGGAAATCCCGGGGGGTAATTCTTTCCGCGCAACTCCCAGGCAGCCGTCAATGCATGCAACGCCGAACACTACGTTGTTCAAGTCCCTGCCAGCGTACGCCGGGGCACTAAACTTGGCGAGTTCCAACATTGCCACGTGATAAAGAATATAGAACGCGAGTCCCCAAGTCACCCACGTGACTCCGACCCCCAGTCGGAAGAGAAACCCTCCTACCCCGGGGGTACTGAGGGGTAGAGTGAGGGATACCCACGTTATCGCCTGCGCGCCGGTGAGCAGCGCGATCCCTATGACCATCCAGATACGGTATCGAACGTAGCCTTTCCGAGAGATGACAGTCGCGAAGTAATAGCCGATTAGGCCGCCAATGAACGTGAACGCGGCGGCCATGTCGGTGCCCGCCGAGGGATTCACAGGCCCAGTGAGGGAACCAATCAAATCGGACCAAGACGCCATAAAAGAGAGAATCGCGTCCAACGATAGATTCCTATCGCCGGCCCGTTGGATTGGACCTTCGGCTGGACTTGGCCGAGGGTTCGTTCAAACCTATGAATGACCATCAGAGTCGAGCTGGCGTTTGTCTCACCGGAGGAATTGGCTCAGGTGTGAGCCCGACGGACTCGCATCGCCGGGCGGTTCGAGTATTGTGGAAAGTGTTCCCGGCGGGATTCGAGCGAAAGTTGGTTCACCACCTCTGGAAAATGGCACTCTGGACGGCTCTTAAGAGGTCGCGACCGACGAGATTCCCTTTGGGCCGTGGCCCGTAACCCCGGCGGATTGGTTAGAGGGTGCTCAGTGGTGTTTATCATTACCGGTTTCGTCCCTTGAGCGAGGATTCGCCAGGGGCTCGGAATGACCGCGGGTCCAGCACCACCTCCCAGGAAAGTCGCGGTCCTTGTTCCAGTGGCGGAGGTGAACTTAGGCTCGAAAGGAGAGCCGGCCACCGTATCACAGACCTATCCTGTGTTCTGGCCCAAACAGGATGCGAACGACCCTCGGTTCTACATCAGCGGGTCCCAACTACGTCGATGGCGGCGAGGTATGCAAGAGGCTCAACGCGCGCCGTCCATTATGACTGAGGTACTCCTTGCGATAGGCACTCTAGCGATAGGGGGTGCGTTGAGCGCCGCGGCCGCAGGGGTCAGGCTCGAATCAGATGGGGGGTTGTGGTTCTTCGTCGTTCTGCCCGTGGTAGGAGCCGCATCTATTGTTGCGTTCATTCTTCTGCGGTACCACGAAGCCAAATCAGTCGGGCGTGCCTCCAGCGACGTCATCGCTGAGATCGACGAAATCACGCCGCCCGCCACTGGAGGGGCACCAAAATGAATCTGAACGAAATCAGTACTCAGCTCCTCTACACCACCGTTCCAATCCGGGCGCAACGCTCTGACGGGACAGAGGTAGGGGGAACCGGGTTCTACTACAGCGTTCCCCTAGAGGGCCAACCTAGTCGTCAGGTCCCATTCGTGGTCACTAACTTCCACGTTGTCCAGGGAGCGCGAAGTGCGGTTCTCGAGTTTGTTGAACGTGAGAAGGACCTACCTAAACTCGGAAGCGCGATTCGTGCCGCGGTACCTGCGGAGGCGCTCGGATTGCACGTCTCGGAGCGGTTGGATATCGCCGTGATTCCAATAGGGGGATTCCTCTCTCAGATGGATGCAGCCGGAAGGCCGGTATTCATGCGATCAATTGCGCCGAGTTTGATTCCGACACCGGAGCAGTGGAACAACTTTGCCGCCATCGAGGAGGTGACGTTCGTCGGCTACCCAAGTGGTCTGTACGATAGCAAGAATTTCGTCCCTCTCGCGCGACGGGGGATAACCGCCAGCCCCCCCGCAGTCGACTTCCAAGGGGATCCCGCCTTCCTCGTCGATGCGGAGGTCTTTCCCGGGTCTAGTGGGAGCCCCGTCTTCATCTTGAACCAAGGAGCATATACGGTTCCCACTGGCCTCGCTCTCGGGAATCGGCTGTTCTTCATGGGAGTTCTCGGACAAACAATCATCCGAACAGAATCCGCGGATCGCAGCACGTACATGGGGCTCGGGAGAGTCACCAAGAGTCCTCCTATCCGGGAATTCCTCGATCAGGTGATGTCGAAGTTGCCTCTTGGTGACCAAGCGTCAAGAGTCGCATAGTCGAGCGACGGCATGGACACTACAGAGTTCCTCACACTGGGTCATTGTGGTCGAGTCGCTTGGACTGGCCCTCCTCGCATTCATCACAGCGTTCGGGGGTTTCTCGCACGCAGTCTCTTGGTTTGACGACCTGATTCGTCCAACGACGTTTCAAGTCAAGTTATCCAACAACGACAATGAGTTCCAAGCGAGGACCCATCAGCGCCTCCGCATGTCTCTTGTCTTTACACGATTAAGCAAGAAGCCGGCGGCTACCTACTCTATCACTTTCTTTCTCCCGGCCGCTTTCGTGGCGACGGCACTTCACGACGACGAAACAGACCAGACATTCCTGTCGTACGAACATTCTCCGTGGGATCGATACCCTGGGCAGATAGGCTATGCATTCCAGCCCCCCTCGGCTTTCGGGCGCAATAGAGTCTACAGATTCACTTTGGAACTAGAAACCGCGAAGAGTTACAAGGGACCCCAAAGACTGACCGGACAGATAGACGTATCATGCGACGCTAAACCCAGAATGAAGGAAGACGCGCACATCCAAGTGCGTGTTAGCCCACCAACGTGAAGCTGGCAGCGGGCACGACGGTAGCCGCCTGTCGTCGCATCCCTCGTACCCCGACATGGCTGTGCCAACCGGGTTGCGGCCCGAGGTTACCGAAATCGAGTGTCGCGCGTCGGACGTCAACGTAGCGCAATCAACCGCAGCATCGCCGAGAACGCGAACATCATCACGAGCGTGAGCGGCGCGGCGAACAGGCGTTGATTGAGCGCCATGCAGCGCCGGGATGCGAGAATCGGGAAGACACCATTGAGTGCCGCTCCTCGACGGCCCGTGAGTGCATCCCTGCGAACTCGAGGTGAGGATGAATCGATTTGACCGACTCGGGATCCACCAACGCAGGTAACTTGGTCTCGGGAACACCGCGCCGTCTCCGTTCGACTCCGGAGAGGGCCAGCGCGGTTGGCTGCTGAGAATCCGACCTCGCCACTCTGAGTAGGGTCGAGAGCCATACCGCATGAGGAATTAGAGGCGGCTTAGAGATGTCTTTCGCGAAGTTTATCAACCGGGGGCCTGGTTCCTTGCCGAATGGATTTGCAGATTCTTGGGAGTTATTGTCCACACTTCCTTCGTTACGGTCGAATCCACGCGGTGCAACCGGGTCCCGCGTGGTATTCGTTGGGGGCGGAATCCCCTGCAGCCAAACGAGGACCTGGAAAGCATCGATAGCCGACCGAACTCGGACGAACGAACCGGAACCGCACACACACGGTTGAGCCGGCGAGTCCTGCCATTCTCGCCCAAGAAGCGCGTACGTCCCTATACCATCGTACTCGCGCTCATAGCGTGTATCGTCATGCTGGACACGGGATTGCCGACAGCCGCGGCCTCGTCCCCCGGAAATCCTCCGCCTCCACCCGGAGTTCCAAAGACGAACTTAGACTACGTCTACAATGTCACGCCCGCCCTGTATCCCTACCCTTCGCGAGCTGACAACGTATCGTCGCCGAACCCAGTGTCGCTGGTGCAACTAGTATCCGTGCCGTCGCTCGCGACTCCGTACGGGATGATCAACGTCTCCACGACATCAACAAACATGAGTCACGTTTGGTTTGGGTCCGGCGGATACAATCCCGCAATCGCACAAGGCATTGCGAACGGTTCGTGCGGCGACGCGGTTTGTTCGTCGATCCCGGTTCAATGGAATTCCCCGCAGCTCATTTTCTCGACCACATCACCGATCGTGTATGCGGGTGTGACCTCGAGTGGCCCGAACATCTACGCAGTTGTATCGACGGCGTCGACCACGTATGCCCTGGTATCGGAAAACGAGGGAGTGACTTGGGGGACCCTGGGGCAGAGCATCGCGGGCGTGGGATCCTCTGTGGCCACGAATGGGACCGACGTCTCGATTCTCATTCACTTGGGTACGACTTGGTCAATCACGACCTTGAACTCCACGGGTTCGACCCTTGGTTCGTCCACTCTCACCCCCTCCGGTTCCGGTTCGACGGGGATCTTGACCGGCAGTCTGACGTACCTCTCTAACGGGACCACCAGCATCAGCGTCGTTGCGTTCTCCGTCTCTGGGTCCGACCAGGTTCAACTAGCAAGTTCTTCGTCACCCGCCCGCGGCTATTCGACGCCTATCGAGGTAGCCACGTTCCAGAACTCGCTCGCCAATTCCGCCCTCAATACGGTTGGAACGACGAACCTGCGCTTCAGCAATCCGGTTGCGGGACAAGTCGGACTGACCGCCGAGGGCAGCGAGCTCTCGCTGGCATTCTCCTCGGTCTCGGACAGCGAGACCTATCTTGAGACGTTGGGCTCATCTAACGGAGGCAGCACGTGGTCCCAGCCCTCCTCGTCGGGACCCGTGGTGGGGACGATTGACGAGTTGACTTTGACATCCTCCCCTGCCGACCTGGTGTACGCCGCATGGCGCGGCAGCACTGGTGTCACCGGCGGCGTCGAGGCAGCTACCTTCTTCCCGGACGGGCTCCCCATGGTGGTCCCCACCGAGCTGCCGGGGTCGTCGGACCCAGGAATCTCTCCTACTGGAGGACCATCGATACTCGTCGATAGTCTTCAGCGACCCCTAATCGCTTGGCCCTCCTCATCCGCCGAGGGGAACTCGGTGGTCGAAACCGGAGCCTTCTTTTCTCCGTCGGAGTCGTTGGCTCTCCTCAACCAGGTTCTCTCGGACCCACTCGGGTCGGGTGACTTCGGGTCGGGTCAAAGTCAGGCGGCGTTCAACAGCTCCGTCGCGTCCTCGATGACGACCATCTCGAACGACCTTTCCTCGCGTAGTTTCTGTAACGCCCAGAACTCGACCGCGTTGAGCCTCTATTCTGAGGTGACCCACATTCCTCTGAGCGCGCCGGGCGGGACCGGGACCACGTGCGCGAGCCTCTCGGTGTCCCGAACATCCTCTCCGATCCTCAATAGTTCCGGGCCAGATGCTCCGAACATCTATCTCGCCGTCTACGCGGATTGGCTGCTGGAATCCGAGGCGGTACTGCTCATTCCCAACGCATTCGGCAACGGCACCACGGATTGGTCCCCCATCGCCGATCCCGTCTTCGGTCTGTCGACCACCTCCTCATGCTCGGTCGGGATCGTGCACTCGAATGGGCACAGCCAATCACTGTCCTGCTTTCAGTACAACGATGGCCTCGAGACCCTAGGTACCAGCGAGTACAGCCCGACGTCGTTCGAGGTAACACCCTCAGTCCTGATGGGCACGATACCTGTCATGACCTGGTCGTTCCCGAATTCGTGCAACTCTCAGGGAGTCGTTCAGAACTCCACACCCTCGACTTACACTATTGCCACGAAAGTGCTCGGTTGGATCAATGTCTCGATCGGAAATGGGCCCGTCCACTCGTTTTTCTCTGTCGGCCTATCGCTGCCTTGGTTGTTCATCACGAACCTGACTCCGAACAAGCTGTACCCGTACGCCGCAACGATCACCATGAAACTGAATCAATCCACCGAGGGCAACTGGTGCGGCCCGTCCGGAGGGGAGCCTCAGTTCGCGAGCTCACTGACATATGGCGCGTTGTGGGGTTCTCTCAAGCCGGAGACGTTCACGGGTGCGGTCAAGACAACCCAGACCCTGTGGTTCCCGAAGTACACCTTGAGGACCTCCTCGAGTTCGGCGGCATCGGTGTACTTCAGTTGGAGGAATGCGCTGCAGGCGACGGGAAGTGTCCAACTCCAAGACCTGACCACTCATCAAACCTGGAACTGGTTTAGCGGCGCCTACTCCGGCACAGAGAAGGGAACCATCAACTTCCAGGCGTCGGCGGGAGACTCGCTCAAGCTCACGTTCTCGGGCACCAGCAGACCAGGTGGTTGGACCCCGGTCGAGATGCCCGCGCTGGCGAACGGAACCTACGGCCGCTCGGCGATCCAGACCGCGTCGGTTGTTTTCGGCGGAGGGGGAAGTGGCGGGAATGTCACGGTCCCTGCCCCTACGGTGCATCTCTGGAGCATCGGAGTTTCTGGTATTACCGGGACGACCGCGGTCGTTTCGTGGATCTCCAACGTGAATGCGGGCGGGTACGTGACCTATTCCGCCAACAACTCGGGCACCACGCTCTACGTTCAGGGTCTAGCGGGGTCCGTCCTTTCGAACGGGTCGGCGTGGCAATACACCGCCGAGCTGCACGGCCTTGAGGCATGGACAGCATACACGGTGGCGGCCGGAATTTTCTATTCCGCCGCCGGCGAGACCCAGAACAGAAGCTCATCCACGTGGCTGATGACCTCGCCCGTCGCGACCGTGTGGGAGCAGGACCTCCCATACGATTCCATTTCTCAAACCGGAGGCGGTGCCGCGATCCGGTGGACCACGTCGCCAAGCTTCTTGATTCAGGATATCTCCCCGACCGTCAAGAGCGGAACGCTCTGGGTCTGGAACGCGACCTTGTCTGAGGTGCTCCCGATAACCGCCTCGGAGCTGAATCAATCCCTGAACAGCCCATGGAACAATTGGTTGAACGTGACTCTCTCCGGGTTCAATCAGACCTACGGGTTCGTTCTTGAATTGAACTACTCCGGACTTTACGCCGTAACGGCCGAGAGCGCGCCGACGTACTTCACTTACCAGCGAGATTCTTCCGGGGATGGGCTCACGGATCAAGAGAAGGGCAACGGATGGTACGTATGTGAGTATGGTCTCGGGTGGGGCCTGTGCGAGACCGATGCCCCTGACGTCTATGCGTTTTCGTCCAACGGTCTAATCAACGACTTCTATGAGAAGAAGTGGAGCCTCGACCCATACGCGATCGACACCGCCGGAAGCGGCATGCTGGACGCATGGAATCTCACTTTCGACTTGGGGGCGAACAGCTCGAATCCTTCGGTTCCCTACTCATACACTTTCGACCTCACGTGGGAGGTCAACTCCAGCTTTGATCCGTTCAGCTATTCCCAGTATCCCGGTGGCCCGAATCTTCACGGAACGCCCCTCGCGACGGACCTGAACAACATCTCCTGCACGCCCCGATCGTGCGCGGGGGATTCCGCCTACTCGGCCGAGGTTCTCTGGTCGTCCTCGGCGCTCCTCTCGTTCGAGTTCATGCCGGGGGTCGACGCGGAACGTGGCATGGGCATTCCCTTGCGTGCTATCCTCGGAACGTGCAACGGAGAACGGACACTCACCGTCTGGGGGAAGCTCTCTTGGGGGGCCAATCCTCGGACCGCAGTCACCCCTTCCGGCGCTAGTTCCATCGACGGACAGAGAATCTCGCCCCTAGGGACCGAGCGTTTGTCCGTGCAGGTCCAGAACCTGTACGTGGCGGGATTGTCCTCCGGAGAAGGATATGCCGCTCGGTTTGCGCTTTACTCCGGAAGATCGGGGTCCGGAACGCCAACCCTTTCCAATTACTCCGCGCCGGTGGGTCTGAACGGCGGGATCTCCCGGCTGACCGGATACACGGTCGACCTTCCCGTGGTCCAGACGTCCCAGTACGAGACCCTCCAGCTTCAGATACTGGCCAACGAGAGTTCCAATCAGCCGCTGACACCGATCGTGTTCAACGGACACGCCAACGAAATTAACGTGACCTACGACATGATCGCGGGCCGATTTGTTGCGCTGTCGTATGGGGCGTCTATCGGTGTACACCCGAACGGCTCGCTCTCCTTCTCGATACAGTCGATCACCGTCGGAGGGAAGTCTCCGACTTTCCTCTGGGTCCCGACTCAGAACGGAACGACCAATGGGCTACCTCCAGGACTCGAACGGTACACAGGAGAGCAGTCGTTCGACCTGGTGCTCGTCAACGCGTCGACCTCGATCACGTCCGTGGGAATCCCCTACCCGTGGGGTGGGTCGTACACGATTTCGCTTCAGCAAGGGCTCAACAATTTCCTGTTGCCCCGCGAGCAGTTCTTGAATTCGTCTTTCGCGGAAGCAATCTTGGAGGGACGAAACCTCCCGTACCCCTCCAGCCACCCGACACCGCCGGTCATCTCCGGGGACTCTGGTGCCCAAAGTATCCTCACACAGTCTTTTGGAAGCGCCCACGGGTTGATGTTCGACCTCCAGGCATACTGGCAGAATAGGTCCATTGCTTCCGGCCCGGGTAACTTCTCGTCAGCGGAGACCGGGATTTCGAATGCGAATCCCCTCCAGGTACGGACCATAGTGGCTCAGGCCGCCAACGGGACCAACACCGGGGGCCTCTTCACGGACCCAGCCTTGTATTCGAACAATCTCACTCCCCCGGCCCTCCAATCCATCCTGACCCTGAATATCACCTCTCAGTCGACACTGGACCTCCTTCTCGCCGCCCTGCTCACGAACGCGACTGCGGGAGTAAACGGCACGCTCCAGACCATCACCTCGTTCGTGCCGTCCCTGGGCCTTGGGGGAGTAGTGGCCTCGGCAGTCGCCAACGCGCCGTTCTCGGGTCAAGGACTCTTCGGACCGCCCCCGAACAACGCTCCTCCTCCATCGTCCGGGGGACCATGGAGCGACTTCGTGAACGGAGTCACCTCAATCTCCACCACGATTTCGGGGGCAATCGTCTCGTTGAAGAACATCATCTGGTCCGCCACAGTCGCGGCTTCCACGTATCTCAATCACATGGCTCAGGAAGCGCTCGCGATTGGAGGACAGGTTCTACCCCGAGTCGCGGGCGCGCTGGTAAGCGTGGGGAAGGCCATCCTGAGCGCGCTGGATCAAGTCCTCAATGTAATCATCTCGGTAATCACGGCAGGACTGCGGTGGATCCTCGAACAGATTTCGAACGCAGCGGCGAGTTATGTGAACGTACTAGACTCCTCTGTGGAAGTGGCATGGACATCCATTTCTGCCGGACATCAAATGAACGCGTCAGAAGAGACGTCAATTGGGAATGCCCTGAGTGGGGGCCCGTTCGTGATCGCGACCGTTCTCGGTGTCGCCGTTACTGTGGCCCTTACACTGCTTCTTCCATTCGATCTCGGGGCGTCGTTCATGGTCGGACTTCTACTCGGACTTATTGTTGGAGTCGTTCTTTCAGCTCTGCCCAGCCTTTCGTCCGGTTTGGCGGGTTTTCAAGCATCAACGGTCTACGACCTCGAAGGAATCGTCAACACGACGGAAGCCAACAGCACTGTCAAGAACCCCGTTAACTGGGAAACGATTGCCGGTGTATTTGGCCTAGTGGCAGCGACGGGCAACGTGCCTGTGGCCTTGGCCCTGCAAAGCAGAATCTTTGCGACGTCTCCTGGAGTATCGAATCAGTTGGCAATTCCAACGCTGGCGTTCGTGATGGACCTTGTAGCGATTGTCATCGGCACAATAGCCCTAATTCATTCATCGATTCCCGTTCTGATTCTCGCTCTAGCGATAGGCATCGTCGCAGCAGCCGTCACTCTTCTACATTTCGTTCGATTGCCGGTGAGCCAGGGGTTGACATCACTCAAGACTTTGGCATACGTTGACCTCGGACTCTCATTTGCGGCTGTAGGAAGCTCAGCAATCGCCCTGGGGATCGATTTTGCCTAAGGTGGTGTGAGTCGTTGGAAGGGTATTCGTCGTTCAACTTGGAACCTTACTCGCTCCTGGCGGCCAAGCAAACCAGACCTGTGCGCGTGATGTTGGTCGCCGGAATTGCACTGTCCTTGGCACTTATCGTCGGAATCCTGCTCTTCAACATCGGTCGTCGGACTGTGGCGGAAAACATCGCCCAGACCTACGGAGCAGCCTACGTGGGGCTCGGAGTGATGGTTATCATACTTGTCTGGACTTTGTGGTTGACTCGACGCGGTTCAATCAAGCTCGAGATTGACTCTACTCAGATCTGTTTGACTTGGCCATCCGGAAGGGTAGAAATCTTGAGCTGGCAAGATCCGATGATTCGTTTGGATCTCTACGATTACTCGGGAGATCCGCTGGTAGCCAACTCGTCGTACCGGGAGCTGCGCATGACTAACCGACCGAAGACGGTCATTCCCCCAGCTGCGTTTGAATCCCTAATCCGGCACGCCCGAGAAAACGGGCTTTACGTGATAGAGACCTCTCCGAGCCCAGCATGGTATGGTCATTGCCGGAGAGTCAAGGTTCGAGGTGCGGGACGTCGTCGTTCGCCTAATTAACCTTGGATTGTGGATTCATCGACCTATCCCTTGTTTCGCTGGCACGATGCCGCCGTGAATGCTCATCACGAAGAATCGCTCTCTTCATCCGTATTCGGCAAACCGGCTTTATTCACCATCGCGGTGGAGGCCTGTGCTTCTGACCATTCCAGTTCACTTACGAGGGGCAAGGGAACGCCAGCGTGTTACTGGACGTCGTCAATAACTACGGGATCGCGGTCCTTCTTTTCTGACGTGCGCCCTCGATTCCACGGGCCCTCCCCCCCGCTGCGCTCGGGGTGCCCCCCGCGGCGGATGTTCGACCGCGACGAGTAAGCCGATACAAGCGGTCACGTTTGCCGTGGGCTGGCTGCTGCGCGGCGCGGTCACCGTTGTCGCGGGTATCGTCCTGGTCGCACTCGCCTTTTGAACAGCGCATCAGTACTGCGCCGTATCCTCGCAGGAGTCTGGCACTCTAGGAGCCCCTTGTGCTGCGTACAACTGGTGGTCCCTTCCGCTCGCGACACTCCTGTTCGGAGTCTTTCTGATCCCCGCGGGCGTTTTCATCGCGTTCTACCCGCACCTTCGGAAACGACTGTGAACCGCGGCCTCGCCCTTTCTCCCTCTCCTTGTGAAGGGGGAGACGCGAGCCAATCGGGGCATCTCAGACCAATCGGCCAGAAACTGACGGATCTTCTGGAGCGGCGTCATCCCGATATTGATTGGTCTATCCCTCTCCAAGATTCGAACTCGGTCTCATGGAACCCTGTTGCGCGAGTGACGGTGCTTACAACGCGCCCTTACCGTCCTCCCGTTCGGCGGCATCGCGTTGGGCGATCATTGCCGCGATGTGTTGAGGGTACTTTTTGCGAACCATGGTGACGAATCCAAGAGATACCCCTCCGAGCCGAGCAATGTCGCTATCGGGCGCGTCGGTTGCAATCAGTACCACGACCCGTTCCTCTTCGATCGTGGACGGGTTTGGCTCGGGATGAGTGTCGAAAGGGGGAGGCATCTGAACGGGGGACGTCGCAAGTCGACTTTGCTTGGCCCTGTCCTTTCCTCTTAACGACCGTTCCAAGCGCTCGGCTCTTTGGGCGCGGAGGACTGATGCGATGAGCTCAGTGTCAATCCTAGTGCCGACAGTTGACAGGCGCGCTCGGAGGCGTTCGGCCTCAACCTCGACCGTTTCGCTCCGCCTCACGGTACCTTCCGGTGGGGAGTACGAAGGGAGTACGATTCGGGGGCTTGGGTCTCAGAACGGTTGCTCGATACTAGATACGAAGGTAAGGGGGGAGGTTCTCCGCAGAGGGAGTACACTTCATCCGAAACAATTTTCTCGATCATGAAATCAGACGGATCCAATTCGACGGTCCGTCGAATGAGAGGGAGATCGAATGATTGGGGCATCGGCGTGTTATGGAGTTCGCAAATCGTCCGGCGTACCAATCGCTGCTGAACGGTCCAAGTGACCGGGTAAACTGCAAAGGCGCGGGTCCTGCCCTAACGAAGGCGGCTGCCAACACGACCGACGACCTCTTGCGTCCGAGGGGGGGCCTGGGTGCCGCCTTCCTCGGCGACCAACGTCTTCATTTGAGCGATGGAACGCGCCTTGTCGACGATGGCATCAAGCACGGAGGCAAGTCCCGTTCTGTCGAAGACCGCAAGTGAAAGATCACGGGAAGGCGCTCTCAAGTGTCCTCATGCATGAATGCCCGCGTGTCCGACATATAGGTTGGGCCTCGGGGCGGGGGGATTACGTCAGATTCGCGTTACATCCACACGTAACACCTTAAGGCCAGGGAATGACTGTACCCTCGATGGATCGAAGATGTCCGTCTTGCCGACGAGTATTCTGGCAGCGTCGAAGGGGCAAGCGTTTCTGTTCTACTAACTGCCGAGTGAGATATTGGAGGTACGATGGCGCGGTTCCGCGGTTCGTCCGCGGCGTGTTGCCTCCACCAAAGCGCGACCCTTCGCTGTCCCGAAAGTGTGCGTCCTGCGATAGGAAGCTCGTCGCCTACCGGAAGTCGAATGTGTATTGCTCTGTCAATTGCCGAGTCGCAGCTTGGCGCGGGCGTCGAAAGGCCAGTCGTAGAAGAACTCGGGCTGGTTCACTAGAAGCTCCGAAAGGGTTGCGATTAGCCAGTCGTTAAGCGCCGTCTGCCGCGGGGTGCGTTGATTTGAGGAGTGGCACTCCACCTACGACTGTCCCTTGGCGAGTTCCTTTGCTAGCTCCTTCGCGAGGAAGTCCGCAACTTCGGGTTTCCTGAGGATGGCCGTGAGGAGCTTCGCGTTCGTTTCGGTCTTCCGAACCTCGGTCACGGCGGCGAGGTTCATGGGGGATCCGCACGACGAGCAGAAGTTGGCGTCTGCCGGGTTGACGGTCCCGCATCGGACGCAGCTCTTCGGCGTGCGAGGCTTCGGACTTTCCGGCTCGGAGGTTAACGAGATTCCGGCCCGGGCGTTGAGCGCGGACCGAACGTCGTCGTTCGAGAGGTGGACGTAGTGCTTCAGGACCTTCGTCCCCTGTGTCCAACCGGCAATCCGCTCGAGGACGCTCGCCGAAATCGAACCATCCTTCGCGAGGTCCGTCAGCTTGGACCGGCGAAGGTGATAGAGGGTGAACGGTTTAGTTACTCCGGCGCGACGGACCGCGACTTCGACCGTCCTGAACATCGCACGGTACGTGGGCTGCTGTCCCCGCTCGCCGACCCGGAGGTTTGTCCACAGGGGAGCCCGAGGGTCCTTCGACGGATGCGCCCCGACCCATGAGAGGAGCGCTGGTACCGCGTCATCGTAGAGAAATGCCATCGAGTTCGGCGAGTCCTTCTCCCCGCGGATGGTCAGCTCGACGTACCCGTCCTTCGGCTGAACATCGCCATACCGGCATCGGTAGATCTCACCTGGCCGTCGAGCAGATTCGTAGCAGGTCCAAAGCCACGCGCGATCGCGGAAGTTCTCCATCGCGTCCGCAACCTTAGCGACGTCGTCGCGGGAGAGCATGTCGCTCGCCGTGTACGGACTCTTCCACTTGGCGGTCTTCAGGTGAAGGTGGTCGGGGAAGGGCTTGCCTTCGACAGTTAGCTGCCATCGCCAGAACTGCATCACGGCCAGCGCGGCCGTGGACCGAGAGGCGGGAGAGTAGCCCCCTGCTCTCACCGTCTTCGCAGGGAACGCCTCGTTGAACGTCGCCTGAACGCTCGTTGTCGGACGAAGGAACTCGTCACCCAGCCGGTCAGCTGCCGTGGGCAGCCACGCAAGAAGCGTCCGATACCGAAGGATTCCGACCTCGCCTTCCTTGAACTTCAGGAAGCGCAGAATCATGTCGCGCTGCTCGCGGGTCGGGGTGATGGGCTCTCGTGAGCCGACCGTGCCATCCCCCTTCAATTGCGCGAGGCGGGTCCCGACGTAGGCCTCCACCTCCGCGATATTGGCCGATTTCACGGCGGGGGAAGGTGATGGCATCACCTTCCCCAAGGGGTTCGAAAAGGTTTGAACTTTTGGGTAATGCAGGGGGTGAGATTTGAACTCACGAACTCCTACGAGACTAGGACCTCAACCTAGCGCCTTTGACCAAGCTGGGCCACCCCTGCACGGCCGTTCGGCGCGTAATGGGTTTGGCCGATAACCT
>Ga0187780_10001418_pt1 | contig 18097 bp, 20 predicted proteins | sample 1015_Q2_SP10_20__FD_132429 | JGI IMG/M metagenome (GOLD analysis project Ga0187780, IMG submission 132429) | Tropical peat soil microbial communities from peatlands in Department of Meta, Colombia - 1015_Q2_SP10_20_MG | ecosystem: Environmental > Terrestrial > Soil > Wetlands > Peat | place...
GATCGGCGGCACGGTGGCCCGGCTGAGCGTAGCGGCCGGGCACACCGTGGTGCTGAGCAACTCCCGCCGGCCGGAGACCCTGGCCGAGCTCGTGGCCGAGCTCGGCCCGCTCGCCACCGCGGGCACTGCCGAGCAGGCCGCCGAGGCGGGCGACCTGGTGCTGGTCAGCGTCCCGGTCAAGGCGTTCGGTGACCTTCCGGTCAAGCCGCTCGCGGGCAAGCCGGTCCTGGACACCGGCAACTACTACCCCCAGCGCGACGGGCACATCTCCGAACTCGATACCGGCGCGCTCACCAGCAGCGAGCTGCTCCAGCGCTACCTGGCCGACGCGCACGTGGTGAAGGTGTTCAACAACATCCTCTTCAGGCACCTGCGCTGGCTGGCCCGCCCGTCCGGCGCCGATGACCGCTCCGCGCTGCCCATCGCGGGCGACAGCGAACAGGCCAAGGCGGCGGTGACCGCGTTCCTCGACTCGATCGGCTACGACGCCGTGGACGCGGGCCCGCTGGCCGGCAGCTGGCGCCAGGAGCCGGGTACCCCGGTCTACGGCAGCCCGTACGGGCCGTTCTCCGATGAGGCGGGCACGCCCGCCGGCGCCGCGAGGATCCGCGCCGACCTGGTGGGAGCCCTCCGCTAGCGGCGCGGCTTAGGCTGGGTGCACCATGAGCACCACAGAAGCGAAGACCAGCGCGGCCAAGGCAGATCACCCGGACGGGGTCATCCACACCGAGGACCTGACCAAGATCTACCAGGGCACGGACTTCGCCGCGGTCGACAAGCTCAACCTCGATATCCGGACCGGGGAGATCTTCGGCCTCCTCGGCCCGAACGGCGCGGGCAAGACCACCACGGCCGGCATGCTCACCACCCGCGTGGTCCCGACCTCCGGCCGGGCCTTCATCGCCGGCGTGGACGTCGCGGCGCATCCCGCGCTGGCCAAGCAGCTGAGCGGGATCGTCTCGCAGCAGAACACCCTGGACCGCCAGCTCACCGTCTGGGAGAACCTGTACTTCCACGGCAGGCTGTTCGGCATGGGCGCGAAGGCGTCCAGGCAGACCGCCGACGAGCTGCTCGAGCAGTTCCAGCTCTCCCGGTGGGCCAAGGCGTCGGTGTACGCGCTATCCGGCGGCATGGCCCAGCGGCTCATGGTGGCCCGGGCCATCTTCCACCGCCCGTCGGTGCTGTTCCTCGACGAGCCGACGGCGGGCCTGGACCCGCAGAGCAGGCTGGCGCTGTGGGACCTGCTGGGCGAGCTGCACGGCGAAGGCCAGACGATCATGCTCACCACGCACTACATGGAGGAGGCCGACCGGCTCTGCGAACGGGTCGCCATCATGGACCACGGCCGGATCCTGGCCCTGGACACGCCCGCCGCGCTCAAGCAGAGCATCGGCGCGGACACCATCGTCACCGTGAAGACCACCGGCGACCCGGGCCGGCTCGCCGAGCTGCTGGCCGCCGACGTGGCGGGCGTCACCCGGACCCGGGTGGCGGGCGACAAGCTCGAGCTGCACGTCCAAGGCACTGACCGGCTGGTGCCCGGCATCGTGCTGGCGGCCGAGGGCGACGGCTTCGACCTGATCGACGTGTCGGTCGCCGAACCCACCCTGGAGACCGTGTTCATCAACATGACCGGAAGGGAGCTCCGGGAAGAATGACGACGGTCCCGGTAACCTCGCAGGCCCCCGCCCCGGCCCGGCGGATCGGCGGCGGCCCCACCCGGTCGGTGGCCGCCGCCAGCTGGATCGCGCTGGGCGCCCTGCTCCTGCGCGACGTAGTGGTGCTGCGCAAGCACATCTGGGAGTTCGTGCTGCGCACGCTCATCCAGCCGTTCCTGCTCTGCTTCGTCTTCCTGTACGTGTTCCCGAAGATCGGGCAGGGCATCGGCGGCCGCAGCCCGGAGCAGCAGTCGGCCTTCGCCACCATCCTGGTGCCGGGCGTGGTCGGGATAACGGTCATGTTCCAGGGCGTGCAGTCCATCGCCCTGGCCATGGCCCAGGAGTTCGGCTACACCAGGGAGATCGAGGACCGGGTGCAGGCGCCGTGCCCGATCTGGCTGGTGGCCATGGCCAAGGTGCTCTCCGGTGCGGCTCAGGGCCTGCTGTCGGCGGCCTTCGTGCTGCCGATCGCCTCGGTCGTGCACGCGCCCGGGGTGCAGGCCCGCATCAACCTGCACTGGTGGATCATCGTGACGTTCGTGCCGCTGGCCTGCGTCGCGATGGCCGGTCTCGGGCTGCTGCTCGGCACCAGCTTCGAGCCGAGGAACATCGGCCTGATGTTCGGCTTCATCATCCTGCCGATCACGTTCCTTGGCGGCACCTACTACTCGTGGACCAAGCTCGCGCCGGTGGAAGTGGGCGGCTGGCACTGGCTGCAGACCCTGGTGCTGATCAACCCGCTGATCTATGTCAACGAGGGGATGCGGGCCGCGTTCACCAATGCCCCGCACATGCACCTGTACGTCGTCTACCCGGTGGTGGCCGGGTTCGGCGCCCTGTTCCTGGCCATCGGCCTGCGCAACTTCCGCCGCCGCGTGCTGTCCTGATCCCAGCCGGGAGTGGCGGTGCCGTCAGGCGTCGGCCGGCGCGGTGCTCTCAGCCGCGGCCAGGCTGGCCCGGACCTCGTCCATGTCGAGCTCGCTCGCCTTGCTGATCAGCTGCTCCAGCGCGGCCTCCGGCAGCGCGCCGGGCTGCGCGTACAGCACGATGCCGTCGCGGATGATCATCAGCGTCGGGATGGACGAGATGCTGAACGTGGCCGCCAGCTCGGGCTGGGCCTCGGTGTCGACCTTGCCGAACACCGCGTCCGGGTACCGCTCAGACGCCTTCTCGAAGATCGGCCCGAACATCCGGCACGGCCCGCACCAGGCCGCCCAGAAGTCGACGAGCACCAGGCCGTCGCCGCTCACCGTCGAGTTGAAGTTTTCGGCCGTAAGCTCGACCGTCGCCATCATCCGCCTCCTCGCGTCAGATACCTGCGGGGGTATCGACAACGGCAGGCCAGGGAAAATTCCTGAAGATCAAGACCATTGACTCCGAACGGACCTGGGTGTGTGCCCCCGGACGCGTCCTCGTTATCCCGGTGCGGTGCGGCACGCCCGTTCGGCCCATAAGAAAAGAGCCGGGCTAGTGCTGTCGGACCGCGGTGGCCGCGGTCCTCAGGCGAACGACAGGAACAGCCGCTCCAGCTGCTCGCGGTCGGCGGCCGCCTGCCCGGGGTCCGACTGCTCGTGGAGTACGCATTGGCAGAGCCCGCCAGCGTATACCCCCCCAGGTATCGTCCTGGTGCGGAACCGGCCGGGGTCGACCCGGAGAAGGCCCGTGGCAGGACCGAAAGGCCAAAGGTTCGGGACCTTCGGCCTTAACTTCGTCTCCCGCCGCCGTTCGACAATACCCATGCCCGTTGACCTCGGCCGGCGGGCACTCGACGTAAACGTGCGGCTGTGCTGGATCGCTCGACTGGAAAGGCGTGCGAAATGATCAATCAGTTGTGGGGGCCGGTGTGGGACCTGGTGGGAAACGGCGGTTATCACGCCATTACCTTCAGCTGGTTTTTTCTCAAGGTCAGCAATGTCATCGAGATGGCCCTGGTGGTGCTGATCTTCGTGGTCGGCATGTTCGTGAACCTTCCGGGCGGTAAGGCAGCCGAGAGAAGGCACGGGCGATGAGCGCCCAGGACGCGGCCCCGGTGCCGCAGGGACCGGATCCGGTGACCAACGCCACCGGGACCGAGAGGTTCTCGTGGACCCGGCCCAGCCCGTGGCTGCGCGGTTACCTGGTCCGCAACTTCCCGTTGCGCAAGCTGCTGTCGGATCACGAGCCGGCCTACGTCTCCTCGATCCTGTACACGATGGGCGTGCTGACGCTCGCGGCCCTCATCTGCGCGGTCATCAGCGGGGCCATCCTCGCGCTGGGCGGGGTCTCGTTCTGGCACACCAACTCGTTCGGCGCCTTCATGAACAGCACCCATTTCTGGAGCGTGCAGTTCATGTTCTTGTTCATGGCCGTGCATTTCATCACCAACTTCTTCACCATGGGCTGGCGCGGCGGGCGCGGCTGGACCTGGATCACCGGGGTGATCGCGTTCATCTTGTCCATCCTGACCTCGTTCACCGGCTTCCTGATGATGACCAACTGGGACAGCCAGTGGATCGGCCAGCAGGCCAAGGACGCGTTCAACGCGCTGGGCATCGGCGCGATCTGGAACGTGATGAACGCGGGCCAGCAGTTCACCATGCACGTGGTGTTCACGGCGGCGTTGCTGTTGTTCGTCGTGTCCGTCCACATCGCCCTGATCCGGCGCCGGGGCGTGGCCCCGCCGCCCGGCGCCGAGGACCTCGAGGTCCCCGAGGACGAGCCGGGTCACCCGGCGGAAGTCAGCTGAGGAGGCAGAGATGGCCACGCGCGCCAAGCGCAACCCGCTGCGTACCTGGCGGGGTCCGGAGCGCCCGTTCGACCTGGTGGCCGAGGGCACGATCGCGGTCATCTTCGTGGCCCTGCTGGTGATCCTGGCCTCGAGTCTGTGGGCGTCCCCGAACGGCGGCCTCACGTATCCGGGCGGGCCGAAATCCCCGGCCGGGCAGGCCTTCAGCGCCAAGTACTGGGACACGAACGACCCGTCGGACCTGGCCCAGACGGCGGTGCAGGAGCTGGCCGGCGGGACCACGACCGCCGGGTACGGCCCGCCGTTCAACCAGACCACCGGAGCGTCGCAGGAGGCCCTCGGGATCAGGCCGGCCGAGATCGCCAAGGCGATCTTCGGACTGACCCTGCCGATCAATACCGCCAACGACTTCGTGCTGGCCCCGGTCTCCCAGCTCGCCGCGCCGTCCAACCCGGCCGTCGCGGCCGCGGTGAGCCGGTACAAGGCGGCCGGCGGGGACCTGGCGCCCGGCGCGCCGGACGATCAGGTTGCCTCGTCCCAGCAGATGACGTGGCTGAACAACTACGCCAAGGCGCTGTCGGCCAACAGCGCGAAGGTCACGCCCACCTCGATCACGGTGAAGGCGGGAAACTACGGGCCTGTCCCGGTCATCATCGCGGCCGAGCTGGCCATCGCGGACAACGGGAGCCTGGACGGGTATTTTCAGGGCAGCCAGCAGCAGCTGAGCACGAACACCTACATGGGGACGATGTTCTTCGGTGACGGCACGCTGTGGTACACCATCGCGCAGGCCCAGGGCGTAGCCGGCTCGCAGTGGGGCGTCATGAACGAGCTGTGGAACTTCCCTGGCCAGGTCTGGCTGTGGCTGTACGCCGGGATGTACCAGATCCCCGCGCTGGCCTCGAACAACCCCAACCTGGACCTGGACGTCGGGCTGCTCATGATCCTGCTCGGGTTCCTGCTGCCGCTGTTCGCGCCGTGGATCCCGGTCATCAACCGCATTCCGCGGTGGATTCCCCTGTACAAGATCATCTACCGCAAGTACTACGCGACCGTGGCGCGCGGGCAGCCGCCCGCCGAGCTCCCGAGCGAGCCGGTCCCGCCGGCGCCCACGCCGCGAGGCGGGGCGCCGACGCCCGGACAATGACGCTAACGTCCCGTCGTTTAACCCGTTGGCTTCGAAACTCCCGGCCTGGCCCTGGTGCCCGGCACCTCATGCCCCCGGGCCAGCGGCTGCTGGCTTACGATCAGCGCGTCAATGGTGCGCACGCGGGCCGGTCCCGGCGAGCGCCCCGGTGGCGTCCCTGGAAGCCGACGGCAGCGCCCTGTACACCATCCAGGCGTTGTGGACCCAGGCTCGCGAGCACCTCGACGTCACGGCGGTGCTGATCAACAACGCCGCCTACGCCACCTTGCGGATGGAGCTGGCCCGTACCGCCGCCGGGCAGGCGGGCCCGCGCGCTTCGTGGATGCTCGACCTGTCCGGCCCGACGCCGGACTTCACCGAGATCAGCGGCGGGCTGGGCGTGCCCGCGACCCGCGTCACCACGGCCGAGGGCCTCGACCAGGCGCTGCGCCGCGCCTACGCCGAGCCGGGGCCGCACCTGATCGAGGCCATCGCCCCCCCGGTGTTCCCGGCCGCCTCCGCGACGGCCTGGTAGCCGGGTCACCGGGCCGCCGGCCTGGTCCGGAACAGCTGCGGGCAAGATGGTCTTCGGCGCGGTCCCGCACCTCGCCAGCCCGGATCATGACCCGCGGAGGAACCCGATGACCAGTACCCGGCCGGCGTTCGGTGACTACCAGCTCGAGATCTACGGTGCCGGGCTGCACGGGGTGCTGCCCAGCTTCCCGATGGCGTACGCCGAGCTGGAGGCCAGGGCCGCCCGCGCGCTGCCGCCTTCGGTGCTGTCCTACGTCGCGGGCGGTGCGGGCAGCGAGCACACCCAGCGGGCCAACGTCAGCGCGTTCGGCCGATGGGGCCTGATCCCGCGCATGTTCGTCGGAGCGACCAAGCGCGACCTGTCGGTCGAGCTGTTCGGGATGACGCTGCCCTCGCCGCTGTTCATGGCGCCCATCGGCGTGATCGGCCTGTGCGCCCAGGACGGGCACGGGGACCTGGCCACAGCGGCCGCCGCGGCGAGCACCGGCGTCCCGATGATCGCCTCGACCCTGTCCGTCGACCCCCTGGAGGACGTGGCCGGCCGGCTCGGCGGCACCCCCGGCTTCTTCCAGCTCTACACGCCCACCGACCGGGACCTGGCCGCGAGCCTGGTCTCCCGCGCCGAGGCAGCCGGCTTTCAGGGCATCGTGGTCACCCTCGACACCTGGGTGACCGGCTGGCGCCCGCGCGACCTGGCCGCCAGCAACTTCCCCCAGCTACGCGGGCACTGCCTGGCGAACTACACCACCGACCCGGTCTTCCGCGCCCGCCTCGGCCAGGACCCGGGCCGCGATCCGGCCGCGACCGTGGGCCTGTTCGCACAGCTCTTCGGGAACCCGCTCACCTGGGATGACCTGCCCTGGCTGCGCTCACTCACTACGCTTCCCCTGCTGGTCAAGGGCATCTGCCACCCCGACGACGCCCGCCGGGCCAAGGACGGCGGGGTGGACGGGATCTACTGCTCGAACCACGGCGGCCGACAGGCCGACGGCGGGCTGCCGGCGCTGGACTGCCTGCCCGCCGTCGTGAAGGCGGCCGGCGGCCTGCCGGTGCTGTTCGACTCCGGCGTCCGCTCCGGCGCCGACGTGATCAAGGCAGTAGCCCTCGGCGCCACCGCGGTCGGCGTCGGCCGCCCGTACGCCTACGGCCTGGCCATCGGCGGCACCGACGGCATCGTCCACGTCCTGCGCAGTATCCTGGCCGAGGCCGACCTGATCATGGCCGTCGACGGCTATCCCGCCCTCGCCGACCTGACCCCGGCCAGCCTGCGCCGCACCTGCGACCACGGCTGAGACCGAGCCGGCCACCGTCGGCTGGCGGGTCACCGTCCGAAGGCAGCTGCGGGTGCTGAGCGACCCGGCTGGGATGATGGCCTAGTGCTCGCGGTCAGCTGGGATACGGTCCGGTTGTTCCTGCACGTCCTGGCCGCGACCGTCTGGGTGGGCGGCCAGCTGACCTTGGCTGCGCTCGTTCCGGTCTTGCGCCGGTTCGGCGCCGAAGCGCCCAGAGCGGCCGCCCGCCGCTTCAACCAGGTCGCCTGGACCGCGTTCGCGGTCCTCATCGTCACCGGGATCTGGAACATCGCTGCTGTCTCGCCGCAGATCAGCCACAGCGCCAGCTACCGGACCACGCTCATCGTCAAGCTGGTGCTGGTCGCCATCTCTGGCGTCGCCGCCGCCCTGCATATCCGGGCCCGCACCGCGCGTAGCCGCGCGGTCTTCGGCGCGCTCGCCGCGATCAGCGCCTTGGCGGCGCTGTTCCTCGGTGTCCTGCTGGCTGGCTGAGCGAGCACGGTGCCCCGGACGACGGGCACCGCCCGGCGAGTGTTCATGGGCGGCCGCGGCTCGGGCACCGCCCCGGCGGGTGCGCATCGGCGGCCGCGGCTCGGGCGCCGTCCCAGGCCGTGCCGTAAAATCTGGGGTGCCCGCCCGGCGCAACCAGATAGGAATACGGCGATGCGCAATTCCTTCGATGTGCCGGCCGCTGCGCGGGTGAGCCTGCCCCTCGCCGGTCCGGCCGCCGGCCGGGGCGATGGTCATGGCTGATGACCCGCTGCCGGTGGCGTGGGCCAGCCGGCCGGCCATCCTGGCCTTCCCGGACCATGTCGACGTCTCCAACGTGGCCCAGCTCCGCGAGCAGTTGCTGTTGTTGATCAACCGCGGCGCCGCCGTGCTCATCGTCGACATGGCGGACACGGTGTCCTGCGATCATGCGGCAGTCGATGCCCTCGCGCGGGCCTATCAGCGCGCCACCGTCAGCGGCACGCAGCTGAGGCTGGTGGTGACCGCTCCCTTGATCAGGCTCGTCATCAGCATCGAAGGACTAGACCGCCTGGTGTCGGTGTATCCCTCGCTGGAGGCGGCGATCGCCGCCGGGGTGCCGGACCGCGGCCTGCCGCAGCGGCCGCAGGACAGGGCACGACCGGACGGCGGGGCCGCCCGGGGCCTGGCTGCGGTGCCCAGTTCAGGCGCCATCACCCCCGCAGTGCTATGGCAGGTGATCGACGCCTTGGGCGACGCCCTGGCGCTCGTCGGTGACAGCGGGACGATCGTGCTGGTCAACCGTCGTTGCCAGGAGATGTTCGGTTATGCCCGCGGCGAGCTCATCGGCCGGCCGGTTGACTTGCTGGTTCCGGTCGACCTGCGGGCGGCTCACCAGGGTCACCGGGCCGCCTACGACCAGGCCCCGCAGGCGCGGCCGATGGGCGATCGGACTCGGCTGGCTGCGGTCCGCAAGGACGGGGCTTCGCTGCCGGTCAGGATCAGCCTGAGCCCGGTGCCGACCGCCACGGGCAACTACGTGCTCGCGGTGATCCGTGACGCGACCGAAGCCCGGCGGCAGGACGATCTGGCGGACCTGGCCCGGGGCGCGGCCGCCGAGCAGTCGCATCGCGTCCGCGACCTGCTGGACGAGGTGGTTCATCGCCTGTTCCGGGTCGGGCTGAGCTTGCAAGACGCGGCCGACCTGCCGAGCGAGGTGGCCCACGAGCGCATTTCCGAAGCACTGGACCGGCTGGATGACACGATCAAGGGAATCCGCGATTGCGCGTACGAGTACTTCAGCGACGAGCCGCGGTGCGCACCAGAAACTCGCGGGGACACCTCATGACCGCCGCCTCGCCGGGCAGGCTGGCGCATTCCCGCGAGAAGGTCTGGCGGGCCGTGACCGAACCGGAGCGCCTGGCGGTCTGGTTCCCCAGGAGATCGTCGGCGACCGCGGGGAGGAGCGCGCCGCCAGCCGGGCGTAGCCTTGGCCGGGCCGCTGCCCGGTCGGCCTCAGGTCGAGGGGACGCGCCGCGACCGGCGCAGCCCGACCACGCCCGCTGCGGTCAGGAGCGCCCCGGCCGTGATCGTCAGCAGCCACGGCGCGGGATCGGCGGGCGGGCGCGGCGCGGTTCCGCCGAAGCCGGTGCTGGCTCCGCCCATCGGCATCGTCTGGCTGCCGACCGCGTCAGTCAGGGCATCGACCTTCAGCCCGGAAGACCCGTCAAGCACCACGATGGTGTGAACCGTGTCAGCGGCCAGCTGGACCGACATGGCGGCGTCCCCGCCCGACGTGGTGAACCGCACCGTCTCCGCTCCGGGTGCGACGGCCAGGTACGACGTGGCCGAGCCGAAGGCCAGCTGCCGCGCGAGAACATCCGGCCCGTAGCTGACCGTCACCTTGGGGTCCTTGAGCGATGCCTGGAAAACCCGGACGAGCGCCATGCCCATCGGCGCGGTCATCTGGTCCTTCAGGACTTCCTCCCGCAGGCCCGGATCAGGGCCGATGCCAGCCACGGAGTAGGCCGTGCCCGGGCTCACCATGAAACTGGTGGCCAGCACGGGAGGGCTTGACGCGGGCGCGCCGAAGGCCCGCATCGCGACCGTGTACTCACCCGGGCTAACCGCCATGTAGGCCGAAACGCCACCGTAACTGACGTGCCTCAGTATGGTCGGGTGGCCGGGATCGCCGAACGGATACATGTAGATGTCCATGGGCGGCGCCTCGGGGGACAGGTGGGCGCACCGGACCCACCCGTCTTGCATGCCGGCGGGCGCGGCGGACGTCGCGGGCGCGGCGGATGCCACCGGTGCTGTGACCGCGGCGAGGGCGGCGGTGCCCGCGAGCAGCGTGGTGAGCGTGGCCAGACGGGCAACATGCCGGAGCAGTCTCATGATTGCTTACCTTCCTGTGAGCACCGGCTGCCCCGGGGGCAGCGGGCCAGCCAGCGCGGTCGTGTGCGCCGGCCCGTACCGCAGGTCAACGGACAGGACCGCGGTGAGCAGCCCCAGCGGGCTGGGCGCGGCGAACTGGATGCTCAGCGCGGCCGGGCCGCCGGCCGGGTGGCTGATCGCGGCGTAGGCGGGCAGGTAGGGGGGGTGCTGCGCGCGCACCAGGGCCAGGGCGGCGGCCAGGTGGCCCGCTGGGCCGCCGATGGTGATGGTCACCTCGCGGAACAGCACCGCAACGCCGGGGGAGGCATCACCGAACCCGGTCACCCGGAGCGGGTACTGCGACGACAGCGCCGCGAGCGTGGCCAGCAGGCGGGAGTCCGCCTCACCCGCCCGCAGCTGCGCGGTTTCCTGCGCGCTGAGCAGGATCCGCTCGTTCCGGAGCAGCTGGGAACCCGCGTTCCTCCGCGCGGCCAGGTCGGCCTGCAGCGCGGACTGGTAGGCCGCCATCCCGCCGGGAACGACCGCGCGGACGTCGATCCGGGCGCCGCCCGAGCCGAAGCTGGCGATCACGGCAGGCGCGTACTTGCCGGCGAGCTGGCGGCCGGCCGAGGGGGAGGTCACCAGCACGTCGGCGCCGGCCGGGTCGGCCGCTCCGGGCCGCAGCGGCAGCAGCCGGCCTGCCGTGATGCCGCGGGTCTGCAACGCGGCGCACATCGCCGGATCGCACGCGATGATCGCGTCGCCGCTCACCTGGCCGGAGATCCAGGCCGCGGCCTGCGACTGCGCCGCCGTCACGGCGGCTTGGGCGGACGCGCCGTGAGCCTCGGACGGGCCGGCGCTGGCCGCGGGAGAGCCGCTCCGGGAGGGCGCCCGCCCGCTCGGGGCGGCGGTGCGGGTGAAGACGCCGGTGAACGGCAGCACGGCCACTGCGGCGAGGACCAGGGCCAAGGCCAGGGCGGCCAGCCGCCAGCGCCGGGCGGACCGCAGCCGCCGCGACGTCCAGAGCCTGATCGTGGTGGCCACCACCCGGGCCCAGGAGGGCTCCGCCGTGGCGGGAGCGACCGGATGGACCGCCGGCGCCGCAATGTCGACGACTGGTTGCTCTGTGCTACCAGTCGGCTTCCGCGAGCCCGGTGAGGGTGCTACCGCGCGCATCGTGGCGGCGCCCAGTAGGGTGCTTCCCGGCGGCGCGAAGCCGCGGTCGTCCTATCCCGCAATTCACCACCCCCAGCCGTCCCCGAGGCCAGACGACAATCCAAGACAGCAGAACATACGATCTCGGCGGTATCAACCGATATGACTAATTTGGTGACAATCAATCCGTATTGCATTCAGCCGGATCTTTCCCGTTACGGCGCAGCGCATGATGGCAGCGTATGACGATAGCCGCGGGCGGGCGGGCATTGCCGGATCCGCTAACCGGCGAGCCTCGCGGCGAGATGCGCGGGACCGCGGCCGCAGCGTGGCAGGCGGGTCGTCTTTCATTGGCTGATTTGATGGTTAACGCCATGAGCTGGGTCAGGAAATCGTCATTATCGGCGGCGCGGCACCGGCGTCATGTTCGCCCCGGGCGGGTGAGGCACGAGAGAAGTGGCCCGCCGAAACTTATTGCACAGGCTACCCGCGGCCGCAGCCGCCCCCCGGACGGAGGTGAGGGTCGACATGAACTACCCGCTGTGGAACCTGTTCCTGACCATGCTGGAGCTGTTCATCTCGATCGTGCTGATCGTCCTAGTCGTCTGGGTCATCTTGAGCATCTTCCGGAGCCACATGAGCGGCTGGGCCAAGGTGGGCTGGCTTGTCCTGGTGATCCTGGTGCCGTTTATCGGCGTGTTCGCCTACCTGATCGTCCGCGGCGCGCACCTGGCCGGGGAGCAGGTCGCCACGGCCGGCGCCCCGCAGGATGAGCGTTACCGCCGGTATGAGCGGTTCGAGTCCCAAGGCCAGGGCGACCCGGATGACTTAGCCGAGCTGGCCCGCGGTTTCGGCGTGCGGGCCTGGCCGTTGCCAGTGGTACTCTCCTGGAGTCCGGCGAGCCTCGGATGACCGGGCCGCCTGGCGGCGAGACAGGATGCCAGCATGACTGACGATACGGCTATTTCGTATGAGGCGGCCGTCCGCGGGACGCCTGTGCTGAGCAAGGCCGGCACCACGATCGGCACCCTCGAGCACGTGCTGGAAGTACCTGAGCTCGATGTCTTCGACGGGATCGTGATCACCACCGGCGGCGGCCTGCGCTTCATCGACGCCGATCAGGTGCAGGTGATCACCCGGAGCTACATCCGGTGCAGCATCGACGACACGCAGGCCAGCCAGCTGCCGCCGCCCGGCGGGCCACCGGTGTACCGGGTCGATGCGCTGGCGGACTCGGGGCGCAGCCTGCACGACACCCTGGGCCGCCTCTTCCGGCGCCCGCACTGGATTCGCGAGGATGAGCGGTGAGGTCCGCCCGCCGATCTCCGGTCGGCGATGCCAGGGCCCTAGCGCTCCCGCCCGGGCTGCTCCGGGGTGGCCGGGCGCCGGGAAGGCGCCGCCGGGCCGCCGCGTTACAGTGCTTGATGGGATGGATGGGGTTTCCCGGCGGCGGGCGCCGCTGCGGGGGCCCGGTCGCGACTGGAGGGTGAGGCTGACCGTGGCGCTGCCATACGATTCTGCGGCTAAGTTCAAGGAGTACGCCCACCCGGAGATGATCGTGACGACCGAGTGGGTGGCCTCGCACCTCGGCGACCCCGGCCTGGTGGTGGCCGAGTCGGACGAGGATGTGCTGCTGTACGACACCGGCCACATCCCGGGCGCGGTCAAGCTGGACTGGCACACCGAGCTCAACGACCCGGTCACCCGCGACTACGTCGACGGGCCCGGGTTCGCCCGGCTGATGTCGGAGAAGGGGATCAGCCGGGACACCACGCTGGTGCTGTACGGCGACAAGAACAACTGGTGGGCGGCGTACGCGCTGTGGGTGTGCTCCCTGTTCGGGCACCCTGACCTGCGCTTGATGGACGGCGGGCGGGCCAAGTGGATCGCCGAGGGCCGTCCGCTCACCACCGACGTCCCGCACCGCCCGCGGGCCGACTATCCGGTCATCGACCGCGACGACCAGCAGATCCGCGCGTTCCAGGACCAGGTCCTGGCCCATCTGGGCCAGCCGCTGATCGACGTCCGGTCGCCTGGCGAGTACACCGGCGAGCTGCTGCACATGCCCGATTACCCGCAAGAAGGCGCGCTGCGCGGCGGTCACATCCCCGGCGCCCGGAGCGTCCCGTGGTCGCGGGCGGCCGCCGAGGACGCCACCTTCCGCACCCGCGCCGAGCTGGAGGCGATCTATCAGGGCGAGGCGGGACTGCGACCCGAGGACGACGTGGTGGTCTACTGCCGCATCGGCGAGCGGTCCAGCCACACCTGGTTCGTGCTCCACCACCTGCTCGGCTACCCGCACGTGCGCAACTACGACGGGTCATGGACCGAGTGGGGGAACAGCGTCCGGGTTCCCATCACCCGCGGGGACAGCCCGTGACCGCCGTCGCGCTGCACCCCCGGCTGCAGGAAATCGCCGACGACTTCACCTCGATGCCGGCCAAGGACCGGCTGCAGCTGCTGCTGGAATTCTCCCGGGAGCTACCTGACCTGCCCGGCCGCTACGCCGAGCACCCCGGCCTGCTCGAGCCGGTGCCGGAATGCCAGTCACCGCTGTTCCTGGCCGTCGAGGTCGGACCCGACGAGACCGTTCACCTGTTCTTCCAGGCGCCGCCGGAGGCGCCGACCACCCGCGGTTTCGCCGCCATCCTGCGCGCCGGGCTGGACGGGCTCACCGCCGATGAGGTGCTCGCCACGCCCGCGGAGTTCTCCGGCCAGCTCGGACTGCAGGACCTGGTCAGCCCGCTGCGGCTGCGCGGCATGGCCGCGATGCTCGCCCGGATCAAGCGGCAGATCCGCGACCAGCGCAGCTGACCGCGTGACCGCTGACCAGCCCTGCCCGCTGGGCCGCTAGCGGCCGGACCCCGGCATGTCCTTCATCATTACCGCGGCCGAGCGCGCCGAACGCACCGGGCAGCCGGCAGCGTTGACGCCCGCACCGGCGCGGCGCCAGATCCCGGCGGCGAGCCGCAGGCGAGAATCAACAGTGCTGAGGGATCCGCGGGACAGGCGAGAGGAGCCGCACATGACCGACCAGGACCACTTCACCCTGCACGCCGCAGGCCAGCCCACCGCCCAGGGGCGCTTCGTCCGCACGGCCGACCTCGAGCCGATCAGCTTCGCGCCCGGGCTGGACTTCCGGCCGGTGCTCGGCGACCGCATGCTCGCGAACTTCGCCTACTACGAGCCGCATGCCGTCGCCCCGCTGCACGTGCACGAAGAAGAGCAGATCGTCATCGTGATCCGGGGCGCGCTGGAGTTCGAGATCGACGGCGAGACCAGGACGCTGCTGCCGGGTGACGCCGCCGTCGTCCCGCCCTGGGTGCCGCACGGCGCGCACACGACCGACGCTCCCTGCCTGGAGGTCGATGTCTTCTCGCCGCCGCGCCGCACGTTGCTCGAGCACGCCAGGGCCCAGGCTGGAGGAGCTCCCTAGGCTGGCCCGGCGGAACTGGTCAGCGGCCGGTGAAGCGCGCTTCGCGCCGTTCGATGAAGCTGCGCAGCCCTTCATCCGCGTCCTGGCTGGCCATGATGACCGGTAGCAGCGATGCGATGCACTCGCGGGCCGCCTCCGGGCCGTGGCCCAGTCCGGCGCGTGCGCTGGCCAGCGTGGCCTGGACGCCCAGCGGAGCCTGCCGGGCGATCAGGCGCGCCAGTTCCGTGGCCCGCGGGACGTGCGCTCCGGTCGGCACCACCTCCTGCACCAGCCCGATCCGCAACGCCTCGGCCGCGCCGAACTCCTCGGCGGTGAGCAGGAACCGCATCGCGTTGCCCCAGCCGAGCTGCGCGGGCGCGCGGAAGGTGGCACCGCCGAACGGCATGATCCCGCGGCCGATCTCCAGCTGGCGGAACCGCACGTCATCGGCGGCGATCACGATGTCGGCGGCCAGCGCGAGCTCGATCGACAAGGTGAACGCGATGCCGTTGACCGCCATCACCACCGGCTTGGGTACCGGGTCGCGCCAGACGCCGAACGGGTCGAAGCGGTGCGAGCCGCACAGCACCCGGGGGCCGTGCTCGGCCACTGCCGGACCAACCTCGGCCAGGTCCAGGCCGGCCGAGAAGTGATCACCGTGCGCGAACACCACGCCGGCCCTGAGCTCCTCATCGGTGCCCAGCATCTCGTAGGCACGGCCCAGCGCGTCGATGGCCGCCAGATTGAAGGCGTTGCGCTTGGCCGGGCGGTTGATCCCGATGAGCAGCACGTGCCCCTCGCGCTGTACGGTGACGGGCTCGGTCAACATCGCTCCCCGGCGGTCGGCTGCTGGCCCATCCGACTATACGGAGTGGCCGGCCCGGCCCGGCCGCCGGCGCCTGGCTCGACCGGCGGGCCGGGCTGGCGGCCGGGGTGGTCGGCCCAGATGACCGCGATCTGCTCCGGGTCCGGCGGGATCGGCCGACCGCGATCGGCTCCGGCGAGCTCGCGGCGTTTCCGCGGCCACGCCCGCAGCCGCGGCGGACACGGTCCGTCTGCGGCTCTCAGCGCTGAGCGTTAGCGGATGAGCGTTTCCTTCGGGCGCACGACGCAGAACTCGTTTCCCTCAGGATCGGCCAGGACCGTCCAGGACTCGGCACCGGTCTGCCCGATGTCGACCCGGCGCGCCCCGAGCCCGAGAAGGCGGCCGATCTCCTGATCGCGGTCCGCGGCGCTGCTGGTCAGGTCCAGGTGCACGCGGTTCTTGACCGTCTTGGGGTCGGTGACCGGCATGAAGCACATGCCGACGGGCGCGTTCTCGTCGGTCCCGATGACGATCTCGTTCTCCCGCTCGGACAGGACCTGCCAGCCCAGCGCCTGCGTCCAGAACCGGGCCAGGCCGGGCAGATCGTGAGCGTCCACGACGATGTGATGGAGTCGGACAGGCATACCGACAGTATGCGCGGCCCGCTGGACTGCATCTCAGAGCACCGGCGACCCCGCGCAGGTGTTCGCTAGGGCCGTCCGCATGACGGCCCCCGGCCCGATCTGCCGTCCAGACCGCGGGACGCGCCGTGTCATGATCGAGCGATGCGAAAGGGATCGCCGTGAAGTATGAGATCGTCGCCGAGGCCTACCGTGACCTGGAGCAGGTCAGCGGCCGGCTGGCGCTGATCGACCGTCTGGCCGCGCTGCTGGCCCAGACCCCGGCCGGGTTGCTGCCCGTGGTCTGCTACCTGTGCCAGGGCCTGATCGCACCGGAGTTCGCCGGGGTGGACCTGGGCCTGGCCGAGAAGCTCGCCGTCCGCGCGGTCGCCACCGCGACCGGCGTCGGCCCCGAGCAGGTCGCCGCCCGGGTGCGGGAGACCGGCGATCTCGGCCAGGCCGCCGAGCAGCTGCTGGCCGTGACGGCGGCCGGACGGCCGGCCAGCTTGCTCGTCACCGGCGTGGTCGATACCCTGCACCAGATCGCCGAGGCGGAAGGTCCGGGCTCGCAGGGCCGCAAGCTGGACCTGCTGGCGGGCTTGCTCGCCCAGGCCACCCCGCTGGAGGCCCGCTACCTGCTGCGCCTGGTCACCAAGGGGTTGCGGCTGGGCATCGGCACGCCCACCATCTTGGACGCGCTCGCGCAGGTGTACGCCGGCGGGCGGGCTGCCCGGCCGGCGCTTGAGCGGGCCTACAGCATCTGCAGCGATCTCGGCCGGGTTGCCGCCGCCTTGACCGGCGGCGGGCTGAGCGCGGTCGAGCGGCTTCAGGTGCGCCCGGGCAACCCGGTACGGGCGATGCTCGCACAGCGGCTATCCGACGCGACGGAGATCCTGGCCCGGCTGGGCGGGCGGTGCGCGGCCGAGTACAAGTACGACGGCGTCCGGGTCCAGGCCCATCGGACCGCCGACGGGGCGATCGAGCTGTTCACCCGGCGGCTGGAGCGGGTCAGCGCCCAGTTCCCCGATGTGGTGGAGGCGCTCGCGGCGGGACTGGGCCCCCGCGAGGCGATCGTCGAGGGCGAGGTGGTGGCCTTCGACGCGGCTGCGGGAGAGCTGGGCCCCTTCCAGGAGGTCATGTTCCGGCGGCGCAAGTACGGCATCGCGGACGCCGTGCGCGACGTGCCGGTGGGGCTGTTCTGCTTCGAGCTGCTGTACGCCGACGGCCAGGACCTGACCACGCTGTCTTATCCGCACCGGCGGGCCGCCCTGGCCGAAGCGATCACCGTCTCCCCGCGGCTGCGGCTCACCACCGCCACTGCGGTCACCACCCCGGCCGCGCTGGACGCGGCGTTCGAGCAGGCGGTCACCGACGGCTGCGAGGGCCTGGTGTGCAAGTCGGTCAGCCCGGCCTCCATCTACCAGGCCGGCGCCCGCGGCTGGCTGTGGATCAAGCTCAAGCGGGACTACCGCACCGAACTGTCCGACACCGTCGACCTGGTCGTGGTCGGCGCGTTCGCCGGGCGCGGCCGCCGCGCCGGTACCTACGGCGCGGTGCTGCTGGCCGCCTACGACCCGGCGGCCGACGTCTTCCGCACCGTGACCAAGTGCGGTACTGGGTTCTCCGACGCCGACCTGGCCGCGCTGCCGGCCAGGCTGGCTCCGCTGGCCCGCGCGGAGCGACCCGCCCGGGTCGACGCCCGCCAGGAACCCGATGTGTGGTTCGAGCCCGGGCTGGTGCTGGAGATCCTCAGCGCCGAGCTGACCCTCTCGCCGAACTACACCGCCGGCTGGGGGCAGGTCAAGGAGGACCGAGGCCTGGCCATGCGGTTCCCCCGGTTCACCGGCCGGTGGCGCGACGACAAGAGCCCCGAGGACGCCACCACCACGGATGAACTCATCGACCTGTTCCGCACCGCCAGGA
>Ga0187780_10001419_pt1 | contig 18092 bp, 19 predicted proteins | sample 1015_Q2_SP10_20__FD_132429 | JGI IMG/M metagenome (GOLD analysis project Ga0187780, IMG submission 132429) | Tropical peat soil microbial communities from peatlands in Department of Meta, Colombia - 1015_Q2_SP10_20_MG | ecosystem: Environmental > Terrestrial > Soil > Wetlands > Peat | place...
CCGAACGGTCGTTCGGGTCGTTGACTGGGGGCGGGTTGCCTGTTAGGCTACCATCGTTGCTGGCCGTTGACCGTGCCGTGTCGCCGGAGGCCTCTCACATGCAGCGTCCCGGTCGTTCCGTCCTGTTCCTCGCGGTCTTGCTGATGTCGTCCGCTGCGCCGCCCGCCTGGCCCCAGGCGGGACCTGGGCCGGACCCGCGCATGGCGCGGATCAACCAGGAGGCGTACTACCGCTACGCGCGCGGCATCCTGGCGGAGAAGCGGGGCGACATGGATGGGGCCATCCGCTGGCTGCGGGACGCCTTGCGCTACGACCCGAACGCCTTCCCGCTCCGCACCGAACTCGTCTCCCTCTTCCTGCGGAAGGGGGACTTCGCCGGCGCCATCCGGGCCGGCGAGGACGTGCTGGCGCAGGAGCCGAATCACGTCCCCACGCTCATCCTCATGGCGGCCGCATACCAGGGGCTGCGGAATTTCAAGGCCGCGGAGGAGCAGTATCGCAAGGTCCTCGCGCTGGAGCCGGGGAGGGTGGAGGCCTACGTAGCCCTGGGCAGCCTGTTCATGGAGGCGAAGCGGACGGCCGACGCCATCCAGGTCTTCGGGCAGGCCCTCCAGCGGGACCCGACATCCAGCCAGGCCCGCTACAATCTCGGGCGGCTCTACTTCGAGGAGAAGGACTACGATGCGGCCCGCCGCGCCTTCGAGGAAACGCTGGCCCGGGACCCGGACTTCGACCAGGCCGTGGTGGGGCTGGCCCTCACCTACGAGGCGCAGGGCAAGCTCCAGGAGGCGCGGCAGACGTACGAACGCGCCATCCAGGGGGATCCCGAGAACCGCGAGTTCCGGGCCCGCCTGGCCCAGATCATGCTCCGGCAGGAAGACCTCGCCGGGGCCGTCGAGCAGTACCGCGCCCTGCTCCAAGGCGATCCGGAGAATCCCGACCTGCAGACGCGGCTCGGCCTGATCCTGGCGGAGCGGAAGCAGACCGACGAGGCGCTGGCCCTCTTCCGCCAGGTCTTGGCGGCGAACCCCAAGCACGGGGAGGCCCGGTACGCCCTGGGGGTCACGCTGGAGGACCTCAAACGGTACGACGAGGCCCTCAAGGAGCTGGAGCAGGTCGAACGCGACGACCCCCGGTACACCGATGCGCTGATGCACCGCGGGTACATTTACACCCAGCGCGACCAGTTCCAGGACGCCCTGACCATCTTCGGCGAGTTGGCCACGCTGCGCCCCCGCGAGGGCAACGTCCCCTACCTCATGGGCCTCGCCTACCTCCAGAAGAAGGATTACGCCGAGGCCGCCACGAGCCTGGAGAAGGCCGTGGCCCTGGAGCCCGAGAATCCCTCCTACCTGTACCAGCTCGGCGCCGCCTACGAGCGGAACAAAAAGCCCGACCGGGCGGAGCAGAGCTTCCGCCGCGTCCTGGCCCTGAAGGCGGACCACGCCGACGCCCTGAACTACCTGGGGTACATGTTCGCCGAGGCCGGGGTGAAGCTGGAGGAATCGGTGAGTCTGATCCAGCGGGCGCTGGCCCTGGAGCCGCAGAACGCGGCCTTCATCGATTCGCTGGGCTGGGCGTACTTCAAGCTCGGTCGGGTGGACGACGCCTTGACAGAGCTCAAGCGCGCCGTCGCGTTCGCCAAGAAGGAGGACCCCACCATCCGCGAGCACCTGGGCGACGCCTACTTCGCCAAGGGGATGGTCCGCGAGGCCATCGGCGAATGGGAGCGGTCCCTGGAACTGGACGCCTCCAACCCGGACGTCCAGCGCAAGCTGCGCGAGGCGCGAGACCGGCTGTCCCGCGAAGCGCGATGAACCCGCGCCGCGGCGTCGCCGCGGCGCTGGCCGTCCTCACCCTGGCCGCCGCGGCCTGCGCCCCCTCGGCCCCGCCCGTCACGCTCCCCCCCACCCCCATCGCGCCAGCCGAGGCCGCCGCGGCGCTGGAGGCCGCCGAGGGGGCCGTGCGGACGCTGCGGGGCCTGGCGGACGTGCGCCTGGAGCGCGCCGGCCAGCAGGAGCGGTTCCGCGAGGCCGCCGTGCTGGCGCTGCCGGACAAGTTGCGCCTGGAGACGCTCCAGTTCGGCGGGGCGTCGGCGCTGATCCTGGCGGCCGATGGGGACCGCCTGGCCATCTACTCCCTGGCCACGAGGGAGTTCGCCCACGGCCGCGCCTCGGCCGGCGCCGTGGCGGCGCTGGCGGGGGTGGCCGTGGAGCCCCGCCATCTCGTCCGCCTGCTGGCCGGCCTGCCCCCGCTCCCGTTCGAGAGCGCCGACCCGCGGTCCCGCGTGGAACCGGACGGGGCGGAGTTCGTGGCCGAGTCGGCGGCGGGGCCCTTCTGGCAGCGTCTCCGCCTGGATGCCGGCGGGGGCGTGGCCGGCGGGGAGCTGCGCACCGCTGCCGGCCCGGTCTTCACCTTCCGCTTCGAGGACCCGCGGTGGGTGGGCGGGCGCGCCTTCCCCCACCGCCTGCACCTGGAGCAGCCGGGCGCGGGTTGGGTGGACCTGGCCTACCGCAGCGTGGAGTTGAACCCCCCGGTGGAGGGCGGAATCTTCTCCCTGGCGATCCCGGCCGGCGACGTGCGCGTGGTGGACCTGGACGCCGCGCACCCTCGCTAAGGCACCGGCCCGTGCGGTCCGTCACGCTGGTCTCTCCGGCCAAGATCAATCTCTGCCTGGAGGTGTGGGGTCGCCGCCCCGATGGGTATCACGAAATCACCACGCTGATGCAGGTGGTGGACCTGGCGGACGCGTTGCGGCTGGAGCGGCGGCGGGCCGGCATCGGCCTCGCGGCGGAGGGGATCCCGGTGCCGGCCGGGCAGGACAACCTGGCGGTGCGCGCTGCGGCGCGGTTCTTCGCGGCGACGTCCCCCGGCGGGGCCCATATCCACCTCACCAAGCGGATCCCGCCCGGGGGGGGGCTGGGGGGTGGATCGAGTAACGCCGCCGCCGTGCTCTGGGGGCTCAACCTGCTGTCCGGGGGCCCGCTCTCGACGGAGGCGCTGGCCGGCCTGGCCGCCTCCCTGGGAAGCGATGTACCATTCTTCCTCTCGTCCGGGTTCGCCTGGGCCGAGGGGCGCGGCGAGCGTATCCGGCCGGCCGGCCCGGCGCCGCAACGTTGGGCGGTGCTGGTGGATCCGGGCTTCGCCGTCTCCACCGCGTGGGCCTACGGGAGACTCACTTTGCCGTTGACACCGGGGGAGCGCATGCCTAATATCATGGCCTCGGTCGCGCGGGGGGAAATGTCCCGCGCCTTCGAGTTGGCGTTCAACCGCCTGGAAGACGCGGTCCTGCCTTCTTTCCCCCGGTTGGCCGAGTTGAAAGCGGTGCTGATCGAGGCCGGTGCCAGTCCCGCGCTCCTGTCCGGCAGCGGTGCGTGCCTCTTCGGCCTGACCGAGTCCCGGGATGGGGCGGATCGGGTGGCGGCGCGGGTGGCGGCCGTGGGCGCCCGGCCCATCGTCTGCCGGACGCTGGCCGGGAACCCGATCCTGGATGCCGAAGCCGCCCGCGATCCGGCCCCGCAACACGATCCCGGCGGGCCCGCGGCGCGGCCGGGCGCCGCGCCGGACTGAGGGCTCCCGCATCGGCCCCAGCGCGGACGCCGGGGATCACACGGATGCCGGGTCGTCCAACGGCAGGACGCGAGACTTTGGATCTCGTTATCCAGGTTCGAATCCTGGCCCGGCAACCATGGGCGCGGGGGCGACGTGGCCGGCTGGCCCGGCGGGCCGCCGCAGGGTGATCGGGCAGGATCGCCGGGAAGCGGCGGGGGCTGCGGACTGCCCCGGGCGGGCCCCTGCGGCTTGCGTCCCCCCAAGGGAGGGACTCGGACGGTGAGCACGTGACGGCGGGAAAGCTAGTCCTGTTCACGGGGAACGCCAACCCCAGCCTGGCCCAGGAGATCGCCGACTACCTGGGGACCCCCCTGGCCGAGGCGGAGGTCTCGCAGTTTTCGGACGGGGAGGTGTTCGTCCAGATCAACGAGAACGTGCGGGGGGCGGACGTCTTCGTGGTGCAGCCCACCTGCGCCCCGGTGAACCACACCCTGATGGAACTCCTCATCATGATCGACGCCCTCAAGCGGGCGTCGGCCCAGCGGATCACCCCCGTGATGCCGTATTTCGGCTACGCCCGGCAGGACCGCAAGGTGCAGCCTCGCGTCCCCATCAGCGCCAAGCTGGTGGCGGACCTCATCGCGGCCGCGGGGGCGCACCGGCTGCTCGCCATGGACCTGCACGCCGGGCAGATCCAAGGGTTCTTCAATATCCCGGTGGACCACCTCTTCGCCGCCCCGGTCCTGCTGCAGGTCTTCAAGGAGCGGTCCTGGGCCTCGGCGGACCTGGTGGTGGTCTCGCCGGACGCCGGGGGCGTGGAGCGGGCGCGGGCCTTCGCCAAACGCCTGGACGCCTCGCTGGCCTTCATCGACAAACGGCGCACCGGGCCCAACGTGGCCAAGGTGATGCACGTCATCGGCGACGTCCAGGGCAAGGATGCCATCATCATCGACGACATCATCGACACGGCGGGGACCATGGTCCAGTCGGCCCTGGCCCTCAAGGAAGCCGGGGCGCAGCGCATCTTCGCGAGCTGCACCCACCCGGTGCTGTCGGGCCCGGCCATCGAACGGATCGAGACATCGGTCCTGGAGGAGGTGGTGGTGACCAACACCATCCCCCTCCAGGAGCCGCGCGCCGGCAAGAAGATCACCGTGCGCACCGTGGCCCCCCTCCTGGGCGAGGCCATCAAGCGCATTCACGGGGAGACGTCGGTCAGTTCCCTCTTCGTGTAGCAGGATGTTGAAGAACTCTCTTTTGCCCAGGCTGCTCAAAAAGGCCCAGGTGCAAGGCGGCGCGCGCAGCGAGGTGCGAGGCGTACTGGGTCCGTACGTCGCAGCGCCGCGCGAGCGCGCCAACGCCGCAGATGGGCCTTTTTCAGCAGCCTGTTAGGGGCGGGCCGGGCGGATCACGAGACGGGGGGGCTAGCGATGGCGTTCGTGGACTTGGAAGGTGTGGTGCGGCCGGGCATCGGCAAAGGGGTGGCCAAGCGGCTGCGCGCGGCGCAGCAGATCCCGGCCATCGTCTACGGGGGCTCGGGCGCGCCGGTCCCGGTGGCCGTGAAACAGAAGGATCTGGCGGCCCTCCTGGTGGCCCAGGGGCGGGGCAACGTCATCGTGCACCTCTCGCTGGCCGGCGGGGACGGCGGGGCCGCGCGCACGGTGTTGCTGAAAGAGGTCCAGATCGATCCCGTGCGGGGCGGCGTGCTGCACGCGGATTTCCTCGAGATCTCCCTGGAGCGAAAGATCAAGGTGGAGGTCCCCCTCGAGCTGGACGGGGTGCCCGTGGGGAAGGCCAAGGGGGGCCTGGTGGAGTGGCACCTCCGCGAGGTCGCGGTGGAGTGTCTACCCCTGGCCATCCCACAGGCCATCCGCGTGGACATCTCCGCCCTCGACCTCGGCGACGCCCTCCACGTGCGCGATCTCCCGGTGCCCGAGGGGGTGCGGGTGCTGGGGGACGGCGGCCGGGCCGTGGTCGCCGTGACGGCCCCGGCGGCGGAGGAGGAAGCGGCCCCGGCGGTGGCCGAGGCGGCCCCGGCGGAACCCGAGGTCCTCACCAAGCGGGAGGGCAAGGAGGAGGCAGCGGCGGCGGCCCCCGCCGAAGAGAAGGGCAAGAAGGAACCCGAGAAGAAGGTCCGGGAGCCCGAAAAGAAGGGCAAGGAGTAGCAGCGGGGCCTGGTGCGGGCCCCGGGAGGGGGCATCGGCATTCTGCCGGAGGCTGCCTGGCTCATCGCGGGGCTGGGGAACCCGGGCCCGAGTTACGCCGCCGCCCGGCACAATGTGGGCTTCCGGGTGGTGGCGGTGCTGGCGGCCGCGTCTGGCGTGGCATTCCGGGGGCCGGCGCGCGGGGCCCTGTGGGCGCGGGCCGTTGTGGAGGGTCGGCCCACGGTGCTCATCCAGCCGCAGGAGTACATGAACTGTAGCGGGGCGCCGGTGGCCGCGTGGCTGGCGGTGCTGGGGCTCGAGCCGGACCGCCTGGTCGTGATCCAAGATGACCTGGACCTTGCGGTGGGCCGTCTGAGGGTCACGGCCGGCGGCGGGGACGCGGGCCACCGGGGGATCCGGTCCATCGGGGAGGCCGTGGGGGATCTGAGCTTTTTGCGGGTGCGGGTGGGTATCGGCCGGCCCACAGGCGAAGATGCGGTCACGTACGTCCTGGCCGCGCCGGCGGGCCCCGAGGCCGAGGCCCTGCGGGGGGCGGAGGCGCGGGCGGCCGAGGCCGTGGAGGCGGTCCTGGCCGGTGGCCCGGCCGCGGCCATGAACCGGTTCAATCCCTGGCCCGCGGCGGGCGAGGGCACGGGAACAACGTGAGGAGGTGATCAGGTGCCGCAGTACGAGGTGATCGTGGTGCTGGAGCCCGCCCTCAGCGATGAGGCGGTGGACGGGGAGATCAACCGGGTCCGCGAGATCGTGGGCCGCCTGAACGGGGCGGTGCAGGAGGTCCAGAAGTGGGGCAAGAAGCGCCTGGCCTACGAGGTGCGCAGGCGCCGCGAGGCCCACTACGTCCTCCTGAAGGTGGACGGGCCGGCCGCCCTGGCGGCCGAGGTGGACCGGCACTGCCGGGTGACGGAGCCGATCCTCAAGGTGCTGACGGTGCGGGCGGATCCACGGGCCAGCGCCCCGCCCCCCCCGCCGCGGCGCAAGCCGGGCGAGCGGGCCGGCGAAGCCCCACCGCCCGCTGACACCACGGTCTGATGGCGGACTTCAACAAGGTCATCCTCCTCGGGCGCCTGACCCGGGACCCGGAACTGCGGTACACGCCGGCCGGATCTCCGGTCTGTAACTTCGACTTGGCCGTCAACCGTTCGTACACCACCCAGGCGGGCGAGCGGCGGGACGAGGTCTGCTTCATCACCATCGTGGTGTGGGGCAAGCAGGCGGAGACGTGCGCCGAGTACCTGAAGAAGGGCCGCCAGACGCTGGTGGAGGGGCGGCTCTCGCAACGGTCCTGGGAGACGCCCGAGGGCCAGAAGCGATCCAAGCACGAGGTGGTGGCGGACCGCGTGCAGTTCCTGGACGCCCGGCCCGCCCCGGGCGCCGGCCCGGCGGCCGAGGAAGAGCCCCCGCGGCCCGCCCCGACGGACGAAGAGGTACCTTTCTAACGGGCCCCCCGGGGGTCCCGCCTTCATCGGGTGGAAAGATCGATGCTGAAGAAGCGCAAGACGTTCCGACGCCACAAGGTCTGTAAGTTTTGTGTGGACAAAGTGCTGGTGGTGGATTACAAGGACGTCCGCCGCCTGCGGAACTTCGTCACCGACCGGGGGAAGATCATTCCCCGGCGCACCTCGGGCAACTGTGCGGTGCACCAGCGGCAGCTCACGGCAGCCATCAAGCGGGCCCGGAGCATCGCGCTCCTCCCCTTCGCGGCCGACCTGGGCTAGCCGCCATGGCGGTGGCGCGGGGACGATGATGGATGCGGCTCGGGAGCCGGCGGGGGCCGGGATCCCCTGGGCTCGGGCCCTGGGGGAGGCCGCCTTCGCGGCCGTGGTGGCGGTGGCGCTCTTCGCGGCCGGGTCCACGCTCAGGCTCCGGTTCAACCCGGCCGTCCTGATCTGTCCGGTCCCGATGGTGCTGGTGGCCATCCGGCAGGGGGTCCGGGTGGGTGTGCCGATGGTGGGGCTCGCCGCGGCCGTGGTGGCCGCAGCGCACATGCCGGGGGCCGCCGCCCTGGCCTTCGTGTTGGAGATCGGCGTCCCCGCCCTGGTGCTGGGCCTGTGCCTCCGGCACAACGTGGGCCTGGAATGGACGGTGGTCCTGGGCGCGGCCTCGTTGTGCGCGGCCTTCATCCTGGGCCTCGGGGTCCGGGCGGGAGGGTTGGACGGGCTCGGCCCGGCCTATCAAGAGGTCCGGACCGAGATCGACGGAAACCTGCAGGACGCGCAGCAGTTCTACGAGAGCCTGGGGGCCCAGGGAGACCTGGCGGCGGGGGAGGCCGCGGGCACCCTGCGCGTCTTCGCCGGGAGGGCCCTGCCAGGCCTGCTGGCCGCGGGCAACCTGTTGGCCGCGGCCGCCATCTCTGCGCTGGCCATGGTCCTGGCGGCCCGGACGGTGGGCACAGGCACCCCGGCCTTCACCTGGACGTTGCCCGAGGGGATGGTGTGGGCCTTCATCGGCGCCGGCGCGGCCGCCCTGGCCCCCTGGGGGCCCTGGCGCCTGCTCGGGCTCAACGCGCTGCTGGTGATCCTGGCGCTCTACTTCCTCCAGGGGCTCTCCATCGTGGGGTTCTTCTTCCGGCGCCTGGAGTTCCCCTGGTACATCCGGTGGCTGGCCGCTCTGGTGGCGGTGGTCTGGCCGCCCCTCACGCTGCTCGTGGTGACGGGCACCATCGCGGTGGGGGTCTTCGATGTCTGGGTGGCCTTCCGGCGGCTGGACGCGCCGCGTTCCTCGGGCACCGCGCGCTGAACGGCCGGCCCCGGCCGGCGAGACCGTCGTGTGGGGCCGCCGCCCCTGACGGCTGACGGAGTCGTGCGATGCGTGTGATCTTGTTGACCGACGTGGATCGACTCGGGAGGGCCGGCCAGGAGGTGGAGGTGGCTGCCGGCTACGCCCGCAACTTCCTCCTGCCCCAGCGCTGGGCCGCGGTGGCTACGGCGGGGAACCTCCGGGCGCTGCAGGGGCTGCAGAGCCAGGCCAGGAAGCGCGAGGGCCGCCTGCGCCAGCAGGCCGAGGAGCTGGCCCGGAAGATCGCCGGGGTGCGGTGCACCATCGCCCGCCGGGCCGGCGAATTGGACAAGCTCTACGGGTCGGTCACCAATCAGGACATCGCGGAGGCCCTCGGGGCCCAGGGGATCGTGGTGGACCGCAGGCGCATCGTCCTGGCGGAGCCCATCAAAGTCCTGGGCGATTCCACGGTGCCCGTGCGCCTCCACCCCGAGGTCAGCGCCGAGCTTCAGGTCTCGGTCGTCCGCGCCGCCTGACGCGGGAGCCGCCAGCTCGTCGCCCTCTCCCACGGGCCCTCTCCCGGAGGTTCCCGCACATGCCCGCGGAACCCGCCGTGGCCGCCGGTCACGTCCCGCCGCAGAATCTGGAGGCCGAGATGGCCGTCCTGGGGGCCATCCTCCAGGACAAGGAGGCCCTCTACCGGGCCCTGGAGGTCCTGAAGGCCCCCCACTACCTCTACCGGCCCGCCCACCAGCGGATCTTCGGCGCCTGCCTGGACCTGTTCCAACGCAACGAGGCCGTGGACCTCATCACCCTGTCGGAGGAACTGCGCCGGCGCAAGGAGCTGGACGCGGTGGGGGGCGATGCCTACCTCACCACCCTCCATGACAGCGTGGGCACCGCGGCCAACGTGGCCTACCACGCCCGGATCGTGAAGGAGAAGTTCATCTGCCGCGAGCTGATCCGGGCGGCCACGCAGATCGTGGAGGACGCCGGCGCCGAGCAGGCTGGGGCGGACGAACTGCTGGACCAGGCGGAGCGCCGCGTCTTCGAGATCTCACAGGATCGGGTGTCCAGCGGTTTCCAGCCGGTCAGCGCCATCCTGAAGGGCACCTTCGAGGAGATCGAGCGCCTCTACGACCGGAAAGGGATGGTCACGGGCGTCCCCACGGGATTCCCCAAGCTGGACGAGATGACGGGGGGGTTCCAGTTGTCGGACCTGATCATCGTCGCCGGGCGGCCCGGGATGGGCAAATCGAGCTTCGCCTTGAACGTGGCTGCCCACGCGGCGCTGGTGGAGGGGCTGGGCGTGGGGATCTTCAGCCTGGAGATGTCCAGCACGCTGGTCACCCAGCGCATCCTGTGCGCCGAGGCGCGCGTGGAGGCCTACCGGGTGCGGACGGGCCGGCTGCGGGCCGAGGACTGGACCCCCCTGACCTCTGCCGCCAGCCGGATCCACGACGCCAAGGTCTGGATCGACGACAGCCCCTCCATGTCCATCCTGGAGCTGCGGGCCAAGGCCCGGCGGCTCAAGGCCGAGCATCCCCTGGACCTCCTGATCATCGACTACCTTCAGCTCCTGCGGGGCGCGGGCCGCGTGGAGAGTCGGCAGCAGGAGATCTCGGAGATCTGCCGCTCCCTCAAGGCCCTGGCCAAGGAGTTGAGCATCCCCGTGGTGGCCCTGTCCCAGCTCTCCCGGGCGGTGGAGGCCCGCGAGGACAAGCGGCCGCAGCTCGCCGACCTGCGCGAGTCGGGGGCCATCGAGCAGGACTCGGACCTGGTGGCGTTCATCTACCGGCCCGGTTATTACAAGGCGCTCAGGAGTCCGGAGGAAGGCGATGACCTGGGCGCCGAGATCATCATCGGGAAGCAGCGGAACGGCCCCACCGGTACGGTGAGCCTGACTTACCTCCGCGAGTACATGCGCTTCGAGAGTGCCGAGCTGGAACGGCAGCCGCCCGCATGGGAGGAAGCCGAGTGACCCGAGCCGGCCCCACGGTCCGGGGCGCGAACGGGGACCCGCGCGATGCGCGGCGTCCCCGTTCGCCTTTTGGGAGTTCCCTGTTCCCGGTTCCCGGTTCTCGGTGGGGGTCCGTCCCTGGGACCGGGAACCGGGAACCGTGAACCGGGAACCAAGAGATGGCCACGGGCAAGGCCCGAACCGTGCACACGTGCCAACAGTGCGGGCATCAGGAGCCGCGTTGGTTGGGGCGCTGTCCGGACTGCGGCGCGTGGGGCAGCCTGATGGCGGAACAGGTGGGCCCCGCCCCCCGCCGGGGGGGGCGCACCGTTGAAGGCACGGCGGGCGGGAGCGCGGTGCCCATCACGGAGGTGGCGGCGGCCGCGGTGGATCGCCTGACCACGGGTCTCGGTGAGTTCGATCGCGTCCTGGGCGCCGGCCTGGTGCCCGCCTCGCTGGTGCTGGTGGGGGGGGAGCCGGGGGTGGGAAAGTCGACCCTGGTGCTGCAGGCGTGCGCCGGCCTGTGCGCGCGCGGGGCCCGGGTCCTGTACGTTTCGGGCGAGGAGTCGCTGGGACAGCTCCGCCGCCGGGGCGAGCGGGTCGGCGGCCTGACGGAGCGGCTCTACCTGGCCGCGGAGACGTCGCTAGAGGCGGCGGCGGCGCAGGTGGAGCGGGTGAAGCCGGCGGTCCTCGTGGTGGACTCGGTGCAGGCGGTGGCGTCGGACGAGCTGGACGCGCCCCCGGGCACCCTGAGCCAGGTGCGCGCGGTGGCGGACCGCCTGCGCCACATCGCCAAACTGCAGGGCATCTCCACCCTTCTCATCGGACACGTCACCAAGGAGGGGACCCTGGCCGGGCCGAAGGCCCTGGAGCACCTGGTGGACGCGGTCATCGCCTTCGAGGGAGACCCCCACGGGCGGTATCGCATCCTCCGCGCCACCAAGAACCGCTTCGGGTCCACCGACGAGATCGGGGTCTTCCGGATGGCGGGCGAGGGGCTCGGGGAGGTGCCCAATCCCTCGGCCGCGTTCCTGGCGGAGCGGCCGCCGGGCGCTCCCGGTTCGGCGGTGACCGCCAGCCTGGAGGGCACCCGGCCGATCCTCGTCGAGGTGCAGGCCCTGGTGGGCGGCTCGGGCGCGGCCATGCCCCGCCGGGTGGCCACGGGCTTGGAGGGGCAGCGGATGGCGATGCTGCTGGCCGTGCTGGAGAAGCGGCTGGGACTGCCCCTCGGGACCTGTGACGTCTTCCTGAACGTGGCCGGCGGGCTCCGGATCTCTGAGCCGGCGGCGGACCTGGGGGTGGTGGCCGCGGTCCTCTCGACGTACCGTGACCGCCCCTTGGATCCCGGCTGCGTCGTGTTCGGGGAGGTCGGGCTCACCGGGGAGATCCGCGGCGTCCCCCAGGCGGACCGGCGCCTCCAGGAGGCCGCACGCCTGGGATTCACCGCCGCCCTGGTCCCGCCGTCGGCGGCGAACCTGGCCCCGAGAGAGCTCCGGGCCCGCCCGGTGACGAGGGTGCAGGAGCTGCCCGCCGTCCTGTTCCCGCCGGCGGACGGCGGGGCCGCCGGGCGCCCGAATGACCGCCCCGGCGTTTGACCGTCGGGTCGAACTTTGGTACACTCAACGCCTCTTTCGCCGACACGAAGGCCACGCACGCGGGGGGGGGAACCATGTTCCAGGTTGGGGAGAAGGTGGTCTATCCCACGCACGGGGTCGGGAAGGTGGAATCCATCGAGGAACGGGAAGTGTCGGGCCTTCGCCAGTCGTATTATGTCCTCAAGATCCTCGGTAACGGGATGCGGGTGATGGTTCCCACCCAGAATGCCGACCGCGTGGGGCTGCGCGGCATCATCGCCAAGCAGGACGTCCCCAAGGTCATGGCCATCCTCAAGAAGAACGATGTGGAGATCTGCTCCAACTGGAATCGCCGGTTCAAGGACAACCTGGAGCGCATCAAGACGGGGTCCCTCTTCGAGGTTGCCTTGGTGCTGCGGAAGCTGGTGGTCTTGCAGAAGGAGCGGAGCCTGTCCTTCGGCGAAAAGAAGATGCTGGAAAACGTGTCCCAGCTCCTGGTGAGCGAGATCTCTCACGCGGCGGGGATCGAAGAGCATGCCGCCAAGCACCTCGTCGACAAGGCCATCGCCAAGGCGTGAGGGGGCGGGAGGTGCGACCCGGGAACCGGCCCGCACTGGGGCGAGCGCCTTCCGGGTGGTCCGGGGGGTCTTCCTGGCCGTCGCCGCCGCGCTAGGGACCCTGTGGGGCTGGGCGGCCGGGCCGCCGTTTCCGTGGGGGACCGTGACCGCCCTGGGGGTCGCCCTGGGCGGGCTGGCCGTGGAGGCCCTGCTGCGGCGGGTCCCGGCCCGGGCGGTGCTGTGCGCCGCGTGCGGCGGGCTGGCGGGATTCGCCGGGGCCGAGGGACTCTTCCGGGTCTTCTGGCCCGGGGGCGCGGCACCCCTGGGGCGGCCCCTGGCGGCCCTGGCCGGGATGTACCTGGGCGCCGCCGTGGCCGTCACCAAACTCCCCGAACTGAACCTCGCCGCCGCCATCCGCATTCTGAAGGAGCCGCCCCGGGCCGAAAGTGTCAAGATCCTGGACACCTCCGTGATCATCGATGGCCGCGTGGCGGACGTCCTGGAGGCCGGGTTCCTGGAGGGGACGCTGGTGGTCCCGGCCTTCGTGCTCCGCGAGTTGCAGCACATCGCCGACTCGTCGGACCCGCTGAAGCGCAACCGGGGGCGCCGGGGGCTGGACATCCTGCAGAAGATGCAGAGGAAGGCCGGCGCCGGGGTGGAGATCAGCGAGCAGGAGTTTCCCGAGATCCGTGAGGTGGACGCCAAGCTGGTGGCCCTGGCCAAGCGGCTGGGCGCGGCGGTGGTGACCAATGATTTCAACTTGAACAAGGTCTGCGAGTTGCACGGCGTGAGGGTGCTCAACGTGAACGAACTCACCAACGCCCTGAGGCCCGTGGTCCTGCCGGGCGAGGACATGCGGGTGTACGTCCTGAAGGAGGGGAAGGAGGCCAATCAGGGCGTGGCCTACCTGGACGACGGCACCATGGTGGTGATCGACAACGGCCGGCGTCATATCGGCCAGACCATCGACGTATGCGTCACCTCGGTGCTCCAGACCACCGCCGGGCGCATGATCTTCTCCCGGCTCAAGGAGGAGGCCGAAGCGGCCTGACGGGCCGGCCCCCGGGCGCATGCGGCGTGTGCCGGTAACCCCATGGGCCCTCCGGGTCTGGTAACGGCCCTCGTCGTGGCGGCGGGGGCGGGGCGGCGCTTCGGCGGGCCCGTCCCCAAGCAGTTCCTGCCTCTCGGCGGCCTCCCACTCCTGGCACACACGCTGCGCGCGTTGGCTGTCCCCGGCCTGGTGGATGCGCTGGTGGTGGCCGTCCCGGCGGGGGAGGAGGCGCGCTGCCGGGTGGAGGTGGTGGCCCCCCTGGCCCTGCCGATCCCCGTGCTCCTGGTGCCCGGGGGTGCCGAGCGCCAGGCCTCGGTGCGCGCGGCCCTGGCACGGGTGGAGGGCCCGGCCGACGTGGTGCTGATCCACGACGGCGTGCGTCCCTTCGTGCCGCGGCGGGACCTGGAGGCGGTGATCGCGGCCGCCCGGGCGCAGGGGGCCGCCATCCTGGCCGTGCCCGTGCGCGACACGTTGAAGCGGGCCGGGTCCGGCGGCCCACCGCTCCGCGTCATCGAGACGGTGCCCCGGGAGGGCCTCTGGGCGGCCCTCACCCCCCAGGCCTTTCGGCGCGACCTCATCGTGCGGGCCCACGAGGTGGCGGCGGGGGGCGCGTCCACGGCGACGGATGACGCCGTGCTGGTGGAACGGCTGGGCCACCCCGTCGCCCTCGTGCCCGGGGCCCGGACCAACATCAAGATCACCGGTCCGGACGATCTGGCGATGGCCGAGGCCCTCCTGGCCCGCGGGGCCGGCCGCTGAGGCGGGCCGCCGGGGACGCCGGCGGGTGGCGCAGGTTCGGAGATGCGCGTGGGGATCGGGTTCGATATGCACCAACTCCGCGAGGGGCGCCGCCTCGTCCTGGGCGGCGTGGAGATCCCGAACCCCCGCGGGCTCGACGGCCATTCGGACGCCGACGCGCTCACCCACGCGGTCATCGATGCCCTCCTGGGGGCGGCCGGGGCCGGGGACATCGGGGCCCGATTCGGCACCGACGCCGCCTGGACGCGGGACATCGCGAGCCTCCGGCTGCTGGAGGAGGCCATGGCGGCGGTGGCGAGGATGGGCTACGTCGTCCACAATGCCGACGCCACCGTCGTGGCCGAGGCCCCGCGCCTGGCGCCGCACATCCCGGCGATGTGCGGGAACCTGGCCCGGGCCCTCCGGGTGGACCACGGACAAGTGAATGTGAAGGCCACCAGCGCCAAGCTCATGGGTCTCATCGGCGCGGGCGAGGGGATCGCCGCCTTCGCCGTGATCTCGCTCCTCCCCGTTCCGCCGGCGGGGGATCCCGCCCCGCCCAGCGTCTAGTCGCACCGCCCGGGACGTTTCATGGCCCTCCACCTGCACAACACCCTGACCCGCCGCAAGGAGCCCTTCGAGCCCCTGGAGCCCGGCCGGGTGCGGATGTACGCCTGCGGCATCACGGCCTATGACGAGTGCCACATCGGGCACGCCCGCGCCGCCCTCACCTTCGACGTCCTCCTCCGCGCCCTGGAGTTCCAGGGGTACCGCGTCACCTACGTCCGCAACTTCACGGACGTGGACGACAAGATCATCGCCCGGGCCGCCGAGCTGGGCCTGCCCTGGCATGAGGTGGCCGCCCGGTACATCGCCACCTACCACCGCGACATGGACCGCCTGGGGATCCGCCGGCCCCACGTGGAACCCCGGGCCACGGAGCACATCCCGCAGATGATCGCCCTGATCGAGGACCTGGTGCGGCGTGGGGTCGCCTACCCGGTGGACGGCGACGTGTACTTCGCCGTGGCGCGGTTCCCCTCCTACGGCAAACTCTCGGGCCGGGACCCGGGGGATCTGCGGGCCGGGGCGCGGGTGGAAGTGGACGAACGGAAGCGGGACCCGCTGGACTTCGCGCTCTGGAAGGCCTCCAAACCCGGGGAGCCCACCTGGGACAGCCCGTGGGGACCCGGCCGGCCCGGGTGGCACATCGAATGTTCCGCCATGTCCACCCACTACCTGGGGGAGTCCTTCGATATCCACGGGGGCGGGGCGGACCTGATCTTCCCCCATCACGAGAACGAGATCGCCCAATCCGAGGCCAGCACGGGGAAGCTCCTGGCGCGCACCTGGATCCACAACGGGTTCGTGAATATCCGGTCCGAGAAGATGTCCAAGTCCTTAGGGAATGTCTTGAACGTCAGGGACCTGTTGGGGCGGGTCACCCCGGAGGCCGTCAAGCTGTTCCTCCTCGGCACCCACTACCGGAGCCCGGTGGACTTCACCTTCGAGCGGCTCGAGGAGGCGGAGCGCTCTGCGGAGCGCCTCCGTGAGGTGGTGCGCGCGGTGGAGCACCTGCCGCTCGGGGCGGGGCCCCCTGCCTCGGAGGCCTTGGGGGCGGCGCTGGCGGCGCGGGAGGAGTTCACGGCGGCCCTCGAGGATGATCTGAATACCCCGCGGGCGTTGGGGGCCCTCTTCACGCTCGTGCGGGAGGTCCACCTGGCCCGCGAGCGGGTGGAACGCTCGCCGGATGCCGCCGGGGCCGCGGCCTGCCGGGCGGGGGTGAGGACGCTGGAGGAGTTGGCCGGGGTCCTGGGCGTGGGGTTGCGACCGGGCGGCGCCGAGGGGCGGCGGACCGCGGCCGGCGACCCGTCGCTGCTGGCCCTGCGGGACTTCCTGCGGGGCCGGCCCGACCTCGGGAGCCTCGAGGATCTGGGGTGGGACGGGGCCACCGTGGACACGGATCGCGTGGTCGAGCGGGCCGTCCAGGTCTTCCGGGCCGAGGCCCGCCGCCGGAAAGACTGGGCCTTCGCCGATCGCCTGCGGGACCTCCTGCGCGCGCTGCGGGTGGAGGTGAAGGACACTCCTCAGGGTCCACGATGGGAATACCTGAGGTAAGCGAGGCGGCCTCGGCCGACGTCCTCCTGGGGCCCAACGCCGTGCGGGAGGCCCTCCGGGCCGGGCGGCGGAAGGTCCGACGCATCTTCCTGGCCCGGGACACGCGGGAAGCGCGCCTCGGCGAGATCGTGGCCGAGGCCGGGCGGCAGGGGATCCCGGTGCGGCAGGTCACGCGGGACCGCCTGGCGTCCCTGGCCGCAACGGAGCGGCACCAGGGGGTCATCGCCCTGGCCGACCCGTTCACCTACGCCGATCCGGAGGAGGTGGCGGGCCGTGCGGCCTCCCGCTCGCCCCTCCCCCTGGTCGTGGCTCTGGACGGGATCGAGGACCCGCAGAACCTCGGGGGCATCCTCCGCACGGCTGAGATCCTGGGGGTGGACGCGGTCATCCTCCCCCGGCACCGGGCGGCCGCAGTGACGGCGAGTGTCTTGCGCGCGGCCAGCGGGGCGGCCGAGCACTTGCCGGTGGCCCGGGCCACGAATATGCCCGCCTGCCTGGAACGCCTGAAAGCGCTCGGCTACTGGATCTGCGGGGCGGCCGTGGAGGGTGGGACACCCCTTCACCAGGCCGACCTGGTCCGCCCCCTGGCCCTGGTGGTGGGTGGGGAGCATAGCGGCCTGCGCCCGGGCGTCCGCGGCCGCTGCGACATGCTGGTCAGCATCCCCATGCCGGGCAGGGTGGGGTCCTTGAACGCCGGGGTTGCGACCGCCATCATCCTCTACGAGGCCCAAAGGCAGCGTTGCCTTCCCTGTGGCGAAAAAAAGATAAAATAGAAGTAAATTAAAGAAAATAATAAGAAATAGCTAAAAAATACCATCTTTTAACTTAGCTGGATGTTGACTCAAGAAACCGAAGAAAAAAGAGGCTTTGAAATAATGGATGGTGGGAGTATTATATGCGTTTGTCTGCTGGCGTAGCTCAGTGGTAGAGCAGCTGATTTGTAATCAGCCGGCCGGGGGTTCGAATCCCTTCGCCAGCTCCAGGCGACGTGGTGGGATTCGCTGGAACACCCAGCCTTCGGGGGGAGATACCCAAGCGGCCAAAGGGGGCAGACTGTAAATCTGTTGGCTCAACGCCTTCGGAGGTTCGAATCCTCCTCTCCCCACCATCGGGCCGTCCAGTGGCATCTGGTGACGCCGGGATCGCCGCAAGGGGCGGCGATGCGTGCCCTCGGGCGACAACCCGAAGACTCCAGGCGGGAATAGCTCAGTGGCTAGAGCGTCAGCCTTCCAAGCTGAGGGTCACGGGTTCGAATCCCGTTTCCCGCTCCAGTTGGACCCTCTCGCCTCACGGCATCCCTGACGCCGGGCGGCAGTGCCCTCGCACCCTCGGGCCGACGGTCGCCGGGGGGGCGTTCAGCGATCGGCCGTGGGCCCATCGTCGGCACCGCGGGGCATCGCCGCCGGCAGGACGTACAGGCCCACGTAGCTCAGTCGGCAGAGCGCGTCCTTGGTAAGGACGAGGTCACCAGTTCGATCCTGGTCGTGGGCTCCACGCGCGTGAAGGCCCCGCTTCGGCGAGCCGGGTGAAGGAGGACCGCATGGCCAAAGCCAAGTTCGAGCGGACCAAGGAGCACATGAACGTCGGCACCATCGGGCACATCGACCACGGGAAGACCACCCTCACCGCGGCCATCACCAAGGTCCTCTCGGCGGCGAACCC
>Ga0187780_10001420_pt1 | contig 18089 bp, 13 predicted proteins | sample 1015_Q2_SP10_20__FD_132429 | JGI IMG/M metagenome (GOLD analysis project Ga0187780, IMG submission 132429) | Tropical peat soil microbial communities from peatlands in Department of Meta, Colombia - 1015_Q2_SP10_20_MG | ecosystem: Environmental > Terrestrial > Soil > Wetlands > Peat | place...
CCCGCTACCAGCACGTCACACTCGGTGTGCAGGACGGTCGGTGGAGCGACGGTGCACTCCCGCGGTGCCGCGCCGAGCCCGGCCAGACGCCGGATCATGCCTTCGTACGCGCGCCATGAAGGCCAGATGAAGGTCTTGTAGTAGAACCCGGCGCCGAACAGGCCACCGCCGAGACGCAGGATCGCGGCCAAGTCGAAGCGCAGGGTCGGCCAGCGATTCTGGCTCACGATGTTGAGACCCGGAGCGACCAGGAGCTGCGGGGCCGGGACATTGGGAATGGTCGCCGGGCTGTCTCCCGCCGTCAGCAGCGCGTTCGGTTCCTCGGGGCCGGCGGTGAGCAGCCCGCGGCCACGGCGGTATTTGATGCTGCGCCCGAAGAGGCGGATGCCATGGGCAAGCAGCGCCGATGCGGCCGTGTCGCCGCGTTGCGCGGAAAAGCTGCGGCCGTCGAAGCGAAACTCCAATCGCTCCTCGCCGATCCGCGTCCCGCGTCGCAACTGGGCGCTCATGGACCAGGCTCCTGCCCCAGCAGACGCACCTCGAGAACCACGTTGGCGGAGGGATCGCGGCGCACCCAGAGCCAGGCGCGACAGCCGCGGACGTGCTGCCAATGTTCCAGGCTCACGTCCTGGCGATTGTCGCGTTCGTAGACTGCCGCGTAGCCGGTCGCTCCTGGCTCCGGGCACGTTTTGTGGAACGCAAACTCCTCGAGTTCGCGCGGACCACAGAACGGGCAGGCAAGCCGGCTCACTGTCGCACCGGGAATGGTCCGCCGCCGCGCTCGTCGAGAATCCGGCCGGTTGCGAAGCGCCCCAGGCCGTGGTTGCGGATCAGGTCCGGCGCAGTGCCGGTCGCGACAAGCCGGGCACACGCGGCACCTGAGGCGGGGATCGCTTTGAAGCCGCCATAGCACCAGCCGCCATTCAGAAACACGTTGTCGTAGCGGATGCGGTCGATGATGAAGCTGCCGTCCATGGTCATGTCGTTCGTTCCCGCCCAGTGGCGCAGGATGCGCACGCCGCCGATCTGCGGCAGCAGCTCCACCGCGGTCTTGACCACGTCCTCGAGCCGGTACCACTGCCCCTCGCGCGTGTAGGAGGGAAAGCCGTCGAGGAATCCACCCATGACCAGCCCGCCGCGGTCCGACTGCGTGATGTACACCTCACCGTGGTTGTACACGTAGACCAGCACGGTGCTGACCAGCGGCTTGATCGGCTCGCTCACCATCGCCTGCAAGAGGTGCGTCTCGATCGGCAGCTTGAGCCCCAGCATCCGGCCAATGGCGCCAGTGTGGCCGGCCACCGCAAACACGATGCGGTCGGCCCGCACGTATCCGCGGGTGGTCTCGACACCAGTCGCGGCTCCCGCGGAGGTGCGCACTCCCGTGACTTCGCAGTCCTCAATGATGTCGACCCCGAGCGCGGTGGCGGCTCGTGCATAGCCCCACGCGACCGCATCATGACGGACGGTGCCGCCGCGCCTCTGTACCAGCCCGCCTATCAAGGGCAGACGGCGGTTTCTTTCCGGGTGCAGCTCCGGCGCGAATCGGGCGATGGCGGCCTGGTTGAGGAGTTCCGCATCAATGCCGGCGAGGCGCATCGCATTGCCGCGCCGGGCCAGGCTGCTCATGTCGTCGTCGGACGTAGCCAGATCCAGTACGCCGCGTGCGCTGTACATGACGTTGTAGTTGAGTTCGCGCGACAACTGCTCCCAGCGGCGCAGGGAGTCCTCGTAAAAGTAGTGGTTCTCGGGCAGCAGGTAGTTGGAGCGAACGATGGTGGTGTTGCGTCCGACATTCCCGTAGCCGACCAGGCGACGCTCGAGCACGGCGACGCGCTTGATCCCGTGGTCGCGGGCGAGGTGATACGCTGTCGCCAGACCGTGACCGCCGGCTCCGACCACCACCACGTCATACGCATCCTGCAATTTCCGGCCAGCCCACAGTGGACGCCAGAACGGACCGCGTGCGAAGCGTGCGCGCAGCAACGACCACGCGGAGTAGCGCGGCACGAGATTGAGCGGGCGCCTTACGGTCTGCATGTTATGGACCTGACCCCATGGGCGGCGCTTTCGACCGCCCTTTCCCGCAAGTCTGGAACCCGGCGACCCTTGAGAGATATGGCCGATCGGATCGCCGGCGCATCATAGCCAAACGTCGCAATCCGGCCCAGCGGACGGGCGCACCGGCGTTCGCTGTGCCACGGCAGGCGCCGGGAAGCGGGGTCCCACTGCCAGAACTGTTATACAACATCTGTTCTGTAAAAAGCATGGCGCCTATACTCGAGCGGTACGAAACCGCGGGGGGTGTGCTGAGCGCCAAGAACAATACGGATAACCGAACTGGATAAAACGTTTTGAATCGATCGCACACGGCCGGGGCAATTGCCCGGGGTGGCGCTGGAATAGGTAGGCAATGATGGCACCCAAAATCGCGATCCTGCCCTGGCGAATCGGCTTGCTGTCCCTGGCGCTACTGTGGGCTGGGCCGGCCGCGGTGATCCGCGCGGCGGTTCCGCCCTCCCCTGCGCAGTACGGGTTTCGGCTCGTGAAGACCACCATCCCAATGCACGACGGCGTCAAGCTGGCGGTCACTCTTTACATGCCGGACGGTGCCGCTAAAGGCAGCCGGTTCCCGGCGTTGCTTGAGTATCTGCCGTATCGCAAGGATGACGACGAAGCGAGACGCGACTACGGCGCCCACACGTACTTCGCGCGCCGCGGGTTTGTGGGCGCGCGAGTGGATATACGCGGATTTGGCACCAGCGAAGGCACGCCGCCCGATCGAGAGTATTCCGCCCAGGAGCAGCAGGACGGCGAAGAGGTCATCGCCTGGCTGGCGCGACAGCCGTGGTCCAACGGCAACGTCGGCATGCTCGGCATCTCGTGGGGCGGGTTCAACTCCATCCAGATGGCCATGCGCCATCCGCCTGCGCTCAAGGCAATCGTCGCCGTCGCGGCGACCGAGGAACTGTTCAAGGAAGACGTCCACTACATGGACGGGATATTCCACATCGACGAGTTCGAGCTGACGATGGACCTCGACCAGGGGCGCAGCGGCGCGCCCGATTACACGCTCGATGAGAAAGTCATAGGACCACGGATGGACTCGGAGCCGTGGTCGCTCACCTACGTGAAGCACCAGCGTGACGGCGCGTTCTGGCGCAGCCCGGTGCGGCCGCTCGAGACTTTGCAGGTGCCGAGCTTCCTGATCGGCGGTCTCCAGGACGGTTACCGGGACAGCATTCCACGCATGCTCGAGCACGTCCGCGCGCCGGTAAAGGCGTGGATCGGGCCGTGGAATCACGGGTTCCCAAACGACGCCGACTACGGGCCATTGGTCGAGTGGCGCGACCAGGCAGTGCGGTGGTTCGACTACTGGCTCAAAGGTCGCGACACCGGGATCATGGCCGAGCCGCGCGTGATTTATTACCTGCAGCACTGGCACCCGCCCGGTTCACAGTCGCAGGACATCCCTGGGGACTGGCGCGCAGACGTCTGGCCGCCGCGCGGGCGTCAGGACGTCACGTACTACCTTCAGCCCGAGCATCGACTGGCGATGACCGCGGCCAGCGTGGGTACCGATCAACTGCGCTACGTCCCCTCCGCCGGCGTCGAGGCGGGGTTCTGGTGGGGCGAGCTGGCCGCCGACCAGCGCCCGATCGACGCCTATAGCTTCACCTACGACTCTCTGCCGCTCGAGTCCGACCTCGCGTTCTTCGGGCGACCGCAGGTGCTGATCAGGGCCGGCGCCGACGCTTCGCTTTCAGACTGGTTCGTCCGACTCTCTGACGTGGCGCCCGATGGCCAGGTGACACTCATCACCGGAGCAGGGCTCAACGGGGCGCAACGGAATTCGATGGCCGAACCGGTCGACATGCGGCCGGGCGAGCTGTATCCGCTCACGATCGAGCTGCACTTAGGCTCATGGGTGTTCCCGAAGGGACATCGGATCCGGGTCGCGGTATCCAACGCGCTCTGGCCGATGAACTGGCCGACGCCTACGCCCATGACGGCGACGATCGCGCTGGGAGGGGCAACGCCATCGCGGATGGTGTTGCCGGTGATTCCGGTCCATGGGCCTGCCCCGCCGGCTTTTGCCAAGCCGGAGCCGGTGGAAGCATTGCCCGAAGTCACGCACGGCGAGGGCGCGTGGCCCGGGGCCTTTACGCTCGAGCGTGATGAGAACTCGGGGAAGAGCACGGTCGTCTGGGGCGGAAAAGCGGCTGCGTCCTATCCATGGGGTCAGTTCAACCACACCGAGCGGCTGACCTACCGCATTGACGACGAGCATCCGGAGGCGGCGAGCATTGTCGGCGAATCCGAATACCTGCAGACGATTCCTGGGCACGTATTGCACTGGCACGGCCTGCTCACCGTCACGAGTGACGCCCAGAATTTTCATTACAAGTACGACCGCCTGCTCGAACAGGACGGGAAAACGGTGCGCTCGAAATCCTGGGAAGCCACGGTGCCGCGCGACCACCAGTAGGCGGTCCGGAGAGTAGATCGCGCGTGCTAGACTCGCCCGCCGCCGGAACCGGGGGCGAGTCATATGCGCCAGATTGCGGTCATCATCGTCGTCTGCTGGGCATTCTGCGTACGCGCCGCAGGCGCGGTCGCTCCCGCCGAGCCATTCGACATCGTTCTTCTCAACGGCCACGTGATCGACGGCAGCGGCTCGCCGTGGTACCGGGCAGACGTTGGGGTTCGTGACGGGAAGATCGCCGCCATCGGCCGCCTGGGCGATGCGCCGGCCAAGCGACGCATCGACGTCGCGGGCATGGTGATCGCGCCGGGCTTCATCGACATGCTCGGGCAATCCGAACTCACGATCCTGGTCGACCCTCGCCTGCCGTCAAAGATCTTCCAGGGCATCACCACGGAGATCACAGGTGAAGGCAGGTCTGCCGCACCGCTCGTGGGCTATTCCGCCACGGACGCCCAGCCCCGGCTCGACCGCCTGAAGCTCAAGGCGGACTGGACCGACTTCGCCGGCTACTTCGCGAGACTCGAACGCCAGGGCGTCGGCATCAACATCTCGTCCTACGTTGGAGCCACCCAGGTGCGTTTGGCAGTGATCGGTGGCGCCGACCGGCCGCCCAGCGCGACTGAGCTTGAGCGCATGAAGGGCCTGGTTCAGACGGCCATGGAACAGGGTGCCCGCGGAGTCTCGACCTCGCTTGAATACGCTCCAGCGATGTATGCGAGCACGGAAGAGCTGATTGCGCTTTCGCAGGTCGCCTCGCGCTACGGCGGCATCTACGCGACCCACATGCGCTCCGAGGGCGACGCCATTATGGCGGCGCTGGACGAGACGTTTCGCATCGGACGGGAGGCAGCCATTCCCGTCGAGATCTGGCACCTGAAGGTGGCGGGCAAGGCGAACTGGGGCCACATGGGCGAAGTCGTCGCTAAGATCAATGGCGCGCGTGCCGCCGGCATCGACGTAGCGGCCGACACCTATGCCTACACGGCCTGGTACAACGAGATGTCCGCATTCATGCCGCCCTGGGCGCACGACGGTGGGACCGCGCGCCTGATGGAGCGGCTCAAGGATCCTGCAACGCGGGCGCGCATGCGCAAGGACATGCTGACGCCGAGCAGCAGCTGGGACAACGAGTGGTCGGAGATCTCCGGACCCAAGGACGTCATGATCGGCATGACCAAAAACCCGGCGCTGCAGTCTCTGCAGGGCAAGACCATCGAGGAAATCGCTAAGGAGCGCGGCAAGGACCCGATCGACACACTCATGGACATTCTGGTAGAGGACAACACCATCACCGAATGCGCCGTATTTGGCATGGACGAGCGCGACGTGTCGCTCGCGCTCCAGCAGCCGTGGACCTCGGTCAACAACGACAGCGAAGGGGCCGCGCCCGATGGATTGCTCGGCCAGCAGCACCCGCACCCGCGCGCCTACGGCACGTTTCCCAGAATCCTGCGCAAGTACGTGCGCGAAGAGCACAAGCTGACACTCGAGGACGCCATCCGCAAATTCACGGCCTTGCCCGCGGGGCGCATGCGGATTACCGACCGCGGGCTGATCAAGCGCGGACTCTGGGCAGACCTGGTCGTTTTTGATCCCGAGACCGTGACCGATCGCTCAACGTTCGCTGACCCCAAGGAATTGGCCCAGGGAATGCAATGGGTGCTGGTGAACGGAGTGCCGGTCATCGACGGCGGAGTCATGACTGGCGCACGACCGGGTCAGGTTCTGCGTGGCCCCGGGTTTGTTGCGGCGGCCGCCGCCAGTAGTCACTAAAACGATCGCTACCGGCCGCTCGTCCGCAATCGGCGCCTAAGTTTCGTTGCTGGCGGGCCGTGCGACTGGCGCCGCTCGCCCCTCAGCGATCGCTGACCACAGCATTGCCAGAGCCGCATAGGTCACGACGCCGATGACCAGCACACGCAGCGCGCCCAGTGAGAGGCTCTTGACTATGAACGCGGCAATTGCAACGCCGAACAGGCCCGAGAGCGTCATGCTCAGCGAGGCTGAGAAATCCATGCGCCGGGTCTTCAGGAAACGGATGCCCGCGACCATCTGCAGCAACGCGCACGAACCCATCATGATCGGGAACGCCGCGATCGGTGCCATTCCCATCAGCGCCAGCATGATCATGCACGGCGCGTACATGCCGATACCCAGAGTCATCAACGCGCCGAGTATGAAGCATACGACTATCGCAAGGCCGAACTTCCAACCGGCGAGCGTCAGTGCATCGCCGCCTCCCGGAAGCGCCCCGAGCGCCACGCCGGTGAATACTGCCGCGGCGATCAGCAGTGCCACGCCCATGCCGATTTGAATCGCGCGCCGCGACATCTGGCTGACGACGCCCGCTCCGAGCCACGCTCCGAGCACGGCGCTGGTGATCGTTCCCGCCAGTAGCGTGGGATCGATCACGATGGATTTCACGAAGATGAATGCCTCGGCCACGCCGGACGCGGCCAGTCCCACATTGAGTGTCCCAGGAATCAATTCATCTTTGACAATTCGGAACAGCTTGAACAGCGCGGTAGTCGGAGCGAACGATCCGATACCCAAGGTGTCGAGGAAACTCGTAAGCGCGCCGACCGCCATCGCGCCTACCGTGGGCCGGTTGGACTCCGGCCCGCGCTTTGCCTCGCGAACCCAAACAACGGCGAACACCGCCGCGATGCTGATCATGGCCGCGAAGAAGCCGATCTGGGCAGCGTTCATGGGCCGCCGAGCTTACACCTAGGTCTCAGGGGGCAACAGCCTGTCCCATCGGACCTGTGGAGCCGGTCACGGCTGCGACAGTGCTGCGTTCCTCGCCGAGGCATCGCGCAGGACTCGCTCCAGGCCTACGGCTCCGAGGAGATAATGAAGCGCCGCCCAGGCGTAGATCAGGACAGTCACGATGATGCCCTGGCGCGACGCCTGCGCAAGCGCCGATGCGCAGTTCGCCGCGACCGCCGCGCTCTCCGCCGCGATCGGACTGCGGCCGGGGCACATGGTCTGAAATGCTCCGCCGCTCGGGTGCGCGTACCACAGGGCGCGGAGCCATCCGAACACCCCGTGTCCAGCGGTATGCGTGAAATTGACTTCCGCCAACCGATCGATCAGCCATCCGGTGAACAATGGGCCGAACGCGAGCGCGATCACGTTCAAAAGCACGTAGATGAGGGCAGTGGCAGTCGCACGCCGGTTTGGCGCGACGACGTTCTGAGCAATGCCAAACGTGGGTCCGAAAGACAGGTAACCGAAAAATCCCGCCACGGCCAGCAGCAGCGCGGCGGCCTGCCAGCCGGTCTGCAGAAACGCGAGTACGTAGAGCGGAGTGGATATCGCCAATCCGAGCGCAGGAACGAGCGTGTACCAGCGCGCGCGGCGGCCGCCCAAAAAATCGCTAAGCACGCCGCCCGCCACCAGGCCGATGCCCACCGGAACGCCGCCGGCCAACCCGACGGCAAGACCGATCGTGCTGTAGTCAAGCGGATACGCCCGCTTGAAAAACGCCGGCACGAATGCCCAGGAACCTTGCGCCGCAAAGGTCGAGATGATGACGCCGAGGACAACGTTGCCGACCGGCCAGCTGAGCAGCAGCGTGCGCGCGACTGCGGCAAGCTCCGAAAACTCCTCGGAGACCCGAAGCCGCGGTCGATCCGGCGATGCCGGCGGCCCCGCTACGGCGTTTCGAGGCTCCGCGCGCCCGAGTCGCGGCTCCCGCACCAAGCGTTTAATCGCGACCGCCATGATGAGGCCGGGTATCCCAAGAACAACACACGTCGCGCGCCACCCATAATGAAGTGTCACGTATCCGCCGACGATGGCGCTCAGGATGTAGCCGAAGGAGATTCCGCACGAATAGACGGACAGTGCAGTCGCGCGCCGGGACGGTTCAAAGTAGTCCGACAGCAGCGAGTGCGCAGGCGGCGTACAACCGGCCTCGCCAATTCCGACGCCCATGCGCACGAACAGGAGCTGGATGAAATTCGCCGCGGCACCGTACAGCATGGTCAGCGCGGACCACACCGTAAGTGCGATCGACACTATGACCACGCGGTTCAAGCGCTCTGCGAGGCGCGCAATGACCAGGCCACTGACTACATAGAGCGCGGCGAATGCCGTGCCCACCAGAAGCCCGAGCTGTGTGTCTGACAGGCCAAGATCAACCTTCATGGGCTGGGCAATGATTGCCACCACTTGGCGGTCGGCCGAATTCAGCGTGTAGGCCAGCATCAGCAGCAACGTGACCAGCGCCTTATAGGAGCTTGAGTAGCGGGTCGCCGCCGGCGGTTGCTGGGTATCTGTCATCGATCGTGTCCGATCAATCGGGCGTTCTTGTATCTCTGGCGTCCCGACCACGCGCGGGGGGCGCGCCGGTATTGGACGCTTCGCGAGCGGCCAATACGGCGTCAGCCGCGCGCGGCGGCCTGCGCCTCTTCAGTCCACGTGGGCTCGATATAAAAAGGACCGGGCCTCTCGCGCAATTGTTCGTATTTGCAGATTTCCGGCTCTTTGCCGAGCGGCGTGGACACGCCACCTCGAAACGCCCACTCGCCGCGATCGCTGTCGCCGGCGCGGACGTAGCTGTTGATCATGAACCGCCGCTCGTATGGACTGACGTTGGGAGCCGACCCATGCACCGTGTACAGCGTCCACAGCAGCAGATCACCCGGCTCCATCTCGCAGGTCACTGCCGTCTCCGGGTCGAGTCCCACCCGCCGCAGATCGTCGTCCGGCGTGTGGCCGGTCATGATGGTGCCGTCTTCGGACAGGCCCAGATAGCCGCGCAGGTGACTTTTCGGGATCACCTTCAGCGCTCCATTGGCGGCGGTCTGCCGGTCGATCGCGAGGCCGGTCGTGACGTTGCCTTCGAGCATGTTGCGCGTCGCGTCCTTGTTTCGAAATCGCGCGTCCTGGTGGTAACGGTAGAAGGTGTATTTGGCGCCGGGCGGCTTCCAGTGAATCTGATGGGAGATCTGCTTGATGTCGGGCCCCAGGAACGGCTCGAGCACTCGGAAGTAGCGCGGGTCACGGCGCAGCTGCTCAAAGTACGGGTTGATCCACGCCATCCAGTGGACCTGCAGCACAACACGGCGGTGCGCCTTGGGATCGTCCAGGACCTCGAACAGGAGGTTCTTGTCGCGATAGGTCGCGTGGTGCTTGAGCCCCTCCTCATAGACACGGTCGGTCTCGCGGCTCAGCTGCTCCACGTCCGTAGGAGCGAGAAAGCCCCGCACGATGGCGAAACCTTCCGAGCGCAGCTGCTCAGCAACGTCCTGCATGGGGCTCCTTCCGGGCGGTCATGGACGATCGCCGATACTCGAGTGCATGGCCTAGTCACGAACCTACCCAAAACGGTATGCGGAACCAAGTCGCCACAGTCCGGCCACCCCTTGCGGTTAGCTAACACCGGGCAACGGCGGGAGACTAACGCGCGGATGACGCACCGCAACACGCACCGGTGGCTCAGTGCGCTGGCCGCTGGCCCTGATACACACACAGCTGTGAATAAGCGGCCGCAAGCAGTGGTGTAGCGACCGCTGCGCGCTGCGCGCGGGCCAGCAGATCTCCCAGGATCTGATCGGCCTCCACGGGCCGACCCTGTTCAAGGTCACGATACATCGAGGAAGTCAGGGTCGAGCCCGGCGCGAGCAGCAGCTTGCGGGTAAGGTCCAGAAACTTTGGCCGCGGCGCGTGGCCGCAGGCGGTGATGGCCGCGATCACTTCGGCAAGGAACCGTTGCACGAAGTCGGCGCCGCCAGGTGCGGCGACGATTTGGCCCACGCTTCCGCGCATCAGGCAGCAGATTCCGCCGAGCCCAGCCAGCAGCAGCCACTTCTCCCACATGTCCTGCTCGACGGTCGGTGACAGTTCCGTGTCGAATCCGCCGCCGCTCAAGAACTCATGCACGTGCTCAAGCCGAGAAGTTCGCTTCCCGGACATTTCGCCGTATGCGAGCTCCTGAAACGGCGCGAGCTGCACGATTCGCCCGCTGTCGTCGAGCGTCGTCGCAACCCGGCATACGCCACCAATGACGGCGCGCGCGCCAAAGCGCTGGGTGAGCAGCTCGATGTGCCGTATGCCGTTGAGTAGCGGCAGCACCATCGTCTCTGGGCTCATCGCCGGCGCTAAATCCCCGAGCGCACGCTCCAGTGCGTAGGCCTTGACTGCGAGCAGAACCAGGTCGAACTTTTTCTCGAGGCGGTCGCTGGTAACCAGCGCCGGCGCCACGTTGACATCACCGTGCGGGCTCAGCACCTGCAGACCATGCGCCTGGAGCTGTGCCGCGCGAGCCGGGCGTACCAGGAACGTGACATCCCGCCCGGCCTGGGCCAGCCGCGCGCCGAAATAACCGCCCGTCGATCCGGCTCCGACGACCAAGAGGCGCATGGATTAGATCCGCGGTACTAGCCCGATGACGAGCCGGATTCCAGCTCGCTGGATGCCGGGATCCACCACTCCTCGCCGCGCTCTGTGCGCACGTACTCCGGCCACCGATAGTCGATGGGCGCCGAGAAATCCTTGGGGAGCAGCGGAGCGATATAGCGGTCGCCGCCGGTGCGAGTGGTGAATTCCGCGCGCGCCCGCTGGGCGATCTCCGGATCCATCAGAATCTCGAGCAGCGTGGTCGCAATGGTCTTGCCAGCGACCTGCACGGTCGGATCGATACAGGGAGCAAGTCCACCGATTGCGTTCGATACCCACGCTGGATACCCGCCATAACCCGCCGGCGTAGCCAGCACGGGCCGTGCGATGTACAGGCGCACGGTTGGTGCGTACCACGACATCTCGACGTAGTCGTCCGAGGTCCAGTGCGTCTGCCAGGCGGGCATCTGCTCTCGCAGCTTCTGCTCCGCCTCTCTCGGATCGACGAGCTCCTCGCAGGCCGGCAGGAACGGCTTCGCCATCGGTTTCAACCCGAGATTGCGCTGGATTTCCTGTGCCAGCTGAATCGCCTCAGGCGAATAGCGCGGCGCGCCTACGGCCTCGAGATTGCGATAGGTGACATCCGCCAGCACGTGATTCGCCACGCCAGGACGCGTTCGGGATACCCAGCGCTTGACGACACGGCAGTGGGCGGTCGCGGCGGCGTGATCTGCGTTGCGATCCAGCACCTCGAGGATTGCATCCGCCATCCGGACTTCTGGCGTGCGCCAGGCGTAGGTGATCTGCGCGAGCGAGGCCGGGAGATTGTCGGCTGTCGCCTGCCCGGCGCTCAGGATCGCTTCATTCAATGACCAGCCACCGGTGTGCGCCAGCATCGATTCGGCGGTCGCCTTGGTCAGCGAGTACATCGTGAACAATGCAACGTTCGCGCCGGGCGCGCGTGCTGCCGAGTGCGCCGCTGCAATCGGGCTGTCGCTGGCCGCCTGGGCCCACGTTTCTACCGCGTCACACAGAAATGAATAAACGCGGCTGCAGTAGGCGCCGCAATGCGTGTCCCAGCGGGTGGTGTTGCACAGCGGCAGCATGTAGAACGGGTGGAAGCTGATCATGGCGTCCAGCCCGTCGTAATAGCCGCGCAGTCCGTGGACGAGCTTTGAGCCCTGCACCTTCTCAGCGGGCTCGCCGAAGAACTTGAGAGTCCCGCCGATCTTTGCGGCCTGCATGGCGCTCTTGGTGGCGAGGAGGCCGGCGAAGGCGCCAATGCCGAGTGCCGAATGCGGGTCGGTATGACCCGCCGCGAATTCGCTCAAGCCAGGGCGTGGTCCGCGCGCGGTCGCTGCCGCCTGGCAGTTGCCGGGTACCGCGTCGTACTCCGCGTAGCACGCGACGGTGGGACCGGGGCCGTTGCTCCAGTGCGCGGCAAACGCGGTCGGCATGCCGCCGCTGCCGGCTTCGACTTCGAAGCCCTCGCGCTTGAGCGCGGTAACGTACCACTCGGCCGACCGGTATTCGCGCCAGGCGGGCTCTGCAAAATCCCAGATCACCCGGTGCCACTCGGACAGCGCGCGCCGGTGCCCCTCGACCCAGTCGATGGCGAGCTTTTTGGCAGCAGCGATGGTTGCGTCAGGCCGGCGCACGGCGATTGATCCGCGAGCGTTCGCCTTTCTCAGGAGGTCACACAGTGACGCCCGCACGCCGCGCTGCGCGCGCCGTCGGGCCCGTCGACTGCAGTCAGTCTAGCAGAACGCGCCGGTCAACCTGACACGCGCGCCTGTCCCCTACGAGCCTGCAGCGCAGATTTCTAATCGGACCGAAATCCGACCCGCGCGTGGCTGCCGTCGCAAAACGGCTTCGTATTGCTCGCACCGCAGCGGCAAAGTCGGGTCTGAACGACGCGTGTGACCATGCGACCGGTGCCGCTCACGATCTCGAGGTTGCCGCGAATGGCCAATGGTCCATCAGGTTGCGGTTCGATCGCGAGCGGTCCGTCACGCACGGCGAGCATGTCACCCTGCCCCGTCGGCGGCTCCCCGGTCGCGGCGAATCCGACGTCGTGGTGGGAACCATCGCAGAACGGCTTGTTCTTCGAGGCCCCGCAGCGACACAGGGTCGCGCGATAACCAATGGCCTTGCCGTCGAGCCGGATATCGGCTCGCACACCATACGGACCCGCTTCGCGCACACCGATGAGATTGACCGCTGGCGCGGCCTCTTCCGGGTGGCCGTCTTTGCGCCGGTAGGTGATGGCACCCGACGGACACGCGTGCGCGACCTCGACCAGCCGGTCGACGTCGGTCGCATCCGGGTACAGCCAAGGTCCCTGCACGTTCGCCAGAAACACCTGCGGTGCCCATGTCACGCAGAATCGCGCGTGGATGCAGCGCTTGGCCTCAAAGTGCAGGGTCAGGTTCTTGCCTTCAACGCTCTCGACGCCATTGACGGTCGTGGCGGCAGGGGCGACGGGCGGGGACGGTGCCGGAGACGCAGCGGCCGTCGCGATTCGCGGCGCAGCGGCCGCGGAAAACTCGCGATCAGCGCGCTCGGCCGCTGCCTTGATCTGGCGCGCTGCCGAGGTGACGCGCGCCTGGCTGCCATCATCGAGCGCGGCCGCAGCAGCAGCCAGCTCCGCGAGCCGCTCGCTGAAGAAGCGCCGCGAGCTCGCGGAGTACGGCAGCGCGGCCGCATCGCGCAATGCCGTGAACGACATGCCCGCGTTGCACTGCGGGTTGGACGGGCCGGCCGGGAGGCGTGCGGCGTGGTCGCCCAGCCCCGTGACCGCGTGCATGAGCTGAAGGGCCAGGTCAATCGCGAGCGACTTCTCAGGCGCCGGGCGCGGAACGACATACGCGTACGCGATGAGCCGCAGCATCAGCATGTAGCAGGTATTGGCGACGTCGACCGTCGCAGCCGCAACATCGTTCTCGATCCAGACGCGACCGGCCGGGCGCATCGGCGTGCGCAGCACCGGATTGACGGCCGACGGAAATGCAGGCGCGAATCCGGGATTGGCGGACCTGAGCTCCTGCAATTCCTTGCGAATCGCTAGGTAGCGCTGAAAATGGGAACCCGCCGCATCGGCGCGCGCGCCCTCGCCCTGCTCCACGATCGCCGAGAACGCGGCCAGAGCGGTCTTGATGCAGATCACCGGCTTGGCGCCGGCCAGATTCACTTCGGCCGGCGAAAGCTGCAGAGCCGGGTCGCCACAGAACGCCGCCGCCTCGCCGAGGCGATCGACAAATCTCTCGAGGTTCGTGCTGAGGGTTGTGTAAAACGCGCCGACCGTGTCGTAGTCCACACCCATGGGGGTGATCCGCGCGCGGCTGGTTCCGCGCTTGAATTGGAAATCCGGAGCAAACCCCTCGCCGTCCGGCTCGGTCGAACCGTGCGGTCGCTCGAGGTAAATGAAGTGCTGTAAGGCCGCGTCCCCGAACGGCGCGAGCTTGACCACCACGCTAGCCGGCAGTCCGCCCGGGTCCAGGGGGAAATTGCCTCGGCCGAATCGCGGCGCGCCGCCGAGCGCCGCGGTGATGTTCCACACCGCAGCCAGGTGGCCCATCTCTTCGATCGCGACCCCCACGATCGCACGGCGCCAGCGCGCGACTGCGGTCGATTCCTGCGCCGTCAGCCCCTCGGCCTGTCCGTCGCGCAAGCTGAACGCCGCGTAGAGGTAGGTGCACATGAGATTGTGCTCGAGTTCTGCCGCCTCGTAGAGCGCATGCAGGAGCTGCTCCCGGCTGGGTACCGCTACGATTGCATCCATGTGACGGGTCCTCTTCGGCGACGCCGGCGGCCGCCGCGCATTATGCGGCGAACGGACCTGTGCGGCGCTTGCCAGGGTGGGAGATGGGACGCGGCCGGATCAGAGAGTGCCCGGTCTCCCAGCTTAAGCCTGCCCCAGACCAGCACTTCCCGCCCATTTGGACGGGACGCGGGTCAGGCGCTGGCGTTACGCAGCGACGCGGCAATTTTTGCGATTGCATGGCAATTCCGCGCGCGCGCCGGCTCGGGAACTTGCCGCCCCCGCACGCTTGGGCGGTGCCGCTCATGCGCCGGTCCGGCCACTCTGTCCATCACCACGGATTCGGAGCGTTTCATGAAGGAAGGAACCAGTCTTGCCAGTTGGTCCGCAGCCCGGGCGCGGGTGGTGTCAGGCGTTGTGCCCTCCGTCGCGTGCATCGCGACCCGACGCAACCGGCACCTGTCCGGCATTGTTTGGGGCAAAGAATATGTCGTGACGGCAGCTGAGCCCCTGGCGGGCGCCGATCAGGTCGAAGTCAGCTTCGGCGAAGACCCGGTAGTCGCCGATGTGCTGGCGACGGACATGACGACCGACATTGCCGTCCTGCGGGTACCGGAGCACGCCGCGCCCGCGTGGAAGCGGTCGTCTCTTCCCGTCGACGCAGGCTCGATTGTCGCGCTCGTGGGCCGCGGCGCCCGCGGCCCATCTGCCGCTTGGGGCGGGGTTGCGCTGGCTGGTCCGGCCTGGCGGTCGCGACGCGGAGGCACGCTCGCGCGGCGCCTTGAGTTTGATGTGCGTTTTACGCCCGGACTTGAGGGCGCCGCCGCAGTCGACGTTGAGGGTGGCCTGATTGCGATGGCGGTTGCCGGGGCCGGTGGCAAGGTGCTGGGAATACCCGCCGAAACCGTCGACCGTGTTCTGACGCTCGTGCAACAGCACGGGCGCGTGCCCCAGCCTTATCTGGGACTGCGACTGCAGCCGCTCTGGCTGGACGAGGCGGCCGCGCAGCGGCTGGGACAGGGTGCATCCGGCACCGCGGTCATCGCCGGAATCGATCCCGCCTCCCCTGCGGCCGGTGCTGACGTCGCCCTCGGTGACCTGCTGCTGGGAATCGACGGGGAACGGCTAACCGGGATTGGCGCGGTGGCCTCCCTCCTCGCTGGTACCGCGCCCGGAACCGCCCTCACCCTCGACCTGCTCAGGGCGGGTACGCCGCGGGCAGTGGAGGTTCGGGTCGGCGAGCGGCCGCGGCGCTCCAGGCCTTGAGGGCGGCTTCCCGCGCCACCATATCGACCGCGTGACTCCCATTGCCGCGGCGCTATCGCCGGCCCTTGGCGACGAGCTCCTGGCTCGTCTCGTAGAGATCGGTGAGCACGGCGCGGTCGCCGTCCATTCAGTGCCAGCGCTGGAGCGACTTCTACCGCGGAGCCGCGAGCCCATCGTCCTGGTCGGCGGCCCGTGGCCGGCCTCCCAGGCGCTTGTGACCGCGGCCGGTCAGCGGCGCGCGCCGGTACTCTTGCTGAGCGACGCCCTGCCAGGGTCTGCGCTCGAGGCCGCGCTGCAGGATGGAGTAAGAGCGGTACTGCCCGTGGACATCAACGCAAGGACGCTGCGCGCCGCCCTCGATGCGGTAGGCCAGGGGCTCACGGTTCTGGCAGGCGGGCTGCGGCCGGTTCTCGGTGCCGCGACTGAAGCGCGTGCAGCCGAGAAGCTCACGCCGCGCGGGCTCACCGCCCGCGAGCGCGAGATCCTTGCCCTGATCGCGACTGGCGCATCCAACAAGACGATCGCGCGGCGTCTGGGCGTCTCGCCCAACACCGTGAAGTTTCACATCGTGGCGGTGTTCGCAAAGCTCGACGCCGCAACCCGCGCCGAGGCAGTCGCCAAAGCGGCCCGCCTCGGGGAACTGTCCCTGTAGGGCCTACCGGGCGAGCGAGGACTGCATGGCTGTGGCGGATAACCTCGGCAGCGACGCCACCATTCCTGACGGCAGCGCGAACGACGTGTTTGCGCTCGACGCCTACTCGCGCGCGATCGCGCAGGTGGCGGAGGCCGCGAGTCCCGGCGTCGTCGCGATTCGCTCAGTGTCTGCGCGCGGCCATGAGCGGCGCGGCGGCAGCGGCTCGGGATTCGCGTTCACGCCGGACGGCCTGATCCTGACCAACAGCCATGTCGTGCACGGAGCCCGTGGGCTGCGGGTCGAGACCACGGAAGGTGCGGACGTACAGGCGGATCTCGTCGGCGAGGACCCGCACACCGACACCGCGGTGATCCGGGCCGGAATTCGTCTGCAGGCTCTTGCTCTCGGCAGCTCCCGCGCTCTGCGTGTCGGGCAGGTGGCGATCGCGATCGGCAATCCGCTCGGCTTCGATTGCACGGTGACCGCCGGCGTGGTGAGCGCCCTGGGTCGTTCCCTGCGCGCCGGGTCCGGACGGTTGATCGACAATGTCATTCAGACCGACGCCGCGCTCAACCCCGGTAATTCCGGGGGACCGCTCGTCGATACCGGTGGCCGGGTGATCGGCGTGAATACCGCGATCATCGCCGGCGCGCAGGGCATCTGCTTCGCCATTGCGGTCGACACGGTGCGCGAGGTCGCACTGCAGCTGCTGCGTCACGGGCGGGTGCGGCGCGCGAACCTGGGCATTGCGGCACAGACCATGCCGCTCTCGGCGCGAGTACGAAATCATTTCGAGTTGAGCGAGCCGGCAGCCGTGCGAGTAACCGAAGTTGAGTCCGGTGGACCGGCCGCGCAGGCCGGCATCGAGCGCGGCGACATCGTCGTGGGCTTTAGCGGTCAGGCCGTCGGCGGCGTCGATGACCTGCATCGCCTGCTGGTCGAGGCGCAGATCGGACGTGACGCACCGGTCGAGGTGATCCGGCGCAGCCGCCGGATCACCGTGAACATTCGGCCCCGTGACCTGTCGATGGCGTGACTGCCGCCAAGCTAGTGAATGAGACCCTCTGCCTTCAATGCCGCCTGGACTGCGGGTCGGGCCGCGATGCGGCTCTGGAAGGCGCGCACGTTCGGAAAATCGGACAAGTCGAACTTCAGGTGCTCCGCCCACCGCGTCACGGTGAACAGGTAAGCGTCAGCGACGCTGAACGAATCGCCGACCAGGAACTGATGCTGGCCGAGACGCTGCTCGATCAGTGCGTAGCGTCGACGGAGATACGCCAGCCGGTCCTCACGCAGCGCGGGCGCGATGCTCGAATTAAAGAGCGGGCTGTAACTCTTGTGTATCTCCGAATTGATATAGCCGAGCATCTCCTGAAGGTGATAGCGCGCCATGGTTCCTGCAGCCGGCGCGAGGCCTGCGGCTGGCTTTCGGTCCGCCAGAAACTGGAGTATTGCCGGGCCCTCAGTGAGCACGTCGCCGTCTTCGAGCTGTAGTGCCGGGACATAGCCTTTCGGGTTGATGGTTGCATAGTCCTGGCCTTCCGCCGTGCGCCTGGTCTTGCCGTCCACTTTATCGAGCGCGACCTCGATGCCGG
>Ga0187780_10001421_pt1 | contig 18084 bp, 21 predicted proteins | sample 1015_Q2_SP10_20__FD_132429 | JGI IMG/M metagenome (GOLD analysis project Ga0187780, IMG submission 132429) | Tropical peat soil microbial communities from peatlands in Department of Meta, Colombia - 1015_Q2_SP10_20_MG | ecosystem: Environmental > Terrestrial > Soil > Wetlands > Peat | place...
ACCTTCTCCATCCTATGCATCAGGTCGGCACCCAGCCCTCTGTGCTGCCATGCGGCTGCCTTTCTTTCTCCCACTCGGACAGTCCTCCCGTAAACCCTGAGTTCCCTTATTACGGCTGCGTGGTGCGTCTCCCCCCTGTGGGCCAATGCCGAGGGGACACGCATCCTGACGAACGCAGAGATGACACCGGAGCGCTCGAACGCGTAGGAGCCGAATACCTCGTCCCCATCAGACGCCCTGTACTTCTGTTCCGTGTATTCGAGTGAATCTTCCTTCGACAGCGCTTTTGGATCCCCGAGCGCCACTTCCCTGCACCGGATACAGTTACAGGTGTACCCTTTCTCACGTGCCCTGCCCAAGACCAGCTGCCTTAGGTTGCCTGCCCTGACGCCCCCTTCGATCTCGTTTGCGGGAATCTCTCTCTGTATGCGCATTATCCTGTGCCAACTTGGGACGAACCTCTTCATCTCGCTCAGTAGATCGACGACTGTCTCGAGGGAATAGGGCTTGTATGACCCCTTTGCGAACTGGCGTGAAAGAGGAGTCCCGGGTACGACGAGGGTCGGGTACATTTTGGACATGTCAGGCTTGAACTCGTCGTCTTCGAAAAGCCGGTGGAGGTCCTCCAGGTCCTCTTCAGGAGTGGCGCCAGGGAGTCCTGGCATCATGTGGGCGGTCACTTTCAGGCCCGCGTCCCTTGCGACCTGGAAGGCGCGTTCGGTGTCCTCCACTGTGTGCCCTCTGTTGCTCCTAGAAAGGACCTCGTTGCGGAGGCACTGCACTCCGATCTCGAGTCGAGTTATGCCATATGATAACATGAGATCGATGTCTTGTGGTCTGCACCAGTCAGGTTTCGACTCCAGCGTGAGTCCCACGCAGCGACTGGACGACGATTCGTTGGCCGTCTGTGCCACCTCAAGGGAGGAAGACACTGTCCCGTTCAGGCCGTCGTACACCCCCTTAACGAACGCTGTCTGGTATTCGAGAGGGACGGCTATGAAAGTCCCTCCTTCGATTATGGTTTCCACCTTGCTCACCGCGTGCCCGTTCGCCTGATATTTCGCGAGGCACTTTCGCACCTGCAGGTATGGGTCGAACCCAGCCTCCAGCGCGGACTTCATTCCCGGGCTGTGAGTGAGGTATGACTGTGGAGTGCCGAACCGCGGTCCTCCGGGGCAGAAGGTGCATGTGCCATGTGGGCAAGCGAACGGCGCGGAAAACGCCGTGACAACCACAATCCCCGAAGCGCTCCTCCTGGGATGGACGCGCAACATCTCTTCGAACTCGGTTCGTGCCTTCGAAGAAAGTGAGGTGATTATTTCCGAGTTGGTCAGGTACCTGTTTAGGGCGAATTCCGAGGCCGCTCGCTTCTTCAGTTTCTCCAGCTGGGCCCTAGAACCCACCTTGCCCTCAGAGACCTGTTCCGCTACGAAGGCTACCGCTGCCTCTAACCCTGACTGAACCTGCTCTGTCACCGGCGCATCCAGTTCTGGCCCGGCTTCCGCTTCAGAGTAAAGCGTTTCTCGTAGGTTCGCTTGTTCCTGACCTTCGGGATCTTGCTTGTCTTGGGCTTAGCCTCTAATTTCGGGGTCTGGGATCTAACTTTTCCGGCCTTGGTGACTGAAGGCAGCCAGCGCTAGCTGGGTCTGCTGACTTCCGTGGGTCGGCATATTGTGCTGTTTAACCTCCTATTCTCCCGCGCGTTTCGCTCGGGATTTAATCTTTCTTGATACCGAGATGAGCCAGGAAACCCGGACCGGTAAGGTCAATGGACTCCCCCATGGCAGGAAAAACGACTTTGGTCTCATCGAAGAAGCCGCATTTCGAGTTCAATCGCGTAAGGCGATCCTCAGAAGAGGCATGGCTTGGCTTCCACTTTTTCTCAGTCTCGACTTCGAGAGCTGTCAGTTTCTTTCCATCGAATATTATGGCGTCCGGAATTCTCTGCTCCCGAACATATTCCGAAAGCACGAAGACTCGGGCACCGGAGGACCGTATTTGATTGGATAGCCAGAGCACAACTTCATCGTGGAAATGTCGAGATTCCAGGCGACGGGCAGTAATCGTAGGGTCATCGTTCAACTTTCTCAGTTGCGGTGCTTTGTTCCGAGAGTTGAGAGACATTCTTGTCTTGATCTCCCTTGCTCTTTCTTCCCCCACCCATGATTCGAGCGTTCTGCCCTTGTTCAATGAGATAGAGCCCTTCTTGAAATTTCCAGAATTGAACACCATTCCCAGTCGGTAACCTTCCTTTACGCACTTTCTACTGCAGAATCTGTTCTTGTTGGTTATTGCCGAACCACAAGCAGGGCAGGAATGCATGGGGTGCAAGGACTATTCGTGGGCGCCGGAAGTTTCATAATAACCAATTGCCAGACTGCGCAACAGCATACGTAGAGGTCCCCGAAAGTGATCAAGATTCAGAAATCCGTCTACTCTCCGCCCGAGGAATCAGATGGCAAGCGAATCCTTGTGATGACCCTCTGGCCGAGAGGCGTCTCCAAGGACAAGGTGGACGTCTGGATGAAAGAGCTTGGGACTCCCCGCGACCTGATCAAGCGTTACAAGTCGGGGCAGATGAGCTGGAAGGAATACGCCGCCGCCTACCGGAGGTCCCTGAAGGGGAAAGAGGAGACGCTGCGGAGTCTGGCCAGCGAATCGAAGAAGGGCACCATCACGCTGCTCTGTACCGAGAAGGACCCGGGCTCCTGCCACAGGTCGCTGCTCAAGGAAGCCATAGAGTCCTACTGGTAGAAAGGCCACCTCTGAGTGGCTGAAACCCTTTAATCGAGAGGGGGTGGGACCGCGACCGAACTCTTTTGGCTGAGAGTCACCCTGATGTCCAGGACATTGAAGCCCTGAGGCAGAAGAGCATCGCGGCTGCGGAAGAGGCGATTCGGGAGGCGTCATCAAGGCCGGACCTGCACCTTGTTCAGGCCATCCAAGCGCTGGACGACACCGACAAGTACCTGAACATAACGGCGACGCGTGCTTCTGAGTGGTATGGGCTCCATTTCCCCGAGCTGCCTCAGATGGTCCAGGATAACGTCGCCCTTTGCAGGCTTATTTCGGAAATCGGAACGAGGGAATCGTTCACGAACGAGAACCTCTCCGGCAGAGGGTTCACTGACAAGAAGGTCGAGGCGATTCTGTCGGCACGCGACAGGTCGAAGGGGGGGACCATTTCGGAGGGGGACCTCGGGAGGGTGAAGTCTCTCGCGTCTCTCGCTATCCAGCTCAGCTCGTTGAGGGACGGGCTGAACGGATACGTCGAGTCGCAGATGAAGAAGGTCTCCCCGAACGTGGCTGACGTTGCAGGCGCAACCATCGGCGCTCGTCTAATGGCGAAGGCAGGGGGCCTCGACAGGCTGGCGATCCTGCCGGCGAGCACCATCCAAGTTCTCGGCGCCGAGAAGGCGCTCTTCAGGGCCCTCCGGACAGGGGCAAGGCCCCCGAAACATGGGATACTCTTCCAGCATCAGGCGGTCCATACGGCACCGAAGTGGCAGCGGGGGAAGATTGCGAGGACCCTCGCAAACAAGATTGCCATTGCCGCCCGCGTCGACTATTACAGGGGGTCGGAGGACACTTCAATCAAGGCGGGGCTAGACAAGCGGCTCGAAAGCATCAAAGAGAGATACAAGGAACCTCCCGAGCGAAAGCCAAATCAACGAGAGCGTCCCCGTAGGGAGGAGCGCCAAGGGCGGAGCAAGTTCAGGCGAGGGTAGTACAATAAGGAACGTTAGGCCTACGGATATTCCTTTACCGCTTCGGACTGACCAACCATGCGTTCCTGACCGATGCTTGGCCTGAACCGGCGAACTCTTAGCCTGCGAAAGAGAACAGAATCTCACCCTGAGTGTAGGCGATAACGACTATGAATCTGCCGTTGAATGCTCCCCCCGGGCAACGAAACGACTCTGCCAAAGAGCAGGCTCAAGATGCTGCTGGGAGCACCAGCGTTCCTGGGGGATGATAACCAAACCCGAGAATCAACTTCCTTGCTTATAACACGCCGAGGACGCTGGGTAGCGAAGCGATTTGCAAGAAGAAACCAGACCACCGACCAGACGAAGAAGGGTCGTATTCCCCTATTACTATTCTGCACACAAGAAGCTATTTCATGTGGTCGCAAGAATAAAGGATGTGCCCGGTGCCCTTGCAGGTGTCCTAGACCTGCTCACGACAGAACTCAACCTACTGGGATCGACCAGCTATAGCATCGAGGGAGATTCGGCGATGTTCAGCTGCTTCGCTGAAGCTCTTCGGAGGTCGGAGACGGAGGGGGAGATCCAAGGCCTCCTCGCCAAGTCACCCTGGGTCCTAGAGTCAAGGGTCTCGGAGAGCAACAGCGGCCTCCTGGTGGACTCGTTCCACACCGGGGTTCAGGTGGGCGCCGGGGAGCCGTACATCATGTTCCCAATCGCGGGGATGGCTGATATCTTCGAGAAACTCATACGGACGTTCGGGAGTGGCGGGGAGACAATTCTCTACGAGCTAGGTCGAAATTTCGGGTACGACCGCTTCGAGCTGTACAGACCACTTCTGGGTCCTGAGCCAGGTACAAGAGTAGGTGAGGCTGCACACATCTTCGAAGCCTTGGGGTATGGAGCGTCGACCATAACTCAGAATCAAGATGGATCAATCCGAGTGGTGGTCGATGACTGTTTCGAGTGCTTTACTCCGAGTGTCATCGGCCGGTCTTGTTCCTTCAGACGCGGCTTGGCGGCCGGCTCCTTTAGCGCCCTCATCGGGCGAGAGGTGCAATGCCAGGAGACGAAGTGCAGGTCGAAGGGAGACAAGTTCTGCGAATTTGTCGTCACTCCAAGACCTGACTAGCTGCGACCCTGACCAATTCAATCAAGGTCAAGTTCTCAAGGAGTAGAGTCGCCGAGTGGTACCCTCAAATCCCTTTCTGGCTCATGCAGTAGAAACAGTCCGCCAGTTCGACGGCGATAATCGGCTTCATCCTGTTCTTGACACGTTTCGTGCAGGTGCACTCCCCCGCCCGACCGGACCTCTCAGCCTTTGGAGCGAGAGTCAAAGTCAGATAAAACCAATATCTGGTCATTCGTATGCCCCAAGCTAGCATGAAGGCACTCCTGAGAGAGGAGAAGAATGGCCGTTTCGCGCTCTTGACGAGGAACCTTGTGCCGGGGAAGCGCGTCTACAACGAGGAGCTCCTAATCAGGGATGGGGTGGAATACAGGACGTGGGACCCGTTCCGGAGCAAGCTCGCCGCCGCCATTCTTAAGGGGATGCCTGAGGACGTTATCAAAGATGGGGACAGGGTCCTTTACCTCGGGGCGTCAACAGGCACCACTGCCTCGCACGTCTCGGATATCGTCGGGCCCGGCGGTCTCGTCCTCGGGGTCGAATTCGCCCCGAGGGTCGCAAGGGAGTTCGTCGAGCGCGTGGCAAGGGAGCGGAAAAACGTCATCCCTTTCGTGGCAGACGCGAGGGACCCCTCGAAGTACTCTATAGCCGAGGTAGACGTCGTCTACTGCGACATAGCGCAGCCCGACCAGACGGAGATAGCGATAGCGAACTGTTCAAGGCTGCTCAAGAAGAACGGGAGGCTGCTGCTCGCCGTCAAGGCCAGAAGCATCAACGTGCTGAAGGACCCTGAACTCGTCTATGTGGAGGAGAGGCGGAAACTTGAGAAGGCAGGGTTCAAGGTCGAGCTAATCGTGGACCTGAAACCCTTCGAAAAGGACCACGTGCTGGTGAGCGCTTCCCGCTAGAAGCTGTCAATTAGAGTCTGCTCGAGGTTCAGCCAGGTCTTCCAGCTCTTGCGCACATAACCTGGGAGTGGCTCTCCCCTCCCCATCCTGTCTATGAAGAACGCCCTGGTCATTGGGTCGGAGGGGTAACCGGAACCGAAGTCGCCGTGCTCCTCCCTCAACCTTGCGACGGCCCTGTCCCGCTCCACCTTCGCTATGATGGAGGCGGCTGAAACCACAGGGAAATTCCTGTCTGCCTTGTGGAAGGCAGTCACCTCGCAGTGCTTTCCGAGGTTGGCGACTATGTCGTCTCTGAACCGTCCGGGGATAACGTCAGAGGCGTCCACCGTCACCTTCGGCGCGCCAAGCGCGTCAATGACCCTGGCGAAGTAGACCGCTTCCAGGTAGTTGAGCTTCCTCAGCTTCTTTCCATTTACGACCACCTCATCAATCTCGTCTGGGGAGATGCCGACCCAGTGAACTTTCTTCGCGACCCGGAGTATTTCGGGGTAGAGGGCTTCCCGCCTTGATGGCGAGAGCTTTTTTGAATCTCTGACCCCCATCTCTCTGAACTTCCTTGTACCCGCTGCCGTGACTGAGACGCCCGCCACCACCAGAGGACCCAGCAGGCACCCTCGGCCAGCTTCATCGAGTCCCCCCAGCAACCTCAGGTTGCGGCTCAGCGGCATCCTCTCCTCAAACCTTTGGCCCCCCCACTGCCTTCAGAAGGGTCTCCGCGAGACCGTCCGCGGCAGCATCTCTGTTCTCCACGGTTAGTGGCAAAATGGCCTCGGCTTTGCTTCTGAGCTCGTTCAGCAGGTCGTCCTCGAGGCGCTCATGGGCCACAACCAGCATGGGCTTCCCCGAGTCGATGCAACTTCGAACTCCCTTTCTGAACTCTGGGCTGACCAGTTCCATGGGCCCCACCTCGTCCACCACGATCAGTTCAGAAGTGGACGAAGCCGCCTCGAGCGCCGCCCCTCCGATTTTCTCCAGGTCCGCGAGGTTCACTCTGTACCTCCCGACCCGTGGACCAACCCTGGATGTGGCCGACGCTAGCTCCCCAGCCTTCCCTGAAGAGAGGTCGCGGATCTCAAATCCGGTCCTCGCTCCCCCGGCTCTCTTCTCGGAGGTGGTGCAACCACCTACTATAACCCCGGCGCTTTTGAGCTTCATGATAACCTTCGAGACGGCAGTGGACTTTCCGATCCCGGGGGAGCCCGTGACGAGCCAGATTCCCAAGCCGGCCGCCTAGCAGGGGGGAGGTACATGAACGTACCAGAGGCCACCAGTGCATACCGGGGAATCGTTTAACACCATAGGGCAGAGTGCAGGGCGAGACCCCCGTGAGGCTCGTCGAACACGTCGAAGGGAGAACAAGGCTCATCGTCCCGGCGGTGAGCCTTGCAGTAGACCCTCCACCAACGTCTCCCGTCTTCTTCAACCCGGCGGCATCGCTCAACAGGGACGTCAGCGTATGTGTGACGGCGGTCGCAGCGGGGTCGAGCTTCTGTGATTGCATGGCGGGAGTGGGGGCCAGGGGCCTCCGCGTCGCCAAGGAGGTGAACAGGATGGTCCACGTCACCTTGGTGGATTTCAACGGGGAAGCGCTCAGGATAGCCCTGAGGGCCGCAGCACTCAACAGGGTGATTCGAAAATGCGAGTTTGCGCAGTCTGAAACCTCCTCATACCTCTACTCGAGGTACGGGAGGGACAAAAGGTTCGACTTCGTGGACGTTGACCCCTTCGGGACACCCGTGGGACAGCTCCAAGGAGCGATCAGGGCTACTTCAGATGGCGGAATCCTCTCGGTTACCGCAACGGACACGGCTGTGCTGTGCGGCGTCTACCCCAAGGTGGCGAGACGGCGCTATGGTGCCACCCCGCTCAACAACCACTTCAGCCACGAGACTTCGATCAGGCTCCTTGCAGGGGTGGTGGCAAGGGTTGCGGCGTCCCTCGACATAGGGGCACGCCCGATCGCAGCGCATTCAACAAGGCACTACGTGAGGCTCTTCTTTTCAATCGAAACAGGAGCCACCAGGGGAGACTCCGCGCTGAGCAATCTCGGCGGCATCTCGTGGTGCCCCTCATGCGGACACGTAACTACCGCGGCTGTGCCGAAGGCTCCCTGCGAGAAATGCGGCAAGAGGGCTCGGTCGGCCGGGCCCATCTGGGTCGGTCCCCTGACCAACGTTGACCTGCTGGGAAGGGCCAAGAGAGAGGCTGAGGAGTCGGGGTTGCAGGAGGCGGCGGCGACATTCGCCGCTTTGCTCGGAGTGGACAGGTTTCCCCCCTGGAGCTTCAGCATTGAAGACATCTGCTCGAAGCTCGGCGTGGCCACGGTGTCCGAATCAGGTGTCTACCGAAACCTTAGGGATTCGGGTTACGACGCAATGCGAACACCTTTTGAGAGAACGGGGGTCAAGACAGGTGCTGATTATGACGCGCTCGTCGGAATGGTGGAGAACTCGCTGGAATCGACCAGAACAGGGAAAGATCAGTAGCCACTTCGGCGGGGGTTGTCTTGGGAAATGGCTTTATGAATTCCCGCCCTTCTTCTATCGATGTTGACGAACATGCGTGAGGTAGCGGCGAGAGTGGCGTTGTCCGCTGCTCTGCTTGTTCTTGGAGTTGCGGCGGCGGTTGCTCTCCCTCCAGGGTTTGTCGCAGAAGGGGGTTCTACCACATTGGCGTACGTACCACCCGGCAGTCTCTTGCTGTCTGTTTCGATGAATAACGGAAGCGGAGAGTACACCCCTGTGGCCGGTAGTGAAGTGCGCGTCTCTCAGACATTACTCCACGGCTTCACCCTCTTGGCTCGGACGAACGATAGTGGGGAGGTGGAAATCACAGTGGCTTCGGGCCAGTATGCCGTTTCGGTCTTTGACCAGATGTTCAGTTACGAGACAACGGTGCCAGTCAACCCCGGAAGGGTGACTCAGATGCAGGTGCGTGTGAACAGAACGTCTTTCCTTGCGTTCTGGGTCCAAGCTCAGGACTCTTCCACGACCGGGCAAGTCGAGACTTGGAATCAGGTGGAGGTGGCCGTGCCGATGCTGAGTGGCAACTACTTCACGCGCGAGATTGTGGAATTCAGGAACTACTCTAACTTTACCTTCCCAACCAACGTTTTCCTGCAGCCTGTAAAGTTTCAATTCAGCGGTGGCACTCTTGTGCCCACCGGACCCGAGATTCCAGCGACGGTGATATCGCAGGTCAGGAGCACAGGGGACATTTGGCTCGTCCTCGGGCCCCTAACGCCTCTCTCTCTTTCAGGGGCCAACTATCTGGGAGTCGCAGCCTATGAAGCGGGTGGGAACGTTACCATTCCAGGAGCCTAGCAGCATGGACTGGATCTACGGTCTTGTAGGAGCGAACGCGGCGCTCTACCTGCTGCTGGCCTATCAGCTGATTCATGCATGGAGATCACGGACAAGACACGCAGGAAACCTGAGGGAGGCCTTTGGAGTACTCGATGAAGAAGTGAAGAAGGAAATGCCCTCCCTCCCTCCCGGCCATACCTGGCGAGAGATGGTGGCAGAAGCAAAAAGAAGGGACCTGCAAGTCGACTGGACCAGCTTCGGGAAGTCCATGGACGCATACGAGGAGCTCAGATATGGGGATTCAGAAAGGGTGGCAGAAGCAGATTATCGGGAGGTCCTCTCGTTGGCTAGAGAACTGAAGAGGATGAAATGATAAGCAACATTTCGAGCCGAATCTTGGACCAGACACGAAAGGTTGTTGTGGGGAGGGAGGAAGAGACACGGCTCATCCTGGAATGTTTTCTCGCCCGAGGGCACGTGCTCCTTGAAGGGGTGCCAGGGATTTCGAAGACACTTTTGGCAAGGGCGTTCGCGAAGTCCCTGGGGCTGGAATTCAAGAGGGTCCAGTTCACGCCTGATATGCTCCCCCTAGACATAGTCGGTGGTTTCGTCTACAATCAAGCGAAGAATTCCTTCGAGTTTAGGAAGGGCCCCGTCTTCACCAATATCCTGCTGGCAGACGAGGTGAATAGGGCTCCCCCGAAAGTACAGAGCGCTTTGCTTGAGGCGATGCAGGAGCTCCAGGTGACAGTCGAGGGGCACACGGAGCTTCTTCCTTGCCCGATGATCGTGCTGGGCACAGAGAACCCCGTTGAGTTCCAAGGGGTCTATCCCCTTCCGGAGGGGCAGCTCGACAGGTTCACGATGAGAGTCGTCTTCTCCTACCAGCCCCTAGAGGTGGAGACGGACGTACTGCAGAGAAACCTGGGGGACATCGATTTCGGCGCAGTCCAGCCTGTGGTCGGCCTGAGCGAGCTGCAGGAGCTGATAGAGGAGGTGCAGAACATCAAGGTCACGCGTGAGATGCTTGGATACCTTGCGAAGCTCGGGCAGGCGATGCGGACCGACCCAAGGCTGGATCTTGGTCCAAGTCCGCGGGCATTGGTCCAGCTTCTGCACTGTGCACAAGCTCGAGCTGCTCTGGAGGGGAGGAGCTTCATCATCCCCGACGACATCAAGGCCAGGTCGGACGTGGTTCTGGCTCACAGGCTAAGGCTCACGAGAGAGGCAGCCCTGAAAGGATTGGCGCCGGGACCATCGAAGGTGATTGCTGAAACGCTCGAGAAGGTCGAGCCGCCGAGATGAAGTTGACCGAGCGGGGAAGGGACTACGTCTTCGGCGTACTGCTTCTCGAGACGGTCGGGCTCGCAGTCGGAGCCAGTCTATTTGCCGCCCTCGCCCTCGCACTCGCCTTCGCGGCCCTGATCTCGATGGTGCTCTTGAAGCTGCGAGCTTCACGCTCCCTCGACGTATCGACGCTGGAGAACCGCATCCGGCTCTTCAAGCACCAGGAGGGGAGACTCGCGCTCAAACTTCAAGGAAGGCGGGACAGGTGGACGAGCCTGAGGGTCGAGTCCGTCGCCTTCGATGGCGCAGTCGAAACAAGCGTGTTGGCGGACGGAGAGAATTACGCGGTAATAGTGAAGCCCATGAAAGCAGGGAGGTTCACTGGATTCAGGGTCCACGTTGGGTTAGGGGACGTCATTGGTCTCTTCTTTTTGGGGCGGCAGGTGGTTCTGGACCAGGTCGTGGTGGACTCGCTTCCAATATCCCTGCTTAGCCGACCGGGGACAGAGCGCTCCCTCCCCGTTGTCATAGGGGAGAGCCCAGCCGGGTACCCTGGCAAGGGACAGGAGTTCTACGGGATAGAGAATTACACAGAACACTCCGAAAGCAAGGACATTCTTTGGAAGAGGGCAGCCAACTCGCCCCACAGACCATTGCTCGCCAGGGTGAGAGAGGCGAACAGTCCCGAGTCGGTCAGCATAATGGTTGCCCATGGAGAGATAGGCGAAGAAAGCAGGGTGGACTGCATCGACACTCAGTGCGAGGCCCTGGGTTCTCTGGGAAGAACTCTCTTGGCCAACAGGTTGGAAGCTGTAATAATCGGGCCCGACGGCGTCATCCGGCCCGCAAGAACTGAAGGAGATCTGGCGGACGTGATTATGGAAACTTCGGGTGTCGGCGTGGTCGCTCTCCGGGGAGAGATTCGGACAGAGGGGTTCGGAATACTTGTGGTCGTAGGAGATTTCCCGGGGAATGCCATGGCGTACCTGAGCAGGCGCCCTGTTGTTTTTGTTGGAAACAAGAGACGCCACCTCCAGGACCGATATTCAGTGGACTTCACGGGAGTAGAAGACCTGAGCAGGATCGTGGGTTTGGTGTTGGCGGGGTGAGAGCGGGAACTCAAGACGTCCTGATGGGAGGGGCGTTGGTTGCCCTCGGTCTCCCGTGGGCCGCAACAACTCTAATCTGGCTTGGGACTCCACTCCTACTTCCGTCAGACCTCTTCCAGTTCGCTGTTTTCGCCCTTGTCTTCTCGAGGACTTTGTTGTATCTAGGAATCCCTAGGCTCAGGAAACTGAGCTGGGGTGCGTCGGTTGTCTTGTTCTCCGGGGACTTCCTCATTCTTCCGGCGGCGGCCGCGGTTTCCGTGGTTACAGGGAACCAGTCTCAACTAGCCCTAGCCAGCTCATACATTGCTTCGTGGTTTTCTGCCTCCCTGCTAGTCTACCCCCCGGTTGCGGCTTATGTCATCGCGAACGCGTTCAGAGCAAAGGCGAGACTGGCTTTTGTCCTCCCGGCGGCGGCGTGCAGTTTCACAGTCTCCGCTCTTGTCTTGGTTGCCATCGAGTCAACCGCTGTGCCGCAGGGTTTTACCGGAGTCCTGGGAATGGCTCTTGCTGAAATTCGTCACTCCATCCTGCCTCCCGAATGGGCTCTGGGTGCGATTACATGCTGCGGTGCCATCCTCTTCGTCTCTCTGGCTGCCTACGCAGTCATTGGGAGAAGTGATGCGAACGGGAAGCTGGCTCCAAAGCTTTCACTGGGGGTCGCAGGCGCGTTCGCTCTGTTGGTCTGGATTCTTGCCATGCCTCACGTGGGCCCCGTGCTGACGCTCGGCGCGCCGACGTTGGTCATCGTCTTGGTGATATGGGTGGCCTCCCGTGAATCCTAGGGTGGTGTCTGTTCTTCTGATGGTGCTTCTGGTGGAAGCCCTAGCTGGCGCTCCCGGGCCTGCGGCCAGGGCACAGGTGGCCGTCGTGCCATCTCTCGATCTTGGGTACGGCCCATCCACCCTTTTCCCAATTTCACAGGGCACCCCCGTGTTCTCGGCAGGAGACCAGCTTTGGGCAAGGCTGCACTATAACTCGGCTCTTTTCCTTGTCGCCTCCCCCTCCTTCCCCTCGAATACAACATACTTCCTTGGCCCAGTCGAACCTGGAACTCCCACGAGGCTTCTGCTCATCAACGCCACAGACCCACAGGGCATGTGGTCGCTCCTAGTCGTCAATTCATCCCTGCCGCCAGTCCCGTTCCTTGTCAGTGATGCTGCCTCCACACCCTCGAATCTCACAATGGCAGAAGCCCATCTGCGTGGAGGAGCTCTGGTCATGAACTTCACCACGTCCCCAAGCCCACAGCTTCAGGATGCACAGGCGTGCACTCTTGGATCACAGAATCCGTCAACAGCCGTGGTTCCCGTCCCGGAGCTCGTCGGAGGGGGCACAGTCGCCCTTGTAATGGATGGGAACAAGATTGATGCCACCGCAATCGGACCGGGCACCGGGAACTTTACGCTTCAGGTCGACCTTTACTACTCCTATGCATTCCTCGCGCCAAACTCGACCTCCATAATCCTGTTTAGGAGCGCGAGGGCCGCGACGACAGGCCCCGTGCTCATCACGAGATCGAACCCTTCCGCTTCCCTTGTTCTCCAGACCGACGGAAGCCTGAGGAGCGGGAGATACGAGCTGCGCCTATTCTTCGGAGGGCCACAGGGGATTTCGCTCGCGACATCCGAGGTCCTGGTCCCGGGAACCGGCTCCTGGGTATGGCTGGGGACCTGCCAGAACACACAGGTGTATTCCAACGACTTCTCCATCGCCGCACCACTGGGTGCGGACCCGTCGACCTGGCCCCGAACTCTCTGGTTGACCTACACCGCCTTTGGCCAGCAGGGCTTTGCAAACCTCTCCCTGGGATTGAACGTCGCAGCTCTAACATTCATGGGGACCCCCTGGGAGGTCCCACTTTCGTCCTACGTCATCAGGGCCGTTGCGTCGACCGGGACCCAGGAGATCGATGTCCAGAATGCGACAATGTTCGTCATTCTCTCGTCCCTCAAGGCTTCGGTCAATTACACGGCAGGGCTCGGGGGCAAGACGTTCTTCAGTGGGGCGGTGGGAGCCATCGAGCCGTTCACTTCCACGGTCATCCCTTTCGATGTCTCCGAGCTTGCGGTCACCTACTTTGTCGGAGGATTGGCCCGCGAGGGAAGCACTGTGTCGGTATCAAATTCGGCTGGTGAACTCATTTCAGGGGAGACCAACAAGAACGGCCAGGCTTTCTTCTATCTCCCTGCGGGCGCATACAACGTCACAGCCGCCGGGGGGAACAGCACTGCGAGCGTGTCTGTAATACTTCCTTTCGGTCAGAAGTTCCCTCTAGACCTGGGCCTCCAACCCAGCACGGGGACAGGCGATATCACCCTCGGCTGGGCTCTCGGTGCAAGCGCTGCAGCCGGAGTGGTTGTCAACGCAATCGTGTTCCTGAGGAGAAGGGGCCGGCCCTAGGAGGGCGGCTGTGGCGACGAGCTCCTTGATTCATCTCTGATCGAGCCTTCGCAGAAATAGTAAAGCTCAGAACTGGCAGTCCGGCTGGCTGCGGGCTTCAGAACTCGGACCGAGCCGAACGCGCGCCTGAGCTCGTTCCTGACCTCCTGCGACCTCTCCCCCTCAAAGAGCTTGCAGAAGACGCTCCCTCCCTCCTTCAACAGCACGCGCGAGAGTTCTATGACCCTGAGCGTGAGGTCCACCTGCCGAGTCTGGTCGAGCTCCCATACCCCAGAGACCGAGGGAGCGAGGTCCGAGAGAATGACATCGGCGGGGCCCCCGAGCGCCTCCCTCACCTTTGCCGCCACTCCCGGCTCGTGCACGTCCATCCTGATGGCTGCTATATTCTTCTCCTTCAGATGGATGGGGCTGAGATCGACCCCGACCACCCGTCCCCTGGGCCCGACGATTCCAGAAACCACCTGGAGCCACCCCCCCGGAGCGGCGCCGAAGTCGACGACCTTCCCCCCTTCGCGGAGGAACCCGTATCTCTCGTTAGCCTCAATCAGCTTGAAGGCGGCCCGGCTCTTGTACCCCTGCTCCTTGGCAAGGCGCCTGTAGAGGTCCTTCCTCGCCTCGTTGAGCCTCATTTCTTCGAAAGCTCTGAAGGCTTGAAGTGGGCCGGAAGGAGGGATGCCGCCGTTCCGTCCTCGGCGAACCCATCGAGTGCCCTCCTCAGGATCTTCATCTTCGGGTTGAACTCCACCATCACCTGCCTGCACGCCCCGCAGGGCCTGGTGAAGTCCTCGGATTTGCCCACGACTGCCATGGCTACTATGTCCCTATTCCCCTCTGATATCGCCTTGAAGATGGCCGTCCTTTCGGCGCAACAAGCAAGTCCGTAGGAGGCATTCTCTATGTTTGCACCGGAGAAGATCTTGCCGTCGGAAGTCAGAACGGCCGCGCCTATCTTCACGCCCGAATACGGAGAGTAGGCGTTGAGCCGCGCCTTCTTGGCTGCCTCCACTAGGGGACGAAGCTTCTCCTTTCCAGCCAATTCCCGGGGACCTACCTGGCAGGCACGGCGCTCGGCTCGGCCATCTGGGCCCTAGCCGCCCTCGCCTCCTCAATGACCCACGGGCCCAGCCACGGACAGATGTAGGGGCTCACTTCGCCGTCCACCGAGCACTTCGACTCGTACTGACAGACGATGCAGGGCGCCTTCTCTATTGACGCCATGTCGGTTGGGAACCGCAGGGGGGTCAGCTTGTAGGTCCACCTTCCCTCCTCAAGGACCTTCACTCTCCCGATGAGCCCGCGCCTCTCCAGCCTGATGGCCAGTCTTGATCCGTCCCTGCTCGTAAGTCCCAGCTCCTTCCAGATTTCGCTCTGGAGGACGCCATCACGCCCCCTTTCGACCACGAGCTTGTATACCCTGGAGGTTAGGTCGACGAGTTCCTCCTCTGTCCTCTCAACGGGCTGGGGGGGTTCAGCCTGCTTCTTGGGCGCCCTTCCCTGCTTCTTTCCGGGCTTGGGCTTCGGCTGCTGCTTGGCCGCCTTCTTGGGCTGCTTCATTTCGCTGGCATGAACTCCTGTCTGATAACGAAGTTGTCGAGGATCTCCCTGCACCTGTTCCTCACCGTCACCTCTGTAACTTCGGCGAACTCGGCCACCTCCCTCTGGGGGAGGTGTTCGCCGACCATGACCGAAGAAAGGTACACGTAGGCAGCTGCGAGCCCCGCGGGCGCCTTCCCGCTCGAAATCTTCGAGTCGCTCGTCTTGCGTGAGAGAGTGAGGGCAAGGTGCTCGACCCTGGGGTCGATCTTGGCCATGTTGATGAGCTTCGAGATATACTTCTCGACCGATGGGGGAGGGACGTAGTCCTTCTCGACCTCCTTCAGTACGAGCCTGAAGTAGCGTGCGACGCTTCCTTTCTCCATTCCAGCCGCCCTGGCTACTTCTTTCAGCGTACGAGACACTCCGCACTTCCTGCAGGCGAGGTAGACTGTCGCGGCCGTCATCCCGAGAATCGACTTGCTCTTGGCTACCTTCATCTTGGCGGAGGTCCTGTAGATCTGGGCCGCGGTCTCGGCGACGTTGTCCGGCAGGTTCAGTGACTCGCAGAGCTCAGATATCTTCGAAAGAACGTTGGAGAGCCCCCTCTCCTCGCTGTTGATGGTCCTGGTCCTGCTCTGCCACTTCCTCATCTTCTCCACGGTCGCCCGCATGGCCGGGTCGAGATACTTACCGTGAGAGTCACGCATTGTCCTGCTGATCTCCGTGGATAGCCCGAAATCGTGTAGCGCGAGCGTGGTCGGCGACCCGACCCTTACACGCCTGTTCTTCTCCTCCAAGTCCATGGCCTTCCATTCTGGGCCAGAGTCGGCGGGGGCAAGCGTGACGTAGCCGCAGGTGGGACAGACCTGCTCACCTTTCTCGGAATCGCCGATCAGTCGGTTGCCGCAGACGGGGCACGACGTCCTGAAGCCATCGTCCCTGCTCGTGTTCCAGAGGCTCATCTTTTCTATCCCTCCACGAAAGCCGGATCCCCGGACTTCCCAAGCTTGCTGCTCACCACTGCCACCGACGCGTAGGGTGACTTGATCGGTCCAATGAGCTCGATTACCTTTCCGAGCTTCCGTCTGTCTTCGTCGTAGAGAAACACTCCGGGCCTGACCTCCTTGGAAAGCTTTACAATAAGTCGGCCGCTCCTTGCCTGGTGCAGGAAGACGCCGACTTGAAACAAGAAAGGCGAAGGCGGGTCATCCTGCCTTTAAACCTTCGCGAAATTTCTGTCATTTTTTCCGTCCGGACTGGGTCTGGGCCTGACGCCTCTGCCCCAGTCCGCGGACGACGGAGAGCTCCCTGGCGACCCTGATCAGCAGAGCACGCTTGGGGCCAGACTTCGTCACGGAGACGTACCCCGATTCCCTGAGCGGGCGAGACGGATAGCGAGCAGCCTGGGGCTGCGGCTGAAGGTTCAGCCGACGACATGCCTCCCCCAGTTCAGCGAGAACGGGAGCTCGGGTGGCTGTGCTTAGTGGAACTCTTCGTCCCTCGCTGCGCTTCAGCTCCGAGTCGAAGTAGTCTAGCCAGAAAACTTGCCTGTCGTATTCTTTCATTTCTTTGAGGTCAGCACCGCGTTGACCACGCCGTCCGCCGTCGGCCTGGAGGTAACGACGGCCTCCCCCGCCTCTGTTTCAAGGACAGCACCCTTCGTCATGACGCCCCTTCTCTGGTAGTCCCTATTGGCTGGGCTGCTTTTCACTCTGATTATCTTCGATTTCTTCGCCTTCCCAGAGCCGTCGGAAACGTTGGCGAAGTCTGCCGTAATGGCGCCGGAGGCCACGTGTCCCCCTCGTCTTCGGATCGCCCTCCTGGTTGCGGCACCCACCAAGGGTTCGATGGCGTAACCGTCCCTCTCGTAGGCCCTCCTCCCTCGGTGGGGTCTCGTCCTCCCGCCTGTGGGTCTCCTCTTGACAAGATTCTCAATAGGTCGAGTCAAAACGTTACACCTTTCGGAGCCGCCCTCCTCAGCAAGATGTTAAGGCTTTTGATTAACGCAGCGTCAGGGTCCTGTTCTCCAGCTGCCTCTTCATCGTGGTCACGTCGGTGCTGAGCCCGAAATACTCTGAGAACCTGGCCGTGGTCCTGTAGTTCTTGCTCCTTCCCTGTCTCTCTCCCGTGACAAAGCCAACATCCTCGAGTTCCCTTAGGTGTTGATAGACGGTGGAGCTCCGCCTGAGGACGAGTTCGGCCGCAGATATTGGCTGGAAGAAAGCGATGAAGGACAGGGTCCTGAGGGCGCCCCTGGAGAGAAGGGGCCTGGTGGCGAACTTCCTCGCCGTTTGTGTGTACTGGCCCTTGAGCTGCATCGCAAACTTCGGGCCGGCGTACTCGACCACCTCGACAGCCTGCATCGCACCGTTGACTGCCCTCGCGACTTCTCTCGCAATTGCCGTGGCCTTTCTATCGGATGCTGTCCCTGCCACGCGAGAGATTTCCTCGAGGGACAGAGGGCGACCGGAAGCATAGAGCGCTGCCTCGACCTTTGCAAGGACGTCCTTTGGGATTATCTCCTTCGGGGCATCACTCAAGCTGTCCCACCGAGACCACCAGTGCGTCTTCGTCAGACTCCTCCTGGTTGATCACGACTTCGCCATTGTTGGCTGCGAATAGGAGGATGATGAAGACGCGGGCGGCTTCGACGGGACGGAACCCTCTCAGGAGCTCAGAAAGAAGCGCCTTTCCTGTAATCCG
>Ga0187780_10001422_pt1 | contig 18078 bp, 14 predicted proteins | sample 1015_Q2_SP10_20__FD_132429 | JGI IMG/M metagenome (GOLD analysis project Ga0187780, IMG submission 132429) | Tropical peat soil microbial communities from peatlands in Department of Meta, Colombia - 1015_Q2_SP10_20_MG | ecosystem: Environmental > Terrestrial > Soil > Wetlands > Peat | place...
CTACAATCCCCAGCCCGGATCTATTTGGAACGTGATAAATACAGCTCTGAACAAGCAATGAAAGTTGCGATCGCCTGCCGACTGTACAACGCTCAACAGGAGGCTTCGCAGATCCTTATGATGGGCTCCCTCCCAATCCAGAACGTTCTTCTGTCAAATGGTTCGACGAACCGTGACTCCAGTCACTGATTTTTCCGACGCGAGTGGCGTAATTAGTTCGAGGATTGGCTTTCAAGGAGGATCACAACCCTTGCCTCGGTCGATTGCTAGGCTCGCCCTTCTTCTCGCGTTCTTCTTCCTATCATGCACGCTCTATGCCGCCGCTCTCCCAGTTCCGGAGCAGTTGGTCCCCATTCGCTGGACCGGAGGCCCATTGGAACTTGCCTGGCGAACCCGCACGAAAACCCTCCCCGCCGATTCTACGATTCGCGATGCTCTCGCCCGCTGGTACGAACCCGCCACACTCAGTCTTCTTGAAGACTCGCCGGTGAACTGCCTGCTGGTCACCTGGAGCGCACTCGCCGATGCGGCTGTGGAAGCCGAGCAGCAGCAACTCGTGAAGGTCTATACACAGGCGGCACACAAGCGCAGTCTTGCCGTGCTAGGCCTTATCTATGCGGCGGGCGATGCGTCGAAAATCGCTGCCGACGCCGCCAAAGACTCGCTCGATGGACTCGTACTCGACGGTGATTTCACTCCAGAATTTTCGGCCGCCTTACGCAAAGCCGTCGGATCCATGTTGGTCATCGAAATCGCAAAGAACGCAGCCGCGTGGCGGTGGAAACCCGCACCAATCGTAGCCCTCAAGGGACTGGCTCCAAGCGGACGCAATCTCTCGGAAATGGGTATTCGCGGCGCGCCCTCGAGCCAGCCGTGGATCGAGTCGAACCTCTGGCTGGTGCGGTCGTTGGCTTTTCCCTCGCGCCGGGTGTGGATCAGTAGCCAAATCGAGAGCCCATCGGCCATCGATTACGCGCGGGCCGTTGCCGATGCTGCCGCAGCCGGCGGTCGTTGGATCATCTCGCTCGACGATGCTCTTCGCACCAAGCTGCGGGTCCGAGATGCCTCGGCGCTCGAAGCATGGCGCCGTCTCTCGAGCTATCTGAAATTCGCCGAAAGTCACGCTGCATGGCGCCTTCTGTCGCCGTATGGAAATGTCGGCATCGTCCTCGATCCGGCAAGCACACAACCGGATGTTGCCGACGAGTACCTGAAGCTGGTGGCACGTCGCCAGGTACCTTACCAGTTGGTCTCCCGCTCCGAACTCAACGCCGCTGCACTGGCGAAGTTCCGCGCGATCGTTGCCACCGAACTCGATCCGCCCTCTGCAACTGAGCGCAAACTTCTGCAGGACTTCGCCGATAAGGGCGAGCTTGTATTGGCTGCTCCCTCTTGGGGTGGAGCTCCGAAGACGGAACCGTTCGTCGAACTACCGACCAGCAAAGGCACCGTGGTCGTTTACAAAGATCCAGATCCCGACGGGGTGGCGCGCGATCTCAAAGAACTGCTATCCGACGACGACCTTGGCGTGGTCCCGTTCAACGTGCCGTCCGTAATTACGTTCGCAAGTGGAGGCCGTCCCGGCGAACCTCTGTGCGTCCAGCTGGTCAATTATTTCGACCATCCGGTCGAGGCGATCACGATTCGCGTAGCCGGAAAGTTCAGTTCGGCTCGCATGGAGACACCGGAGGGTGCGGCGGTCGATCTCCCTCTGCGGGACACTGACGGAAGAACGGAGGTGACGATTCCAAAGCTTTTGTTATGGGGTGCCGTTTCGATGCAATCAAAGGAGGCAACACGATGAGAAAAGGGTTGACGCGGCGCGATTGGCTGGCCCTCTCTGGTCTTGCTGTAGGAGCAATGGCAGTGCGATCGACCGAAGCGCGGCCGAATGAAGCAGCGCGGGCGATACCGGTGGCGCCTACGAAACCGGTATCGGTCGCCAAGGTCCGCAGCTACGACGAGGACCTGACGGCCCAGTTCCGGAAGATGTTCGACCAGATCGGCGGGCTCGACAACCAGGTTAAGGGAAAGACTGTCGGCATCAAAATCAATCTCACCGGGGATGGACGATTCCCCGGATATACGTCGGGCGACACGCATTGGGTGCATCCTCGCGTGGTCGGTGCGGCCGTAGCGGCATTCGGTGCCATCGGCGCGAAACGTATCCGCATTCTCGAAAGTTGCGAGAGTCGCAAACGCGGCTACAAGCTCGAAGACAAATTGCTCCAGGGCGGTTGGGACGTCAACGGCATCCGCAATGCTGCCCCGCTGGTCGAATTCGAAGACACCAACAACCTTGGCCAGGCGAAGCAGTACTCACTGCTGAAAGTTCAGAGCACAGCGTACGTCTTCCCCGCCTTCCAGGTAAACCACTCGTATGAGGACTGCGATTTCTTCGTGAGCATGGGCAAGATGAAAAACCACGAAGAGATGGGGCTCACGATCTGCATCAAGAACCTGTTCGGCATCACCCCACTGGGCATTTACGGCAACCGGGAAACCGTCTTTCACTACGGGCAAGTGCAGGCGCCTTCCGGCGCGCCTGTCGAACTCGATGCGAAGTCAAACCGTTATGAAGGCTGGCGGCTCCCGCGAGTGCTGGTCGATATTCTCGGCGCGCGTCCGGTGGATCTCGCCATCGCCGACGGCATCGTATCCATGGTCGGTGGCGAGGGACCGTGGGTTCTGGGTTCGAAACCCGTTCATCCGGGAATACTCATCGTCGGCCAAAACTGCGTTAATACCGACACTGTGGCCGCGGCTTGCATGGGCTACAACCCGCGCGCCGGACGGCATGAGGCGCCGTATCGTGTGTATAAGAACCCCAAGGACCATCCTCCAGATCAGCTCCAGCCCGGCGATGAGCCATTCCAGTACGCCGACAACATGATGCTTCTGGCCGAAGCCGTGGGGCTTGGGTCTGCAGACTTGAATAAGATCGATGTGCGCGGAGTGTCTATCAAGGAAGCGATGTTCGAGTACGAAGCCTTCTGGAAGAATCAGATGCCGAAGGGACAGTCGTAATGCGTTTGTTTCTCGCGCTGCTCGCAGCGCTTCTTATGGTGCCTTCGGCAGAAGCGCAGCGAGGGGAAAGAAACACAGATGCCATGGGGGCGACGTTTTCCCTCATACTCTATGGCTCCGATCAGTCGTCCATGAATCAGGCGATCGACGAGGCATTTGAAGAAGCTCACCGTCTCGACGCGCTGCTCTCGAATTACCGGTCTGAGAGCGAGTGGAGCCGAATCAATCGCGACGCGGCCGCGCACTCCCTGACGGTCTCACCGGAGTTGTTTCACCTCCTGTCCGATTGCATCGAGTACAGCCGCGCCAGCGAAGGCACCTTCGATCTGACAGTCGGTCCGCTCATGCGCGCCTGGGGATTCTTCGGCGGAAGCCGTCACGTTCCATCTGCCGACGAGATCCGGGACGCGCTCGAGTTGGTGGGATACCAACACATTCAACTGAATGCACGCGAGCGAACTGTGCACTTCGACCGTCTGGGTGTCGAAATCGATCCCGGGGGAGTGGGCAAGGGCTACGCCGTCGATCGCATGGTCGAGATTCTTCGCGCGCGAGGTTATCGCAATGCACTCGTGGCCGCATCCGGCAGTAGTGTTTACGGACTGGGCAATCCTCCAGACGAGCCTCGCGGCTGGCCCATCAACATTGCCGATCCCTGGGACCAGCGAAACAACGCCGCGCAGGTGTTCCTCAAGGACATGTCTCTCTCCACATCAGGCAGCTACGAGAGATCATTCCGAGTCGGCGGACACCGTTACTCGCACATCATGGATCCCCGCCGCGGCTTCCCAGCCGAAAACGCCGTTCAGGTCACCGTCCTCGCACCGCGCACCATCGATAGCGAGGTCTGGGCCAAGCCCTACTTCATCCAGGGAAGCGCGTGGACCGCGGCGCACAAGCCGAAGTCCTGGCGTGTGCTCTACTGCGAAAACATTCTCGGTACCGCATGCTACTGGGTCGAGTAGGCATTCCCTGGGGAGTGTCTCGGGAAAACACGCATCCGTTGGGCTTGGTCGTCGGCAGCGATGGCAGCCGCAACTTCTGGGCAGCTTCGACGATCCTTAGTAGTCCAACTCAATCGCGATCGAGTCGTTGTAGCTGGCAGACTGCCGTTACAATGCTAGGTGTCGATTTCCTAAACGATTGAAAACAGGATAGTTTGTGGCGGCCTACTCTATCCGCGCCCACAAGCTTGATGTTGTTCAGTTCCCGCAATAGTAAATTCACTTCACCCGGAAGGAGACCTCCGAACTCCAGTGTTCCCAACAGCGGGATCGATGCTGTCAACATCGAAGGTCAAATATGCCGCGGGCAGCCCTATGACTCTGTGAATTTCACCCAGCACGGCGTTTATTCCTAGTTCACCAACTTCCTCAATGTGAATGACCCGAACAACCTGCTCAAGAGCCCATTCCTCTTCGTCGTTGATACCAGGGATAAATTATTCAAAGATCCATTCGTCAGCGCACAATGAAGGCAATCGATAGCAGGATTCCAAACGCGATACCCTGCTTCATCTCCGACCAGCCGAGTTGTCTCACGTCGAGCCGTTCATGCCCTAGAAAGAACCACCGTGTCCCTCGAACGAGTGCAGGAGCAAACGCGAGAATGACCAGCGGCCGAATGTAGTGCAATCGCACGCCAAGCACGAGGGCCGCTAGCAGCAAGACCTGCACCAGAAAAAAGAACCTGCCCTTATCCAACTTGTCCCGCAATGTGCTGGCGCGGGCCGCGTGAATCCGCAATTGCACGAAGTGAATCTGGTTCCAGGCGAACAACCAGTTTGCCGCCCATAAAACAAACGCCGGTAAATCCAGACGTCCCGTGCCGAGGTAGTAAGCAGCCGGGGCGGTGGCGGTCAGGCCGATTGCGCCGGCCAGCTGCGACACCATGCGAGCCTGGTGGCCAAACGTCCGAAACACCACTTGGGCGACAAACGCCACGGCAGCGACTATTCCGATGAGCAGCAACTTCAGGTTGCGCCCGCCCCACATCAGGCCGACGAGGCAAGCCGCCGACGCGACCGCCAAAACCAGCGATGCCGTGAACGCCGCCCAACGTTCCCGCGAGGTCCGCGCGGTCATAGGACTTGAACCCAGAAGGCTTTCGACCGGCGTCCGGAGCCAGAACAAGAACAGTGCAGCGGCCACGAATAACAGGAGCGGCCAGAAGTGCTGCGCCGATGCCAAACCCGCGGCCACACCCGTGAACAGCGGAACCAGCATAAGGCCCCATGCGCCGTGTTCGCGCGGAACAATCAGGGCGCGCGTGCGTGCCATGCTGGCTGCACTTTCGACGCTGGCCATCTCAGTCATCTCTGCCATGATATGGCTTAATTTTCCCCCGGCAATGCGGCCAGCGCTGTGACATAAGTCATCGTGGCACTCGCGTCGCTCTTCTGGTCTGCATTCTGGAGAGAGCCATGAGTGGATTGATCGACAATCGGGCACATCGAATCGCCGTACTCGAGGACATCATCAAGCACCTGCATTCAGGCGCGGCGCCGGAACTCGTCAAGGACCGTCTGCGGGAACTCGTTGGGCAGACCGACGCCACAGAAATCATGGCCATGGAGCAGCAACTCATGGCCGAAGGAATGCCGGTTGAAGAAGTGCGCTCCATGTGCGACTTGCATTCCCAGGTCACGTGCGACGTGCTGGTTCAGATCGCCCCGCCGCCGGCGATTGCGCCGGGCCACCCGGTTGATACCTTCCGCCGCGAAAATGCCGCGCTCAAAGGCGTCATCGCTGCCATGCGCGGAACTTTTGCCGAGGCTACGAATCTCGACGCCAAGGCCGACGTCAGGGAGCTTGCGTTTCGTCTGCGTCAGTCGGCCAATGAGCTGATGGACCTCGACAAGCATAAACGTTTTCCCGATGTCGCTTTGCGTCCATAAGACACTATAACCAAAGCTCATGAAGGTACTTGTAACGCAAACGAGCCCGAAAGCAGGAGGAATCAATACAGCAGACATCTTGCTGTCGAGGCGAAACGCCTTTCTCGCTCACATCTGTTAATTTATTATATATCGTGTCACGATATACGCTTGCTGAGGAAAAAGGCTCGAGTGCGCTCGAGAGCAGATGCGAAACCCGTGAAGGCACCACTCGAACTCCTGGCACTGGTGATAAGAGGCCGCCACGATTCGGGGCCTTTGTCGACATCTTAGCGCGGGGGGGCAAATATTGTGGTCGAGCATAGCCGCAGGATTCAGCCATGATTTCCTTCGATGCCGGGCACACGGCAGTGCACTACCCCAAGGACCGCCGCTTCCGGATTTGGGTTCGCCCCTCCATTCTCATTGGAATCGGAGCCGTGGTGCTGGCCGCGGTGCTCGTTTCCTGGATTGAAGTTGCGGTAGTTGGTCTGCCTACCGTTCCTCCGGTCCCTCAGATCTATCCCAATAACTTCGCTGGGCCACACGGATTTCCGCTCTGGGTGCGCTACTGCCATTTTTTCAATTTCTTTTTCGTGATGCTCCTGATTCGCAGTGGTCTCTCGATCCTGTTTGATCACCCTCGGCTCTATCTTAATGATGACTGCACTCCTGGGAGCGAATGGATCCGGGTTACGCCACTCAAGGTTCCTCGCGACCGCATCTGGACGGCGAAGGATGATTCCCGCTATATATCACCAATCATCGGCACGCCAGGTTACAGACACACCATCGGCGTTGCGCGAGTTTGGCACTTTATCGACGTCCACGGATTCATCTTCACGGGCATCTTCTTCCTCATCATGCTGTTTGATACCGAGCAGTGGCGACGGATCGTTCCTACGTCGCCGACGGTTCTCTTGCAGGCATGGAATACGTGGGTGCACTACGCGACATTCCATATGTCGGCAGAGCCGAACGGCTTTTATGGCTACAACGCCCTGCAGCAGATCGCCTATTTCACCGTCGTCTTTGTATTCGGACCTTTGGCGATTGCAACGGGCATCGCTATGTCGCCTGCCGTGGTGAACCGCTTTCCCTGGTACGCCAAGATCTTCGGCGGCAGGCAGTCGGCTCGCTCCATCCATTTCCTCACCATGCTTAGCTTCCTCGCTTTTCTCGTGGTGCACGTCACGCTGGTTGTGATGACAGGATTCGCGAGAAACATGAACCACATCGTGATGGGGACGGATGATCAGGGGCATATAGGCTTGTATCTCGGATTCGTGGGAATTGGTGTGGTTGTTCTTTCATGGATTGCGGCGCACTACATTTCATGGAACCATCCACGTGGTTTGCAACACGCGCTGAAGTCGGTGACGTACCCTATGCAACTGCTTACGTTGAACCGACTCGTTCCGCGCCAGAACTATTCCGAGCAGGATATCTCGCCGTACTTCTGGCCTAATGGGAAGATGCCGGTGCGAGAGGATTGGAAACGTCTCGCCGAGCGCGGCTTTCAGGATTTCAAGTTGCAGGTAGGCGGACTGGTCGAAAATCCAGTTGTGCTCTCGCTTGGAGACATGGAGAAGATGGGCGTGGTCGAGCACATCACCATGCATCACTGCATTCAGGGCTGGAGTGGCATCGCGAAGTGGGGTGGCATTCCAATGCGGATGCTGATTGATCTCGTTCGCCCGAAACCGGAAGCCAAGGTGGTGGCTTTCTTCTCCTTCGGCGAAGCACTTTACGGTGGCCCATACTACGACACCCAGAGCCTGGAAAATGTGCTGAAGGCGGAATGCCTGCTCGCGCTTCGGATGAATGGCCAACCACTTCCAGACATTTACGGTGCTCCACTGCGGCTGCGCGTCGAGAATCAGCTTGGCTACAAGATGGTCAAGTGGATCGAGCGCATCGAGTTTATCCAATCAGAGAAACAGTTGGGCGAGGGCGAAGGTGGAAAGAACGAGGATGATGAGTACTTCGATCTTCTTCCTAATATCTGAAACACCCACCGAAACAGCGAAAAGCCCGTATGGCGCACATGGTTTCGAAGCGTATGTCACATTCCGCGGCGCACTTTACTGGGGCGAGCCCTTGGTTGAGATAATCAGCAATTGGCTCGGGCTCACTTAATGCCGAGTTCTTCAAGCTTCTCTACCGGTCTCGCAAGTACGGCCTTGTCGCCACGAACCACGATCGGTCTCTGTATGACTTCAGGATGATCGGCCATAACACGGATCAACTGTTCGTCGTTTAGACTCTGCCCTGCCACGTAGCGCTTATAGGCGCCCTCGTTGGTTCGGAGTAGGTCGCCAGGTCTCATCCCGGCATAACGCAGCAAACGCTTCAGTTCACCCGTCGACAGAGGCTCCTCTATGTAATTGACGCAATCGAAATCCAGGCCCTTCGCGGTCAGGACACTCCTGACCTCACGGCACTTGGTTCACGTCGGCTTCTCGTAAACGATGACCTTGGTGGTACGCTCCATTTTGCTCTCCTTTGTTGAACAGCGCCATCCCTGTCTTGCTCCGCGCTCGCCGGCAAACTTCCACAGAGGAAAATGGCTCAAACATTCAAGGGATCCAGATGAAGCAAGTCACTGGTTGTACCTTTTCTTATAAAAGTCGAGTTGCAGCTGAAGCTGCTCTTTGCTCAGGCCCTTCGTCCACTGGTGGTAGGGGTTGCTCATAACTTCGGAGGTGACACCGGGCATCAGCGCCTCTGCCTCAGGGATAAACTCCGTGTAGAAGGTCTTGGCTACTTCATAAGAGCCATGCCACTGGGTGTAATCCGGGCCCATCGGAACTGAATAGCAGAAGACTGAGTAAAGCGGCAATTCGCATGAGTACCTCCTGCAAAGAACAGGCATATCTTGCAACATAAGAAACATTTGCGGCCACTCGCGTAGTGACGCCGTGCGGTGATGGCAACCGCTCGTGGCATCAGTGGCACAGCTCGTTCCTCAGAATGGGAAACGCACGGAGGTGACCCAGTTGTGCTCGTAGGCATGGAACTGGGTGGCGGCGATCTGCACACCCCCACCAAAAGCGAAGCCTAAACTCTTCCACAGGTGCAGCTTGCCAACGACCAAGCCGGGCGACACGAACGCCTGCTTCTTACCATCGTTCTTGCCGTTCGCCCACATCGTGGAATTGACCTCGACTTCGGGCCAGACATACTTCAGTAGGTGGTATTGTCCGGTGGCGTTGAGTACGACCGGAGTCCCCAGGACGCCCCTGGCACCGGTGGGAACAGTTACACCCGCCGTACCTTGCAAGTCGAAGTTGCCCCAGCCTTTTCCTAAGGCCAGCGTCGGGGAAACCGAAGCGTCGGTGGAACCATTCGTGTACTCGCCGGTCGGTACCGTTGCCATCAGCATTGCGGTTATAACGTAGTTTCCGCTTTCCGGATTACCGGCGGCAGCTCGATATTTGAACAAGAAAGTCATGTCGCCAATGCCATCGTTTACGCCGGGCTTCGTGTGGGTGATGTAAGGCGGGGCGCTCACGTAGAGCTCTACACGCTCTAAAGGGACCAATTCGAGTCCCTTGCTGCTGCCGTAGTTGGCAGTGGTGAAACCGTTGTTCAATTGCCAACCCATGTCATAGCGGAACTGCTGCACCAAGCGGGGAGTCACGGTGAACATCGGGGCCGCCCAGTGTGGTTGCTCGGATTCCGCTCGCGAGGATCGCTGAAACCAGCTGCTTATCAGATCGTCTGTCGATCCCTGCGACGAATCAGTTTGAGTCCACGCGGGTACAGCGAACACGGCCAAGGAAAAAAGTAGAGCCATGGTTGGATATTTCACACTCTTCCTCCATAAGACGAATAAAGCCCTTTGAACATTTCCCTTGGCTAGCGGACCCTGTGCACTTCTTCGTGAATTTGTGTCGCTTCTCTCGACGCCATCTCAGCCACTGGAGTCGTAATCGGTGCGTCGCGCGTGTACTTCAAAACCCAGACGACGCCCAACCCGAACATCGCCAAGAACACAAACACGATGAAGCCGATCGCGTACCCGCGCTGGCCAAGGTCGTGCACCGCGAAACCCAGCATCGGCGGAATAACAAAGCCGCCGAGAGCGCCTAATCCGCCGACCCACCCAACCGCTCCACCGACCGCTTGGGGCACCTCCTGCGGGACGAGCTTGAAGACCGCTGCGTTGCAAACTCCCATGCCTATGGCCAGTAGGATCTCGCCAGGGAGCGAGAGCTCCAATTGAGTGGAGCTGGTCATGAGGATGGCGCCGTTTGCCATAATCAGCAGAGCAAGGATTGCGGTGTTTTCTCCGCCTTCGCGCAGACGGTCCGAAAGCATGCCGCCGCCAACGCGAATGGCCGAAGTCAACACCGAATACAGTCCAGTCAGTAATCCAGCTTTCACTGCGCTTACGCCGAAATAGGATCGCCAATAAGTCGGCAACCAAGCTGTTAGAGCGATGAAGCCACCGAAGGTTGTGAAGTAGACCCACACTAGCGCCCACGTTTTCCACGTTTGCGCTGAAACTTTCAAGCTCTGGACCAAGCTTCCAGCAGGAAACAAGGACTGGCCACTCGCACGTGCCTGGCGGCGAGCCTCTTCCGGATTCGCTCCCTCTTGGAGCAACTGGAAGAAGTACGCGTTGCGGCCGAGAAGAGCGTAAAGAAGCGTGCCGGCGAGCAGGAACACGAACCATGCCGCATAAGATTTGGCGAGCCCCAAGCTGGCAAGCGCGACAGGCAACAGAAACGAAAACACTCCAGGAGCCAAGTTGCCCACGCCACCGTAGATGGCTAGAGCGCGACCCTGTTTGCTTTGCGGGAACCAGTAGGAAACCTGGCTAATCCCAACCGAGAAGGTAGCGATGCCGCAACCGCAAAGGATGCCGAGCAGAAGAAGAAGAGGGTAAAGATTGTGCGAAAGATGCTCGGGATAGAGAGCAGAAATCACTCCGAGCAGCCCAGCCATTCCCACGAGAGAAAGAGTGAGCAACACGAGAAATGGCTTGCGCCCTCCGGTGGTATCTACCCACGCCGAAAAGGGAATGCGGAGCAGTGATCCAGACAAGGCCGGGGCAGATACCAGAAATCCCACCATGATCGGCGAGAGATGCATCACCTCCTGGAATCTACTGGCGGTTGGTCCGAACAGTGCGACGGCGGCGAAACCGGCCGCGAATCCCAGAGTCGCCGCGAACAGGCTGCTGTTGGGTGTTCCTTTGAGTTGATTCACGATTCAATTCCCTTCTTAGCGAGCGTCAGATTTCTCATTGTCCAAAGCAGCCCGGCAAACGTTGCGACCCAAGCGGTGACCGCGATGTACACGAAGTAGTGAGGAATCCACAAAAGAAACGGCAGGTCTAAAGCCTGCGTGAGCTGAAACGTACTTACGGTGTACATGCCCAGCGGGAATACAGCTCCCCAATAAAGGGGGTCGTACGCCAAGCGGAACCGCTTGTACACGTGCCGCCAGATGGCAAGCGTTACCAGCATCGGGATCCACCACGTTGCTGTTGCCCAAAAGAACACGGTGAAGCCCTTCAAGAACGGCAGCAACGCAAGGAGGAATTGGGCCCGCGAAGCATTGAGGATCAGATTCGCTCCCGCGAGCGTTGAAATCGCCATCGCACCCATATTGATCCAATAGGGCGGCATCAGATCGGACGGCAGAAAACGAAAGAATGTGTAGCGGTAGAAGATCAGTGAGATAACCCAGATGTACAGCATTCCCCCGCAGAGCCACATGCAAAGCGAGAAGAACAACATCTGAGTTTCATGGAGTGGGAACTGGCCTGCCAGCAGAGTACTCAAGCTGGAGACTGCCTGCGTCGCTACGACGGCGATTAGCCAGCCACCATGAATACCCTCGGCCAGCGAAGGCTTGTCTTCCTTCACAGTGAAGCCGGTGAAGATGGCATAAGTAAAGCCGGCCCACAGTGGCAAGGCGAGAAACCACAGGGCAGTTGCAGCGCCATAGTGGTTGAAAATAATGATCTGCTGACGACCCAATACGCTGGTTCCGGCAACGATGGTGAAGAATCCTGGCCCTCGCTTGTGATCGATCAGGTCGTGGAAGAACTCTTGACGAAACAGGATCGCTCGGGCCAGTGTGAGAGTCCAAAGCACCACAAAGATGACGATGTTCAACCAGGAAAGTGGTACGGCAAGCGGCCGAAGACCGGTCAACTGAGCAGCGATGGCGACAATGCCCGTCGCCATCACCATGGCAAAGTAGGCTGGATGTAGATGCCTAATTGCGTCGAAGATACCCTGCCTGAATAGGCTGTGATCGGGCCCGTGGAGCGCACCGGTTTCGGGCGTTGTCCCGGTAGAATTCCGGACTGCAAGCTCCATGGCTGTCATAGGTACCCTTTCGCCCCTTGCTTAGCGAACGTCCGCTGCGCCATATCTCACGCGTGATAGTGCAGGCTCTCCCCGAGATAGGGATCTCTCAGGGGAACCAATGGTGCACGACGCAGGGCTGTGAAGAAGCCAAGACCAAACACTCCGACGAGACCAGCTACTAGACCGAGTTCCCACACCCCAAAATGCGGTCTGCCGGCGGAGAATGGCGGCATGATCATCAGGAAAAGATCCAGCCAGCGGCCCACGAGCAAAACGATGCTGACTCTCACCAGAATCCCAACCCGCTGCTTGTTCATCTTCGGCAGCAGGACGAAGAAAGGCACGACCCAATTCAAGAAGAGGTTGAGCACAAAGAGCGGCTGCCAGGATCCCTGAAGACGGCGCACGTAGTACACGGTTTCGTCCGGCAGGTTCGCATACCAGATCAGCATGTATTGGCTGAACCACAGATAGGCCCAGAATGTGCTGAAGGCGAACAGCAATTTGCCCACGTCGTGGAGATGCTCGTCGCGAATGACATCCTTGAGAGGGGTGGCCCCGCGTAGCCAGATCAGCAGTAGCGTTAGCGTCGCCAAGCCGCTTAGAAACGCCCCGGCAAAGTTATAGAAGCCGAAGATCGTGCTGTACCACTCCGGTTCGAGCGACATGATCCAGTCGAAACTCGCAAGCCAGAAGGTGATGCCGAAGAACACAAGAAAGAGTGCGGCCAGCGCAGCGCTCCTCCGCGTGTGGCCCACATCGCCATCGGAGTCCTGCTGACGCGAAATCCTCAACATTGCCCAGGAAAACCCCAGCCATCCCAGCAGATAAACGAGAGCACGAATGCGGAAGAACGGGAGGCTCAGCCACATCAGCTTGAAACCTGGCGCCTCGGCATCAATGTGCAGACCCGCAGTCCAGGAATAGAGGGAGGAATGGAGTAGCAGAACGCTGAGAATCCCCAGCGCGCCGAACGGGAGCAATCCCGTCATCGCTTCGGGAACGCGCCGCAGCGCCGTGCTCCAGTGCGCCCCGCTGACGTACTGGATCGCGATCCACGCCATCCCAGCCATGGCAAGTCCCACGAGGAAATAGCTGACCAGTAGAACATTGAGCCAGGTTCTCTGCGGTGCGAAGAACATGCCTGCAACCAGAGTGACAGCGCCGATTCCAGCCAGCACCTGAAATCGGGCAACGATGCGCGCCTTCGGCTCGAACATAAAATTGTGGGCGTTCATGGCTGGCCTCCGGACACCTTCAACATGTCAGCTTGGGTGGTCCTCACCGGTGACACTGCTGGCGGAGTTGGCACTGAGGCCGGAGGTAGGGCTTTCTGCATCGCACGCAAATAAAGGATGACGTTCCAGCGATCTTCGCGGGAGAGCTGGCTGGCGTAAGAAGGCATGTTGTTCTGGCCGTAGCTGAACAGGTGGAACATCTGCCCGTCTTTCATCTTGATTGCATGTTCCAGCAGCAGGGAAGGCGGTGCTGGATAACCGCGTTGTGGGACCGTACCGTTTCCGGCTCCTCCGGCTCCGTGGCAAACGGCGCAGAAATTGGCGAATACAAATTCGCCTCGTTGGCGTGCACGCACGTTGTCTGCTTCCAACGGGCTCTTGAGTTCTTCTCCAGCGCGTACCGCGTCTTGCTGGGTGGCTGCATAATGCAGCGGCACATAGCCGCGCGGGATCGTTCCTGGATCAGGCCGCTGCAACGTGCTCCCATCGCCGAAGATCGGATTCGGCGCGAACGAGTTGTACCGCGGCGAGTGCGCCATTTGAGGCAGGAACTCGAAGTTCGGTTTTGTCGGATCGGAACTGAGCAGCCAGCTGGCGGCAACTGACGCCAGAACTGCCAGCAACAGAAAGCCGTTCAACAGGCTGCGTCCCCTCATGCCGGCTCTCCTGTGATTTGTTCCTCGACCCGAACGGCGTGAAGCTTTTCGAACATTTCCTCAACTTCCGCGGGTTCGAAGGTCGAGTCGGTTTGTTCCAGAACGACTGCGAATCGGTTGTCAGTGACTCCCGCGACGGGCAACACAGCGCGCTTCGCAGGATAGAGGCGACAAACGACGAAGAATGAGAGCACCGCTCCGAGGGCCGCGAATAGCACCATGACCTCAAATGTGACCGGCACAAAGGCCGGCAAGGAGTTGAACGGTTTACCGCCGACGTTGAGCGGCCAGTCGACCGCCGTTGTCCAGAACTCGAACCAGACCTTGAGCGTCGCCCCCAGCAATCCCACGGCAAAGACGAACCATGGCAAGCGTGAGGGCAAAAGCCCCATGGCCTCTTCGACGCCGTGAACCGCATACGGCGCGTAGACATCGACGATCTTGAAGCCGCGGTTGCGGGAGGCACGAATGGCGGTCAGTGTGTCGTCTTCGTTATCAAAAACGCCAATGAACAGACGTTTACTCATGAGCGGTCTCCAGCCGGCGCTTGCCGTATTTCAGGACACCTTTCACCTCAGCCACAGCAATCACCGGAACGAAGCGGCAGAACAACAGGAACAGTGTGAAGAACAGTCCGAAGCTGCCTAAGAGCGTCGCCACCTCAACGCGGGTGGGCGCGTAATGGAACCAGTTGCCAGGGATGAAGTCGCGCGATAAGGAGGTGACGATAATGATGAAACGCTCGAACCACATCCCCACGTTCACGAGGATGCAGATCACGAACACTGCCGGGACGTAGGTTCGCACTCTGCGCAACCACAGCAACTGCGGGATGAACACGTTGCAGCCCACCATGGTCCAGTAGCCCCAGAACAGAGGGCCTAACGCGCGGTTCAGAAATACGAACTGTTCGTAGGAACTTCCGGAATAAAGCGCAGTGAAGAACTCTGTCGCATAGGCCAGTCCAACGATGCCGCTGGTGGCAATCACCAGCTTTGACATCCGCTCGATGTGTCGGACCGTGATGTAATCCTCCAGGTGCATCAGCTTGCGCGCGATGATCATCAGCGTGAGTACCATCGCCATGCCCGAGAAGATCGCTCCGGCCACGAAGTAAGGTGGAAAGATCGTGGCATGCCATCCTGGTAGCACGGCTGTGGCGAAATCCCAGCTCACAATGGTGTGAACCGAAATAACGAGTGGCGTACCTAATCCGGCCAGCATCAGGTACACAACTTCGTAGCGCTGCCAAGCGCGATATGAACCGGTCCAACCCAGACTCAAGACTCCCGCAAGTTTGCGGCGCCACTTAGCGGTAGCGCGGTCACGAATGGTGGCGAGATCCGGCAACAGACCGATGAACCAAAACATTGCCGAGACAGTGAAATAGGTCGAGATGGCAAAAAAGTCCCACACGAGTGGTGAACGGAAATTCACCCACAGCGAGCCGCGTGTGTTGGGATAGGGGAACATCCAGTACGCAAACCAAGGCCGGCCGGTGTGGATGACCGGAAAGATGCCGGCACACATGACCGCGAATATCGTCATAGCTTCGGCGGCGCGGTTGACTGAAGTGCGCCAACGCTGACGAAATAAGAAGAGGATGGCTGAGATCAGAGTGCCGGCGTGTCCGATGCCTATCCAAAAAACGAAGTTCGTAATGTCGAAGGCCCAGCCGACCGTGCGGTTTAGTCCCCACGTGCCCACGCCGACAGCGACCTGGTAGCCGATCGCAACCGCTCCGAGTGATAGCAGCGCCGACGACACCAGTAACGCCGACCACCATAGCGCCGTCGGGCGTGCTTCCATGGGAGCACACACATCGTGCGTAACCTGTGTGATCGTCTTGTCGCCCTCGATGAGGGGTGGGGGCAACGCGATTGCGGCTTCAGCCATGATGCTCTTCCCTGCTCGTGTTACTGACCTCGGTGGGCCGGTTGCGCACAAGCGTCAGGTAACCGACCGCCGGACGAACATTCAGTTCTTCCAGGACGCGATACCTCCGCGGATTTGCCATCATCTTGCTGACCTTGCTGTTTGAATCGTTGAGGTCACCGAAGTAGATCGCCTGCGCGGGGCATGACTGCTGGCACGCGGTATGCACGGTACCATCTGTAACCCTCTCGCCACGGCGCTTGGCTTCGATCTTCGCTTCCTGGATGCGTTGCACACAGAAAGTACACTTCTCCATCACGCCACGTGAACGAACTGCCACGTCGGGGTTGAGCACTAGGTTCTGCAGTTGGTCGTCATGCGAGTAGTTGAACCAGTTGAAGCGCCGCGCCTTGTAGGGGCAGTTATTGGCGCAGTAACGCGTTCCGATGCAGCGGTTATAAACCTGCTGATTCAGACCGTCTTCGCTGTGGACCGTCGCCAGCACGGGGCAGACGGTTTCACAAGGAGCGTTTTCGCACTGCTGACACATCAACGGTTCGTACGCAACCTCGACTTGGCCGGACTCAGCCTGTGAGTAGTAACGGTCGATGCGCAGCCAGTGCATCTCACGATTACGCCGAATTTCATCTCGGCCGACGACGGGGATGTTGTTTTCCACCTGGCACGCCATTACACAGGACGAGCAACCAGTGCAGGCGTTGAGGTCAACGACCATGCCCCAGCGCGGCCCGGCGTAGGGATGATCCGTCGGCCACAGATCTTCCTTCTCTTCGTGGTCCTCGACGCCGGAATGTGGGTCTTTGAGATAAGCAGCGAGGGTGGTTTCCTGCACCACCGGGCGCGGTCCGCTGCCCGGAGGCGTCAGCCGTTTCGGCACGGTGAGTGTATTGTGGGTTTGCGTGCACGCTAACTCGCGCTGTCTGCCGGTACGAGTTAGCTTCACTTCGATACCGATGTATTTCAGAACTCCGTCACTCAGCTTCACCAGCGGAGCTACATTCACGCCGACCAAGCCGTTCTCTCCGACGCTCAACAAGGCGTCGATCCACTGAGGCCCTACCTTCGCGAAACGGGAGCTCAATCTGCTGCCATAACCGAGCGCAACCGCGACGGTGCCTTCATCTTGTCCGGGCTGAATGTAAACCGGAAGTTCTACCGTCTTGCCGTCGGTAGTCGCCAACCGAACCACGTCACCCTCGATGATGCCCAAGCGATTCGCGGCAGCTGGAGCGAGACACGCGCAGTTGTCCCATGTCACTTTTGTGATGGGGTCGGGCAGTTCGTGCAGCCACGGGTTGTAAGCGTTGCGGCCATCAAGCATTGAGACCGTGGGGTAGAGCACGAGGACAAACGCATCTGCTTCCGGGCGGTGGGTGTGCAGGATTGTTCGAACGGCCTCCGCGTTGAAAGGCCTCGGCTTGTTCAACACAGTCTCGACTTCGGCAAACCCATCCTGCAGCGTACGCTCCCAGAAGGTCTCGAAGTCGCTCGCCTTCTTCTGGCGTGGGAAGACGTTGCTCCTCCATGATTCGCGCAGGAGGTCGTAGGCCGGTGCAGGCTTCCCGTTCCACACTGCCAACGTTTCCAATAGCGAGCGCGTGTCTCCCAAGCGATGAACCGTAGGCTGGTAGAGGCTGACCACTCCGCTCTTCGCCTCACAATCGCTCCACGCTTCCAGGTAGTGCGGTTCGGGCAAGACATACTTTGCGACTTCTGCAGTTTCATCAAAACGCGGCGCAAAGCTGACCAGCAACGGAACCTTCCGCAGAGCGTTGCCCAGAGAATCGCCGCCCGGCAGATCGAACACTGGATTTACGCCATAAATGAAAAGTGCTCGTAGGTTGCCCGCGTGCAACTCGCCAAGGAGCATTTCCAAATCTCGATCGTTCCCCTGCGACTGCAGTGATGGCTTGTCGAGATCAACTGTCGCGCCGTAATTCCCCAGCAGATGATTCAGGTAGTTGGTCAGAATTTGCTGCTGGTGATCGTTGGTTCCACACACAACCAGACTGCGTCCGCGTGCCTGCCACAGACGGTTGCTCAGTTCGTCGAGAAAC
>Ga0187780_10001423_pt1 | contig 18078 bp, 21 predicted proteins | sample 1015_Q2_SP10_20__FD_132429 | JGI IMG/M metagenome (GOLD analysis project Ga0187780, IMG submission 132429) | Tropical peat soil microbial communities from peatlands in Department of Meta, Colombia - 1015_Q2_SP10_20_MG | ecosystem: Environmental > Terrestrial > Soil > Wetlands > Peat | place...
CGAAGGTATGGACATGTCCAGAGTGAAGGACGTCGGGGACTGGGTCGACAACCATGAAATCTCGGAGTTCGGGAGACAAGGCGGTCCTCTTGCCGTAAGTGGGAGCGAGGTGCCTCGAGCGCAATAGGAGCTTCATCGCATCCGTGGGATTGTCATAGGTCAGGTCAGGGGTTGTGGCGATGACGTCGTCGAGGCTCTTCCCATGGTAAATCAGGAAAGTGACGCCATGTAGTTTGACGTAGCAAGGGTCGCCGACCCACCTGACGTTGTCCATCGCATAGAGCGACTCAGCCATGTCTGCCCCAACCGCCGGCTGCGGCAACGCCTGCCTCACGGCGTCATGATTGCCAGGCGATATCACCATCTGAATCCCACGAGGGATTTGCCTGAGCAGCTCGGCGGCCATTTGGTATTGTTTCTTGGGGTCCTTCTCAGCCAACTGGAACTCCTGGCCAGGGTACACGCCGACCCCGTCTACGAGGTCACCGGCTATAATCAGGTACTTGACTCTAGAAACAATGTCTTCGTCCCCTAGGCCGCCGTTAATCCACTGGATGAAGCGCCTGAAGTCCTCCAATAGGAACATTCGGCTTCCGACATGCAGATCCGACAACAGGACCGCATACACCCTATGCGACGACGCGACTGGTTTCCTCCCCGGCACATCTGGCAGAACGAGGGAATTCGCGTAGAGTTGTCCAGACCTCCCTTTGCTGACTTCGGCAATCAACATGCTGTCCAAAGGCGCCTCCATTGCGCTCTTCTCAACTCCCTCGTCCTGGCATACAATTCGCGCGGTTCCCGACGGGTCGTCCAGAGTGATTTCGACATTGTTTCGTCTGTTGGTTCTGCTCGCGAGGAGGCCGGCTACCTTGGTCCTCTTCCCTTGCTCCAACGCCTTGGTCTCCGACATCTGACTCACTCCCCGGGCATCTGGTCTCCCCCTTAGCACGCCGAGGAGCCGCTCGTATCGGTCCCTGAAGAGCCGGTTGAAACCCTCATTCGCCTCAACGGGCGATATGGCCAACGTCGGGTCCGAAACAACTTCAAGCTCAATCTCTTCCTCAACTGGCGCGCTTTCCTTCCGGCCTTCCGCGGTGAATCCAGGGGGCAGAGCCTTCACTACGTCTTCCTCGGTGACCATCTTGGCTTCGGGATGCGCCGCTGCCTTCAGTTCAAGCAACCGAACGACGAACGCGTCCAGGTCTACTTCGGCCGGGAGGTGGTTGATGGCGTCGAACGCTTTGGCGTCGAAGATGTAGCCCGAGGCTAGCACCTTGGCCACGGCCTTCGAGTCGGGCATTGCGGGCGGAAAACCAGAGTCTCGCTATAAAGAGGATTCGACGCACTGCGTTCCCTGTTGGACGAAAAACTCGAGCAGTTGAGGATCCTTCGACTCACAATATAGACGGGTCTTCGGCTCGGTCCCAGACGCCCTGAACATCACCCACGAGCCGTCATGTAAAACCAATTTGTATCCATCAATGGAACGCTCGTCGGCGATTCTCAGTTTACGGAAGGTCTCCCGGGCCTTCTCTGCGAGCGCTGGCATCTTCACCGCGACATCGAAGTTTACCTGACTGTAGTGCCACTGGAGCCCTTCCATCACACTCCTCAGCAGGCCAGGCTCTCGCGAAAGGAGGTCAGATATTAGGGCGGCGGCATTGATTCCGTCTTCCCACAGCCCCCACTGTGGGTCGACTATCTTGCTGGGTTCGCAGGCAAACACGCCTTCTTCGGCTTCGAGAACCGCGAACGTCTTGCCCACCCTGCTCCGCTGTACCTTAAGCCCCAACCTGATCGCCTCTTCCTCCACAGCACAAGACGTGTTCTCAGAGACAACAACAGTTCCCGACGTCGGGTGTATCGCTCGCAGTGCCAGAATCGCTATCACTGAATCGGGGACCAGGTTGCCAGTACCATCGACCATAACCAGCCTGTCCGCATCCCCGTCATGGGCAAAGGCAAAGTCGACTCCAAGAGAAGGCACGACTTTTCCGAAATCCGCAAGGTTCCCCGCAGTCGGTTCTGGAGGTCTGGCGGGGAATCTCCAGGAGACTTGGGCATTGACTGGGAAGACCCTATGCCCCAACGACTTAAGCACTTGTGGTGTCACCAAACCACCGGGGCCAGTGGCGCAGTCGATGGCTATGTTCAACGGGGCGGCAGCCTTGCTGAAACGCGAAGTAAGGGCCCCGATGTAGTCACTGATCACCCCCCCATCTTGGTTCAGCCGACCGAACTTACCGGAAGGCTTCATCACATCCACGGCTATCGCCCTCTCTATCCTGTCCTCGTCAGACTTCGGCAATTCCATTCCATTCCTGTTGAAGACCTTCACCCCAGAGAATTCCGCGGGGTTGTGCGAGGCAGTTACTGAGAAGCCCGCAACGCAAGACCTCGACCTCGTTCCAAAGGCTACAACAGGCGTAGGGACGACCCCGAATACACAGACGTCGCTTCCGACAGTATTAACCGCCGACATTGTGGCCCGAGCCAAGAGGGCAGAAGTCTTCCTCCCGTCCCAACCCACTGCATAGTCTCCCTTGCCTGACGCGAAAGCAATCGTCTCGGCTAGCCGGTATACCTGTTCGGGGGTCTGTGTGCGGTTGAACACTCCCCTGGCCCCAGCCGTACCGAAGACCCTTCCCAAACTCATCGCTCCAAGATCTTGGTCCAGAGTTCCGGGGTGGCTTCACGGGCTAGGCTCAGCATCGCGTTTGCCAGCTCCCTGATTTCCCATTGAGCCTGGAGAGCAGTCCTTTGCCAGACGATGTGCATCAAGCTCCTGGCATTCATCGTCATCACCAGTTTGGTCTTGATTGCGCTGGGGAGAATGTATCGCGCATCCTCTTTCGGGACCCCCACAGCGACCATCTTTTCGTACGCCGAGTATACCACTTTCAGCGCTTCATCGTAGGCGCCGCGCGCCGCTTCGTTCTTCTGCACCGAGGGAGGAGTCACGGTTCCCTCACGCGTGGCGGCCGAGAACCGTTGTGACTCCTGATCATACGACGCCGCCCTGTGCCTGACAAGTTGATGAGTGGTAACTCTACTGCAATCCTCAATCTCAAACATGTAGACGACGTGGTCAAGTAGCATGTTCGAGTCTTCGTGCGCACCCTTGGCTCTCACTGCCGTCTTCAACGCCTCGGGATCCGTGTTGTAGAGAAGTCTAACGCGCACTGACTCTCTCCCCAAAGACCACTTGGTTGAAGACAGGACAGACCTGCCTCGAATCAAGCTCCGCCACGACCAACTCCGCGAACCCTTTGGCCGCAGGTTCCCTCCACATTTCCACAAGGGTCCGCGAATTCATGGAGATTAACCATGAGCCGCCGCCCAAGCCCGAGATGTGCATGTAAGGGAAGCTTCCCACCAGTCCTGCCGCTTCAATTTCGCTCATTTCTTCGACCAGCAGGGAGAATGTGAAGTGTTCCAGAACATCAAGCGACTTGTCCTGAAGGCACTTCGTCAACAAATACTTCCAATACTCAGCTCCCTTCTGCTCCAACTCAGACTCGATTTCTTCGATGGTCTTGGTGCTATAGCACCTCCGCATCGCCACGGCAATGGTCCTCTCTGGCCTAGGGCTTGACCACACAAGGGAGACCTTCATCACGTGTTGTTGGCCCAGGAGCCCATTTGATATAAACATCTGTCAGTCGAAAGGCGTCTCAACTCCCCCTGGACTGATGCAAACGAGCCGGCAAACGAAAGTTTGCAAATGCCCGGCACAGGCGGAACTAGGGGACGTCGTATGTGGAGATGCTCAACCTCAAACCAGCAGAGGCTGGGCCTCAATTCACACGGGCAGGAGTTCTTCGGGCTCCGCATCGGCGCGAGGACTGCCACGGGGGGGCGTCTACGCGGAGTTCTGTGTGATTGGAACAATGGTTTCAAGCTGGAAGGAGAAGATCCAAACAACCATAGAGGCGACCGACAAAGGAGGTGGCAGGCATGCGACACTCCCTCCGTGTGGAAGGCGCCGAGACTACATCAGGAACTTCGGGAACCCATTCGTGATTCTGCAGGTGGGGAAAAAGCCTCGGCGATTCGAAGAAGACTAGGCTTTCAGAGCTGATTCCACACGCATGGAACGAGACGCCGTCTGAGGCTTAAGAGATTAAAGGGGCTGTCCCGAGGCACCGAACCAGCCGGGGTGGCAGAGTGGTTAATGCGCGGGCAACCTGCCTATTCAGCGAGACGGGTCCGCAACTCGAGATCGAAAGACCAGTCAGCCCGTGACCTTCGGGTCGCGTGGGTTCGAATCCTACCCCCGGCGCCTCAACGGCTCCTTGAGCGAACTCAGGGGTACTACTTCACTGACGCCCACAGGCTGATTTCAGTGGAAGTCGGTTAGGCTGTCTTGAAGGATTCGCCGCAACCACAGGTCGAAACGGCGTTCGGATTACTCACGACAAAGCCCCCGCCCATCAGTTTCTCGGCTTTGTAGTCCACGACTGAGCCGGCAATGAAGGGCGCACTGGATTTGTCGACCACAACCCTTGCGCCGTCAGCCTGTATCACATAATCATCTTCTGTGGTCTTGTCGTCGACGACCATACCATACGAGAGACCCGAGCAACCTCCGGCCGTCACGAAGATTCTCAAGGCGGCTTCGGGTTTCCCCTGCTTCCGGAGGTAAAGCCTCAGTTCACTGGCAGCACGTTCAGTCAGTTGGACTACCGGCTTGATCTCGATCTCTTGACCCATTCTCGAACGCTGCGAAGTCTGCCCGTATAAAAAACCAGTGGGCTAAGAGGGCCGTTTCTTCTTCACTCTTCGGCCCTTTTCAACTTTGTAGATATCAAACCAGACGTCCTCATACCTCTTTGACGAAGGCGAGTTCCCTTCGTGAATGGGTCCTGTCATTACAGGACAACCCGCACTCGTGAGCTTCTTCAGGATCCCGTCGAATCCTTCCCCTCAGGCCGAGATGGTCAAGCTGTTCCCCTTCCACGAACTTCGTGTAGTGAAGGGAATTCAGTGCATACCAGTCCAGTTCAAGGCAGTGCATATCGTCGTCATACCCGAGATTTACAAATACACCATTGTTCCTAGTCGCCTCGACTCGCGACCGGAGTCGCATCCCTAGGCACCTGTGAAGAACTCGATTGCTTTGTCGATGTTCTGCACGCGCAGACTCGTGTAGCCAAACTGGATCTCAGAATCCATTCTACTTGGCTCGGTACATTCAAGATACTTTTGTGTTGCGCCACACGAAGGTTGGAACGAATCTGGAGTCTAGGCCACCAATTTCTGCGCGGCCTTGGCCACTTCATGGTATGGCGGTTCCTCGGTGGGGACGTCGGTCACCCACCTATATCGAAGGAACCCCCTCCCATCGATCAGAAACACCGAGCGTTTCGCCACTCCCTTGTAGCCGAATGCCACCCACGGGTCGTGCAGGACACCATAGAGTCTAGTGACCTTCTTGTTGAAGTCGCTTAGGAGGGGGAAGGGAAGATTGTAAGTCTGGCCGAACGCCTTGAGCGAGAAAGTACTGTCAACGCTTACGCCCACGAGACGCGCATGGTGACTTTCAAGTGACGACATCGAATCCCTGAATGTGCACATCTCCTTGTCGCACACGCCGGAGAAAGCGAACGGGAAGAAAGCCAGCATAACTGGGCCATCCTTCAAGAATTCACCGAGTGTGCGGACCTTGTTGTTCGAGTCAGGAAGAGCGAATTCTGGCGCTTTCTGGCCTATCCTGAGGGCCAAGGGCCTGAAAACCATCAGTTTCGGATTTAAGGTCTGCGCCGCACCGGGCAGGGAGTCGCTACGACGTTCGCGCGTCTCATGCCTATGGCCTACCGAACAGTTTTACCACCTGAAAAGCGCTTAAATGACTTCGTCCGCCCCATAGATGGGCTAAGCGACACGGTTTGATGCTCTGGAGGATAGCCGCTACGGGCTTCGTCATCGCGGTCCTCGCACTCGCTACTCTGCCCTTCATGATTCCTGCGTTGGGGTTCCAGGGCCTACTAACCCCGAGCTCGGTGGGAGGCGGCTCAGCCCAGTCGCCTTGTCTCCACTCCTCTCAGGCTGACATCTCTGACGCCATAATCCAGCCTTCATCTGCGAACTCACCCATTCCGGACGACGTCCCCCTTTCCGTCATGGCGCAGGTGGCTGTGGTTTCCCTTATGCCTCAGGGCTTCCAGCTCCACATGGAATTCGTCTTCGCCATAAGGAACTACACTTCGTTTCAATCCTGCTTGAACGCTATCCAAGACCCCGCGTCTCCTTACTACCGCCACTTCCTCAGCAACACGACGCTTGAGCTGTATGCCCCCTCACCAAGCCAGGCATCATCTGTAATCTCGTTCTTCCAGAGCAGGGGTCTTACGGCTAAGAGGGGGGCGTCCCCGTTGGTATTGGACGTCACCGGCTCCGTCGGGAGCGTCCAATCGGCCTTCTCCACGACCATAGCACTGTTCAGCGGCAGCAGGGGGTCGAGGTTCTATGCGCCGACCAGCTACCCATCAATGCCGAGCAATCTCGCGGTCTTGGGTATGGTCATCGAAGGAATTGACAACTATTCACGCGCCACGCCTGCAGAGGCTCCTTGCACGGGTCCATACTGCCCACAGGGAGTTCAGGTCGGATACTCTGAGAGTCCGCTCCTCGCCGCAGGGCATTCTGGGTCCGGGGTCAGTGTCGCGATAATCGACGAGCCAGGCGACCAGAACATACAGAGCGCCGTAAACACCTTCGATACGCAATACAATCTGGCTTCCACAACTCTCACAATCCTCGAGCCCGATGGCACGCCATCATCTTGGGATCCAGGATGGGCGAGCGAGACTGCAATGGACGTCGATGCCGTCCACTCTGCTGCTCCGGGCGCGAACATCATCGTCCTCTACGGCAGCGGTGCCGATGACCCAATGAATCTAGTCGACTATGCGGCAGCTCACCACATAGCCAACATCGTTTCGAACAGTTGGGAGTACACATGTTCCACCGGCCCATGCAGCGACTCTCAGCTCGGGTCATCAGCCGTATCCGCGTATGACGCAAGGCTGGCAATGGACTCAATCCAAGGCCTGACCATCCTATTCTCCTCCGGTGACCAGGGAGCCACGCCAGACGGGTCTAACTTTGGGACCGAGTTCCCCACCTCGGATCTTAACGTGTTGTCTGTCGGCGCGACCGACCTGACCCTGGCTGGGTGTGCGGGGATGACCTGCTCTGGCTACAGCTCAGAGTCAGGAGCAGTGATAGGTGGCGGCGGCTACAGCGCCTCCTTTTTGGAACCCTATTGGCAATCTGCGGCGAAGCCATCGCTCTCAGGGAGGGGAGTCCCCGACGTGTCTATGCTGGGATACGCGCCGAACTTCTGGGTCTATTCGACTAGGTCCGATGAGTGCGGAACAACGTCAACACCAACAGCAGGGTGGTTCGGCTGCGCTGGGACCAGCCTTTCTACTCCACTCTGGGCCGGCATTCTTGCAATAGTAGACCAGATGAGCGGTGGTGGTCTCATGGGCAACATCGCGCCGACAATCTGGCACCTGGCGAATTCCCCTGTGTATTCCTCAGACTTCCACGACGTCACTTCGGGAAGCAATAACGACGGACACGGTGGATACAGCGCTAGCGTGGGCTGGGACCCTGCCACCGGTTGGGGGTCCCCGATAGCTTCGGGGCTGGTCAACAACGTGGTCAATACAACGACTACCACAACCAACGTCAATACCGTCACGTCCACCTCGACTCTCACATCCATCTCCTTGGCGACCTCCACATCCACTATTCTGCAGGTGGCATTCTCGATTTCGACAACCACTAACGTGTTGACAGCGACGGTCTACTCCGTCTCCACGACCTACGTCCCCATCTCAACTACGACTGCCAGAGTTACGACGACCCTGACCACGACTGCAACAGTGACGACCACGGCGACCACTTCAACGGTTGCCTCCTCCACATCGTCAACTCAATCGACAACCACAATTACAACGACCATCTCGACGACCACGACTGCGAAAACCACATCAACCCATAGCTGCTTCAAGAACTGCAGTTGAAGAGTCCGCTACTTGCGCGGCAGCTTCTGCAGGAGATCGAAGTACTTGCCCATCAGGGAGACAAGCCTATCCTGGGCCACGGGGTCGCGTTCACCCTCGAGCAGAACCGCCACTTCGCTTAGCTTGACGACCAGCACTTCACGGGTTTGTGCCATCACGGTATCATAGGAAATTCCCTCGGTCTTCAGAACTCCTGAGAGGTCTTCGTGGCCGGTGCAATAGACCTTCCCTCTGTATCTGACCTGGATTCCTCCACATTTTGGGCAGGGCTCCCCCAGAATGGTCCCCCCTTTTCTCACGAGTTCAGCGGCCAGCTTCATCTTGTCTTTGCCCGTCCCGCTCATTGCTCCGACTTGGAGCCTGGCCGTATAAAAGACGCAACCCGACGAAAAGCACTTATTCCCAATGCTTGCGCACCACGTTCGCAATCAGGTGAATGCGGTGAGCGCCAAGGTCAAGAAGCAGCAGGAGAACGATGCGAAGCTCGCGAAGGCTACGGCGAGCCTCCAGCAGATTGCGGACTCGAACATCACTCCGAGAAACATACGCAAAACCATGAAAGACTCGATCATGATGCTACAGGACCCGAAGCAGAGCGTCGCCGTGAGGGCCGCGAACGCAATCAGTCTCCTGGACGAAGTTGCCCAAGACCCGAACATGCCCTCCTTTGCGCGGGTGACGCTCTGGTCTGCGGTCTCAGAGCTAGAATCGATAAGAGAGCAGTAAAGCTTTAACACGTTCCAGTCGAGCAGAGACGCGAATGCCAAACTGTCCCAAGTGCGGGAACAAAGAAAGCCTTCCGACGAGGTCGTTCTCTGTCATCGTCGAACCCGCGAAGGGGGAGCGCGGCATGACAGAGAGGAGGGTCGGCATGTACACCTGTTCGAGCTGCGGCACGAAGTTCCCAACGGTGATTAGCAAGCAACAGTATCTCATCGTGGCCGAGGACCAACTGAAGTCGATTCAGGTCGAGCTGGGTTCCTTGAAGAAGGGAAACCAAGAGCTCCAAGCGAAGATTCAGGCGATGTCAGAGCAGCAGAAGGGCCTCGAAGACACCATAGAGAAGACCGCAAGGGAGAACGAAGTCAAGAGACTCCAGACGAAACTGGCCGAACTGGAGTCCTTCGTGGAATACCTCAGAAAAGAAAAGGGCGAACTCGAGCAGAAGGCCCCTAAGGTCCGGTAAGCCTAGAGCCCTTCGGTCGTGCTCGGCGGGAGTTCGTATCCTGCCTCTGCCTCGTAGGACGCGGCCTTCTCTTCCAGCACTGCCTTCTCCGTGCGGAGCGATTCCACCTCGCTTTCAAGAGCGCTGGCGGACTTCTCCAATTCGTACGTGGCTATCTTCTCCTTAAAGGAGGCAATGCCAGAAAGCAGGGACGCCTTCTCCGCTTCTAGAGACCTGATCTTCTCCTCGAGCTCTGTCCTTTGGTCAGCGAATTGGGTTACTGCTTCCAATTAGTACCACCACCGGGAAGGGCGTTACGGTTTATTCTCCAGACGAACTAAAAACAATTGATAAGGCGGTGAAAGCGATTCAATCCCGCCCCGAACCCCCTCGCAGCATTTATGAGGAGTCGGCATTCTGGCCCCTCGAATGAACAGGGGCCTGTGGACTTGGCCTTCGGACCCCCAGGGCCAGAAGCGCATGCTGAGGTCTGTCTCCGATTCACCTCATATCATGGCGGCTCTTCAAGGGGTTGTCAAGAGCAAGGAGGGCATGAGCAACTCCGAGCTGGACGAACTACTGGCAGATAATTCCAACTGGATGACACTCTGGGTCGTCAGGCAACTGCTCGCCCTAGGTTTCATAGAGTACAGGGTGGACTTCTTCGGCGGCCCTGCAAAATACGCGGCCACAGACTTGGGAAGAAACGTGCTGTTGGCAATCACCGGGCAGCCAGCGCCTCAAGCCCAACCATCATCTCTTCCGCCCCTCCAAGCCAAACCAACCGTTCCCGGCGCGCAGCCGCAGCCCACGACCTCTGGCACAACTGTCAAGGCCGTTCCAGCAGTCAAGGCCTGAGTGGTTTCAGCGCCGACCGTTCCCACAAGCCTCTCGACCGAAGAGTTTACACACCTCACGAGAGCGGGCAAACATCTCGGAAGGGGTGCGCTTGGAAATCGCCGTGGAGACTTTCGACCTTACAAAGGCGTACGGAAGCACCAACGCACTGGACAGTCTGAATACCAAGATCAAACGGGGAGAAATCCTCGTCCTCCTTGGGCCGAACGGTTCTGGGAAGACGACACTTCTGCACCTTCTGGCCACAGTCCTCAGACCGACACGTGGGACTGCCACTGTCATGGGTTATGATATCGTCAAACAGCCACTGAAGGTAAGGGAGACCATCGGCATCTCGTTCCAAGAGGCTCGAGGATTCTGGAGGCACAAGCCGTACCACATACTGTCCTTTCACGCTGGCATCTACGGTTTGAAAGGAGAGGCCAAGGAGAAGATTGTTGATCAGACCTTGAAAGACTTCGACCTCTGGCCTTCGAGAAACAAGCGGTTCATGGAGCTGTCCGGAGGCCAGGCCAAGAGACTCGAGGTTGCAAAGCTGTTCGTCTACAGACCCGCGGTCGCTGTCTTTGACGAACCCACTGCCATGGTCGACCTCGAGGGGAAGAGGATGATCTGGGACAGAATCAAGGATCTCAGAAAGGCGGGCTCCACGGTGATCGTTGCGACGAACGAGGTTAGAGAGGCCGAGTACCTCGCGGACAGAATCAGCATAATGAAAGCCGGGAAGGAAGTCGTCACGGAAAATCTCCGCACGCTCAAGGATAGCATTAGCGGCGGGGATGTTGTCGAAGTCGAGTTCTCGTCACCGACCTCACCTCAACTCCTCAAAGCTCTAGAGACTGTACCGGGCACCGTCCGCGTCTCCCAGGAGACGGAGAAGGCCCTGAAAGTCTTCGTCAACCGCTCCGAGGACTGGCTCCCACAGATGATGAATGCAGTTCAACCACTTCAGACCAAAGTCACATCGATCAGAGTGGCGGAGCCCTCACTCGACGACGTCTTTCTCCACTACACCGGTGACGAGCTGGTGAAGCAGATAAATGCGTGAGATGCTGTCGCTGTTCACATTCGACCTCAGGGAAAACTTCGATTCGATTCCCTGGACGGTCTACTTTTGGATTTTCTTCGCATTTCAATACTTCGTCTACGGACAGCTAGTGTCTAGGCTTGTAAATCCAAGCGCAGTAAGTGACTACTACTTCTATTACGGAACTGGCATACTTATCATAATGACATTCAACGTCAGCACTTGGGCCGGCAGGAGGTTCGTGGAAGGAGCACACGAGGGGAGACTCAAGTACCTCCTGTCACTCCCCTTCACGAGAGGAGAGCTCTTCCTAGAGCAAGTGTTGCTAGGCCTGGCGGTGAATCTGATTAGGATAGGCCCGCCCCTTGTCTTGATTCTATGGCTTGCCAGGATGCCTCCGATCATGCTTGCGACATCGATCCTGGTCCTTCTGGCCATGAGTTTTGGAATCATGGGGATAATGATTTCCCTGTCCTTCATAGCCTTCAAGTCGTTCGATATCTTCAGTGCCATCGTGGCCAGCACCAGCGCAATTCTGATACGCTTCAGTACAATCCTCTACCCTCTGGCGTTCCTGCCCTCAGCGTACGGCACGGTGGCGCGATTCAACCCACTGACCTACGGATCCGACTTGCTCAGGGATGCCCTCAACTTCAACATTCCATCTCTTCTCGACCCCGGATTCTCAGCATTCATCGTGGCGGCAGTAGGAATCTCGACAATGACCCTTGGAATGGCCCTAGTACCGCGAGCCCTAGAAGGCGTGAAGTCGTCTTGAGCGAAGTCGGAAAGATGCTGCAGGTCACCAGAGTGGACCTATCGTACTTTTTCAGGACGAAATGGCTGCTCGCTACGCTCATCGGCCTGAACATTACCGACATGCTCGTGGTCGGGGTTGTCTACAACGGTTTGATGACGATTAACTACTTCGAGTTCTACGTCCCGGGGGTCGTAATCGTCGGTCTTTTCTTCGCTTCCTTCGACGTGGGGAGAAGAGTTCACCTCGGTCTGACCGAGGGGGTGTCGCAGTACTACCTCACGCTCCCAGTCAGCTTGAACGCCCTGGTCTTGGCTCATCTTCTTTCGGCGGGCCTGGGTGGCCTCATCTACGCTGGGATTCTAATTGTGATCGCCGGGGCTTCGCTCATGGCGTTGCATCTACCTTCACTTTTCACGACGAGTACCATAGTACTTTTGCCATTTCTTTTCGTCCTTTCTATGGGGTTGGCAGGCATCGCCGCCGTGCTGAACCTCTTCTCGAAGGCGGGAGACAGGTACTGGGTCTTCGCAGATGGCATCCAGACTGCCCTCGTAGGCCTAAGTACCGTTGCCTACCCACTGGCGACAGTGAGCACGTTCTTCACCCCGCCAATTCTGACCTTCGTCGAGTACAATCCTCTGAGCCAAGGCGCAGAGGCGCTCAGGACAGTGGTATACGGCGCTGCCTCCAACCCCGTGTTCAACTACCCGGCGCTATTCTTTGGGTCCTTCATTCTACTCGCCATAGGTGTTTTCTCTTACCGGCACGTCTTCACGCGGCTGAGGGACACAGGAAGAATCTGATTCAGGTTCCTTAGTGAGTTGCACTAATTCACTGGTTTACAATGGTTGTTCATCTCCCGCAGGACGGAAGCAACTCCTCAAGCAATATAGCCGCCGAACGTTCGACCCCAACCATGGAGAAGCCCGAAGGCGCGGTCCTGCTGACCAGCGTCTGCATCCTCCTCATCATAGTCCTTGGCACTGTCGAATCGGGTAGGGTGGCAGGGGCGAACTACCAAATGGGCATCCCCATCCCAGGGCTGAACCTCAGCAGTTGGATTAGGTTCTCACATCCGTTGAACGCTACCGCGAGTCCCTCACAATCAAGTCCAATTGCGAGTCAGAACCACAATCTGACGCAGTCGAGCCAAAACCCATTCATTTCATTCGCTTACGTCACGTTCCTGCCCGTCATACCAGGATGGTTTCTGATTGTTCTAGCTATCACATGTTTCGTAGGGGCGTGCTTCCTGACTCTGAGATTGAAGACGGACGAGAGTGTCATAGACTTGGAGGAGACGATAAAGGAAATGGAACTCCAGCAAAAGCGTCTGGCCGCCACTTGGTCCCACAAACTACGAAACATAGCATTGCTGCGTTATTACCTACTGATGAAGCGCGCATGCGCCCAAGTCGGCCTTCATGAGAAGATTACGGAGACTCCGAAAGAATACATCGAACGAGCCGCTTCATTCTTCAATGTGGACAGTGCCTACGCCGCTAAGTTCGCCCGCACCGTCAACAGGTGTAGATACGGCGAAGAGCTTTCCGGGGAGGAGATCCACGAAGCATCGAAATTCATGGGGGACTTCACCGATGTCATCAGGAGGAGGGCGAATGCCTCCTAAGACAACATACCTGTATTCAGTCCTCGCGGTCGCCTTCGCGGTGGCTTTCGGCTTAAGCATCGGTCCCTATTGGGTGGACGACGCATTAGCTCTCGCAGTCATGGCCCTCGTTGTGGTCCTTGTCAGTCTGAGAGCAGACCGAATCATCGTAACACCTGCACCATTGCCGACGCCAAAGATGAGGTCCACCCAAATACCCCCCAAGGCGACGAACCAGACCCCCGCATCAGGGCAGCGCTACGGGGAATATGTTCCACGAAGCAAGATAGCGCACTTCGTCCTTCTTTCTCGGATAAGATTCAAGTCCACAATGGTATTTGCTTCGTACAATGCCTTCGAACGCACACTCCTGAGCCGGCCAGGCTGGCAAGGACTCTCTGTGGACGAGTTGAGACGACTGGCCCAGCAATCATAAGGTAGGATGCCCTCCCATCACTCAACACATGGCCAAGTTCCCGCTCCCAAACTGTTTATCTGCTCAAGCTTCCAGAACCACGATTCCATGGACGTCTCAAGCTTTGTCAGCTTCAGAGACAAGCTTGTCGAGTCAGTCTCCAAGGCAGTCGTCGGGAAACCGGAGGTGATAGAGCTCGTTACGTACGACCTTTTGGTCGGGGGGCACATACTGTTCGAAGACTTCCCCGGTTTGGGAAAGACTACTTTGGCAAAAGCCGTCGCCAAGGCCGTCGGGTGTGAGTTCAAGCGGGTTCAGTTCACCGCGGACCTCCTGCCAGCTGACGTTACGGGAACCTTCGTCTTGGACGGCTCGAAGGGTTTCCGCTTCCTCAAAGGCCCAGTCTTCACGCAGATTCTGCTTGCGGATGAGATAAACAGGTCTCCGCCCAAGACTCAGTCGGCCCTACTGGAGGCGATGCAGGAGCACCAAGTCACTGCCGAGAACAAGACCTTTCCCCTGCCCGAGCCCTTCATAGTCTTCGGGACACAGAACCCCATCGAATACGAGGGGACGTATCCGCTTCCCGAGGCGCAAATGGACAGGTTTACCGTCAGACTTAGGATGGGGTACCCCGAGCACGACGACGAAGTGGCCATCCTCGGGCTCCGGAAATCTCTGGGGGACGAACTGCAGCCGGTCGAGCCGGTGTCGAGTCCGAAGGCCCTATTGCTCCTGCAGTCTGAACTCGACCAAGTCTTCGTGGACGAGGACTTGAAGCACTACATGGTCGAGCTCGCATCAAGAACCAGATCCGACCCCAGTGTAGAGGTGGGAGTGAGCCCTAGAGGCTCGATACACCTGTTTAGACTGGCGAGAGCGAAGGCTGCCTGCTCCGGGAGAGACTTTGTCACGCCGGACGATGTGAAGGTGTTGGCAGTCCCGGCCTTGTCCCACAGACTGGTCTTGAACGCAGATATCGGGCTGAAAGGGGTGCACCAGGAGACGATTATCGAGAAGGTCCTAGCCCAGACGTCGGTCCCAAAGGTAAGCGGGCCTGAAGGATAAGCTCCTGCTACTCGTGTCAGTGGCCCTGGCCGGCCTCTGGATTTCTGTGATTACTGGGGCGTTCTTCGGGCTTGCGGTAGTACCGATACTCCTCTTCATCGCAGTGGATTTCAGGACCACTATGTCCCCACCAGAAGAAGCTAGCTTGACTGTCTCAAGAAAGGTGTCCGAGACCAAGGTCTTGATGAACGATCCCGTTCTCGTGGAACTCACACTGGAAAACCGTGGACCGAGGGTGCAGATGCTCTTCCTTCGGGATACGCCTCCTGCCACCTGCGAAGTCGTTAGGGGATCGACCTGCATGCTGTGCGGACTCGGGACGGGAGAACGGGCGACGCTCAGGTACGAAGTGAAGTTGGGCGAACCTGGAGAGTACGTTTTCGGGTCCTGCCATCTGCGGTCGCAATCAATGTTCGGCCTGATGGAAAGGAGGTTCGACCTACCGGCGTCAATGACCATCAGGGTCTATCCACGACGTCTCGTCAAGAGCTTGGCGACTGGACCAGCGAAAGCGTTCGGGTGGTCGGGGATGACGCCTTCCAAGTACAAAGGCGGCCGCCTCGATTTCATTGACATACGAGAGTACGCTGTCGGAGACCCACTCAAAGATGTCAACTGGAAAGCCAGCGCGAGACGGGGGAAGACTCTGGTGAACGAATGGCGAATCGAGCGCGGTCTCGATTGCGTCATCGTCATAGACCTCAGCTCCGAGAGCCTCCCGAAAGTAGGCGACTGGAATGCGAGACCAGACGTGATCACGGCGGCCTACGAACTGACGAGTTCACTCGTCGCCGCGGGCAACAGGGTGGGGATGCTCGTGATGGGGCGCATACTCAAGAAAATACCGCCTGGATTCGGTTCCAGGCACCTCCAACTGATGGTCGAGAACCTAGTGGACTCCCAGGAGGGGACGATATGGAGCATGGGATACACAGAGGGATTCTTGGAGATGTTCTTCCGAAGACAGTACGCAATGCGAGGCGGAACCTTGTTCTTCGTCTTCGCCTGGCCGAGCCCCGAGCTTTTTGACACTGTCACTTCGTTGTCGGAAAAAGGCTTCACCTGCAACTCCGTGTTGGTCGACGTGCTGGGCAAAGAAGAAGGTGCCCTCACGCGGCAAAAGCTCTTGGAGCCTAAAGAGGCTGAGTTCGGCCTAAGGTTTGCGAAGGCCGAAGAGGACTTCCACATGGGCACACTCAATTCCATTTCAGACGTGTATGTCTGGCGGGCGGGAGAAGGTTTCACCGAAGCAAGGAAGAGGGCCAAGAGATGAGCTACAGACCATATGCTGTTATTCTTCTCGCAGCTGCGGCTGGGTCAGCAGTCGCAGTGTGGAACCCTCTGGCAACAATCATAATCGGTGGAAGCATCGCCGCCCTCTTGGTCGGCCTTCAGTGGCGGAGGGTGGTCCCCACATTGGCTGCGGGCTGGCTACTGTATCTCCCCATGGCAGTCGCATTGATCAGAATCCTTCCGGTTTCCTTGAGCTATCTCGCCGCCGGCCTCTTCGCAGTCGTCGTCCCGGAAAGACTGGTCTTCGAGTATGATGTCTCAGCAGTATTGGGATCACGCGTAGGGGTCGACGTCGAGGCGAAATCACACGTCTCTAGACTCTCGAAGGCGCACTGGAGGAGTCTGTCGATATACACTTCATTGGCTCTGATTGTGATGACCGTCGCCGCCATAGCTTCCAATCTGACATCATACGCTTCCGAGCTGATCACTGCCGCCATACTTCTGGTAATCATCATCGCAATCTATGCAACACGGTAGCGATTGAAGGTTCGGGTCATCCGCTGGGACTTCCAACATGCTTGATGGAATCACAACGCTGCCACATTCTCAGAATGTGTGACGTCTTCAAGATTAATTCACACGATTAGTAGACATGAGCGGGTCTACCGTGACCATTCTGGGACGGGTACAGGGGGTCACTTACCGGGTCATTTGGCGACGTGAAGGAGATACGGAGGTTCGTTAATTCAAATCTGAGAAGGGAATGGGAGCGCGACAATGAGGTTGACAGAGTCGTTGCATCACGGAATGTCATTCTGTCATCTGGCCGGTTGTAATCCGTGGAGAGGACTACCAACTAAAGGATGGCACCTAAGGGAGGGGCGCCTTCGCTGATATCGAACACGCGTTCCTCGCGACCGTAAGAGTGCGGGGGGTGGGACTCCAGCCCAGCATGTTGGGTGGAGATTTGGCGGTCTGCGTATGGAATTGAATGGTTCGGACGCCACTAAGGTTAAACAAGGAGTGCTGCCTGGCGGCGACACGAAGTCATGCTCACAGTTGTGAAAGAAGGAGTCTATAGGTGGTCCACACCCGATCCTGCCGACGACTGGATGATGGTGGGTCACCTCCTCGTAAGGGACTCAGGCGTTGTTTTTGTCGATCCGCCACTCATTCCCGGACTGCTCGACGAAGCGAGCGAACTCGGCAAACCTGAGGCTGTGCTATTGACGACTCAAAATCACACGAGGGCGACAGCGTTCATGCACAAGAGGGCTGGCATACCAGCGTACTTGCCTGAACAGGATCCGAGCTCCCTAGACCCGAGAGAGGCTGTCAAGGTCAAGGACATAGGCAGTTTTGAAACTTACAAGGCCGGTAGCATCCTGGGACTCCAGGCATACATGTTTGGGTCAGAGTACGTCCTTCTAACCGAGGGGAAAGAACTCTTAGTCGGAGATATTGCCATGGGGGACGAAAAAGGAAATGTGGTGCTGTGGCCGGACTGGTATACCCCCGGTCCTCCTTATGATTCCTACTCCAAGGAACTCAGGGATTCCGACAGGAAGGAGATTAAGGAGGCTTTCAAGAGTCTGGCCAAGAGGACTGGAGCCACATCCCTATTGGCATCTCACGGATATGACATCCTCGGGAACCTTCAAGTCAAGGCTTACAGTCTCTGAAACGCGCATTGTCTAAACTGCGGTGCATTCGCCCCGCAGTTTACCAACGTGCTCATGGTTCCTAACGAAGAGCCATGTCGCGAAGTCGTTCCCGCCTCGCACGTTGGGCTGGAAGCGGAGTCCCCGCCTAACCAGTAGTGCGGGGGGTGGGATTCGAACCCACGAACCCCTAAGGGACGAGGTCCTGAGCCTCGCGCCGTTGACCAGGCTGGGCGACCC
>Ga0187780_10001424_pt1 | contig 18072 bp, 20 predicted proteins | sample 1015_Q2_SP10_20__FD_132429 | JGI IMG/M metagenome (GOLD analysis project Ga0187780, IMG submission 132429) | Tropical peat soil microbial communities from peatlands in Department of Meta, Colombia - 1015_Q2_SP10_20_MG | ecosystem: Environmental > Terrestrial > Soil > Wetlands > Peat | place...
CCTGGCGCATGGGCTCAGTTTGGCCCGGACGAATCCGCACTCGTTCCCGTTGCCCCTACCACGAGATCGGGCCGATTGCGCCGTGTCTTTTCCAGCGCCCTGTCGCGGCGCCAGCGGCGAATCTCTTCGTGGTCTCCACTGATCAGCACGTTTGGTACGTCCCACCCGCGATAGGACGGCGGCCGTGTGTAGTGCGGATAGTCAAGAATCGAACGCAGGGTTGCTTGTTTCTCCCGGCTGGCAATAAGAACCGCGCCGTTTCCAATCTCTGCCTCGCTTTGACTGAACGACTCGTTTCGAGCCGAATCTTCGTTTCCGAGCGCGCCGGGAAGCAACCTCGTCACCGTGTCGAGGATCATGGCGGCCGGAAGCTCTCCCCCTGAAAGCACGAAATCCCCGATCGAAATTTCATCGGTCGCAAGATGCTCGGCCACCCGTTCATCCACTCCTTCGTAGCGCCCGCAGATCAGCACGATTCGATCGAGTTTTGCGAATTGCTGCGCCGTCTGCTGGCGAAACAATCGTCCCGCTGCTGATAACAGCACAATGGCCGTCCCTTGGTCGCTGTTTCTCGCGGTCTCTCCGACGAGCGATTCCACGGCTTCAAAGATTGGCTCCGGCTTCATCACCATTCCCTCGCCGCCTCCAAAGGGCCGGTCATCGACGGTGCGGTGGCGGTCATGCGTGAAGCGACGCAAGTCATGGACATGGGTTTCGATAAGCCGCGCTTGGCGAGCGCGTCGCACGATCCCGTAATCAAGCGGTCCGCTAAAAAATTCCGGAAAGATCGTGACTATATCAAATCGCATGAATTCGCTGTCTCAAAATCCATCGATGGACTTCCTCGTTCTTTCGACCATCCCGAGACGGAAAGCCTGACCGCAGCCACGACCTCCCGACCGCGGTTCAGTCTACGCTACTAGTGGGTGCTTAGGAACCAACGTTCAGATCGCGGAGGCCGTCGGGGAGAACGACTTCGATCTGATGGGCCACCGTATCGATGCGCACGCAAATCTCTTGAGCGAGCGGGATGAGCACTTCACCCTGCGGTCGGTCGACTACCAGGATGGGTGTTCCTGCCACATCCTCTCCGGTGAACTGAACCTCGCGTACCCGTCCGAGGGAGGTGCCTTTCTCCCACACTTCACAACCAATCAGATCTGTGACGTAGTAGCTGCCGCCGGGAAGGGGCATCCGATCGGAGAAGGGAATCTGTACTTCGAGCCCCGTCAGCTTTTTGGCGTCTGAGATTGAGTTGGAACCCTCGAAATGAAAAATGGCCTGGCCCCCACGGCTCCGGCTCAACCAGCAGGAACGCACCGCCACCGGTCGGGGCGCCGAGTGACCGTCCCACAAAGCCGCTGCCGTCAGTGTAGTAACCCGATTGGGAAAGTCGGTGAGAATTTCAGCGGCCACCTCGCCGCGCCGCCCGTGCGGGCGCAGAACGCGCGCGATAGTGACTCCTAAGGGCTCTTCCGTGGTCACTTATTCGAGAATTTCCAGGGTGTAACGCTTCTTGAGTTTCATCCCTGCGGCGCCGAGTAGGGTTCGAATTGATTTCGCGGTACGCCCTTGTCGTCCGATAACCTTCCCGAGGTCTTCGGGATGAACCCTTAATTCCAGAACAGTAACCTGCTCGCCATCAACTGACCTGACCAGAACTTGGTCCGGATGATCTACGAGAGCTTTCGCAATCGCCTCCACTAGGTCCTTCATCTGATTCCCCCCACTTGAGCTTGCTCAGCGGAAAACGGCGCGAGCATGTATCGGAGCTAATGAGCTGGGGGCCCTCCGAGTAGGACGCTTCAGGCGGGCTTAGGGTTGCGTATCAGGCTGCGGACCGTTTCGCTGGGCTGAGCACCTTTGGCGATCCAATACTGCACGCGCTCGCTATTCAGCTGAACGGCCGCCGGTTTCTTCTGGGGATTGTACGTTCCTACAATCTCGACAAAACGGCCGTTCCGCGGCCGCGTCTTTTCGGTGACTACCACGCGGTAAAATGGATGCTTCTTCTTGCCAATGCGGGCAAGCCGTATCATTAACACTCCGAATTCCTCCTCATTTCCATCAACTCAGTATAGCGGACCCGCCGCGATTCACCAATCGCAAACTGCTCCGGGTTAAAGCTATCATGTGCTGGAGACGGCATGCCCGAACTCTTGATCCATTCAGCGGTGCGCAGCCATCTGCCTAAGCTCACGGAAATCTATAACTATTACGTCATCCACACGCCGGTCACTTTCGACATCGAGCCGTATACGGTCGAGCAGCGCGAGGTTTGGTTCGGCCAATTCGCGGTATCAGGGCGCTATCGGCTGCTGGTGGCCGAGCGAAACGGCTCAGTTCTTGGCTATGCGGGCACGACCCGCTTCCGCCAGAAGGCTGCTTACGAGACGACCGTGGAAACAACCATCTACTGCGCGCCGGAAGCCGTGGGCCAAGGAATGGGCTCGCGCCTCTATGCGGCGCTATTCGAGTTGCTGAAGGGGGAAGATATACGCAGATTTGTCGCCGGATATACGCTGCCGAATCCTCGAAGCGCTGCGCTACATGAACGCTTTGGTTTTAAACGTGTGGGAGTCTTTACCGAGAACGGCCGGAAATTCGGCCGCTATTGGGACGTCGTCTGGAACGAGCGTTCTGCTCTTGGGACGTGAGAGCGGTCGGAGCGGTCAGCGAAGCAGCCAGAGTGGCAGAGCGGCCTCGGTGCACTGCTCGATCATCTGCTGGTCACGGGCCGAGAATTGATGGGCCTGCTCGCTTTCGACGTCTATCGTTCCGATGACGCGTGTTTCGCCGGGTGCGAACACGGGCACGATGATTTCCGAAAGCGTGCTGGCAAACGCGGTCAGATATCGCGGATCGTTTCCAACGTCGCCCACGACGATGGTTCGCTTTTCGCGGATCGCCGCGCCGGTCAGCCCTTCACTTACCGGGAAGGTCGGATGTGCGGGCGCGCCCGGACCGCTCCACGCTACGATTGACACGGTCTCCGGGCCCACGTCGTAAACGCCCACCCAGCGGTAGTCGCCTAGCCTTCTGATCAACTCGGCAAGCCGCTCGCCTCGCTCGGCGCGGTCGCCTCCGCTCGCGGCCGTCGAGCGAATCTGATTGAGTGTGTTGTCCATCACAATCGGCATGGTTTCTCCTACTTGAGTCCGGCGAACTTGCCGAGGCCGCGCATCTTCATTTTTGCCATGCTGCCATACTGCTTCATCATCCGACGCATATCCGCGTATTGCTTCAGGACTTGGTTGACTTCTTGCACCGAAGTGCCGCTGCCGCGGGCGATACGTTTGCGGCGTTTGCCGTCGATGATACGGTCGTTGGCACGCTCGGCGGCGGTCATGGAGTTGATGATCGCTTCGGTTCTCTTCAATTGGCCCTCGTCGATTTGTGCATCTTTGGGGATGTTTGCAAAAGGCCCGACCTTCGGGAGCATCCCCATCAATTGCTCGACGGAGCCCATCTTGCGAATCTGCCCGAGCTGGTCGCGGAAATCCTCGAGCGTGAAGTCGTTTTCACGCAGCTTGCGTTCGAGCTCGCGCGCCTTTTTCTCGTCGACGGTCTTCTGCGCCCTCTCGATGAGCCCGAGAACGTCGCCCATGCCGAGAATTCTTCCGACGATGCGGTCGGGTAGGAATGGCTCAAGCGCATCGTATTTCTCCCCCACGCCCACGAACTTCACCGGCGCACCGGTCACCTTACGGATCGAAAGCGCCGCGCCTCCGCGCGCATCCCCGTCCATTTTCGTCAGGATGATGCCGGTCACGCCGAGCCGTTTGTGAAACTCGCCCGCTGAGCGCACCGCGTCCTGTCCGATCATCGCGTCGGCCACGAACAGGATCTCCGCAGGGTTCAGTTCGCGCTTCAGCATCTGTAGCTCGTTCATCAACTCGTCATCGATGTGTAGGCGCCCCGCCGTATCCACCAGGATTACGTCATACGCCGAAAGCTTGGCTTCGCGCGTCGCACCGCGCACGATTTCAAGAGGCTTGTCTGTGCCCGCGCCGGGCCAGATCGGCGTGCCAGTTGCCCGCGCTACTTGCGCGAGTTGCTCGCGGGCCGCAGGCCGATACACATCGGTCGAAACGACGATCGGTCGGTGTCCGTGCTCGCCGAGCCATTTCGCAAGTTTCCCGGTGGAGGTCGTCTTGCCCGATCCTTGCAGGCCGACAATCAGCCACACCGAGGGTGGCCGTGACCCAAACTGTGGACGTGCCTCGCGGCCTAGCAGTTCGGCCAGCTCGTCGCGCACAATCTTGACCACCTGCTGATCCGGCGAAAGCTGCAGTAGGACTTCCGACCCAAGGGCTTTCTGACGGATGTGCGCGACGAACTCTTCCGCCACGCCTAGGTTGACGTCACCTTCAACGAGCGCTTCGCGGATCTCCCCGAGCGCGCCGTCGAGATGCTCCTCGGTCAGCTTGCCCTGTCCGCGCAGATTCTTAAACGCGCGCTGCAGTTTTTCCGTTAGGGTCTCAAACATGGTGGGAGCTCGTACTCAAGCGCGATTAACCCCTGGCCATTTTCAACGTGTCGATCCGCATCGTAGTCTCGCAATCCCTACCGAGCGCTAGCCCGATCGCTCTTCGCCATCATGAACCTGCTCAGCTCGGCCATGGGCACGGCATCGTCGACGAAGGTGAACGTTCCCTTTTCGCTCATTTCGCGGCCCGCCGCAATCAAAGCGCCGAACGCCACCCGTGACAAACACCCTCCGAGGCTGATGCGACGAACGCCCGCAGTGGCGAGCTGCTTCACAGAAAAAGCCAGACCCCTGATGCCCGCCAGTGCATTCACAGGACGTGGCGCGACAGCCGCGCACACAGCTCGGATGGCCTCCAGGCTGGGCAGCCCTGGAGCGTAGAGCACGCTCGCGCCGGCTTCTGCAAATGCTTGTAAGCGTCGAATCGTGTCGTCCAGATCGGCGCGGCCGTGCAGGAAATTTTCCGCCCGCGCCGTTAAAGTAAATGGAAACGGCAGCGCCTGTGCCGCCTCGGCGGCCGCCGCCACGCGCTCGACTGCCAGAGCGTGATCGTAGATCGGGCGACGCTCGTCGCCACTGGCATCTTCCACTGAGCCACCCACGATTCCGGTGGCAGCCGCGAGACGAATCGTGTCCGCGACGATCTTTGGATCGTCGCCAAAACAGTTCTCCAGGTCGGCGGCTACGGGTAGATCGGTTGCCTCGACAATCGAACGGCAGTGCGCGAGCGCTTCGTCGCGATTCACCGTGCCGTCGCGACGGCCGAGAGAGAACGCAAAGCCTGCGCTCGTCGTCGCCAGAGCCTCGAAGCCGAGGCCCGCGAGAATCCTCGCGCTTCCTGCGTCCCACGGATTCGGGAAGATAAAAGCGCCCGCGTGGGTCGGTTCAGGCGGGGCGCCCAGTGTCAACGGCAGCCTGTGCAGCGCCCGGAATTTGTTTGCTTTTTCAGTCTGCGTCAGGCTCATGGCCAGACTCTTGGCAACCTTTGATTCTAGGTGACGACGCGAGGCCGGTCAAACCTCCACCGGCCGCTTACAACACTTTCGCGGGCGTGCTAGAATCGCTCGCGATTCTCTCGTGCGCCCGTTTGCAGCCTCGGGTGCTCGCCCCGACCCGGGACAGAATCCTGGCTTTGGGTAGGCGCGGACGTAAAGCATTCTCTCAGATGAATCTGCCAGTCTCTTGAGCCGGCATTTCCTCGACTATGGGGACGACGACAAAAGGAACAACATCTCCGGGCCTGTTTCCCACTGCGGCGCGGCTCGAGCCACGCAAGACGGGTATCCTGCCATCCCAGGAGATCCGCGAGCTCATCCACAACGGCAAGATTCGCTCCCCCATTGAGATCGCCGATGCGCAGATACAGCCCGCCTCCATCGATCTGCGCCTCGCCAACGTGGCCTATCGCGTACAGGCCAGCTTTCTTCCCGGCCGTGCCTCCACCATCACGACCAAGATTAACGATTTGAAGCTTGCCGAGCTCGATCTGTCCAAACCGCAGCTCCTTGAAAGGGGCGCAGTGTTCGTGATTCCTGTGGTGGAGAACCTCGCGTTGCCTGCCGATATCGGCGGTGCGGCCAATCCCAAGAGCACGACGGGTCGATTGGACATTTTCACAAGGCTGGTCACCGACGGCGGTGATGAATTCGAACAGGTGCCGAAGGGATATGCCGGCGATCTGTATGTCGAAGTCGTCTCACGCACTTTTCCGATCATTCTCGCCGCGGGCGCCAAGCTCACGCAGCTCCGCTTTGTGCGTGGCAGGCCGCCGGTCGCCACCGACGGCGTCCTTGAGCGATTCGAGCAGCAGGAAGGGCTCGTCTACTACGAAAACGGCGATGCACCCGCCAAAGCCGTCCTCGATCAGGGCGTACGGATGTCGATTGACCTCCAGGGCAGCCGAGCATCCAGCGTCGTGGCGTACAAAGGAAGGCGGAATTGCCCGCCCGTGGATTTGAGCAAAGTCGGCGCGTGCGACGCGGCGCAGTTTTGGGACGCTATTTCCACTCCGAACTCGCGGCGGCTTGTGCTGGATCCGGGCGATTTCTATATTCTGGCTTCGAAGGAAAGAATCAGCGTTCCGCCGAGCTGGGCTGCTGAAATGACGCAATTCGATCCTTCGATCGGCGAGTTCAGCGTTCACTACGCTGGCTTTTTCGATCCGGGATTTGGTTTCGGCACAGGCGGCGAGATCAAAGGCACAAAAGCCGTACTCGAGGTCCGCGCCCATGAGGTTCCCATCCTGCTGGAGGACAGCCAAGTCGTGGGGCGACTGATGTACCACAAGATGTCGAGCGTTCCAGACAAGCTCTACGGACAAGCTATCGGGTCGTCTTATCAACAGCAGGGGCTGGCGCTCAGCAAGCAATTCCGGGTCGCATCGGTCGGCGATCGGGCGGTTCCTCGCTAGGGGCTGACGCCGGCCCGCTGGGTGCGGCCCACTCCCTTGACTCCGCCTGCGCCGAGAGACAGAATGGCAATTTCCCAGTAGCGCTCCCGGCCGCGCTGCCACATCGTTCACCGGTCAAATCCATTTTTCCGACAGGGCCGCACACCAGCACCGACCCACACAGATCGAACACCCTAAAGACAAAAGGAGAGAGCCATGTACGTTGTAACGGGAGGGAGCGGACACACCGGCCGAGTGGTCGCTGAGCGACTGCTGGCGAAGCAGAAAAGCGTGCGCCTGATCGGGCGCAGCGCTGAGCGTCTTGAGCCGCTTACCCATCAAGGAGCCGAAGCGTTCATCTCGGATCTTACCGACGAGCGGAGCCTCGCCGATGCTTTTGTTGGAGCCGAAGCGGCTTATGTGATGCTTCCTCCTAATCCTGAAACCAAGGATTATCGCGCTTTCCAAGACCGTACTTCCGATGTGCTCGCTGCCGCGATTCGCAAGACAGGCGTGAAGCATGTGGTCTCACTCAGCAGTGTCGGCGCCGATAAGCCGGCCGGTACCGGCCCTGTCGCGGGTCTGTATTACCTCGAACAAGCCCTCAATCAGATCCCCGGGCTTCACACCTTACACCTGCGCGCTGGATACTTCATGGAAAACACGCTTCAACAGATAGGCATCATCAAAGCGATGGGCGTTGTCGCCGGTCCGCTGCGCGCGGAACTGGAACTCCCGATGATTGCCACGCGCGACATCGGAGAGTTTGCCGCCGAAGAGCTGCTGAGACTTAATTTTGTCGGTCACCAAACACGTGAGCTTCTCGGTGCGCGGAATATCAGCATGGCCGAGGTCGCATCGATTATCGGCACAGCCATCGGCCGGCCACAGCTTTCCTACAAGCAGCTGCCCGACGACCAGATACGTGAGGCACTGGTCCAGACCGGGCTGTCCACAGATGTCGCGGCTCTCATTCTGGAAATGGCGCAGGCCCTGAACACCGGTCATATGGTGGCGCTGGAAATGCGGTCCAGGGAGAACACCACGCCGACTTCGTACGAGCAGTTTGTGAGAGAGGTGTTTGTCCCGCAGTTCAGGGGCAAGCCGGCCGCAGTCTGACGGATCAGTCGACAAAGATCGGGAGGCAGAGCGGCGGCTCAACATGGAAATCGAGCGGCGCGATTTCCGCGAGCGCTCGATTCAGTTCGGCGCTGTCACACGCTTCGAGCGTCATCACAAAGGAAAGTGCGGAGTGGGGGAAGCCGGGCTTTTGCAGTAGCGCGTCGATGCTGATGCCGTATTTTGCGAAGATCGTTGCGAGGGCCGCAACGATCCCGGGGCGGTCTCGCACCACGAAGCGAAGGTAGTGCGGTACGGTGAAATCTCCGGTGACCGAATCGGGGACCTCGGCGGCGCCCGGAAGCGTTTCGGGCGGAGCGCCCGCGGTGCGCGCGATGGCGTAGAGATCGGAAATCACGGCGACCGCCGTGGGGTCGCCGCCCGCTCCGTAGCCGGCAAAAATCATGCGCCCGGCATGCTCGCCGGTAGCCATCACGATGTTTTGGCTACCCTGAGCGTGGGCGATCAGTGACCCGGCGGGCACCAAGGCCGGCTGCACGGCGGCCGCGAGGTGCACACCGTCCGCCGTGTACTTTTGGGCGACCGAGATCTGGCGAATCGCGCACTTCAGTTCGCTTGCATACATGAAGTCCACGGCCTGAACCAGCGAGATTGAGCGACACGCGATCTGTTCGCTGCGCACGCGCAGCCGCAAACCAGCCTGCGTGAGAATCACGAGTTTCGCGCGGGCATCGATGCCGTCTACGTCGGCGCTCGGATCCGCCTCGGCGTAACCGCGCTCCTGCGCTTGCCGAAGCGCCGCTTCGAAGGTCGCGCCGCTTGCTTCCATTTCCGTGAGGACAAAGTTGCAAGTGCCGTTCAGGATTCCGGCAATACGATAGAGGCGATCGCCCGCCAGCCCCTCCTGAATACCGATAATGGCGGGAATACCGCCCGCAACGGACGCGCCGAACTCCAGTCGGCGGCCCATTTTTCGCGCGAGGTCGGCGAGCTCTGGGCCGTGCTCAGAGATCAGAAGTTTGTTGGCGGTCACGACGGACTTGCCCGCCCGCAGAGCCTTGCGAACCCATTGGCCCGCAGGCTCAAGACCGCCGATCAGTTCCAGCACGACGTCGACATCGGAGGAAAGCACCTCGTTCACCTTGGATGTCCAGCGAATATGCGCAGGGAGGCCCTCGATCTTTTTTCGTTCGATATTGCGATTGCAGATGTGTGTGAGAAGCAGCGGCCCTCGATCGTCTTGGCAGAGAATCTTTGCGACCGAGCGCCCGACGGTGCCAAAGCCGATCAGTCCGATCTTCAGCTTTCGGCTAGCGCTCGCAGGCTTCGTGGCGGCGGTCGTTTTCGCGGACTTTCCCTTGTTTTTGGACGGGCGCGATTTCGCCACCGCTCCATGACCTCGTCTCTGTTTGGTTGCCGATTCTTGGGCACACATCCTACCAAAGCCTTGAAAAGAGCGGCAGCAGAAAGGCAGCAATCAAGGCGTTTTTCTTCAGCGAAGGGCGGCACGGCAGCATCGGCATTTAGTACCGAGATCCCGTCACCGGCCAGGCTGAGCGCGCCAAAGGCGTCGCCAGGGGAGCGAGCGTCTGGGCCCAGGAAAAAGTGGGTACCTCCGGCAAATCATCCGTGGCGAGAGGCCGTTCGTCGAGCCAGGGAGAAGCGCCAAAGACGCATGTCAGCCCAGGCCACGGCCGCATCAGGCTAGTCCTCCGCTACGCCCTAACCGCTCCGCCCTTCGGACTCCGCAGGGCTGCGCTCCGGACTAGGCCAAGAGGCAAAAACAGGGATGCTGTAGGTCGACCGAGATCGGAATCGTAGATCCTACGGCTTCCTGGCGCGAAATTCTTTCGAGGAAACGACAATCGGTTCGAAGAAAGAAAAAACGGAAAAGGGGACATTTTAAAAGAGCTATGACATCATTTTTCTTTCTGCTTGACCCCGTCGGGAGGTTGGCGTACGGTCGCGCTCAATTAAGCGTCCGGTCGAGGAGGACAGATGGAACGTCCCACGGGTGTGACCGTTATTGCGGTATTGGCCTTTATCGGAGCGTTTTGTTTGTTTTTCGCGGCGTTCGGAATGTTTCTGGGCGGCGCCATCCTGTCGAGCTTGGCAAATCGTCCCGGACTTGGAGTGATTGCGGGAATGGGCGGTGCGATCGTGGGGGTCGTATTTCTGGGCGTCGCTGCGGTTTACCTTGTCCTTGGCATCGGGCTTTGGAAGCTACAGAATTGGGCCCGCATTGTCACGGTCATCTTGGTGGGTCTGGGACTGGTTTTCAATGCCTTCGGCTTGCTGCGCTCGCTTCTGCATTTCCATGTGATTCTCTTCTTTATGCAAGCCGTGGTGACCGCTATCGATGTTTGGATCGTCGTCTATCTATTGACGCCCAACGTGAAGCAGGCGTTTGGCGGGACCGGTCTCTGAAGCAACTCGTTGGCGGTGTGAGGAGCGCCCATGGAACGTCCAGCGGGGGTAACGTTTCTTTCGATCCTTGCGTTTATCGGCGCGTTGATTCTCGCGTTGGGCGGATTGGTCATGGTTCTCGGTGGCGCCATGATGACGCGGATGTCCGGCTTGAGTCTCTATCATTCTCGGATGGCCATGTTCGCTGGCATGGGCGGCGCGGTGCTCGGCTTGACGATGATGGGTATCGCTGCCGTATATGTAGTGATGGGCATCGGGTTGTGGAAGCTTGAGAACTGGGCGCGTATTCTGACGATCGTGTTCGCTGGTTTGGGTGTCGTCTTTTTCGGCCTACACATGCTGGCAGCACTCATCCATTTCCACATCCTTCTTGTGTTTTGGCGCGCCATCTTCACGGCCCTCAATGTGTGGATCATCGTGTATCTTCTTCAGCCGAACGTGAAGCAGGCTTTTCGTGGGGCGGACCTGTAGCCTGGTGGAGCAGGTTCAAAGGCAGTCGAATACGGGAACCGAGCAAAATGACTAAAGAGAGCAAATTGGTGGTTTTTCGGGATTTTCTAAACAAGGCCGAAGCCGAGCTTGCCCAGGGTGCGCTAGAGGCACAGGGCGTGGATTCGATTGTTCAGGCCGACGATGCAGGCGGCGAAGAGCCAGGGCTTTGGATGGGCGGCGTCAAGCTGCTGGTACGAGAGCAGGATAGGGAGCGCGCCGGGGAAATTCTGGGTCCTAGCAAGTAGCTGGTGCGGTTCAGTGTTCCGAATCCCGCCGTGGTAAAAGTCGCGCGAGAGCTGGTTTATTTTGCTGTGCCCTTCCTTGACCGTGGTGCGGCGCTCGCATACACTAACCAATCCGCTGGGGTCCGCGGTGTGCGCTGAGAGGTTCGCGCCTGCGCCGCCCGATGGGACCGATCCTCGCCCGATGCGGCAGGCGCAGGACGAGAAGCCGCCGCCCGATGCCCAAAATGAAATTGCGGATGGCGGCGCGCGTAGTACACATCAAGAGGAGAAAGATCGTTGCCGAAACGCACGTTTCAACCCCATGTGCGCAGCCGTCACAAAAAGCACGGCTTCCGCGCACGCATGAAGAGCGCGGGCGGACGGAAGGTTCTTGCCCAACGCCGGAAAAAAGGACGCCACAGCCTCACGCGGGTCTGATCGGCCGCGGCTCGATTTTCCTCGTGCCAGCCGTCTGGTGCGCCGCGCCGAATACAACGCGGTGTACCGGGACGGCCGGAGGCGAGCAGGCCGCGAGTTCACGGTTTTTCTTCGTCCCAATGGCCTCGCTCACAGCCGCTTCGGTTGGAGCATCAAGAAGGCGCTGGGCAGCGCAGTCCGCCGCAATCGTATCCGGCGCCGACTTCGTGAGATCGTAAGGCTCAACCGACAGGAGATTGCCCCGGGATGGGATATCGTCATTCATCCGCGCAGCTCAGTAGCCACAGCGGGTTTTCTGCCGCTGACCGACGAGCTACTCGGTCTTCTTCCACGGGCATCTTTGCTCCCACCCAAAGCCGAGAAGCTCGGACAGTAGCGACCTGGGGCGCGCACACGTTGTTGTTCCTGCTGCGTTGCTACATGATTTTTTTTTCACCGTTCTTCGGAGGTGCCTGCAAGTTCCAGCCATCGTGCTCGAACTACGCGTATGAAGCGATCCTGCTTCACGGTGCAGGGCGCGGCTTTGTGCTGGCAATGAAGAGACTACTTCGCTGTCGGCCATTTACGCTCGGCGGATTCGATCCGGTTCCCCAACCGGACGCCTGTCACAGGAGACGGGAGCCGGTCCTGTGAGCGAGATGTCGGACCAGGTCCGCGCGATTCTCTTCGTGGTGCTGGTCGTGCTCATCACCTTTGTTTGGCTGCATTTCTACAAACCTCCTGTTACCTCGCCTGAGAAGCCCGCCCAGACCATTTCGCAGAACGTGCCTGGCGTCAGCCGAGCGCAGAGGGGAACCGAAGCCGCGCTGAGTGCCACGCCCGAACGGGTCAGCGCGCCTCCGGTCGAGGCGTCGGCTGAGAAGATCATCACGATTGAAAGTCCGCTCTATCGTGTGGAGCTTTCCAACCGTGGCGCGGTGGTGCGAAGCTGGACGCTCCGGAAGTATTTGGATGATCAAAAGCCGCCGCGTCCGCTCGATCTGGTCAATGAGAATGCCGCCGAGGAGCTGGGCTGGCCGTTTTCCCTCCAGCTTTCCGATAGCCAATTGGAATCGGATGCGAACACGGGTCTCTACCAAGTCCAGATCACCTATGGAAGTAACGAAGCAGGCAAGGCCCCGGTGGTTCCGCCGGACGCGAACGCGTTTGAAGCGCCTGTACGTGTCACTTTTCACTGGAGCAACGGGCATCTGGACATCGCGAAAACGCTGAGCTTCCGTCCGGACTACCAGATGTCTCTGGAAGCCTCCGCCACGCTCGATGGCAAGCCGCTCGCTTGTGGGATTGCCTGGCGCGGCGGATTCGGCGATCGCACCGTGTACCGCGCCTCGCAGCTCGTCAGCGTTTTCTATCAGCAGGGCGGGAGCCTGAACGCGATTCAATACAAGAAGCTCGGCGTTTCCGGCAATTCGACTCAGCCCTTCCAGCAACCTGGCGCGATGGAATTCGCCGGGATCGAGGATCAGTTTTTCACCGCGGCGTTTATTCCCGACGGGACCGACCTGTACCTTTCGCACTGGACGCAGTGGCACCATTTTGTTGCGAATGGCCAGCAGACGGCCGAGCCGATGGCCGAGATGGCGGTGGGTTCAGCGGCTCCGGGGCCGGTGAAGATGCGCGCCTACGTGGGCCCGAAGGATTTGGCGCTTCTCGGTAAGGTGCAACCGTCGCTGGAAGGGCTGGTGCAATTCGGTTGGACCGGTGTGATCGCCAAGCCCATGCTGTTTATTCTGCAATGGCTCCACCGTCTCATCCCCAATTATGGCTGGTCCATCGTGGTTTTGACGCTGGGCCTCACCATGGCGCTGCTTCCGATTCGCATTTGGACCTTCCATTCCATGCGAAAAATGCAGGTGGTCGCGCCGGAAATGAAGGCGATTCAGGACCGCTATCGAAAGTATTCGATGACCGATCCTCGCCGCAGCAAGATGAATGAAGAAATCATGGCGATGTACGCCAAGCACGGGCTCAGCCCATGGTCACAGGTGGGCGGATGCCTACCGATGCTTTTGCAGATACCGTTTCTTTGGGCTTTTTACAGAATGCTGGCAGGCGCGATTGAATTGCGCCACGCCCCCTGGATTTTCTGGATCCACGATTTGTCGGCGAAGGACCCCTACTATGTCTTGCCCATTGCTATGGCCGTGACCACCTATCTATCGACGAAAATGATGCCGACGGCTTCCACCGTCGATCCCGCCCAACAGAGAATGATGGCCTTGATGCCGCTCATGCTGGCATTCATTTTCTTCCAGCTATCGAGCGGGCTGAACCTGTACTATTTCACGAGCAATCTCGTCAGCGTTGGCCAACAGTTGTATCTGAACCGGACACAGCCGCTGCCCACGCGCAGCAAGTTCAAGAAGAAAAAACCATGAGCGACGAACGAGGGGCCACGAGGAAACGGAGTTCCGGCCAGGGCCGCGGGGCGCGAGAGCGCGGCTCAGCAGAGCCACGCCTGGATCGCGAGCGTACGCTGGCGGAGTTGAAGCGGTTTCTGGATCTTGCCGTTGCTGAAATGCATTTGGCCGTAGGGTGGGAGGTCTCCGCGTCGACTGAGGGCGCAGCGAATTCAGAAGATGTCGATATCATGGTCACATTTCGGGGAGGCGACGGCGAACTGCTGCTGGAGCGGAATGCGGAGCTGCTGCTCGCGCTCGAGCACATCGCGCACCGCTGGCTGCGTCTTGACCCGCGCCTGCACGATCGAGTGCGATTGGACTGCGGCGAATATCGCGCGACGCGCCTGGCGGAATTGAAGCTTTCGGCGCGCGTGGCGGCGCAGCGCGTCCGCGAAACCGGACAGCCCCACCGCTTCAATCCGATGTCATCGCGCGAGCGGCGCATCATTCACTTGGAGCTGAATGGAGCGCAAGGCGTCCGGACGGTGAGCGAAGGTTTGGGCGACCGCCGTCAGCTGGTCATTTATCCTACCGGTGGGAGAAGTGATGACGCCGGCTTGAAAAACCACCGCCGTTAGATTTCCATACTGTAGCCTTGCTTGCCGACGTTGATGCATTCGGTCACACCGATGCGCTCGCGGAGGCCTGCGGCTTCGTGGATGTGTCCGCAGAACAAGTAGCTAGGCTCTGCCCGTTTGATCCAGGCGCGCAACGAAGAGCTGCCGCCGTGTTGGCCGGGAGCAAACTCGTCGAGTCTGGTGTCCCGCGGCGGACAATGCGCGACGACATACAATCCCGGGATCTTGTCGAAAGCAGCCAGCGCTTCCGCGATTTCTTCCTCTGAATATTCGCCGGGCGTATGAAACGGGGTGATGTTGCTGTAGCCGAGTCCCGCCCACACAACGCGGCCCGTGCCGCCTTCGACACTGCGTATCTGACGGTGGAAATCGATGAAGCCGAAGCGTGCACACAAGGCGCGGGTGTCTTCGTGCGTTTCGTGATTTCCGGGCAGTACCCAAAGCCGCGAGCCCAAGGGACGGAGAACCTCGCCACAGCGATCAAGTCCTTTGCCGAACGTGGCTAGATCACCCGCCGCGATGTAGAGATCGGCGGGCTGTTCAAGGATGCGGTCCAGTGCGCGAAGATCGCCGTGGATGTCGCTGAAGATGAGGACTCTCACGATTTTGGCCTCGACGGCAGCCTGGGCACGGGCTGCTGCGGGACCAGGTGCCTCATGCGCTGTTGTAGCAGGCCGTTGGCGAGCCAGTTTTGGTCGAGAACATTGCCGGAATTATCGAAGACCACCTCCCACGTGAACGGCTGAGGACTCCGCCGACGACCGTCGGAGAAGCGATTCTCGCCGAGATCGACCATATGCAGACCGTTTCGTCCGAAGCTGTGAATGGAAGGAAACCGAGCGAACTGCCAGTAAAGTTGCACACTCGGCAGGCGGACGGCACGTGCGATGAACAGGTCTGGCGGAGAATCCGGCACCCACCAGAAGGTCGGCGGACGCCGGTCGCGCAGGTCGAATTGGGCTTCGTACAAGCCGTCGGGTGCGCGAATCGCGGCGCCCCAATCCAAGGGCGACGGTGGGATGGGCAACGCCGCCATCCGATCGACGGCGATATGGTTGTCGTCGGCAAAGGCCCGGACGTGAAGCAGCGCCGCGTGGTGTCCAAACGCGCAGCCCAGAAGATAGCCGACCATCGCCACAACTCCCACCTGGCACCACGCCGCGCGCGTGACTCGGAATCCCCATCCGCCGCTAGCTGGCGCGAAGAAGAGCACGGCCAACACTGCGCTTACGACCGCCGCGACCCAGAGTCGGAAGGGATATCCCGCCACGCGTGTCAGCAGCCAGATCATCAATGTGCTCGCCGTGAAGATGAGCCACATGCGCAGCGCCCGTGCCCGGCTCTCGGGCACGTTCTGTACGGTAGTAGGTCCAGCCGGATAGATCCAGGCGATCACTTGCGGCAGGAGCACGATCGCCGTGAATGAAAAATCGATGATGAAAAGCAGGTCCCAGGCAACGCGCTTGGGTGAAAGCGGAAACCACATGCGCGTTCCGAACGAAGTCATGCCGTCCAGAAGGATGTGGCTGGCAATGCCGATCGCGTAGATCAGCGTGAGAATTCCCAACGGTGGCGATGCAAGCCCGCTCCATCGCGGGAACCGGCGCCCCACCCAGGGAAGAAGCGCGCGGGTGAGGATGGCGAGCAGAAGGGCAAAAACGGGTAGAGCCACAAAGGAGTGGGTGATTGCGCGATGGTATTTGATGATGGCCAAAGGATCGCGCGAGACAATGTCAGCCGCTACGTCCACGTCCGGAAAAACGGCGCCGAGCACCGCCGCAAAGGTGGCCACTTTGCCGTAGCGGTCGGAGAAGTATGCTTTGCCAAGAAGCGCGCCAGTGATTCCGTGGGTTACCGGATCCATGTAGGCTAGCGGGAAAAACGAGTGTACATGATTCAGGCGACTTCGAGCAGGGGAGACCTTTTCGGGATGACTTCCCCGATGTGGCGGGCCGCCACGCCGTGGCGCTGGAAGATCGCCATGGCGCCCTCGAGCGCATCGGGCGCTACCGCGGCGAGCAAACCTCCAGATGTCTGCGGATCGAACAGAAGGGCGTGAAACTCTTCCGGTACCGAAGAGCGGAATGACACGCAGCCTTCTAGAAACTCGCGGTTGTTCGCGAGCCCGCCCGACAAAAAGCCTCCGCGCGCTGCTTCGATTGCACCGGGAAGATAGTCCACGCGGGCGTGATCGATGCACATCGATACGCCGCTGCCGATGGCCATCTCTCGGGCGTGGCCCAGCAGAGAGAAGCCGGTTACATCTGTGACGGCGTGGACGGGCCGTTCGTGACGACCGGCCGTGTCGTCGATTTCGTGCAGCGCGTTGGCCGCGTCGCGGTTCAGGCGGATCATCGAGGCGGTCGAGGCTTCTACCCACCGATCATCGGCCTTGCCCTGTTTCAAGGCGGTGGAAATCACGCCCGTCCCAATGGGCTTGGTGAAGAGCAACACGTCACCGGGACGAGCACCCACGTTGCGCCAGATTTGCCCTGGGTGTATCAGACCGGTGACGGCGTAGCCGAACTTCAGTTCGTCATCGCGAATCGAGTGCCCGCCAGCGACTGTGCAGTTGGCTTCATTCATTTTCTCGAGACCGCCGCGAAGGATCGCTTCTAGGATTTCGGCGGGCTGCGCGGCTGGAAAGGCCACGATGGTCAGTGCGGTGATGGGACGGCCACCCATGGCGTACACGTCGCTGAGCGCATTCGCGGCGGCCACCTGGCCGAACAATGCCGGGTCATCGACAATGGGGGTGAAGAAGTCGACGGTCTGCACGATCCCCAGATCCTCTTCGATGCGGTAGACGGCTGCATCATCACTCGTTTCAAAGCCGACAATCAGATTTGGATCGTTTGCCGGCGGCATCCGCTTAAGCACATTTTCGAGAATGCTCGGACTGAGCTTCGCCGCGCATCCCGCCGCCTTGGCCGTTGTGGTGAGCCGAATCATCTCTGCACCTTTTCCCATGGGCAAAACCGAATCAACGCGGCCGCTCTTGTCAGGCCACTTCCACGAGGACGAGCGAAACGTCATCGGCGGGAGGCCCTTCGCGCCAGGCCGCGACACGATCAAGTATCCTGCACTTCATCTCGGCAAACGGCGCGAGGGACGCTTCCCGTACGATTTCTTGCAAGCCTGAGATGCCTAGCATTTCGCCGCGGGAATCGAAAACCTCGGTGATTCCATCCGTGTATAGGGCGACACGGTCACCGGAATTGAGGTCCACATCGAGCACTGCTTCTCCATCCACAGCGTCCGGCAGCGCGCCGAGCAGCGCGCTACGGGATTCGAGCAGCCTGGGCTCCTGGCCGGGCGTGACCACCATCGCAGGCGGGTGTCCGGCGCCGGCAAACAGCATGCGTTGGCCTCCGCGGTCGATCCGAGCGGCCGCGGCGGTGAGAAAGAAAGAGGAGCTCCCGATGTTTTGCATCAGGAAGCGGTTAAGATGCCTCAGCATTTCCCCGAGCGGCGCCGTACTGCGCAGCTCCGCAAGGATTTCCGCGTAGAGCCGGTTCGCGACGAGCGCGGATCCGATGCCGTGCCCGGAGAC
>Ga0187780_10001425_pt1 | contig 18066 bp, 19 predicted proteins | sample 1015_Q2_SP10_20__FD_132429 | JGI IMG/M metagenome (GOLD analysis project Ga0187780, IMG submission 132429) | Tropical peat soil microbial communities from peatlands in Department of Meta, Colombia - 1015_Q2_SP10_20_MG | ecosystem: Environmental > Terrestrial > Soil > Wetlands > Peat | place...
CAGGTCCCCCCTGTCGATGGCTCCGAGTATCATTTCCTTGTAGATTCTGTCCTTCAGGCTCTCGGTGGGGTTGAAGAATTCCAGCTTGGCGAATATCTCCGAGTCCAGCTTTTCTACGGCAGGGATTCTCGACAGCCTGATCGTGGGTGTGTTCCCTATGACGTCAAGTATCGACCTGTCTTGAGCTACCAACCAACTACACTCCGGCAATCATCTGCGCTTGGAGCCCATGACCATGGCCATGACTGCCTTCTGGACATGCAACCTGTTCTCGGCCTGCTCGAAGTAGAGAGAGTACTTCGGGCTGTCTATGACCTCGTCCGTCGCTTCCTGGCCCCTGTCTGCAGGTCCGCAGTGCATGTACTTCCCCCTGTTCGTCAGGTCCATCATCTCCTGGGTGCACTTCCAGTCCTTGAACTGGTCCTGGTACTGCGACGCGCCCTCCTTGTTCACGGTGTTGCTGTAGGGCGGGACGAATTCCTTGGGAGACCAGGCCTTGGGGTAGACGAAGTCAGCTCCTTCGAAAGCCTCCTTCATGTCGTTCGAGACTTCGAAGCTCCCGCCGTACCTGTCTGCGTTCTTTTCGCAGGCCATGATGATGTTGTCCTCGAGCTCGAACCCTTTCGGGTGGGCCAAGACCACGTTCATTCCGAACTGGGTCCCTATCAGCACACAACTCTGGGGCACGGCCAGGGGCTTCAGGCCCCCTGAATATGCATAGGACACCACGAACTTCTTCCCCTTCGGCTTCGGCCTGACATCTGTTATTGCCTTCATGTCGGCCAGGGCCTGGAAGGGGTGGTACAGATCGTCCTCCATGTTGAGGACTGGAATATCGCTCCACTTCGCGAACTCCTGGATTATCCTGTGCCCTCTCCCGATGGTCCACTTCGCAGCATCCCCATAGACCCTGATGGCAATCGAGTCACCGTACCTGGAAAGCACCCGCCCAACGTCAGCAATCGCCTCTGTCTGGTAGGGGACCATGTCCTCAGGGAGGGTCGGCGTGTAGACGTCGCTGGGGCTCAAGAAGTGGGCGTGGCCGCCCAGCTGGTAGATGCCTGCTTCAAACGAGTTCCGCGTCCTGAGCGACCTGTTGTAGAAGAGCATGAAGAGTGTCCGGCCGGGCAGGTAGTGAGTCGGCGCCCTCTTTCTGAACTTGACCTTCAGGTCCTCCGCGGCCTTTAGGATCTTTGCTATATCCTCCTGTGAATGGTCGTTTGTGTCCAGGAAGTCTCTTCCTGCCATCGAACCGACATACGGTGGTGCTTTCATAACATGGCGACCCTCGGAGCAGCGACTTATACGCGGTTCGAATGAGCGGGTCCCAGAAAGCCTTTCACAGTCTCGGGAACGGAGGTGATGCCGCGTGGCATGAAGTTTTTTAACTCATAGAGGCCACTCTCACGCAGATAGTCGTAATGCCGACTCTGGAGCTTTACTCCCCCACTGACCTGAATGACGCCCTTCGGTTCATGGATCACGATGGCAGGAACGCGGCTGTCATAGCCAGCGGGACCGACCTCCTGCCGCGCATGAGGAGGAAGCAGATCTCCCCGTCGGTCCTGGTCGACATTTCTTCCTTCACGGAGGACCTGAGGTACATACGCCAGTCGGAGGGGACAATCCGCCTGGGCGCACTGACCACCGTTACGGATCTGCTCGAATCCCCCTTGTTTTATGGAAAGTTATCGATAGTCAGAGAAGCCTCGATGCTCTTCGGAGCACCACAGGTGCGGAACGTCGCCACAGTTGGCGGTAACATATGCTCTGCGGCGTCATCGGAAGACTTGATCCCTGTGTTCATGGCCCTGGGTGCCAACCTGAAGCTTGTCAGCGCGAAAGGGGAACGGACCGTCCCGCTGAAGGATTTCATTGTAAAGAAGAGGGAGACGACCATAAAGCCATCGGAGGTACTCGCCGAGGTCAACTTCAGTCCGCCCGGGGGGCACAGCTGGACCGCATACGAGAAGCTGGGGCGAAGAAACATGCTCATCCTGGCCATGGTCAACGAGGCCCTCTCCATGACGTTGGAGGATGACCTCCAAACCATCCGCTCGGCGAGGGTAGCCCTCAACAGGGTCTCCGGGAAGATACCTGCACTGGCTGTCAAGACCAACGACTTCCTCGAGGGGAAGAGGGTCACAGACCAGACAATCACCCAGGCCCAGAAGGTCCTGGCCTCGGAGCTGTCTCTCACTTCTGATTTCAGAGGATCTGGAGAGTACAGGACAGAAGTGGCCCAGGTATACCTCAGGAGGCTTGTGGAGCGCTGCGCCAGGCGAATCGGAGGACCTTCCTGAAATGGCGAAGCGTGCCATCACGATCAACGTGAACGGCACTGAGCACCCGGTGCAGGTCGCTGCCCTCGACAGGTTAATTGATGTGCTCAGGGATCAACAGAACCTGAAGTCTGTCAAGGAGGGGTGCAGCACAGGGGACTGCGGCATCTGTGCCGTCCTAGTGGACGGGAAACTTGTGAACAGCTGCCTGATGCTCGCCGCCCAGTGCGACGGGAGGAGGGTCACGACCCTGGAGGGTCTGCTGGAAGATCAAACCATGAAGCGGATGCAGGGGAGCTTTATCGCCAACAACGCCGCCCAGTGCGGGTTCTGCACTCCAGCCATGCTGATGGCGTCATGGGATCTTGCCAGGCACTCACCTGAACCGTCAGACGAAGAGATCAAGGTAACAATCAGTGGGATACTCTGCCGCTGCACCGGTTACTATCAGATCATCGACTCGGTCCGCGAAGGTTGCGAGAGGGGAGAACGATGAGTGAGCAGGTGTCGCAACTACTGGATTCGCTGCGTGCAAAGGCGGAGAGGGGGGAACTCCTTTACATCGGAGAGAACGTGGTCAGGGTCGACTCCCTGGAAAAGGTCCTGGGGCACCCTGTGTACACGGCGGACCTGATTCCGAAGGGGACCGTGTATGCCAAACTTTTCCACTCGTCGGTCCCACATGGAGTCATCAGGAGGATGGAGCTCGGGGCGGCGAGGTCGCACCCCGGTGTCCTGGGTGTGCTCACTTCGAGGGACATCCCAGGGCTGAACGAGTCCTCGGCGGTCCTTCCTGACAGGCAGCTGTTTGTTGACCCAATCGTCCGCTCGACTGGAGACATCCTCGGCGCGGTCATTGCTGAAACCTCCCCTGCGGCTGCAGAGGCAGCAGCAAGAATCACCGTTGACTATGAGAAGCTCCCCGTCATCTTCGATCCTCTGAAGGCCCTAGAGCCTGGAGCCATCAACATCCATGAGAAGGGCAACATCGCGAGACAGATGAAGATCAGAAAGGGGAACGTCGAGGAAGGATTCTCGAGGTCTGACATCATCTTCGAGAAGACCTATCGGACCCAATTCCAGGACGCCGCCCCCCTGGAACCGGAGGTCGGGCTCGCGATACCCGAAGATGGAGGAGTGAGAGTCATCGGTTCAATGCAGAGCCCGCACCACACCCAAGCGGCCGTTGCCAAGGTCCTCAGGCTCCCTCCCGAGAAGGTCAGGGTCATACAAGCAGTAACGGGAGGTGCCTTCGGACCGAAGTCCGACGAGACCCCCTTCGACGTCTGCTCGACCGCCGCACTGGCCGCCGTCAAGTTTCGCAGGCCTGTGTACTGCGGCATGGACAGGGAGGACTCCATGATCATGCACACGAAGAGGCACCCCTTCGTGATAAGCCACAAGACGGGAGTGAGCGAGGATGGAATGCTCATCGCTGACGAGTCGAGGATTGTTGGGGACACGGGGGCCTACGCTTCCCTCGGTGTCTTTGTGATCGTCAGGGCGACCTTCCACACTGTCGGCGCCTACGAGATACCTAACGTGAAAGCCGACTCCTATCTCGTCTATACAAACAACACCTACACTGGAAGCCTAAGGGGGTTCGGCGGTCCCCAGGCCATTTTCGCCATCGAGAGTCAGATGGAGGAGCTCGCCCGGAAGCTCGGGATGGACCCGCTGGAGTTCAGGTTGAGGAATATGCTCGTCCCCGGGAAGAAGAATGCTACGAGCGCCGTGATGGACTCCAGCTGCGGCCTTCCGCAGTGCGTCGAAAAGGTGGTTAGCTCGAGCAACTACAGAGAGAAGGCACGCCATTACAGGAACCAGATGGGAAACGTCAGGAGAGGGCTCGGGATAGCCCTCCTCATGCACGGGAATTCGCTCGGTCCCGAGGGGAACGACTACGGTGCCGTCCACATAGAGGTGCTGTCGGACGGGACCATATCAGTCGGCTCCGGCCTGACAGAGTACGGGACGGGGGCTATCTCAGGGATGATGCAGGTCGCCTCGAGCGTCCTTGGAGTCCCGCTGTCTCGCTTCAGGTTAGAGCGTCCGGACACTTCGAAGCATAGGGAGAGCGGGCCGACCGTCGCGTCCAGGGTGGTTGTGATCGGAGGGAACGCGTCCAGGCTTGCAGCAGAGAAGCTGAGGAGCAGGATAGTCCCCCTCGCGGCTGAGATGCTGAAGGTTGACCCCGAGAATGTGGCAATCGCCGACGGTGTAGCATTCGACCGCTCCGAGCCCTCCACAACATTGCAGTGGGACCATATCGTCGCCGAAGCATACAGGAGGGGCGTCAGCCTGAAGGAGGACGGCTTCTTCATGGCGCCGCCAGCGCCCTGGGACCAAGAAGTGGGACAGGGAACGCCCTACGTCCAGTACACCTGGGGAGCGCTAATCGTTGAGGTGGAGGTCGACATGGGGACCGGTTACTACAGGGTCGTCGGAGCCCACGCTGCCTATGACGTAGGAAAGGCGGTCAATCCAGGCGGGGTACTCGGTCAGATCTACGGCGGGACCGTGCAGGGACTCGGTTATGCGATGATGGAGGAGTTGGTCCACAGGGACGGTGTCGTCGTGAACCCGAATCTTGGGGACTACTACATCCCCACTTCGATGGACATTCCCGAGGAATTCAAAGCGTTCATCGTCGAGGTGCCTGGACCCCTCGGTCCCTTCGGGGCCAAGATCATAGCAGAGCCGCCCATAGTTCTCCCGGGAGCGGCGGTGCGGAACGCGATACTCGACGCGACGGGAGTCTCCGTGGACGAGCTCCCCGTCACATCAGAGAAGGTATTGATGGGAATGAAGCCGGAACCAGCTCCGCGCTCTCGATGACGCAGCTCAGCTAGTGAAGGGAGGGACGAACCGCTGTCTGTCCACGTCGAAAATGCCCTTGTCTGTGATTCTGGCGTGAGGAATCACGGAGAGCGCGAGAAGGTTGGGGAGAGGCATGTAGGGGTGGTCAAGGACCCCCATGGTCTTGAACGCCCCCCTGAGGGCGTCCATTTCCTTCGAGACTTCAATCAACGACTTGTCGGACATCAGCCCTGCAATGGGGAGCTTGATTCTGGCGAGGGTCTCCTTCTTGCAGACGGCAGCGATTCCTCCCCCGCTCCTGATAACTAGGTTTGCAGCCGTGCACATGTCTTCGGGATTCGTTCCCACGACGAGAAGGTTGTGGGCGTCATGCGCGACGGTTGTGGCCAGCGCACCATCCCTGATGAGGTTCCGGACGAAGCCGAAGGCCTTCCCCCCGCTCCTTCCATGCCTTTCGAAAACGAACACCAGTGCTGTCTCGCCGAGGGAGAGCTTGCCGTCAACCACGTTCACCTTCGCCCTGCTGAGCCTTGTCAGAATCATCTCAGCGAAGGCCTCTCCCGTGTCCTCGTGGTTCGACTCTCCAAAGTCGACGGTGTTGACATGGACCGGGCCGTTCTTCGTCGGCGGCTCGACCCTGAAGTCTTCCACGCTGAGGGGGCTCAGCTTCATGGTCTTCCTGGCGGGGCCGTCAAGGGTCCTCCTTCGGATTTGCACAAGGAGCCTCCCCTCTTTGGCCACTGGCACACCATTAGCGATCACAAGATCGATGGTGAACTTCCTCAGATCCTTCAACAGCAGAATGTCAGCAACTCGCCCTGGGGCTATGGCGCCCAGGTGAGGCATCCTCATGTGGAGGGCGGGCCTGAGCGTGGCGCTCCTCACCACTTCAACCGGGTCCATTCCGGCCTGCATGAAAGCGCGGCAGGCATAGTCGAGATGCCCCAGGCGGGCGAGGTTGTCGGGCATCACGTCGTCCGTGCAGAATATCAGGTTGTAAGGGTGGGGGACTGTCTTCAGTGCGGCCGCGAACTTCTGCGCGTCAAGGACGTAAGGACCTCTCAGCTTGACATACATCCCGAGCCTCAGCTTCTCCATGGTCGTCTCGACGCTGAAGTTCTCGTGGTCTGCTTCGGCACCCGAGGCGATGTAGGCGTTGAGCTCACGGCCGGAAAGCAGCGGTGCGTGACCGTCTATCACCACGTCCCGGGCGGATGCCGAGTCGAGGATCCGAGAAATCTTCTTCCCCCCCTTCAGGACGGCGGGGTAGTCCATGACCTCTCCTAGCCCCCAGATGCCCTCCCAGCCTAGCATGTCGTCGATGTCCTCGGGGGTGAGCTCCGCACCGGAGGTCACCGCCGTCGATTCGGGGACGCAGGTGGGAGCGTAGAAGTAGAGCTTGAGCGGCAGCCCCCTGCTGTCCTCCACCATCGCCTTAACCCCCGCCTTTCCCATGACGTTTGCAATCTCGTGGGGGTCGGCGAATGCCGTGGTGAGGCCATGTGGAAGCGCCGCTTCGGCGAACCGGGACGGCGTGACCATGCTGCTCTCTACGTGCATGTGGGACTCGACCAAGCCCGGGATTGCGGTCAGCCCTTTCGCATCAATGGACTTGGACGCGGCCGGAGCGTCAGAGTCAGGGCCAACGTACACTATCCTAGTCTTGTAAATACCTATCGTGGCTTCGTAAGTCTCGCCCGTGAACACGTTAAGCAGGCTCGCGTTCCTTATGAGTAAGGTGAGCCTCTTCTGTCCTAGGGCTGCAGAGACGAATTCGTGGACCTGACCGGACATTACGGAGTTTCTTCGGGACGGCCTAATAAGTCTGATACCTGATTTTCATCTCAGACAAGCTCGGGTCGTCCAGTCAAGCACCCCAAGGGCTGGTGAAGCAAGCCCCATTTGAGAAGCAACTCGTGACCGCTCTGGTGTCGTCGTAAGTCGAAACGACCTGGCCAGAGCTGACGTTCACAAAGACACCAAGTATTCTTGGACCGTTTGTCTGGAAGATCCAGACGAGATAGTCCCCTCCGAAGGTGCTGTTGGTCGAGGGGAAGACCCACGCATCGTCCACGAAGGTGGGATAGTGCTGTGTGAAATTCTCTGCTGTTCTGCTCGTTACGGCTATCGAGATGGCCTTCTGCTGAGCAGGGTTGAATTGTATCGGCTCCGTGATCCCGGTGCTGTTGTGCGCGGAGAAGAATACGATTGGGTAGTAGGCGCTCCCGGGCGTATACTGCGCGGTGACGTTCAACGAGCTTAGGCGGGTGTAATTGAGGACATACCCTGTCGTCCAGTTCCCGGTAACCCTCAGTGGCCCAATCATTGAGATGTAGTCTGAGATGAATACCGTGGGTCCGTTGGTCGCTGTCTGGACAACGTTGTATGTGTAGTTCCAGGCGTCGTGGATGTACTCCTGGGTCTTATTGTAGCCAAGAGTGGCGTTCAGAACGGCCCACTCCTGCCATCCTCCCGAGGCGGGGCTCGAAATAGTCTCCGAGGTTGTGGACACGGAAGAGGTGGAGTACGTCGTGAAGGTAGAGTTAATCAGAGAAGTGGTTGGAAGGAGGGTGGTAGACGAGGCCCCGGTCGTCTCGCTCGACTCGGTACTCGAAAGGCCGTTGGTCCCCGAAAGGCTGGGATACAGGTACACGATAGCGACCCCGGCGGTGACGAGTGTCACGGCTGCCAGAACCGCCACCGCTGAGACCCCATCTCTCTTGTGTTTCGCGCACCAGTCCAAGCCGGTGAATTCTGTCTGGGTGGTTTATCAAGCTAGAGAGTAGAACGGGCGGCGACGCGACGGCTAGGAGCTCAGCTTCAGAATCGCCCGCGCCACCTCCCCGTCCGACTCCTCCAGTGCGGCCACAGCCCTCTCCTTCGAAGCTCCCGTCTGCTGCTGGACGAGGAGTACGTCCTCCTCACTAAATGTCTTCTTCTCGACCTCGACCTCCTCCACGTCTCCTGCCACCTGGAACATCCTGTTCCCCTGGGCGTTCACCTCCGACACCGAGGCGTTGGTGATGTGCAGCTCCTTGTCGGGGGTCTTGATAACGACCTCCTGGACGTTCGGGATCTCCTTCATGTTGATCCCCATGCGGTCCATCATACGCCTGGCGTTCCTGTTGTCCATCTTCATTTGCTTAGGCCTGCTCTGACCTTCACGGCCGCCCCCGACTTAAACTGTGCCATGGCGGCTCCATTCAGGATGGCCATGCCGACCCCTAGGACCCTCCCGCTGCCGTCAATGATGGTCACCTCGCTCTTGGGATACACGTTCTTCCCAGCCCATTTCACGAACTTGCAGAAGACCGACTTCCCTCCCTTGACGAACTCTGCTACTTCGTCAGAAACCTGGACGCAGTTCTGCCGGAATCTGGGGCTCCGCGCGAGCATTGCGGCCGCGGCAACGGAGAGCGCCATTGCCCCGTTCGGTTTGATCGTGGCGAAGAGCTTCCCGTCATAGAAGACGGTCTTCACCCTCCCCGATCTGCGCGAGTAGTAGAGCCGGAACCCCTCCTTCGGAAGGACCCTGCTGACCCCCCTGCCGAAGAGGTAGTCGACCATTATCGCTAAACGCCTGACATCGGCATGGGAACCCAACGAAGCCGTCGACCTGGTCACCCTTGGCCACCCCTGATAAAGTGGTGGCGATTTGTCTAGTCGAAGACTGCGCTACTTACCATGAAGACCAGTGCTAGCAACAGTACCAGGGCGACCGCCATCGCTGCCATGTTTGCCCTCTTGAGGAGTTTGGGGAGTTCGGGAGGGGGAGGCCCTAGAGGTCCACCCATCGCCTGACGGGCAATCCTAACGGTTTTCATGAGAGTTGGAACCGTTACAAGGATGGCAATGAGGTACGCTATCAGCCCGAAGCCGAAGCCTGCCTCTATGTAGTTGGGCCAGGACGAATAGTCTGTCCCGAAGGTGGCGAAGAGTAACGCCAAACCAAAGACTATGGTGCCGGTCGCCACTCCGGCGAAGAACCTTATCTGCTTCGGCCCCACCTTTGTCAGGAATTCGAGCAAGGCAGGGGGGGTGAAAGCCCTCGCGCCCGGTCCGACAGCCGACAGAAAGAAGATCACTCCACCAAGCCAGCCCATGGCAGTGACGATGTGAAGGAAGGTCAGAATTGCGATGACTGACTGGTCAACCAACTGCCCTCCCACTTGGGGCTTGCTAGATAAGACTGAGCCTCGCCGCCGTTGAGTCCTCGCCTCGAGGGCCCGGGCTGGACTCTAATCGTTCATCTAGTCGGTTTGGACGCGGTCAGGCCGCGGATGAAGAACATCAAGGTGCTCCGTGTGGGGCAGCGCTACGTCCGGGACGATAGGACACTCACCCATCTCTGCCTTGTGTCCAGGGCGCTGGGGGCCGAGTCGATATACTTGGAGGACGCCGAGAAGGACGTGACAGGCACCCTTGAGGAGGTAAACAGGACGTGGGGGGGCGAATTCAAGGCTGTTCTCGGGGCGTCCTGGAGGAAGGTGGTCAAAGAAGCGAAGGGGGAGGGAAGGAGCGTTGTCCATCTGACCATGTACGGCCTCCCGATTCAGGACGTGATTGGAGAACTCAGGAAGCTCGACCGCATCCTAGTAGTGGTCGGCGGGCCGAAGGTCCCGGGGAGGGTCTATCATGAAGCGGACTTCAACGTCGCAGTGACATCTCAGCCCCACTCGGAGGTGGCCGCTCTGGCCATTGCGTTGCACGAGATTCAAAATGGGGAAGAGCTTAAGAGGACGTTTCCAAAAAGTAAGCTCAGAATCCTGCCGACAGCCCACGGCAAGAGAGTTGTAGAGAATTGAAGATAGAATACGAGGACACGTTTGTCAAGGTAGCCGGACTGATAGGAGGCCCAGACTACGTCAGGGTAGCCAGGGCCCTCCTGAACAACGAGAATGCCACCGATGAGGAGATCGCATCGGCGACCGGGCTAAAAATCAAGACCGTGAGGAAAGCCCTCTACGACCTGTTCGGCAGGAGCCTGATCACCGGGGTAAGGGTGAGAGACCCGAAGAGGGGTTGGTTCGTATACAGGTGGAAAGCCCAGCGGGACCAGACCGACGGCTTCATCCAGACCCAGAGGAGGAAGGTCCTCACCAGGCTGAAGCAAAGATTGGAGTACGAGGAGATGCACGAGTTCTATCACTGCGGGACCCCTACCTGCCAGACCAGGACCTTCGAGGACGCCATGGAGAACTTCTTCAAGTGCCCCACATGCGGGAAGCCCCTCAACCGCCTGGACAACGCTGAGCTGAAGGATGCGCTCCGGTGGAAGATTAACCAGCTCGAAGAGGAACTCGCCAAGTGATCCCCTCCGAAGAGGAGGCCATGGCGATCCATGTGAAAAACAGGACGGGGGTCTACATCGTCAGGCACTGCCAGGCCGTGGCCATGGCGGCCGAGATAATGGCTGACGAGGCAGAGCGCAGGGGCCGCGCCGTGGATAAACAGGCTGTGATTGCAGGAGCACTCCTCCACGATATCGGGAGGACGCGGTCCCAGACGGTGATGCACGGCGCACAGGGCGCTGAGATCCTCGAGAAAGAAGGCGTGGACAGGAAAGTGGTCGAGATTGTGAGGAGGCACGTTGGGGCTGGCATATCTCCCGAAGAGGCGAAAAAGTTGGGGCTCCCAGACTTCGACTACATCCCCCGCACCCTCGAGGAGAGGATAGTCTGCTTCGCCGATAAGATGGTGGACGCCGACAGGGTCAGACCCTTCGGGGAGGAGGTCCACAGGTTCACTTCGAAGTCCCACGACGTGGGGAGACTGCTAGCACTGAAAAGGGGCCTGGCAGAAGACTTGGGAGCGGACCCGGAGAAGCTCATCTTCGACAAGATTAATGAACCAGAGTCAAAGGCGGCGAAATAATGGCCTCCTGCATCTGCAGGGTCTGCAAACACAAGGACTACGAGAGCTGCTCCAAGTGCACCTGTTGCAGATACTACAGGGCAGCCTGCATGCAGTATCCGGTTTCCCAGTAGGACGACTGGCAAGACTTAAGGGCGCTATGTTGCCGGCTCCACTTCAGCGAGGTGGGGAAGCCAGACCCCCTGTGGGGGTAAGGATCATCCCGGCGGGCTCATAAGCGAAAGCCGAGAGACCCGCAGAGCGGAGACCGGGCCCAAAACCCGACCGTGCGTTCAAAAGGGGAGAGATCCCCGGAGAGTCCTCCCCTCGCTATTTCCGGATTTCAGTCGCAGACAGCTCTCGTCAACTCCATAATCCTGTTTGCCGATGCGGCGCCCTTGTCATTCGACGGGTTGTACGCAGCGAGCTCAAGTGCCCGCACCTTCCCCGTTCCGAGAAGCTTGCGAATGACTACTGATGTCTCCTCGATCGTCAGTCCATCGGGGGTGGGGTAGTTCACGGCAGGAATGAGTCTGGGGTCCACCACGTCGACGTCGAGGTGACAGGCAATCCAGTCAGACCTGTTGTCGAGGTGTCTGGCGGCCTCCTCGGCGACATCAGCCGCCCCGATCTTCCTCACCTGCTGCGCCGTGAAGAGCTTGGCGGGAGAAGAGTTGAACGCCGCCACTTCGGGCGGATCGAGGGCCCGCGAGCCCACGTGCACGAGGCGCTCCCCTGCCAGTGGGGGTGGTGCCTGACCAATCCCCAGATCGAGGCCGGGTGCCATCCCGCACGCCAAGGCGAGGCACATCCCACCGATGTATCCCGAAGGCGAGGTGTCTGGGATGTTGAAATCACCATGGGCGTCTAGCCAGAGCATCCCCGGCCTCCCACCGTAGGCTTCGGCGAGCCCTGCCATAACCCCGACCGTCTCGGAGCACTCCCCTCCAATAATCAGGAGGCGTTCTTGCTTCGACGCCTTCGTCCGGGCATAGGTCAGCGAAGTTGCGTTTCTGAAGTGTGTCAGGTTCCTAGTCTTTCCTTCCGCCATGTCTTTCCTTAGTCGCGGTATCTGCACGTCGCCATAGTCAGGCAAGGACCCGAGAATTTCCGCAATGCCTCTCTTCCTGAGCGCAATCGGAGCGTCCCCCATCCCCCTGTAGCTAGAAAGGGTGTAGATCGGCACGCCCAGCAGCGCCCATTCGCCCATGCTTTCAGTAATGTCGCGGTCTCTTATGAAGAATCTCTGGTTCGCTACCTATTTACGCCCCCCTCCTTAGGCGCCAGCGAATTGCCCGGGGACTCAACCAAGTCGGTCCACGAGGCCGAGCCCTTTGATGAGCAAACGGGATCGGTCACCACCCCAATCTTCGAGACGTCGACGTTCGGATTCAGGAGAGCAGAGGACGTTCCTGTCGCTGTTGGGGGCTTCGGAGAGAAGGGCTACACCTACTCTAGGTGGGAGAACCCCACCGTCGTCAGGCTTGAGAAGAAGCTCGCTGCCCTCGAGCATGGAGGAGACGGGGCCGGGTTTTCGTCCGGGATGGCCGCAATCTCAACTTCGATCTTCTCGTTCCTCAAGAAGGGGGTCCATGCCCTGTCTATCAAGGACCTCTATGGGGGGACCTATGCGCTTCTGCATGACATTCTCCCGGAAATGGGATTAGACACGACCCTAGTCGAGAGCTCTGACTTTGCCCTGGAGCAAGGGGTGAAGAAGAACACCCGCGTCGTCTACATCGAGAGCCCTACCAACCCGACGCTGAAGATTGTCGACATACGGAAGGCGGCGAAGCTCGCCCACTCAAATGGCGCGGTCCTGATGGTGGACAACACGTTCGCGTCGCCCATCAACCAGAACCCCATGGACCTGGGGGCAGACATCATTCTCCACAGCGTGACCAAATACATCAACGGCCACATGGATCTTACCGCAGGCGCGGTCGTGGCCAGCAAGGAGAACGCCCACAAGATCAAGATGATGAGGAGGCACTTCGGGGGGACCCTCGACCCCCTCCCGGCATGGCTCATCCTTCGAGGGATGAAGACGATGGCCATCAGGGTCAGGCAGGAGAACGCCACTGCGATGGTCCTGGCGGAGTTCCTTTCCGCCCACAGGAAGGTGGCGAAGGTCCACTATCCTGGATTGAAGTCGCATCCCCAGCACCAGCTGGCGAGGAGACAGATGAAGGGCTTCGGGGGCATGCTCAGCGTCGAAATCAAGGGCACCACGAAGGACGCCATGAAGTTCACCGAGTCTCTCAAGGTCGCCACCCTGGCCGCGAGCCTCGGAGGGGTGGGGACTCTGGTGTCACAACCCTATAACATGACGCACGCTCAGATGTCTGCTAAGGAGAGGGCCCTGACGGGGATACCCGAGACTCTTGTGAGGGTATCGGTCGGCATTGAGGACACTGACGACCTAGTGGAAGACTTCAGGCGCGCACTAGCTGCCGTGTAGACGCACCCTCAAACCACCCCTCGGCCACCGTCTCACTCCCGTGGTCCTCGCGGCCGTACCTGATCAGGGGCTTGGTGAGGTGCCTGTTCGCACGCGGTGAAGAGATGTACGTCCCTCTGGGCAAGACACGTTCCGTTCCATGGGACGAAGCAAACTCGAACTTCTCAAGGTTGAGCACGGCGGGATGAAGAGACGTCGGTCTCCTGATGCCGCCGAAGGCCCTGATCTTGTCCCCTCGGCGGAGCAGCTTGGCTGTCCTCCTGAGGTCTCCGGTGGGCTCGTAGGCTGCGGCGGGGCGGCTCCTCCCGAACGCCCCCAGTGTGATGTACACGTGTCCCCCTGGGCCAACCCTAACTTCCTCGACGGTGCCGTCAAGCCAACCGGACGAGAAGACCTTCCATTCGAGCTCGCTTTGAAGGTGGGCGTCGGTGTGCTGGTTGGAGACGTAGACCATGTGGCCCTGCAGAGGCTCATCGTATCGGAGCATGCCGAAGGCCTTGATGGCGGCCCTGGGAGAGTCCCCCCTAATTCCTGCGAAGACAGGATCTGGCCCGTGTGGCGCGATGAGCACCTTCCGCTTCTGATAGTCGTAGTTGTTGAAGGTATGAGGGAAGGTCTTCGCGTCCATTCCTCTGACGGAGGAGCCATCGATCTGGCGCTTCGTCCCCCAAAACTCCTTTCGCCTGTATGCGATAAGCTCGAAGGTGTGGTCGAACCTCGTACTGAATCCCAGACAGCTCGCCGCCCCGACCAGGCCCATCCCGTTCCCCAGTTCCAGACTCCTCGCCCCCAGTTCTCTGACGAGCCGCCTGACGCGGTGCGGGCTCACGAGGCCGGACAGCGCCTCAATATACAGAGGTTCGAACTTCTGGGCGATGGATTCGTCTTCCAAGAACACCATCCCCGAGTTGGCGCCGCCCCGCACGTCCGACAGCTCCTTCACTTTGGCGGAGACGAGTTCGAAGGCGCGGTCAGCGTCTGTGGTCTCAACGAGAAGACAGACGGCTGCGTTCCCTCTCGTCTTGAAGGGGATGTTCGGGTTGAGCCTCACGAGCCTGGGATACGGGAGCACGGTGACCCTGGGGCGAAGGTCACATGCGATCCTGTATGCGAGATAGGTCGTGCAGTACCCCCGGGACGAATCGGTGTCGTCTATGCCCACCAGGCAACGCATGAAACAGACTGGGGCTCTCGGCTTATTTTAACGTGGGAAGGCTGCTTCTACGCTTCGACCACGATCATGGTGAGGGTGCTCCTCACCTTGTCGAGGCGGCGTATGTGCCACGTGATAGTCTCCTTGACCTTCTCCATTGTGTCCGCCTCTACCCTGGCGACGATGTCGTAGACGCCGTAAACTACGTAGACTTCTTTGACGTTCGGGATCTCCCTGAGCTTCTTCAGGAGATCCTCTTCCGCACCTAGGTCAGCGTTAATTAATACGAAACGCTTGTGGCATGGCCACTAGATCAACTCCTATTGGCAGTCCTATCTTGTTGTACAGTATTAACCGTTGCTGCTTAAATTCAATTTGCGAATAACGCAGCATGAACCAGTATACCTCATGGAAGCAGGTGGCAGGTTACTTCGATGGGGACGGGACAATTGGCTTCTCGGATCTCTCCAACGTCCCCTTCAAACTTGGGATTTCCCTCATTTTCACCGATCAATCGGCCGAACAGATTGCGAACATCCGGAGATTCCTCCAAAAGCGTGGCATCAAGACAAGTAACATACTCAAGACCAAAGGAAACGCACACATCGTTGTGGTCAGTAGGCATGAATCCGTGGATCGGACGCTTCGGTCAATGCTACCCCACTTGGCCAAGAAGCAGAACGAAGGAAGAGCAGTCCTCGACTACTATGAAGGGCGAATTACCGGCAACGAATTGATATCAATCTTCCAGAATGAGGTCGAAGCGGGACGACGGGAGAGGCGACCGCACAAGGCGATTGATGTCCCGTTCAAATACAACGAGGGCGTATTGATCATGAGTGAAGTTCGAAAAAGCAGGTTGAGAGACGCCTCCGGGAGGTTTCGAGCGAAGGTAACACCGTCGGATTTCACTGCCATTCGAGTTCAGCACTTTGATCAGAACGTAAGGTTGCAAGAGTTGGTTGCGAATTATCCGCAATACTCCAAGGAGACTATTCGGCGAATCTTGGGCAGGGACAGAGGCTTAATCGGCGTCAAGGGTATCGGTCGAGTCGACACCACCGACACTACAATAAGGGACGCCTTTAGGGCGCATCACAGAGCAGAAGAATGGCGCTAGGCGTTTTCGCGCTTGAGATGGGCCAGGACGACCCCACGAAGTGCACCGCTAGGAAGATGATCAACATGGACCTTGCCAAGGGCGTCAGCAGGAAGTTCCACGCCTCTGACAAGGTGATCGTGCTCAACCCATGGGCGCACAGGGTCCTCTCCCCTCCCGACAGGGGGGCGAAGGCGGTCCTCGTGGTCGACTGCTCCTGGAACCAGGCCCAGGAGGTTTTCTTCAGGAGGCTGGGTGGGAAGCATCGCAGGCTCCCGATACTGCTGGCGGCGAACCCGACAAACTACTCGCGGGCGGGCGTGCTCAGCTCCGTGGAGGCGGTGGCTGCTACCATGTACATTCTCGGAGAGGTCGAGGAAGCCGAGAGGTACCTCAGCCTGTACAAATGGGGTGGGACTCTTTTGACCCTCAACGCTGATCCTTTGGAAGCCTATGCGAAGGCCCGAACCGAAGGTGGGGTACTCAAAGCTGAACGCCAGTTCTTTCCCACACTTTTCGAGTTCGAACCAAGATAGTCCCTCGTCAACCAGTCCTCTACCGAAGTCCTTGGGCCTTATAGGAACTGGAACGCCTCATAGTACACGCCACCCCAAAGCAATCGGATAGTAGGCATCGCGCAACCACCACTTCGACTCTTGAGCCAGGTTAGTCCATTCAGTCCACAGCAATACAGGAAGTGGGAACAGGTTTCAGGTTACTTCGACGGAGACGGTACCGTTGTGGTTCGTGCGCAGATGTTTACACTCGAGTTTGGCCTTCAGTTCGCCGATGGATACCAGCTTCAACTTGACCGCCTGAAATCTTTCATGAACGAGCGGAGGGTTCTCACTGGAGAGGTTACAAAGCACAGCTATGAAGAGATGTACGTTCTACGGGTATCAGAGGACAAGGCCGTTCTTCGCGCCGCTAGGAACATGCTTCCGCATTCTTGCAAGAAAGCGGCGGAACTCGAGGCCTTGGTCAAGTACATGCAGAATGAGATTGACGGGAATCAAGCCATCGGTATTTTCAATCAGATGGTCAGGGAAGGCGAAAGGATCGGGAAGATACGGACCGTAGATTTGCCTTATACCTACGATGAGGGAATCGCAGCGGCGCACGAATCACACGAAGCAAAGCTCGCCAAACTTACGGTTGAAGATCATGGTGCAATTCAATCTAGGCAACGGGCCGGGGAACGGGTAATCGTCCTTGCAGAGGAATTTGAGGTATCTGAAAAGACGATTCGCAAGGCGTTGAGTGGCGGATACACGCAGACCAAACGTTGACTACGCCACGCGGGGAACCGAGTGGGGCCCGACCTTCCTGACACTGAATGCAGAGCCCCTGGAGGCGTACCGCAAGGCAAGGACCGAGGGGAAGGTCATCCAATCACAGAGGGAATATTTCCCGCAGCTCTTCGAAGGGTAGTCAGTTCCCTCTCTTGATGTGATCTCTCAGCTGGGTAAGGAAGTGCTCCCAGCCGCTTTCCCCGTCTTTTCTGAACCTCTCGTCGAACCCTTTCTGGACGAGAATCACCCTGGTCCTCTTTCCCGGAAGTTCCTCGAGGCTCCAGGTGACAAGAGCGGCGGGGGCGTCGTCCATTCGGAGCGGGTTCCTGTCGCTGCGCATCGCCGCCACCCAGGTGTAGGCGACCCTCTTCTGGGGGACGAGCTCGACTATTTTCCCGGTCACCTCGGTGTCGACACCCCTAGCAGCCCAGTGGAACTTGAACCTGAGCGCCCCACCGACTCGCGGGTCGAGCGTTGCCTCGGTGGGCATCCAGTGCACGAGCTCCTTCTCGTCTGTCAATGCCCTGAACACCACGTCAGGAGGGGCGTCTATCTCTATGGACTTCCTAATCTCGGCCGCGTCAGACCAGGCGCTCATCACTTCCCCTCCGCGTGGCGCTTGAGGCGTTGGAGGCTGTTGTCCCAGAAGACGTCGAAGAAGCGCATCATCTCTGACATCTTCTCGGTGTTTACGGAGTAGAACCTGTTCTGCCCCGCCTTCCTCTCCGAGACGAGGTTGGCCTCTCTGAGGATCCTGAGGTGTGTGGAGAGGGCGGGGAGGGTGAAGTCGAAGTTGCCCACTATCTCGCTCGGCGTCTTTTCACCATCTTTCAACAGGAGGAGGATCTGCCTCCTGCTTCCGTCGGCAACGGCCTTCCATGTGTCTCCCATTGCATGATACAGTAGTTAATTATCTATTTAACTACTTAGCAACCTGTCGCAACACGAGAAACGGTTATCTGCACTCTGGCTGGATGCACGTCGACTCGAGCCGGTGGACGGGCCACGGGGATCTCCTGGGGAAGTTCCTCCCTCGCAGCAGGACGCACGGCGCCAGGAGGCGCGACCAGAGATGGTCGGCTCCAGAACAGAAACGAGACCCGACC
>Ga0187780_10001426_pt1 | contig 18063 bp, 14 predicted proteins | sample 1015_Q2_SP10_20__FD_132429 | JGI IMG/M metagenome (GOLD analysis project Ga0187780, IMG submission 132429) | Tropical peat soil microbial communities from peatlands in Department of Meta, Colombia - 1015_Q2_SP10_20_MG | ecosystem: Environmental > Terrestrial > Soil > Wetlands > Peat | place...
CTGCGGAAAGAATGGGAAGGAACTGACCGTCTGGGGAAGATCCGAACGGTCGCGGGCCTGGATGCAGCGTTTGTGCTGACCGAATCTCAGGCACTGAAGAAGCCCAACAGGTGGCAACGATTGCGGGAAGCGAACCGCGCCATCGGATGCGCCGTGGTGTACCTTTTTCCTGAGATGGAAGAAGTGGAAAAAGCGTACGCGATTGTGCCGCTGGAGTTCCCTTATGTCCCGGGACTGCTGAGCTTTCGTGAAGTTCCGGCGTTGCTGGCGGCGCTTGCAAAATTGACAGACCTGCCGGACCTGCTTTTCTGCGATGGACAGGGTTATGCGCATCCCCGGCGGTTCGGGCTGGCGTGCCACCTGGGCGTGCTGCTGGATCGCCCGAGCATCGGCTGCGCCAAGAGCATCCTCATTGGAAAGCATGGCGCCTTGGGCAAGAAAGCCGGTACCTGGACGCCATTGAGAGACGACAAAGCCAAGGGAGAGCAAATTGGGGCGGCCGTGCGGTCGCGGGAAGGGGTGCGGCCCGTATACGTTTCAGCAGGGCATCGGGTGAGCCTGGAAACAGCGATCCGGTTGACCCTCGAAGTGGCTGACGGGTACCGCATTCCTCGGCCAACGCGAGAGGCGGACCACTTCGCAAGCGCGATCAAACGGAAGGTCTTGCGAGGCGAACTATCCGAAAAATGAATAGGGGGTAGAAAAAATTCTGGCTGCGCAGTTCAGGCGACGGTGCGTATAATCCTTGGCTACACAGTGGTAAGTTCCCAACAGATCATGCGAATGAGAAGCACGGGCCGGACGCCCGGTCATTCGCACCGGAGAATTCGATGAAGCGCATGGCTTTCGTCTGTTGTTGCCTTTTGGGCTTGATGCTGCTGAGTGTCCCGCTTCTGGCGCAACAGGCACCCAGTACGACTCCCCCTGCCGCACCCTCCGCTAACGCCCCCTCCGCTGAAGACCACAAAGCCGTCACGGAAAAATTGAATGCCCTCGAACAGAAAGTGGCGGCGGCACAATCGTCGGCCGACAACGCGTGGATGCTGGTGAGCGCGGCGCTGGTGCTGTTGATGACCGGGCCGGGACTGGCGCTGTTTTACGGTGGACTCGTACGGCAGAAGAACGTGCTGGCGATCATGATGCAGAGCTTCGCGCTGATGGCGCTCATCACGGTGCTCTGGGCATTGGTGGGCTACAGCCTCTGTTTCGGCGGGAGCGGTCCTGTCATCGGGGATTTCAAAATGGCGCTGCTGCGGGGCGTGGGTGTGACGCCGAACGCGGATTACGCGGGCACAATTCCGCAGATGACCTTCATGGTGTACCAACTGATGTTCGCCATCATTACGCCCGCCTTAATCACTGGAGCGACCGCGGAACGCATGAAATTCTCCGGAACCGTGCTGTTCATGACCCTTTGGTTCCTGGTCGTGTATGCGCCCATGGCGCACATGGTTTGGGGCAAGGGCGGGTTCCTCAATGCGTCACTGGGAGGGAAATTCCCGACGCTGGACTTTGCCGGGGGGACCGTGGTCCACATCACGTCCGGGGTGTCGGCGCTCGTCTGCGCGTTGTATATGGGCAAACGAATTGGCTATCCGAAGCAGCCGATGCCGCCGCACAGCCTTGTGCTGAGCTTCATTGGCGCTTGCCTGCTGTGGGTAGGTTGGTTTGGATTTAACGCCGGCAGCGCGCTGGCTTCGAACGGCTTGGCGACGAGCGCTTTTGTGGCAACGCATTTCGGCGCGGCTGCGGCGGCGATGGGTTGGAGCCTGGCGGAATGGTTCCGGAACGGACGCGCGAGCGCCCTCGGCGCAATTTCCGGCGCAGTCGCAGGACTGGTAGCAATTACGCCGGCCGCGGGATTTGTGGGACCGCTTCCCGCACTCGTGATTGGGTTCGTGGCGGGGATTCTCTGCTACTTGATGGTGACCAAATTCAAAGCGATCTTCGGGTACGATGACGCGCTCGACGCGTTCGGCGTCCACGGCGCCGGGGGAACTATCGGGGCGCTTCTTACGGGCGTGTTCGCCCAGTCGGTCGTCAATCCGATTTTCGGCGACGGCAAAGCGGTTGGCGGACTCGACGGCCACTGGGGCCAGGTGGGCAATCAGTTGGTCGGGATTTTGTGCGCCTGGGTGCTCGCGCTGGTCGGCACCACGATAATTCTGAAGGCGGTGGACGTCACCACCGGCGTGCGTGTCGCGGAAGAGCACGAAGTGGAAGGCCTGGACGTCACGCAACACGGCGAAGAAGCTTATAACCTGGAATCCTGAGTCCTTGGGCAGAGCGATGCACATTTCGGTGCGGGAGCGCAGATTCGTATGATGAAAATCGAAGCAATCATTCAGCCGTCGAGGTTCGAATCCGTCAAGGATGCGCTGGTCGAAATCGGCATCGAAGGGATGACGGTAATCGAAGTGCGCGGACATGGCAGGCAAAAGGGACACACGGAAGTGTACCGGGGCAGGGAGTACACGGTGGATTTGCTGCCGAAGATCAAGCTGGAGCTGGTGCTGCCGGATGCGCTGGTCAACCGGGCGGTCGAAGCGATATTGAAGGCCGCGAAAACTGGTAAAATTGGGGACGGCAAAATATTTCTTTCGCGGGTCGAGGAAGCGATCCGGATACGGAATGAGGAACGAGGCGAGAGCGCCCTCTGAGTCAGGAAATGTCCACGCCTCGGCCAGGTCTCGTCCCCGGCGTTCGCCCAAAGAACAAGATGGAAGAACCGGTCACGCCGCTCTCCGTGTTGGGGCCGCAGTGCGAAGCCCAACGGGAACGCATCCGCAAGCTGTTCGAGAACCGGGCCAGCGCTCAGGAAACGCTGCGGCAATTGTGTGAACTTGCCGACGAGACCATTCGCAAGGTCTTCGGCGAACTCCAGCACGTAAAAAACAGTGGGAACCAGGGACTTTGCCTCCTGGCCCTCGGCGGCTACGGCCGCGAAGTGCTCTTTCCCTACTCCGATCTCGACCTGCTATTTCTCTTTGCCCATGAAAAAATAGAGGAAGAATCGCGCCCGTTGATCGCGGAGTTCTCCCGGACGCTGTGGGACCTGGGGTTCCGGGTGAGTTCGGCGGGGCGCACGCTCGATGAGTGCAAAAGGATTGAGCAAGACAATGCCGAGTTCCATTTGGCAATGCTCGACCGGCGCTTCCTTGACGGCGATAAGGCGCTCTTTGAAAAACTGGACTCCAAGATCATGTCCGTGGCCGAAAAGCAGGCGCGGCCCTTCCTGTTGGTCGAATTGCAACGTTTGACTCGGGACCGCCTCACACGCTACGGCAACACGATCTTTCACCTGGAACCGAACGTGAAGGATGCGCCCGGCGGGCTTCGCGATTTTCATTCGACGCTGTGGATGCGGGAACTTGCTGGGGATCGGCGGGACCCGCGGTTCAGCCCAGTCAACGAAGACGAACTCACGCGGAATGCGGTGGAATTTCTGAGCGCCATCCGCTGTTTTCTGCACTACAGCAATGGGCGAAACGACAATACCCTGACGTATGAATTGCAGGCGCAAGCGGCCGAGCGGTCGCTGGGAATCGACGACAACTTGCGGCGAAACGCTGCGGAATGGATGCGGTTGTATTTCCGTCATGCGCGAACCTTGAACCGCCAATTGCTTCGCTACATCGAGCAACGCCCCGCGGCGGTGCCGTCTTTGCGGCAACGGCTATTGAACGCGACCATGGGCGCGCGGCCGGAAGGCCAGAACGGCAAACCCTTCACAGTGAAAGACGGGTTGCTGGAAATCACGAACGAAGTGGCGTTCGCTGACCGCAGTTTCACTTACTCCCTGCTCACGGAAGCAGCGCGAAGCGGAGTGCCGCTCAGCCGGGACGCCGAGCGCAGCATCGCGTACATCATGGGGCACCCGGAACTGCCACAGCGCAATTCGCGGATCACCTGGCCGGTGCTAGGAGAACTTCTCAACGGAGAGTACCCCGGTGTGGCGCTCCGCCCGATGCACCGGCTCGGGCTGCTGGTGGAAGCGTTGCCGGAGTTCCGCACGATTGATTCTCTAGTGGTGCGGGATTTCTACCATCGCTATACGGTTGACGAGCACTCCTTGCGCACGATCGAACACTTGCAGGAGCTGGCGGATTCACAGGACCCGCGCGCGAAGCATTTCGCTCCCGTCTGGCGCACGGTGGAGCGGCGCGACCTGCTGATTCTTTCGTTGCTCCTGCACGACGTTGGGAAGGGAATGCCAGTGGAAAGTCATGTAACGGGCAGCCTCCAGGCATTGGAAATCGCCGCCGACCGGTTGAAGCTCACTCCGGAAGAAAAGCTGGAGGTGCATTTCCTGATCGAGCACCATCTGGACATGTCCGCGACGATGCAACGCCGGGACATCTTCGACCCGCCCACGGTTTCCGGTTTCGCGGCCATGGTGGGAACGCACGAACGCTTGCAGCGGCTCTGCCTGATGACTTACGGGGACATTCACGCGGTGAACCCGGAAGCGCTTACTCCCTGGAAGGCGGAAATGCTCTGGCAGTTGTTTGTGGCCACGTCGAATTACTTCAGCCGGACGCTGGACCGCGACCGCTTGCACGCTTCCGACGAGGCGATCCTGCTGGAGCAGGTTCGCAAGGAAGCAGGTGGCGCGCCCAAAGCGGAAATTGAACGGTTCCTGGAAGGGTTTCCGCGAAGGTATCTTGCCGCGCATTCGCCGTCGGAAATCGCGACACATTTTGGGCTTTACGGCAAGCTCGGCTCCGAACCGGTGCAGACCGAGGTCAAGAAGACGCACCATGCGTTTGTGCTGACGCTGCTGACAGCAGACCGGCCGGCACTGTTTGCGACGATCGCCGGCGTGCTCGCGGCCTGGGGCATGAACATCGTGAAGGCGGATGCGTTCGCCAACGCTGCGGGCGTCGTGCTGGATACGTTCCACTTTGTGGATATGCACAAGACTCTGGAATTGAATCCAGGGGAGTTGCCGCGATTCCAGCAGAGCATCGCCGATGTACTAATCGGCAAGCAGGCGCTGGAGCCCCTTTTGAAGGGCCGGCTGGCAGCCGCGCAGTCGCGGCCGCCGAAAGTAGTTGTTCCTACCTCCATCAACTTTGATGATGGCTCCTCCGACCATTGCACATTGATGGAGATAGTGACGCAAGATCGGGCAGGACTGCTGTACGGAATCGGGTCGGCGCTCGCGCGGCTTGCGTGCAATATCGACGTCGCACTGATTGACACCGAAGGACAGAAGGCCATCGACGTCTTTTACCTGACGTCGCAGGGAAAGAAGCTCACTTCGCAAAAACAGGAGCTCCTGCGCGAGGTCCTGCAGGGCACACTCACCTAGAGACAAAGCCGGATTACACTCTGACGGTTTTTCCCGACCGAGCCGCTTCGTAAATCGCCATCATGATCTTCAAATCGCGGAGGCCCTCTTCGCCGGGCGTAAGAGGTTCCTTGTTCTCCATCACGCAGCCGGAAAGGTGGTCCATTTCCACCGCAAAGTGATCGACGACGGGAAGTTCGCGCTCCTCGAAGACGTTTCCGTGTTGCACGCGCATGCGCAATCCGCCATACCACGTAGCGGGATCCAGTTCGAGCAAGCCCGTCGTGCCGAGCACGCGAAAGTGGCTCTGATGATAGTAGCCATAGCTGGAGCTGCAGTTTGCCAGAACGCCACTTGGGAAGCGCAATTGGAAATTGATGTTTTCCTCCACTTCCTTGAAACGCGGGTCGCCCGGAGTGCTGTACATCATGGCGTTCACTTCCGTGGGTTCTTCGCCGGAAAGATAGCGCGAAGCATTCAGGGCATAGATGCCAATATCCATCAACGACCCGCCGCCGGCCAGATCTTTTTTCAGGCGCCACTGATCCGGATTTTCGATGCGCCAGCCGGCGTTGGCGTCGATGATTTGCGTGGGGCCGAGTTCCTGCGACCGTGCGATGCGAATCGCCTCCTGATTGTATGGTTCGTAACGGCAGCGATAGGCCACCATCAGCTTTCGATTGGCGGTGCGTGCGGCATCGATCATTTTCTGGCAATCTGCCGGAGTATTTGCCATTGGCTTTTCAGTGAGAACGTGCTTGCCGGCCTGCAGGCCACGTATGGTGTATTCGGCGTGCATGCCGTTGGGAAGCACGATATAGATGATGTCGACGTTGGGATTGTTCTTGATCGAATCATAGTTTTCGTAGTTGTAGATGTTTTTTGTGTCCACGCCGTACCGCAGCGCAAGCTTCTTGGCCTTGTCCGGGTGGCCGCTCACCAGGGCCGTGACCTTGGATTTTTCGCACATCGCGAATGCCGGTAGAATCTGGTGAATCGAAAGGCTGCCGAGACCTACGACGGCCCAGCCCAGCTTCTTGCCAGGAGGATCGGGGGCCACGGCCTGAGATTGGGCACCATTCAGGAGCGGCGCGGCAAGATTCGCCGCCACGAAGCCTTGGCCCACGCGATTCAGAAACTTGCGCCGCGAGATTTCCTTTGCCGGCATATCGAAAGTCATGGTTGCCTCCGTTCCTTTTCCGCACGCTCCTTGCGAATCTCTTCCAGCCGCTTCTTCAGATATTCCGCATACTCCTTCTGGAGTTTCGGATCCTTCGGCGAGCCGTAAATCTCGCTGGACTTGTATTTTCCTTCCGCGAACTTCTTCTTCGTCCACTCGTCATGGATGTGAATCTCGTCGGCGCGATCGAGGACCTCTTTGGCAAACTGCGGCGGGATGAAATAGACACCTTCACGGTCTCCGACGACAAGATCGCCGGGCATGACGGTGGTGCCGCCAATCCGCACTGGAACATTGATTCCCGTCAGCATGACATTTCCGATCGGGGTGGGATCCACCGCGCGGAAGTAGGCAGGCATGTCGATTTCTGATATGCCGTCAAGGTCGCGAACGCTGCCGTCCACGACCAGTCCCACGCCGTGCGTGGCGACGTTAACGTAATAGAAGAGATTGTCGCCAACAATCGTACCGTTCACCTTCTTTCCGAAAAGATCCACGACAAGAACATCACCGGGTTGCAACATGTCAATCGCGGTTTGATTCATCAGGCGCTCGATGCCGCGAGCTTTCGCTTTAGTCTGTGCCACGTCGTCAACATCGGCGCGTAACGGCATGAATTGGACGGTGAACGCCCTCCCCGCGAGAGTCCTTCCCGGGTGAGCGACCAGAAATCCGTCGGCGTATTGATTGTTGTATCCCTTCTCTTGAAGTGTGGCCCAGATGTCCTCTGAAGAAAGATCGCGGGCGCGCTGCAATAGGTCATCCGGCACCTTCGGCCTGCCGTCCGGCAAACGGTCGAACGGGTTCTGCGCCGTGTAGTCGATTAAATCCTGCCGGGAAAACGTTTGAAGCTGCGCGTGACTAGGAACAGCGAGGAACAGTGTGGACACAAGAGACGCTGCGACTGCGCCCAGCTGCAGGGACTTATAGAGAGAATTCCCGCTCATAAGGTGACCTCCGAATTGCTTGGCATCCCTTAGCTCTCAAATTGGCATGCTTTTGTCAAACGAGAAGAATGTCCATCAAAGATGTCGGAAGAACCTATCATCGAGTCGAAGAAAATCAGGCATTGGCGATGCAGGCGTGCTAATTTTAACTCCGAGAGAGGGAATGCTTATGGCTAAAGAGAGTCCAACCGTTTTTGGGCGCCGGGAAATGTTGCAGACAACTGCGGCCGCGCTGGGAAGCCGCTTGTTGAGCGCAGACGCAGCGGAGCCGGCAGAGGCGTATCCAAAAGGCGTCAACACGAACTCCAGCCCGTCTACGTTGAAAATCACCGATTTGCGTGTGGCCACGATCGTCAAACCGGGGCCGAGCCCGTGTCCGATCATTCGCGTGGACACCAATCAAGGTGTGTACGGTTTGGGAGAAGTGCGGGACATGGCCAGCCCCACATACGCGCTCTTCCTGAAAAGCCGCATCGTCGGAGAGAATCCGCTGCAACTTGCCAGGATTTTCCGAAAAATCAAGCAGTTCGGTGGGCACGCCCGTCAGGGCGGCGGCGTTTCCGCAATCGAGATGGCGCTGTGGGACATTGCCGGCAAGGTTTACAACGCGCCGGTCTACGCTATGCTCGGTGGCGGGAAGTTTCGCGACAAAGTCCGCGTCTATGCTGACACGACGGAATCCAAGGACCCGAACGTTTACGCGCAGCGCATGAAGGAACGCAAAGAGCAGATGGGCCTCACTTGGCTGAAAATGGATTTGGGAATTGAGATGGTTTCGGACGCGCCCGGCACGGTGACGCAACCCTCCGATTTGACACCCTGGGAGGAGAATCAGCTTACCCACCCGTTCGTGGCCACAGAAGTGACCGACAAGGGCATCCACATGCTGGAAGAGTACGTCGCGGCGGTGCGTGATGCCGTGGGAATGGAAATCCCGCTCTCCATGGACCATCTGGGCCACCTGGGCGTTAAATCAATCATTCGCTTGGGCAAGGCCTACGAGAAATACAACCTGTCTTGGATGGAAGACGTCATTCCCTGGACCTACACGGATCTGTTGAAGCATATTTCCGACGAGAGTCCGACGCCCATCCTCACGGGCGAAGACATCTATCTAAAGGAGCCGTTCCGGGTGCTATGTGAGCGTCATGCAGTCAGTAAAATTCATCCCGATCTCGCGACCTCCGGCGGAATCCTGGAAACGCACAAAATCGGCGACATGGCCGAAGAGTTCGGCGTGCCGATGGCGATGCATTTCGCCGGGACGCCCGTGAGCTGCATGGCAAATGTGCACTGTGCCGCCGCGACGCAGAATTTTCTCGCTCTAGAGAATCACTCCCTTGACGTGCCCTGGTGGTCGTCGATGGCACAGGAATACGCGAAGACGCCAATCGTGAATCACGGGTGGATTGACGTGCCGGACCGCCCAGGCCTCGGCGTTACGCTGAATGAAGATGTCGTGCGCCAACATTTGGCGCCGGGGACAGGTTATTTTGAGCCCACGCCGCAATGGGACCAGGAGCGCTCCTGGGACCGCTTGTGGAGCTAAAAGGATCCCGCGCAGTTCAAACCTCGAGCCTGAGCGCGTAATCAGATAGCGCTGACTCCCAGGATGTTTGCCAGAAGATTCGCGCTGTAACCCGTCGCCGAATACTTTTTTGTTGGAGGACAGCCGCCACCGCATGCGGCCCTAATTATTTCCGGGCTTTCTTATTTTTAGGATTAGCATCTTCCCGGCGTTCATAGAGGTTTGTGCCGTGGACGGTGGCGATGTCCCCCGGCTGGTAGAACTTGCTCGGTGGGTCCCCAACCTTGACCATCATCTCCACCTTGACATCGAAGTCCTTCCACCCGGTGCGGTGCGTCTCGGTGGGCTCCTCCAACACCTTCACATACGCACCGGAAACATCACGGAAGTGGCTCAGAAAGTACGTATTGCCGACCACAATTTCGGGGGAAGTACGAGGGTTGATCTCAACGCTCGTAGTGTAAACGTCGAACATCCCGATGCGTCGTTGTCGTTTCATACGCGATGCCCGTATCCTTGCTCGTAGCAGGCTTTGACGACAAAAAGCGCGGACATATTTTTGGTCTTGAAGATGGCGATTACGGCGGGAATCGTGGCTCTGCTAGGAGACACGACATCCCCGGCTTTCAAGCCATCGGAAGTCCGAGGACGACAGCGAGGAAAAAGCGTTAGGGGCATAGAATCGCCTACGGCCTACTGGCGGTCAGACTCGGTTGCGGTGTTTAGTATCCAGACTTGACGAAGCTCTCTAGGCGGACACCTAATTCAGGTTCCGACTTCTGGGCTATTGTTAAGAATGCATTCGCGGCATCAATTCGGTGGGCGGCTGCATACTCCCAGAGCCGTTGCAGAATGAAGTCAAGCTCGCGAGCGGTCTGACCATTATCAATCGAGAAGGCGGCTAACGCTAGCAGGAGGAATTGAAGATTGCCACTTTCCCGAAATTGCCCACTCGTCCTCCCAGCATAGTTGAAAAGGTTTCCCGCCAGTCGCTTGCTCGACCCGATTACGCCGCGCAGGTCATTTCTATCTTGATCCGAGCAGTCCAAGTAAAAATCACATGCAGCACCGAAGAAGGCATCGAGGTCCTCAATAAGTTTTGGGTCGGCTGGCTCCGCTTCTGCAACGCTAGGGTCGATCCGACGAATAGCTCTATAGGCTCGCCGGTCTCGTTGACTCTCCAACCACACCTTCTCGCACCTTCCCGCGAGCGATTCCGCTTCCGTTGCAAGGTCAAGAAAGCGTCTAGCCCACTCGTCCCGCTGACTCTGAATGGACGGCTGAGCAGGTGATGGCTGGTCGGTCGTCATTTCATACACAGTCATCGGCACACCCGGTCCGTCCGTGATTCGCCACAACGTCGCTCCACACTGGCTGCATCGTCCTCGGGAATCGTCCCAATAAGGGTGACAGGCGGTGCAGGCAGAGAAGCTGTGATACTTCCTGCATCCGTAGCAAAGGTCGTCGATGGTACTCAACGCTTTATACTTGCCGCACCGGGCGCACGGAGGCATTTTCGAGAGTACATTTATTCTTGTCGCAGCGGCTATGCCCGGACTGAAGTCGTTTGCCAGTGCAGCGACCGTCGCATCTTCAAGATTCTGACATTCTGCGAGAAGCGCATTTAGTTGCTGGGGGTTCTTCTCCGGGTATCGGGCCTGAACTCCAAGCCATAGGTAAACGTGCTCATCCCTTCCCGGAAACTTGCGGCGGACGTCAAAGTAGGCTTTTTCTGTTGCCCACACAACGCCCAGAGGTCTACCAAAGCCGAAGGCGAAGTATTCAGTAAGTCTCTTCAACATAAGAATCTTATTCGGTCAACTTATAGCACAGGCTTCCCCGCCTCATCTTCAGTCTTCATCAATCAGATGTATGTTGAAGCTCGAATTCTGCAAATTCAGGTCTTTGAAATGAAGCAGTTATGGGGCTGCTTGAATTTGGGTTTTTCGAACGATGGGAGGAAAATGGATTTAGTTTAAGTCCGCGTCTGCGCGGTTCGATTGTCACTCTTCTTCAAATGGGAGGCACCTATGTTCGACAGCGTACTCCCCGCCGAGAGCGAGCCGGTCAGTGTGGTTAGTTCTCGGTGGCTATGGGCGACCCGATTCTTTGCCTTGATTTACGCGATTTCTTTGGTCGGAGAATATGTGGCTGCGGCTTATTCTGACCACCTGAACCGCCTAGTCGGGTTTCTAATCACGGTTCTATTCACGTCTGGTCTTCGGAGCTTGCTCAGTCTTGTACTGCTCTATTTTTTGTTTCGTAGTGGGAAGAAATCACTGGCATTTGCGCTTGGTCTGGGCGCGGCAACAGCTTTCATTGCGCTGTTCGGGGTCGCCTCTAATGCGCTGTTCTCGCCACTCGGTCGGACATTCAATCTATTTTTAGCATTGATAATCTTCGCTCCTGTAACGCCGCCGTTTGTCGATATGATGGATCAACCCAACCCACAGCTTGCCACGGAGGGGTTGTTGCTTTTCTGGTCGTTCGGTATCTGTTCGGCGCTGCTCGGGTTAAGCAGCGTCGTCACATTCAGGAGAATGGCGCACGAAGCAAAGGGGATGGGGGGACTGCGATTCGCCTTTCGCGCCGGAATATGTTGCCCACTTGTCGTTTGGCTGATATTCATGCTGCTTATCTTTATCTGGCTTGCCGCTGGCGGGGGCATCCACATCTGAGCATTCCGCCCCCCCCTCAAGATCAGCAACTTACAGCGGTGCTAGCTGAGAGAGTTTAAAAGGTGCTGGAGAGGATTATGGCTCGGATTGTCGTTATTGGAGGAAGTGGGCATGTGGGGACTTACCTCCTCCCTGCTCTAGTCGAGCGCGGACACGAGGTTGTAAACGTCAGCCGTGGCAAGGCATCACCGTATCAACCACATGCGGCGTGGAAGGCTATCGAACAAATTGTTGTAGATCGAAAAGCCGAAGAAGCGGAGGGCAAATTCGGCTCGCGGATTGCTAGCCTTAACGGAGACATTGTCATCGACATGATCTCGTTCGAGCTTGAAGCAACGCAACAGCTTGTCGAGGCGTTGCGCGGAAAGATCGAACACTATCTGTTCTGTAGTTCCATTTGGGTGTATGGACATGCAATCTCGGTTCCGTCTACTGAAGCCGACCGTACAAACGCCATCGACACATACGGGATCAACAAGGCAAAAATCGAGGCTTGGCTCTTGCAGCACGCTAGGAGAGACGGCTTTCCTGCGACATGCTTCCGACCCGGTCACATCGTTGGCGAGGGCTGGGTGCCGATCAATCCTCAAGCCAATGCGAATCCCAATGTTTTCTCCTTGATCGCCCGAGGTGACAAACTCGTTCTGCCTAATCTCGGCTTGGAGATGCTGCACCACGTTCATGCCGATGATGTCGCTCAATGGATCATCTGCGCCATTCAAAACAGAGCGGAATCTATCGGCGAAGTCTTTAACACTGTTTCCGCGCAGGCTCTCACTCTGCGGGGATATGCCGAAGCAATGTATAACTGGTTTGAGCAAAAACCTCGACTATCCTTCGCACCCTTCGATCAGTGGAAGCTCAGTCTAGAGAAGAGCGATGCACAATCCTCTTGGGGGCATATCATGCGTAGCTCCTGCGTCTCCATCGAGAAGAGCCGCCAGCGTCTTGGATACAGCCCCCGATTCTCTAGCCTTGAGGCTATATAACAATCCGTCACGGCGCTTATTGCCTCCGGTCGGATCACTAGAAAGAGCAACTAAACATTTTTGCGCTGCGGTTCTCCGTAGTCGTCCCTCAATGATCCGCTTCTGACGCGAGGGTCTTAGAATGTAACTTATCGAGACCGATAAATTTCCGTCAACGATGTGCCACCGGCGTACCGAATGCTTATGGCGTCCCCGCTTTTTCGGGAAAACCCTCAAGCGTGGATACTGCATTTTTATAAACTTGCTCGACTTCAGCTAACGTGATGATTGGCATTTTAGGGGGTAATTCCGAGTATTCCTCTTCTGATGCATGCTTGAGAACTGCAAACATTTTCTTTCGCACTTCCATATTGAGCAGCGCAAAAAAGAGTAAGTTTTGCTTGATGATCCCGTAGGCTTCAAGTGCAAAGTTTTCGAGAGGTTGACCAGCTATTCGCTGCACTTGTTGTCTGTCATCGAGGTCGTGCTGAGAATGTCCCACGCAGACTAACTCCCCTACCATGCCAGCGGCGAGAGCGACACAATCTTCCTTGCCAAGCTGAGTCCCACGGTCTGTCTCAAAGACGCCTTTGGCTCCATTTGCCGCCGTCTCGTGAGGAAGAAAGTTCAAACCGACAAGTCTGCCCGCTTTGAACAGAACAGTTGTGTGACCACACTCATGTGCGCTATTTGAGTGGACATAGGCTATTCGAAAATTCTGGCTCGGGCACAAGCCGGGGAAGTCGGTTGATGGAGAAAGGGGAGATATGGGTGAGGTCTACTCTGCGCTAAAAGAAGACCTTCCAGCGAGACTTGCTGAGGCAGACCGGGTCTGGTACGGTTTCTCGTTGCCCAAGGCAGTTGTTCCAAATGTTCCAAGAAACGGGCTGTTTGTCGTTGGTCGAAAAATTCCCTCAACTGGTATACTGATCAACAGGATGACGGAAACGGAGGGCGTGTAGCTCAGCTGGGAGAGCACCTGCTTTGCAAGCAGGGGGTCGGGAGTTCGAATCTCCTCACGTCCACCAGAACTCATTGACTTCGCCGAGCCGCAAAACATACGATGCCAACTAAGGGGGAAGGAGGAAGAAGGGCACTTCCTCGTGTCTACAGGCGGATCAGGTCATGATCCACTCATCGGTCAGACCTTAAGCCACTACCGCATTCTGGAACGACTCGGCGGCGGTGGAATGGGTGTGGTGTACAAGGCCGAGGACACCGAACTGGGGCGCTTCGTCGCCCTGAAATTCCTGCCCGACGACCTTGCCAGAGAGCCCCAAGCTCTCGAACGCTTCCGCCGCGAAGCAAAAACAGCTTCAGCACTGAACCACGCGAATATCTGCACAGTTTACGAAATCGGCGAACAGAACGGCAGGCGCTTCATCGCCATGGAGTATCTCGAAGGCAAGACCCTGAGGCAAACCATTGCGGGTCGGCCCATGGAATTGGATTCCTTGCTCAATGTCGCGATCGAAATTGGCGACGCGTTGGACGCGGCTCATTCCAAAGACATAATCCACCGCGACATCAAGCCAGCGAACATCTTTGTCACGGACAGAGGGCACGCCAAGATTTTGGATTTCGGTCTTGCCAAGGTCAGTTTCCCGAAAGCTGCTGCCACAAATGTGGAAACGTTTGCCACACTTGAAGTTGACCCTGACCATTTGACGAGTCCGGGCAGCACGTTGGGGACAGTCGCCTACATGTCTCCGGAGCAGGCACGGGCGAAGGAACTTGATGCACGCACGGACTTGTTTTCGTTTGGGGCGGTTCTCTACGAAATGGCGACCGGGACGGTGCCATTTCAGGGCGAGTCAACCGCGGTCATCTTCAAATTCATTCTGGATGGCACACCAACATCGGTAGTTCGGATCAACCCAAGCGTTCCGTCTGAACTGGAACGGATTATTAACCGAGCATTGGAGAAGGATCGGAACCTGCGCTACCAGCACGCCTCTGAGATGCGGGCTGAATTGCAACGGTTGAAGCGCGACACGGAGTCCAGCCGCCACGTTTCAGCCGTGCCAGTGGAGTTCACCGGTTCCGCGGTGTCCGCAGCCTCGATCTCTCAGAGCAGCAGCTCCGCCGTCATCGCCGCCGCAAGGCAGCACAAATTGGGAGTTTCGACAGGATTGTTCGCGGTGTTGATTGTGCTCGGCGCGGCTGGCTTTGGAATCTACTCACTCTTGCATCGCCCTGCCGCAAAGCTTTTCCAGAGCTTCACCGTCAAGCAAGTCACGAACACGGGTAAAGCAACACGGGCTGCTATTTCGCCTGACGGCAGGTACGTGCTCAACGTGATGGACGACAGTGACATGCAGAGCCTCTGGCTGCGGAATGTGCCCACACAAAGCGACACTCAAGTCATCCCGCCCTCGGCTTCGGACTACGAGAGCCTCGCCTTCTCGCCGGATGGCAATTACATCCACTTCGTCAAGGACGGAAACCTCTATCGGTCTCCCATTTTGGGGGGAGCTTCGCAACTGGTCGTGCGGAACATCTCCGCTCGCTACAGTAGCATTACATTGTCTCCGGACGGGCAGCACATCGCGTACCTGCGCTGGGATAACCCTGAGGTAGGCAAGTACCGCATCTTTACCGCGTCCATAGACGGCAGCAGCGAAACGGTTTTGCGAACAGGATCTCTCGACTCGGAGTGGCCTCTCTCCTTGGCGTGGTCACCGACAGGTGAGAAACTTGCTTGCTCTTTCCAAAACTCGGCGGGGCAACAACTCGGCGCAATTGACATTCTCGACGCTAGCACAGGGAAATCTCGCCCCTTCACTACCTTCAAAGACAAATCGCCGCTTGGAATCCAGTGGTCGCCGGATGGTCGTACCCTATTTGTTCAGTACAGGGAAGGGGGGAAGAATCTCTCATGGGGGCGGATCGGGTATCTGCGGAGCGCAGGTGGCGACATCGAGCCAATCACTCGGGACACAAATAGATACTCGACGCTGACGCTCTCCTCCGACGGGAAAACCCTCGCCACGGTTATGGAGAAAAGCTATGCAAGTGTCTCTGTCCTTTCGCAGGTAGGCCGCGAATTTGGGGAGCCTCGACTACTCTTTTCGAGATCAAACGAGTGGGGAGAGGCGAGTTATTTGACGTGGAGTGCTGACCGCAATCTTCTTGCCAGTAATGGTACTCGCATGTTCAAACTGGGAGCGGACGGGAAGAGTCAGAGTCAAATCTTAGTGGATTTCAACGCTAGGATGGATCACCCCTCTTCTTGTGGCACGAACTACATTGTTCTGACTTGGGGATTTCACGGCGGCACGATGTCGTTCAATATCTGGCGTACCAACGCGGATGGTTCCAGTCCCATGAGGTTGACGGACGGAACGGACAATACCCTTCCACTATGCTCGCCGGATCAAAAATGGGTTTACTACTGGGACTTTCGGAGTAAGCAAATCTCCCGCGTCCCGCTGGACGGCTCCGGAAAGACGGAGGCAGTCTTCAGCTTGCCCCAAGAGTACCGTTTCGCACACGGAATCAGTTTCTCGCCGGACGGGAAAACGTTGGCAGTCGTCGTCATGGAGACTAAGAGTAAGGCACCAAAGATCGCACTGTATGAACTGGGATCATCGAATCCGCCGCGCATGCTCGATGCTGTCCATTATGCGTTTAGTGGTCTGCAACTTACCCCCGATGGGAAGTCTGTAGTTTATGTGACCCAAGAAAAGGGAACGGGCAACCTGTGGGTGCAACCGCTGGACGGCTCTGCGGGGCATCCGATCACCGATTTCAAGTCGGAGCAAATCTGGTCGTTCAGCCTGTCGCCGGACGGGAAGAGCCTCGCCGTCCTGCGCGGCCACTGGGATTCCGACGTCGTCCTGCTGCAAGATACGAAACCGTAAGCCGCTTCGAGTTCTTGGATCAACTTTGGAGCAATTAAAAGGGTTGGTTCTGGCGGACAATGAGTTAAGCACAGCCCGAACAACGATTTGGATTTGACTCCCTGCCATGATCACTCCGTTTGCAAGCAGGGGGTCGGGAGTTCGAATCTCCTCACGTCCACCATTTGACAAGGCCTAGCTTTTCGCTTAAAGCCCCAGTGCACAGGAAAGCACACCTGAAAGATTGTCTTTGACATCTGTCCCTAACTGTCATAGTGTCATAGGACAGAGGGTCATTCATGCTCCTGCGCATCAATTTCAAGTCCGGCAAGCCCGCCTATCTTCAGCTCGTGGATCAGGTCAAAGCTGCGGCGGCCTCCGGCGAACTGCGGCCGGGCGAGGCGCTGCCTTCCATCCGGCCGCTGGCGGAGGAACTTCATCTCAACCGCAACACGATCGCGAAGGCGTATGCCGAGCTGGAAAGTTTGGGAGTGATCGAAGCGTTGCCCGGGAAGGGATGCTTCCTGAAGCAAAACCAGTCGCCGTTGCGCAAGGAAATCCGGCGCAAACTGCTCATCGAGGAGATCGATCAGACCATCGTGATGGCGCACCACCTGCAAGTGCCCGGGGCGGAATTCTTGGAATTGATCGAGGAGCGCATGAATGCGCTCGAGGACAAGCGTCGCGCGAACGAAGAGCATAAGGAGAAATGAACGATGGAATCACCCACTCCCGTCATCCAAATCGAGAATCTTGACTACTCGTACGGAAAGGAGGAGGCAGTCCACAACTTGAGTTTGCGGGTGATGCCGGGCCGGTGTTACGGCCTGTTCGGGCGCAATGGCGCGGGCAAGACCACAACGATGAAGTGCCTGCTGAACCTGCTGCGTCCGCAGCGAGGGCAGGTGCGCGTCTTCGGGCTCGATCCGGCGAAAGACGAAGTGGAGGTCAAGTGCCGGCTGGCATATGTGCCGGATCAGGTCGCGTTTTATCCGTGGATGAGCGTCCGGGAGACACTGGATTATCTGGCCTCTTTTCGGGGGCACTGGAACCGGAAGAAGGAGCAGGAACTGTTTGACCGATTCCAGCTCGATCCGGCCAAACGTGCGGGCGCTCTCTCGAAAGGACAAAGGACGCAACTCGCGCTGATTGCAGCGATTTGTCCGGAGACGGACCTGTTGGTGCTGGACGAGCCTACCTCGGGCCTGGACCCCATAGTGCGGCGGGAGTTCATCGAGACGGTGATCGGTGCGTACCAGGAAGGCAATCTCGGCAACCGCACGATTCTGGTGTCCACACACCTCATCACGGAGTTCGAAGGACTGATTGACGATTTCACAATCATCGACCGAGGCGTTTCGGTGCTGACGCTTGAGGCCGACGAGGCGCGCGAGCGGTACCAGCGAATCCGCGCGAGGTTCGCGGAAGCTTTACCGGAGCTCGATTTCCGGGCTGCTTTGCACGTGCGCCGCGAGGGGCGCGAGTTGGAGCTGATCGTCAACGGCACTGGTCCGGAATTGCTGGAACGCCTGCGTCAGCACGCCCCCGAAGCGCTCTCGACCGAGGCGTTGACGCTTGAAGAAATCTTCGTAGCGGCCTTGAAATCATCGGAGGCCCCATGAACGCA
>Ga0187780_10001427_pt1 | contig 18050 bp, 20 predicted proteins | sample 1015_Q2_SP10_20__FD_132429 | JGI IMG/M metagenome (GOLD analysis project Ga0187780, IMG submission 132429) | Tropical peat soil microbial communities from peatlands in Department of Meta, Colombia - 1015_Q2_SP10_20_MG | ecosystem: Environmental > Terrestrial > Soil > Wetlands > Peat | place...
ATGCCGATCCTGATGCTGGCCATCATCTTCGGCCTGTCCATGGACTACGAGGTGTTCCTGCTGTCCAGGATCCGCGAGCGGTACGACCAGACCGGCGACAACACCGCCGCGGTGGCGGCCGGCCTGCAGCGCACCGGCGGCCTGATCACCAGCCTGGCGCTGCTGCTGATCATCGTGGTGGGCGCCTTCTCCGCATCCGGTATCACGTTCATCAAGCTGATGGGCGTCGGCATGATCGTCGCGCTGATCGTGGACGCGACCGTGGTCCGGGTCCTGCTCGTCCCGGCCACGATGCGGCTGCTCGGCCAGGCGAACTGGTGGGCGCCGCGCCCGCTGCGCCGCCTGTACGCCAGGTACGGGATCAGGGAGGAGAGCCCGCAGCCCGCGGCGTCCCAGGAGTCCGTGCCGGTTCCGGCCGCCGCGGAAAGCTGACCGCCCGACTGTACCCGCAGACCGCAGCGTAGGCGTGCGGCCTGCGGGTACAGTAGCCACAGCCACGCGGCGGGGTCCCGATGGCTGCCGATCGGAGCCGCTTGAGGAGACGACATGAACCAGCCTGACGGCGTGCCGGAAGTGACGTCGGCGGAGCTGCCCGCCGGGGCGTTCCTGCTGGACGTGCGCGAGGACGACGAGTGGGAAGCGGGACACGCCCCCGACGCGGTGCACGTGCGGCTCGGCGAGCTCGGCGCGCGCGCGGGCGAGCTGCCGCGGGACCGCGACGTGTACATTATCTGCCGCAGCGGGGTCAGGTCGGCGTACGCGGCCCAGGCGCTCGGCGGTGCTGGCCTGAACGCCGTCAACGTGGCCGACGGCATGACCGGCTGGGCCGTCGCGGGCCTGCCGATGATCAGCGAGGACGGCGTGGAACCGTACGTCGCGTAGCCGTCCGGCCAGCACCGCCGTCATGGACTACATATCCATCAGGGGCCTCAGCGTCCCCGCGGTCATCGGCGTGCGCGACTGGGAGCGCGACGTCCCCCAGACGCTCATCTTCAGCGCGGACATGGCCCCGGCGACCACCGACGCGCGGAAGGCCGCCGAGACCGATGACCTCGCCGACACGCTCGACTACTCCGCGGTGGCGCAGACCATCTCCTCGGTGGTCCGGGACGGCCGGTTCCGGCTGATCGAGACCGCGGCCGAGCGGGTCGCCGACCGGCTGCTCGCCGACCACCCCATCGCCTGGCTCCGGCTCGAGGTCCGCAAGCCCATCGCCGGCGGCGGCTACACGGCCGCCGTCACCATCGAGCGCGGCGGCCCGCCGGGATGACCCACGCCCGGGGTGCTCCGTGACCGCGCCAGGTCAGGTCGCCCGGGGCCTGGTGCGCAGGCCGCCCATGCCGCCGTCCACGGCAAGCGCGGTACCGGTGGTGGCGCCGGCGAGCGGGCTGGCGAGGTAGGCGATCGCCGCGGCCACCTCGTCCGCGCTGACCAGCCTGCCCATCGGCTGACGCGCGGTGAGCGCGGCCCGCTCGGCGACCGGGTCGGGCGCGGCGTCCAGCAGCCGGCCCACCCACGGCGTGTCCACCGTGCCCGGGTTCACGCAGTTGACCCTGATCCCCTCCGCCACGTGGTCGGCCGCCATGGCCAGCGTGAGCGCGTAGACGGCGCCCTTGCTCGCGCAGTACAGCGCCCGCTGCGGCAGGCCGGCGGTGCCCGCGATCGAGCAGGTATTGACGATGGCCGCCTGGCCGCGGTCCTGCACGGCCCGGCGCAGCAGCGGCAGGCACGCCCTGGTGGTCCGGACGATGCCCAGCACGTTCACGTCGAGCACCCGGCGCCATTCGTCGTCATCGTTGTCCTCGACCGTGCCGGCCGCGCCGATGCCCGCGTTGTTCACCAGGATGTCCAGCCTGCCGAGGGCCTCGCCTGCCGCGGCGACGGCGGCCCGGACCGCGGCGTCGTCGGTCACGTCGGCCAGCACCGGGTAAATGCCCCCACCCCCGGCAGCCCAGGGCGGCTCGACCCGGTCCAGCGCGGCCACCCGCGCGCCGCGGGCGGCGAGCAACCGGGCGGTGGCCAGCCCGATTCCCGAAGCGGCACCGGTGACCAGGGCGGCCAGGCCCGCGAACTCAGCTGATTGCTCCGTCATGGATCCGATGTATCACACGCGCCCGCCACCGGAGTGCCTGGCGGTACTACGAGGGCCCGGCGGCCTTGGCCCGTCTCACCGCCTCGGCCGTGCCCTGCTGCCACGGGTCGCCGTGGCCGGGCAGCAGCAGGTCCGCGTCGATCCCGGCCAGCGCGTCCAGCGAGGCGAGCGCCTGGGGCGTGTCCTGGTTCAGCCCGGACGGCATGATCTGCGGGCCGAGCCTGTCGGTCAGCGGATTCTCCGTCGCCATGACGTCCCCGGTGAACAGGGTCCGCCGGCTCTCCACCAGGATCGCCGCGCAGCCGGGCGTGTGGCCGGGCGCGTGCACGGCCCGCGGGTGGCCGGGCACGTCGATCTGCTCGCCGTCGGCGAAGGTCGACACCACCGCGACAGGGATGATCCGGCCGGCGCCGCGGCGCAGGAGGGAGAAGGTGGTCCGGTAGAACTCGGCCCGGAACAGGTAGGACGTGATCTTGCCGTCGTTCTTGCCCGCCGCCTTGCCGGTCCGCGCGGCCTCGGCGTCCGCCTGGTCGATCCAGACCCGCGCTCCGGCCTCCGCGCGCGCCTTCTCGGCGAAACCGGTGTGATCGAAGTGCGCGTGCGTGAGCAGCACCGCGTCGAGGTCAGCGAGCTTCCCGCCCAGCGCGGCCAGCGACTGGGAGAAGAACGCCCAGTCGGCGGGCGTGCCGGCGTCGACGAGCGTGTACTTGCCGTCCTCTTCGATCAGGCAAAAGTTCGCGACCCCGCGCGTCAGCCGGCGAATGCCCTCGTTAACCTGCACTGGACCGCCTTCCCGTGTGCGCCCCGGCCCCGCCGTTCACGGTAACGCAGCGGGGCCCGGAGGTACCGCGCCGCCTCCGTCGGACGTCACCGTCGAGCAGACGTGCAGTCGCCGCGACAGTCCGGCCGACAGCCGGGGTCAGAAGCCGAGCGTCTCGGGAACGAGGATGACGGTGATCCGGCTGGAAGGCTCGCGGTGGATGATCAGCGTCTTAGCCAGCAAGCTTCCGGGGCGGCCGAGGCTTTGCATGCGGGCGTGTTCTCGCGGCAGGCTGTACTCGCGGACGCGGCGGAGGCCGTCGCCAAGGTCGCGGACGAGCTTTTGGTGGCCGATCACGAGGATGACGTGGCCGCCGGCGTACGCGTAGGCACCGAGCTGGCTGCCGGAGCCGGAGCCGACGATGATCTCGCCGTCGTCGGTGACCGCGTGCGCGCTGCCGACGATGTAGTCCGGCGCGGCGCCGAGCTTGCGCACCTGGCGGCCCTGGGTGGCCCGGTCGAGCAGCCTGAGCCGGGAGCGGACCGAGTCGTAGCGCCCGGACTCGTCGATTTCGGCGGTGATGCCCAGTTCGCGCATCGTCTCGGACAGGGCGATGTGAACCTCCGCGCCGTCCGGGATCGCGTCAAGGACGAGCCGGCGCGCTTCCTTGGAACTGTCGGCCACGTGGGCCTGGAAGCCGCGGGCGGCCAGCGCGGCGGCGGTTCGCTCGAGGCGGGCGCGGCCGGCCGGGCGCTCGAACTCCGGGTTGGGCGTGCCCGGGTCAGGAAGGGTGATGCTCATGGGGCCGACTCCCGGTTGATTCGCTCATCGCTCTCATCTGGTTATAGCGGCAAAGCTGCACGCCGTGCTCGCCAAGGCCGTCAAGCACATCGGCCCCGAATGCCCCCGTCACCCGCCAGGGCTGCTGAAGCGACCAGTACGGTCGCCGAACTGAGCCCGGGCCGAGGTACCGCCCGTCAGCCGGGCAGACATAGTTGCCGGCTCCATCACCCAGCGTCCGGGCTGGGCTCGTCGGATTGTTCCAGGTCAGTCGAGGCCTCGTCGGAATCGAGGCTGACCAGGGGCAGGTCGGTCTCGGCGAAGTCATCTCCCAGGCACAGCAGCCGCTCGCCGGCGACGGACGCGACCGCGTACGTGCAGCAGTCGCCGAAGTTCAAGGCGGCAGGATGCCTGCCCTTGCCGAAGCGGGAGTAAGCGTCAAGGGCCACGCTGGCGTGAGCCTCGTCGAAGGCCACGGTCTCGATCGAGTTCTCCTGCAGGAACCGTGCCAGTGCCGTCTTCCCCCGGGCCCCGAACCGCGCGGTCAGCACGATTCCCGTCTCCAGCCGGGTCGGCGCGCCGATCCGGGTCCCCGGTGAGCTGGCGAGCTCATGGACGATGCGCTCGCAGCCGGGTTCCTTGCCGATGACGGCCAGAATCGCGGACGAGTCGATGATCACGCGCCGTCCTCGCCGAAACCGAGGATCTCCTCGCGCTCGGCTTTGGACACCGGCTTGCCGAGCTGGTCTGGCGGGATCAGCGGCCAGATTTCCTCCTCGAGAAACCGGGTGAGACGTTCCTCCCGCTGCCTGACGGGGGGACGGGACTGCGCCTTGAGGACCTGGCGCAGCGCGTACCGGACGGCTCCGGTCTTCGTCGTGCCCGTCAGGGCAGCGACCTCGGCCGCTAGGCGTTCGGTCTCGGGATCCTTGATGTTCAGCGCCACGGCATAATGGTACCACCTATGGTAGAAAGGTACCATCGGTCAGCCGCGCGGCGTGCCGCCGCCGGCCCGGTGGATGATCCAGATGTTGGGTTCCCAGTACTCGCCGATGTCATCGCCCCGGTCGATGTGCACGGTGGCCAGGCCGGCCGGGAAGACGTAGTCGCCCGTCTCGGGGAAGGCCATCTGAGTCCAGGATTCCCATTCCGCGACGGTGCCGGTGATGTGCAGGGAACGGGGTATCGCCGGCCCGATCCGGGCGCCCAGGCCGGTGTGCACCCGGATCCACGGGTCGAAGGGCGACCCGTCCGGGCGGGTCCAGCGGGCGTAGCGCTCGATGGGGATCGTGGGGTAGCGGTCCTTCTGGCTGGGGCGCACCGGCGCGATCAGGTGGCTCAGTCCCGCGTCGGCCGCCAGGCCTGCCATCGCGGTCAGCAGCACGCCGGACAGGCGCCTGCCCTGGTGGCGCGGCGGGATCTCGGCGGCCAGCGCGCTGACCGCGGTGGGCTGCCCGCCCGCGGCCCGCAGCTCGAAGGCGGCGGCGATGGTCGCGTCGATGCCCGGCCCGAGGCCGGGATCGGTGCCGTCCCAGGCCAAGGGGATGGTATGGCCCTCGGCCAGGACCGTCTGGTCGCCGGGGTCGTACAGGACGAACTGCCACTCGGGGAAGACGTCGTACAGCTGCGCCCAGTAGTAGTTCAGCGTCGCGCCGTGCTGGTTGTACTCGGGCCAGATCTCGCCCGAGAGGCCGCTGATTTCGTCCCAGAGTTCCGGCCGCTCGCTGTACCGGATAACCTGCGGGTCCACTCGGCCAGTATCCCGCTCGCGGCCGGGGCCCGCCAGGCCGATGGCCTCAGCCGCGGTGGCGGCGGGTCAGCCGATGTGGTGGCGGTTCGCGTAGCCGATGGCGGCGACCCGGTCCCGGGACCCGGTCATGGCGAAGATCCGGTTGATGTGCGTCTTGATCGTATGGTTGCTCAGGAACAGCCGGGCGGCGATCTCCGGGTTGGTCAGTCCGCGGGCGATCAGGGCCAGGATCTCGACCTCACGCTGCGTCAGGCCATCAGGCGGCGGCCCGGCCTGGCCAGGAGGCTCCCCGGCCTCGGGCTGGGCCGGTGCCGCGGCGGCCTGCAAGAGCGTGTCGTGCAGTCTCCAGGAAGCCCGGAGTACTCCACAGGTACCGTCCTTGATCGCGCTAGGAAGGCCAGTCCGTCAGCGGGCTGCCGAACGATCGGCCGCGCTTCTCCCCGTTGAAGTACGCCCCTTGCAGGGCGATCTGGAACCGCAGGCGGTCGTCCACGACGACGCCCGGCACTATGCCCGTCTGTTTGACCTCATGCTCGGCGGCGAGCCAGTCGGCTAGCGGATCGGCGAACAACGGGCGTCCCCGCTTCTCCCACAAGAAATAGGCGTCTTCCGCGATGAACTGACCCAGCACCCGCTCGGCCACCTCCCAGTCGGCCTTCTCGGACCACTCCGGCATGCCGCGCAGGACCCAGCAGCGGTGCGCGAGGAGGGGTACCGTCAGCGGCAGCGGGCCGGTCGGCGGTATTTGCCGATAGCACGCCCCGGCGATCACCTCGGCGTCCGGCTGGGTCGCCAGCGCTTTCAGGTCGTGCTCGCCGACGGGTCGCGGCGCGAGGACGGCGTGGCCGCTGGCGTGAACCTCGTTGCCGACCAGGAGCTGATATCCGTCCGGTTCCAGATCCTCGGTCTCAGAGACCTCCACCCACTTCTCCGCCCAAGCCAGCAGCTCACCCAGTTCCGGGCCGGCATCCTCGCGGGCACGCCACGAGCCTGGCACGCGCAGCCGGACGACCGGCTGACCACGCGTGGGAGGCTCCCGGAGCGCAGCGGTTGCCCGGTGACCCTCCGTGTCCCGCGCGGCGGTATGGATGCGCAACGCGGCGGCGGTAAGCCGGGCCGCATCCTTCGCATCGGAAACTGTCGCCGCCTCGGCAGCCTGCCACAGCTCCGTGGCCGGGTCCTTAGCTGGTACCCTGCTGGGCAATTGCGCCGGCGGTGTCAGCGTGATCCCCTGTCCGACGGCGAGCGCTTGCAGTACAGGAAGCTCCTCCCGCTCCCACACGTCCACGGCGGCAGGCCGTGGGTCGGCGGCGAGAGCCTCGGCGAGTACGTTCCATCCGGCCTGGTCCCCTTTGAGAACCTGGGCCTCGCCTCGCGCGTACAGAGTCCTAAAGTCACCGGGACCCGCCGCGTGGGAAAGACTTCCGGCGAGGCTGAGCGCTGCATCGAACTTTCCGTTCAAGCGCGCGTCGAATGCGGCCACGGCGAGCCAGGAGCGCTCGTCTGCCCGGTCGGCGCCTGCCCGCATGAGCTCGGCCGACTTGAGCCGGCCGGCGGCGGCATCCCCCATGATGACCAGGGCACGGACGTGAGCGTTCCAGGCCCACAACCACATGGGGTCGATCCTCAGTCCCGTGAAGTGCTGGACTGCCTCGTCCGCTTGGCCCCGCCGCAGGGCAATCAGGCCGCGGATGCACTGCCGCCACGGATTGCCGGATTCGTCGGCATCGCCGAGTAGCTCCAGGGCGTCCCGGTAACGTCCGACGTTGATGAGCGCCCGGACGTAGCCTACCCGGGTAGCTTCGGTCTGCTCGATCTCGTACGCCCGCTCCGCAGCCGCCTCGGCCACGAGGTAGAGGTCGCGGGTCATCGCCGCTTCGGCGAGGCCCAGCCACGCTGTGGCCCCTCGCGGCTGGGACAAAACCGCCTGTGCGGCGGCCAGCAGCGCCCCCCATTCCTGTTCGCGGCGTTCCTGGTCCTTGAGGTCGGGCACCCGGGACCGCTGGACGCGCAGGTCGCTCTCGGTCAGGTAGCTCCAGGACTCGGCACCGATCCACCCTGCCCGCGGTCGTGCCTCCAGCACGAGGCCGAGCGCGTACCTCAGCTCCTCCCCGACAGTATGGAGGGGCCTCTGCCGCGCGGTCACCGCGATGACGTCGGCCAGGCGCAGCCGCGCCGCCGCCTGGACCTGGATGTCCGCGGGATCGGCGGGGATGCCATTACCGGCCGCGGCCTCGTAGTTCCGGCGGGCGCGGTCAAGGCGGCCGACTTCAGCGGACCAGTATCCAGCCAGCAGGCGAGCCCGGCGCCGCTCAGCGTCCGACGCGGCCGCGGTAGCGCGCGCCTCTTCGGCTGCGGCGAGGACCACATAGTCCTCCCGAGCCGTGGCCGCAGCCGCCCGGTCGAGAAAGCGCCGTCCGCTGTCGTGGTCGTCTTCGTCCCAGGCACGCTCGGCAAGCGCGACCCAGATCTCCGGCGGCGGGCCGACGAGCCGCCCGATGTCGCCATCGATGTCGGCGAGGGATGGAAGCGCAGCGACGGCGGCCCGAGCGACGTCAAGAGCGTCGTACATGTCCCGACACTGACGAGCCCCCGCGATCGATTCCACGGTGACGTCCAAGTCATACGGATCGAGGTCACGCGCCTTTGCCAGCAGGGACTCGGCGTCGCCGCTTTTCCCGGCCAGCCTGGCCACCCACGACCGCAGCGCGAGGCGCGGTGCTGTGTCCAGCCCTTTCAGGGTGGTATCAGCCTGGCCATGCAGGCCGTTATGCAGCGCCAGGCGGGCCGCCAGCAGACGGAGGTCCTCGCGCACCTGATCGTCGGGCTCGCGGCCGTCCGGCCCCGGCCGGTCTGGAACCTCCCGGGTACCGACGAGCACGCCCGCCACGCCGAGCAGGAGAGTCTCGTGACACGGCAGCCAGTCGTCCTCGGCGAGCGCGCGAGCGGCCACGGACAGCCGCTCGCCGATAGCCTTGAAATGACCGGGCAGAGGGACGTCGGCATGCAGTCGGCGCAGGGCGCCCAGTCGGCGCGAGCTCGCTGCGCTGAACCAGTAGTCGAGCCAGTCGGCGAGCCCGTCCTCGGGGTCATCGCGGAACGCGTCCAGGAGCCGATCCCGCTGAAAGGGCCAGCCCTCCTCGAGGAACGGCAGCGCGCTCACAAGCCGCGCGACCGTGTCGTCGAGTTGTCCGACGCGCCGCTGAGCTGCCACCAGTGCTTGCCTGCGGTCCGCCAGTAGCGCGCGTGCGGCCATAAGCGCCTTGTCCGGGCTGTCGATCTGGTCTAGCCCCGCCAAGGTCACGGCGTCGGTAAGCCCGGTGGCGACGCCGACATGCGATCGCAGCCGCTCGTCGGCCCGCCGGATCAGCTCAGCGACAACGGACATAGCCTGTCTCTGCTTCCGGTGGCTCAGCCGCAGCACGCGGGCTCGGCGCGTTCGGATCGCGCAACTCCGGTGCTGCCAGGCGTATGCCAGTCTGTCGGCCGGTAACGACGGTGAACCAGCCGAACCCCGCCGCGTCACCCGTTGGCTTGCCGGCCTTGAGCTTGCACCGCGCCTCCTGCACCGCCTCCTCGATCGATGCCCCGCCGCTTAGGGACCGGTAGAACTGCCTGTCGAACACCTGGCACTGGTGGGGATACACGGGGAGGTTTGTGAGCACCACGGCCGTTACTGTGCCCGTGACGATATCGCCGAACGCGCTGCAGGTGAGCTGCTGGAAGTCCTTGTCGTCGGGCGGCAGCATCAGCTCGAGTACAACGAACCGAACACCCGCGCGGGCAGCGTCAGCGAGGACGCTCTGGACGTCCTCCCACTCCTCAAGTTCGCTCTCCGGCTCACTGTCGTCGACAAACAAGATCTCCGGCCGACCGTCCGCTTTCCGGCCGATGCCTATGTAGTGCAGCACGTCGTAGGTCTTGGCCCTAAGCTCATCTTGCATGTTGCCCCGGGTAGCAGGCACTAGCGACGTGACATCGAGGCCATTTCTCCAGATGGCGGCATTAACGCGGGCGCGCATCGCCATCGCGTCCGGCCACGGATGGCGCCCTCCCGACGGCGTGGGGATATCTCGGTACGCCCAGTCTGCGGGCTGCGCGACCACGGTCAGGACCCGGACGTTGCCCGGCGGTTTCGGTACGGGGCCGGTGACCTGCTCAGCGTGGTCAGCGACGATCCGGATGAACTGAAACGGCTTATCCGCAGCCAGAAACCGCTCTAGATCATCGGAGAACGGATCGGCGGCAAGTTCCCACGGGATATCGGCGAGATCGTTGTCCGGCTTTTCCACGTGCAGGCAGACGAGGAGGCTGTCGGCCGCGCTCAGCGCCCGCAACTCCGGCGGCATATCGCTCGGGAATAGCGCCCGCGCGAGCAGCTGGCCCAGTAGCCGCACCTCATCGGTACCGCGCACGTGCCGCCGCTGCGCCCAGAGGAAGATCGCCTTGGCGATCCCGTCGTAGAGGTCCGGACCCTTATGCAGGATTTCGTGTCCCCCAGCGGGAAGAAGACGGACATCCCAGTGCATGTGGTCACCTTTGATCCACAGGTCGACGCGGTTCGCTATCGGCCAGGACCTGCCGAGGCGCTGCCAGTTATCCCGACCGAGCGCGTTGCGCCACCGGATCATCGCTCGGGTTTCGCCGTCCAGCGCTCCCCCGACCTCCTCGGGAAACGCCTCAGTGGCCAGGCTGACCGGAATCGCACCGCCGCCCAGGGCCTCTTGCGTACCTCTCGAGGTGCGGACGATCGCGACCACGGTGCCGGTCGCGGTGCTGACCACCGGACTCCCGCTCATTCCGCCGGTGACGATCTGGCCGGGATCGATGACAAGGATCTGGGGACTACCGGTGGCGGGATCCGTGCGCCAGTGCACTCGGATAGCTCTGGGCTCGTATCCAGGTGCCGTTCCCTCCAGGACCGGATAGCCCGCCACGAGGCACTCGTAAGAATCCACCCCCTCGCCGAGAACCACGCACGGGGACAGTTCGTCGCTGTCTGGCCGGCTACGCAGCAGCGCGAGGTCGATGTCCCCTGCGGCCCGCCGCACAACCTCGGCAGGACGGCTCTTGCGCAGGTACGGCTGGATGGTGACCTTGTCCTCCGGCACCACGTGCTCGCAGGTGAGCAGCAGATCCTCGGTGATGAAGAACGCCGTCCCGTTTGGCTCGCCGTCGACGTACACGAGCGCGGTCGTCTCCGGTACCAGTTCCTCCAGCCGCTTCATAACGTCTTCGCTGAGTTCCATGACCGCTCCTCACGAACTGGCCGCCGCGTGCTGGCGATCCTTGCCGCCCGGCTCGCGGGACCACTCGAGGATGACCCGGATGCTGGCCTCGCCCCTGCCCTTGCCGAACAGCGCCACCACCTGGCCCGACTCCACGGCGAGCCCGAACCCGAGTTCCACGGTCGCCTTGCTCGGACCGGCCCGGCGGACCGCGTCGAGCACCTCATGGCTGACCCGCTCGATGGACGACGTGATCGTGCCCAGCTTGGCAACGACGTCCTTAGCGGAGACCAGCGTCTCGCCGACCGGTTCGGCGACGACGACCATCGTCCCGCCGTCGTCGAGTTTCACCTTTATCGCACGCTCGCCTGGCATTACCCACCCCCCGGATAGGCTCCTGCTGACGCCTGAGTCTCAGCTAGGCGAACGCCGCAATCCAGGGCCGAAGGTCACACGTTCGGGACCAACCCGTCTGCAGCGAACCGGTGCACGCCGGCCAGATCCGCCGGATCGAGCGCCATCACCTCCAGGGACGCGCCCGGGCTGGTGGCCCGGATCACGGCCGTCGCCGCATCGCCACGTTCGGTGCGGCGCTCCCAGTTCTTCTCCATCGGGTGGTATCGAGCCAACCCAGGTAGACGCTCAGCCTCTATCTATGTAGAGTTGCCCGCGTGGCACGTCCCGGCACCGGCCGGGCGCGGCGCGGTAGGGGGTGATCCCGTGAGCAGGCTGACCCAGGTGATGGCCGCGGCCAGGCGCGGCGCGGCCTGGCTGCTCCCCGCCGGGCGGCGGGACTGGGCCGCGGCGGTCTGGGCCGAGGCACACGAGGTGCCGCCGGGGCTGGCCCGGCTGGCCTGGCGGGCCGGCGGGGCCTGGGTGCTCGCCCGGGAGGCGCTGCTGCCGCGCCGGCTCGGCCGCGCGGCGCTGTTCGCCGTGGCCGCCTGTTTCGCGGCGTGGGCGGCGTGGCCGCGGCCATGGGCCGGCCACGTCGCGGAAGGCCGGTTCAACGCGATCGCCCCGGTGCTGGTGGTGGGCGTGCTGCCGCTGCTGTCCCGGCGGTTCTTCGGCCCGGCCAGTCCCGGCCGGGCCGGCCGGTTCCTGCGGGTCTTCTGCTGCGGTGCGACTCTGGCCTTGCTGTCGACCCAAACTATCCTCCTGGTGTTCACCATGCGGACGCCGACGCAGCCTGCCTACCGGAGCATCTTCTGTGACAGCCAGGGTGGCAGCCCGGGCTGCGTTGGGGTGGTGCCTGGCAGGTCGAGCGGGGGTCCGACCTGGCAGGGCGAGATCCTGGTCCTGCTGCTGATCATCGGGTACGTGGGCGTCACCCTCTTCTTGACCTCGCGGCGGTCCCAGGTGGCCCGTAGCACGCTGGCCATCGGCACCGGCATCGGCCTGCTGTTCGGCGGGGTCATGTACGCGGTGGACCCCCTCGGGCTCCAGAAGTGGGCCACCAACCCGTGGCTGCCGGGCTCGAAGGCCGACCCGCTGGTGGCGCTGGCCTGGATCCTGCTGTTCGGCGGGCCGGCCGCGGCCGCCGTGCTGGCCGCGCGGCGGTGCCGCGATCCCGGCGGCGCCAGGCCGCCGCACAACATCAGGATCGGCCAGGCCATCGCCGCCGGGGTGCTGGCGAACGGGACCGCCGCGCTGTTTACCACTGCTCTCGGCACCGGCACGGTCATGCTGACGCTCAGGTCCCCATGGCTGCTGCACTGGCTCAACCACGGTCAGCACCTGACGGCGATCGCCACCTACCGCTATCAGCTCTCCGTCGGCAACGGCGCGGGCGCGTATGTGCTCATGCTGATCACCTTCCCGGTCATCGGGCTGATCATGAGCGCCCTGGCCGCGGGCGTCGCCAACCCCGCACCCAGCCAGTCCAGCAGGCCGCCAGGTAACGGCGGCGGGCCGCCCGGCCCCGGCCCCAAGCCCGAGCCCGGCCCGCCGGACGGCGAGCGGGCGGAAGCGGACCGCGTCCCTGCCCCCGCGTTATTCAGCGTGCCGGCGCCGCGCAGCAACTCGGTGTTGTACTCATCGAATGCCTCGTTCGCGCCGTAGTCCTCGTGGAAGTAGTCGAAGAACCGGTCGAACGTCTTGTCGGCCGACTCGTAGTAACCGTCCAGCGTCAGGAAGCTGCTGACGATCAGCTTCCGCATGCAGGCCAGGCTAGCTGGTACCGGTCTGTCAGCCTGGCCGGGACCGGCGCCGGCCTGCTGCCGGTGCCGGCTGAGTCACGGGGATGGCCTTCAGCCCGGGAGGATCCAGGTGTCACGCGGAATGCGAGCCCGGAAACGTAGCATGCATCATGCATGCAGCTTCGCGCATGCTGAGCGTATGGATACGACTGTGGTGCAGGTCCGAGATGTCCCCGTCGACGTCGTCGCCACGCTCAAGGCCAGGGCCGAGGCGCGCGGCCAGTCGCTGGCCGCCTACCTCCGCGACCTGCTCGCCCGCGAGGCGCAGGCGCCCCCCATCGAGGACGTGATGGCGGACATCGCGTCCCGCGAACCGGTCAGTTACACCATCGAGGATCTGCGGTCGTTCGCCGACGACGGCCGCCGGTGACCTGCGTCGTCGACTGCTCGATCATCATCCGGCTGCTGGCCAGCCGTCCGGGCGACGATCTCCTGCGCCAGCGCCTGGCCCGCACGATCCATGCTCCGGCCCTTCTCGACGCCGAGGTGTCCAGCGTCGTCCGCGGCCTGGCGATTACCGGCTCGCCGAAGCGGATCACGGCCGCCCGGGCGGGTGAGATGCTGGCCGACTACGCGGGCCTGCGGATCGTGCGCCATCCCGTGCAGCCCCTGCAGGTCCGCGTGTTCGAACTCCGGCACAACCTCACCGCCTACGACGCCATGTACGTGGCACTGGCCGAGACCCTCGGCCTGCCCTTGCTGACCGATGACGGCAAGTTCGGCAACACGCCAGGTCATCATGCCGAGATACGCCACCGTCCCTGACATGACCGGAGTAAGCGGTCCCGGCCACCTGCGCTCCGGGTCGCCGGGGCGAGTTCCGCCCGCCGGGTTGTGTGCCGCGCGCTAGGCTGACGGCTTCCCAGAGCGATGACGGTGTCACATTTATGAGCGGCCCGGCCGCCCGGCCTGGCCGCGCCGAAGCCTTACCCTGGCTGGGTGGCCGAAGCGGCGGACCCGGCGGCACCGGGAAACCGGACCGCCCATGTCTGGTGGGCGCGCCGGCAGGACGCTTCCCCGCGCCTCGCCGGTCTCCTCGACCAGGCCGAACGGCAGCGCTGGGCGGCATACCGGCGCGACGCTGATCGCCAGCGCTTCCTCGTCGGCTGCGCGCTGGCCAAGACGGTCATCGCGGCCGCCGCCGGCCAGCGGCCGTCGCAGGTGAGCTTTGACCGGGCCTGCCCTCAGTGCGGCCAGCCGCACGGCAAGCCGGTCGTCCGCGGCGGCGGCCTCGAGCACTCCGTCGCCCATTCCGGTGACCTGGTGGCCGTGGCGGTAGCCAGGGCCCCGGTCGGCGTGGACGTCGAGCAGCTGGATGGCCGCGCCTACCGGCTGGGCGGCGGCGACCCGGAGGCGCTCGCCCGCCTGGTGCTCGCCGACGAGGAACGGGCGGTGCTGGCCGCCGCCGACCAGTCCGCCCGGTCCCGTGCCTTCCTGGTCGCGTGGACCCGGAAGGAAGCCGTGACCAAGGCCAAAGGCGACGGCCTGCGGGTCCCGTTCGGGGACGTGGTGGTCGCCGCGGCCGCGGGAGCGCCCCGCCTGGTCGCCTGGCCCTACCCGCAGGACCCCGACACCGTGTCCCTGGTGGACCTCGACACCGAGGCCGGGTACGTGGCCGCGCTGGCCGTCATCGGCCGCTGCGACACGGTGCGGGCCAGGGACGGATCGGCGTTGCTCGCGGCCGGGGCCTGAGCCCGGGGGAGGGGCGCGAGGGGCCGTGCGCCGCGCGGCGAGTCTTGTGTAGCGTTGCCCTGCGGAGGCACCTGATGCGGATCGGCTTGTTCGTCACGTGTCTGACCGACACGCTGTTCCCGGACACCGGCCGGGCCGTGGTGGCGGTGCTGGAGCGGCTGGGCCACCAGGTGGAGTTCCCGGCGGCCCAGGCCTGCTGCGGGCAGATGCACTTCAACACCGGGTACCGGCGCGAGGCGCTGCCGATGGCCCGGGGCCTGGTGGCGGCCTTCGCCGGCTTTCAGGCCGTGGTCACCCCGTCGGCCTCGTGCGCCTCGATGATCCGCGAGTATTTCCCGGTGCTGGCGGCAGAGGCCGGGGACGAGCCGCTGGCCCGGGCGGTGGCCGGGTTCGCGCCCCGTACCTGGGAGCTGTCGGTGTTCCTGGCCGACGTGCTGGGCGTCACCGACGTGGGCGCCTACTTCCCGCACCGGGTGACCTACCACCCGAGCTGTCATTCGCTGCGCATGCTGCGGGTGGGCGACGCCCCGCTGCGGCTGCTGCGCGCGGTACGCGGCCTGGACCTGGCCGACCTGCCCGACGCCGAGTCCTGCTGCGGGTTCGGCGGGACGTTCGCGGTGAAGAACCCCGACGTCTCCGCCGCGATCTGCGCGGACAAGGTGACGGCGATCCGGCAGACCGGGGCCGAGGTGGTGTGCGCGGCGGACAACTCGTGCCTGATGCACATCGGCGGCGCGCTGAGCAGGCAGCGGTCCGGGGTCGCCACCATGCACCTGGCCGAGATCCTGGCCCGCACCGAGGACGCCCCGTGAGACGCCATCCGGTACCGGCTAGCGAGCACGGGTCCCTGTGGCCCGTGCGAGCGGCCGGTGGCCCGCGGGGCCTTCCCGGATGGCGCGGACGTCCGGAGCAAGCACCGTGACCGCGCCGGACCCGGACGGGCCGCACCCGGGCATGCCGACCTACCTGGGCATGCCGGCCTTCCCGGCCGCGGCCCGGACCGCGGTGGCCGATGCCCAGCTGCGCCGCAACCTGGCGCACGCCACGCACACGATCCGCGCCAAGCGCGCCGGGGCGGTCGCCGAGCTGGCCGACTGGGAGCAGCTGCGGCAGGCCGCCAAGGCGATCAAGGACCACACCCTGGCCCACCTGGACACCTACCTGCTCCGGCTGGAGCAGAACGTCACGAAGGCCGGCGGCCAGGTCCACTGGGCGCAGGACGCGGCCGAGGCGAACGCGATCGTGGCCGGGCTGGTCCGGGCGGCGGGCGCGGACCGGGTGGTCAAGGTCAAGTCGATGGCCACCCAGGAGATCGGCCTGAACGAGGCCCTGGCCGCCCAGGGCATCGGGGCGGTGGAGACCGACCTGGCCGAGCTGATCGTCCAGCTCGGCCACGACCTGCCCAGCCACATCCTGGTCCCGGCCATCCACCGGAACCGGGCCGAGATCCGGGAGATCTTCCGGCGCCAGATGCCGGACGCCCCGGCCGGGCTGACCGACGACCCGGCGGCGCTGGCCGCCGCCGCGCGGGCGCACCTGCGCCAGGCCTTCCTGTCCGCGAAGGTCGCCGTCTCCGGCGCCAACTTCGCCATCGCGGAGACCGGATCGCTGGTGGTCGTGGAGTCCGAAGGCAACGGCCGGATGTGCGTGACGCTGCCGCCCACGCTCATCTCGGTGGTGGGCATCGAGAAGATCCTGCCCGCCTGGCGGGACCTGGAGGTGTTCCTGGCCCTGCTGCCCCGGTCCTCCACGGCCGAGCGGATGAACCCGTACACCTCGGTCTGGACCGGGGTGACGCCGGGGGACGGGCCGGCCGACTTCCACCTGGTACTGCTGGACAACGGCCGGACCGCCGCGCTGGCGGACCAGGTCGGCCGGCAGGCGCTGCGCTGCATCCGGTGCTCGGCGTGCCTGAACGTGTGCCCGGTCTACGAGCGGGTCGGCGGCCACGCCTACGGCTCGCCCTACCCCGGCCCGATCGGCGCGATCATCTCCCCGCAGCTGCGCGGCGTCACCTCCCCGGCCGACGCGTCGCTGCCGTACGCGTCGACCCTGTGCGGCGCCTGCTACGACGTGTGCCCGGTGGCGATCAACATCCCCGAGGCGCTGGTCCACCTGCGGGCCAAGGTCGTCGACGCCAAAAGAGCAAAGACCCTTTCTCCCGAACGGGCAGTGTTTCACCTGTCCGGCCGCGTGCTTCGCTCGCCCCGGCTGCTCGCCGCCGTCCAGCGGGCCTCGTCCCGGGGCAGCCGCCTGGTGGCCCGGTCGGGCCGGATCCGCCGGCTCCCGCCGCCGCTGAGCGCCTGGACGGACACCCGTGACGCCCCGGCCCCGCCGCCGGAGTCGTTCCGCGCCTGGTGGGCCCGGACCCGGGGCACGACCAGGGGAGCCCGGCGATGACCGCCCCGGGAGCGGCCAGGGACCAGATCCTGGCCCGGATCCGCGCCGCCACCGGTGCCACGGCCGCCCCCGCCCTCCAGGGCGCCGACGCGGCGTACGCCGCGCTGCCCCGCCACTACCTGCGCGCCCACCACGACCCCGCCTCCTGCGACATCGTGGACCTGTTCGCCGAGCGCGCCGCCGACTACCGCGCCGTCGTCGAGCGAGTGCCGGCCTCCGGCCTCGCGCCCGCCATCGTCCGGGTCCTGGCCGCCCGGGCCGCCGCGGCTGCGGCGCCGTCCGCGGCGGCGGACGACCCGATCGCGGCCCAGGACAGCCCGATCGCGGCTCCGGACGACCCGATCGCGGCCCGGGACAGCCCGATCGCGCCGCCGGGCGGCCGGTTCGCGGTGCCGGACGGCCTGCCCGCCGAATGGCTGACCGCGGTGCCCGCGGACATCGCCCCGGCCCGCGACGATCCCCCGCTGTCCGCCGCCGAACTCGACCAGGCGGCGGGCGTGGTGACCGGGTGCGCGGTGGCCATCGCCGAGACCGGCACGATCATCCTGGACCACAGCCCGGGCCAGGGGCGCCGCGCGCTGACCCTGGTGCCCGACTTCCACCTGGTCGTCGTCCGCGCCGACCAGGTCGCCGCCGACCTGCCCGATGCGCTGGCCAGGCTCGACCCGGCCCGCCCGCATACGCTCATCTCCGGTCCCTCGGCCACCAGCGACATCGAGCTGATCCGGGTCGAGGGGGTGCACGGTCCCCGCACCCTGCACGTCCTGCTGGCCGGGGAATGACCAGCTCAGCCGCAGCGCGAGGCCCCCGCGCCGGGCACCGGAACTGATCGCTCCGGGCGAACGATCAGCGGAATATACAAGGGCTCTTCTTTCTTGAGTGAGTATGGCTCAACTTTTGGAGGCCCATTCATGAGCGAAACCCTCACGCTGCCGGTCCTGCCGCTGGACGACCAGGTGGTGCTGCCGGGCATGGTAGTGCCGCTGGAGACGTCGCAGCCCGAGGTCAGCGCCGCGATCGACGCGGCGCGGATGCCTTCCCGGCAGGTTCCCGGTATGCGTTCGGAGGCCTCGGCCCGGGTCCTGCTCGTGCCGCGCCTCCCCGGCCGCGGGCTGGCCGGCGTGGGCACGCTGGCCACGATCGAGCAGGTCGG
>Ga0187780_10001429_pt1 | contig 18042 bp, 14 predicted proteins | sample 1015_Q2_SP10_20__FD_132429 | JGI IMG/M metagenome (GOLD analysis project Ga0187780, IMG submission 132429) | Tropical peat soil microbial communities from peatlands in Department of Meta, Colombia - 1015_Q2_SP10_20_MG | ecosystem: Environmental > Terrestrial > Soil > Wetlands > Peat | place...
CTCTCGGGGGGCGTCTTTCTCTTTCTTCTTCTAACTACTAACTACCGACTACCAATTCAATTACTCGGTTCCGACGACGTATTCATCAACCGATTCGCGCTATTCGGTGGAGGTGTCGGCGCCGCTAGCCCCGCCGTCTCCGACCCCAGCCCCAACTTCTGCAATGTCAGCGCATCGAGCTTCCCGCTAGGATTCAACCCATGGGCCGACTGAAAATGCTTCATCGCGTCGACGGTCGAATCATCCCACTTCCCCGTCGGCGTCCCCGTATACGTGCCCTTCCTCGCCAGGGCTTCCTGAATCTCATTGATTCGCTCGGGCGTAGGAGCCGCCTGCCCCTTCACCTTCTTCGTCCTCTTCTTGCTGGAGCTCTTCGAACTCCCCGTGTGTGTCGATTTCCCGGCCGGCGACGAACTCGTCGTATGTGTCGCGCTCGAGTGGCTCTTGTGCGCCGTCTTCTTCGACTGCGTCGAAGGCGTGCTCTGCGCGGCAACGGCGGACACACTGAATGTGCCCGCCGTCAGAGCCGCGAGAAACAATGCACCAAGGTTACGTTTGCAGAGCAATAGCCTCATGTTTGGGCCAATTTGTCTGTTTATTTGCTGTCTGCCGGAACCACGCCGGGCAGGAACACCGTCATGACGCGATCCGTCGGGCTCCGCCGCAGCACCTTGAACACCACGTTTTCTCCGGGCTTCAGTTTGTCCACTGCCTTGCGATACTCGTCCACGCTGGTCACGGACTGGCCGTTCACCTCGGAAATCACGTCGCCAGGGCTGAAGCCGACATCATCCGCAAAGCTCGCCGGCTCGACTTCGCCCACCAACACGCCCTTCTGCCCTTCCACGCCGACATGCTGCGCCCTTTCCGGCGTCAGGCTCTCCACGCGCAACCCGAACTCCTGAATCGACGGATCGTCCGGAGTGCTGCTCACGCGTCCCGCGGCATTCGGGAACACGCGCGTGCGGTCCTCGACCGTAGCCGTGGTCTCCTTCTGCTGCTTGTCGCGGTAGTAAGTAATCTTCACCTTGCTGCCGATCGGCGCCGCCGCAATCGGGTTCACCAGGTCGTTCCCGGTCTTGATCGCCGCGCCGTTGATCGAGCTGATCACGTCGCCGCCCTTCAATCCCGCCTTCTCCGCTGGGCTGCCCGGTTCCACAACTTCAATTACCACGCCGTAGGGAGCGCCCAGCGACTTCAGCGTAATCTGGTTCGTCCCAAGGTCTTCCTGGAACTGCACGCCAATCGACCCGCGCGTCACGCGGCCGGTCTTCACAATCTGGTCGTAGACGCTGATCGCCGTAGTGGACGGCATCGCAAAGCCCACACCTTCATACCCGCGTCCGCCCGTCAGAATCGCCGTGTTGATCCCGACCACCTGCCCAGCCATATCCACCAGCGGCCCGCCCGAATTTCCCGGATTGATGGCCGCGTCCGTCTGCAGAAAGCGCTGGAATTGATGGTTGCTCATCCCACTGCGGTCCTTCGCGCTGATAATGCCCGCCGTCACGGTTGCATTCAGGCCGAACGGGCTGCCAATCGCCAGTACCCAATCGCCCACCTGCACGCCATCGGAATTGCCCAGCTTCGCGAACGGCAGTTCCTTTCCGGCATCAATCTTGATCACCGCCAGGTCGGACTCTTCGTCGCTCCCGATCACCTTGGCCGTGTACTTCGTCGTATCCCCGTTCAACTGCACCTGAATCTTCGTCGCCTGATCCACAACGTGGTTGTTCGTCAGGATGTAGCCGGCCTTGTCCAGAATCACGCCGGAGCCGAGGCTGCGTTCGGCCTGCGGCTGCTGCCCGCCGCCCATGCCAGGCTGGCCATCAAAAAAGTGGAAGAAGAAATCCTCACTCGGGTCATCGGGATCCGCTTGCGAGCGGTGTTTCCGCGACTTCCGGTCAATTACCTGTGTGGTGGCGATATTCACTACGGCGGGCTCGACCCGGTTCACAATCGAAGAGAAAGAGTTGGATGAGGGTACGGGATCGGGAAGCGCCAGCGGCGTCGCGTTGGTACCCATGAACGCAAAGCCTCGCATGGCTGAAACACGCCCGTTCATCAACGTTCCAATAAAGATCCCGATTACCAGAGTCGCCGCAATGGACACGGTCGCAATCAGCTTGCGTCTCCGCGTCCAGTCCACCACATTCCTGCCTTGGTCCATCTGAAGAGCTCCTATCTATTCCGTGGCCCCGTCTACCAGACGAGAGTATAACACCGCCCCGAGGGCGAGGTTTCTCTCCAGGTAGGATGCGCCTCGCGGTTAACTGGCCATCCGGCCGGGTCTCACAGAGCATTGTTCCACTCAATATTTGACGCAAGAACCGAGCACTTTGGTTTGTCTATTCGCTGCCGTCCCGTAGCATAGGCTTCACCCTGTGTCCTCCCTCTCCGTTACCCTCACTCCCTCTCTTCTTCCGTTTCCTCTATGCCTCCGCGGCAAATCCTTCCCCGATAACATTCGGCTTGACAACAAGTTCGACTTCTAGGATAAAGGAAGGAAGCCGCGATAGCGGCGACACGTGGCGATTTAGGGCGACTTGCTCCACGTAAAAAACTGCTAAAGAGCTGGTAGAGTTCAAGGTAGTAACCGACCCTCCAGGCTTTTTGGCACGGAGGGTTTTTCATTTTGGTCCTTCCGCGCTGCCCTCAGTCGATTGTCACGTCATTTCACAGAAAGGCCCCGCACCAGGCACGAGGCCTTGTTGGGGACCTTACGCGAGGTGACTTATGAAGGAAGTCTATTTCTTACGATGCAGGGAATGCGGCACGAAGTACGCCAACAAGCCGCAGTCGTTCTGCGATGAGTGCTTCTCCCCGCTGGAAGTCAGCTATGACTATGAAGCTCTCAGCCGGACGGCCAGGCGCGAGGATCTGCAGCACCGGGCGTTCAATATGTGGCGCTACTCGGACCTCCTGCCCCTGCCGGAGGGTTTCAAGCCTGCCGCTGCCGTGGGCGGCACCCCGCTCGTCAAGTCCCGCAAGCTCGGCGCCGAGTGGGGCGTGAAGAACCTCTACTTCAAGAACGACGCCGTCTGCTTCCCCACCCTCTCGTTCAAGGATCGCGTCGTCGCCACCGCCCTCGCCGCCGCGCGCAAGTTCGGCTTCAAGACGGTCGGCTGCTCCTCCACCGGCAACTTGGCCAACGCCGTTGCCGCGCAGGGCGCGCAGCAGGGTTTTGACACCACCGTGTTCATCCCCGCCGACCTCGAGCCCGCCAAGATTCTCAACACCGCGGTCTATGGCGCGCGCATCGTCCGCATCGACGGAAACTATGACCACGTGAATCGCCTCTGCACTCAAATCGCAGACCGCTTCCAGTGGGGCTTGGTGAACGTCAACCTGCGGCCGTACTACGCCGAGGGCTCAAAGACCCACGGCTACGAAATCGCCGAACAACTCGGTTGGGAATTGCCGGACAACGTCGTTGTCCCCATGGCCGGTGGCTCGCTCATCGGGAAAATCGCCAAGGCCTTCTGCGAGCTCGCCCACCTCGGCTGGGTCGAACCCAAACAGGTGAAGTTCTTCGGCGCTCAGGCGACAGGTTGTTCGCCCATCGCCGAGGCAGTGAAGCGCGGACTCACGCGCGTCGAACCGCAGAAGCCCAACACCATCGCCCGCTCGCTCGCCATCGGCAATCCCGCTGACGGCCATTACGCCCGCCGCCTCATCTCCGAAACCGGCGGCTGGGCCGAGTCCATCTCCGATCCCGAGATCATCGACGCCATCAAACTCCTCGCGCAGTCCGAAGGCATCTTCGCCGAAACCGCCGGTGGCGTCACCGCTGGCGTTGCCGCCAAGCTCATTCAGCAGGGGCGCATCCGTCCCGACGAGACCACCGTCGTCTGCATCACCGGCAACGGCTTGAAGACCACCGACGCCATCGCCGCCGACTTCCCCGCGACCGAAGCCATCGCGCCGAAACTGGAAGCCTTCGAGGCCTTCGTAGCCGAACAAATCGACGAAGCCGCTCGCTCCGAAGCCTAATCCTGGGGTGCCCCACATGCCGCCTTTGCATGTGGGTTCTTGGGTTTTCTTTCGGGTGCCGCACCCTTTGCTTTCAAGGGTGCGGGGTTTCTCTTTCTTCTCTCCTGCGTAAGCGGGTGCCCCAGGTTCGGTGTATGAACCTGGGTCTTGGGGTTTTCTTCGTTTTGGGTTTTCTTTGCACGGGTGCCCCATACGCCGCCTTTGCGTGTGGGCTCTTGGGTTCTTTGCCTTTGTAGGGCTCGCCCTGACGCAGGAGTAGAGGCGGCGGCTCTAACTTAGGATAAAATTTATGTACACTCACAGGGAGAAACAACGCATGGCCATCACCATTGAAATCCCCACGGCGTTCCGTCGCTTCACCGACGGCGCGCCCAAACTCGAGAGCGGCGCCTCCACCGTCGCCGAAGCGCTCAACGACCTGACCACTCGCTTCCCCGCACTCACCCGTCACGTCCGCGACGACGAAGGCCAAATCCGCCAATTCCTCAACGTCTACCTCAACGACGAAGACATTCGCTTCCTCGGCGGCGAATCCTCCGCCCTCAAGGACGGCGACAAGCTCCTCCTGGTCCCCTCCATCGCCGGCGGCTAATCACCGCAGCGAACCTGCGCCCTCGCCAGATGCCCCAGGTTCGTTCTGTGAACCTGGGTCTTGGTTTTTTTTCGCTCTTGGTTTTTTTTGCGCGGGTGCGGGTTTTCTCCTGCCGCGTGCCCCAGGTTCGGTTCTGTGAACCTGGGGCTTGGGTTGATGGGTCACGAGCGCCACTTCTTCTCTGTGTCCTCTGTGGCGAACTCTTCTCAGCGTTCTCCGCGTCTCTGCGTTAGCTTTTTCTTGTCTTTCTCTCTCCACTCGCTTGTCCTGAGCCTCGAAGGGTTCCTAGTACAAATTCACTAGGGATTCCCCTCCATTCCCTCCCTGTCACTTGTCGTTCATCATTCTTTCATCTGGTCCAGGTGAAATGACGGAAGCCACTAAAACGATTAAAGTCCTTGTTGCCGACGATTCCCCCACAGCGCTTCGCTCTGTGTGTGACTACCTGGAATTCGCCGGTGGGTTTGAGATCGTCGGGACAGCCAGTGACGGCTTGAACGCGGTGCAACTCGCATCGAAGCGCAAGCCCGATCTTGTCCTTCTTGATCTCAGCATGCCGCGGGTCAACGGACTGGAGGCTGCAAAGCAAATCCGCCTCTCCAGTCCGCACCTGCGGGTGATCATCTTTTCTGAGCTCAACGGTCTGTCCATTGCCGATGAATGCCGCCGCAACGGTGCCGACAGTTTTGTGCATAAAAGCCATCTGCCGGACCATTTGCTCCCGGAGATCGAGCGTCTCTTCTCCGGCGATCACGGCGCACCTCGGCCCAGTGACAATTAGCTTTGCACGCTTTTGCCGAATGCCCAGCCGCCCGGGCATTCACCTGCAAAAGTTCCGCGTCTTCGTTCTTCGGAACGGACTCCGCGGCGTGAGGAACCGTTGGTCGGTTGCCTATGCATCTTGAGAGGACGGTTCCTCACAGAATTTTTAACAAAGGAGCGCTGGACGTCGTCTCAAGATCGACAGTGCGGGCTGGAGGGCCTCGTACTCTCTGGGAAGACCAGTTCTATTCCGCAAGACCGATGCAAGACTCTGTTTTTCAAATCCTGTTCCTAGGCGAAAACCTGGCATGGACCGCCCTCTCCACCGTCGTCTCTTCTGACCCGGACGCCACTCTCCGCGTCCACCGTCTCGAATCCCTTGCCAGTCTCTTCCAATCTCTCGCCGTCGGCCGGTGGCACGCGCTCGTCATTGACGTCCACGCCTGGAATTTCCAGGGCCTCCGCTACATCGAAAAAGTCCGCTCCGAATATCCCGCCTTCCCTATCGTCGCGCTTCACTCCCGCGCCATCCCCCATCTCGACGCCAAAGCCACCACCTCCGGCGCTTCCCGTTGCCTCGCCCTCGATCAACTCTCCGCCGATTCCCTCTACGAGGCGGTCGCTTCCATTCTCGCGGACAGCAGATCGCAGTTCCTTCTCCAGAAAAGCTCGCAGGTGCCTCCGCCTGCCCCCGAATCCGATGGTGTGACCATCACCTTCTCCAAGAATCAGGTGATTACCCACGCCCTCAGCAATCTCCTCTGCGTCATCTCCGCCAACGCCGACCTGCTGTCCGACAAACTCGGCGAGTCCGCGCTCGAAGTCCGTCCCCTCTCTGAAATCAAAAAAGCCGCCCGCTCCGCCGCCGCCCTCATGCGCCACCTGAAGTAACGCAACCCACTCCCCAACTCTCCGTCTCCGCCCTTCCCCACTCAAACTCCTCCACTTCTTCCACTCTTTCACCTCTTCTGCTCTTTTCTATTTTCCAATTTCTATTTTCTATCTTCCTCATTTCTCGCGGGTGCCCCAGGTTCGTTCTGTGAACATGAGTCTTGGGTTTGCTTTCACTGCTCCATCTCAGCCCCTCTGCGTTCCTCAGCGTTCTCCGCGTCTCTGTGTTAGCTTCTTCTTCTCTTTTCTTTTTCCAATTTTTCTCACTCCTTCTCCTCCACCGCCCCATGCCCCAATGCCCACTCCACAAACCCCGCGTTCTTCACTCCCCGCACATTCGCTCCCTTCACGCTCTGCACCCCGTTCCACTTCGCCCCTTCCAGGTCCGCGTTCCGCAAATCCGCCCCCGCCAGGCTCGCTCCCCGCAAATCCGCATTCTTCAGCTCCGCCCCCGTCAAATCCGCCTCATCCAGCGCGCTCCGCGCAAACGACGCCCCCTCCAGTCGCGCCTCCCGAAAATTCGTGCTCCGCAAGCTCGCATCCTCCACCGTCGCGCCGCGCAGGTCCGCCTTCCGTGCATCCGCCCCGTCGAAATTCGACCGCGCCAATTTCGCTTTCGGCAGCCGCACTTCCATCAAAAATGCCGACGACAAATTCACCCCCACCAGCGACACGCCATCCGCATTCAATTCCTCCAGCGCCTCAATTCGTCCTCCATTCCCGCCTTTGCCTTCCGCCGAATTGATTACCTGCCACGCCTGATAATGCTTCTGCTTCAGCCGGTCGCCCGACTCTGCAAAATAAAAAATCACCGCCACCAGCACCCCAAAGCTCCCCAGATATTCCAGCACCTCCAGAAATCTCCAGTTGCTCAGCGCATACACCACCCACTCCATCCCGTACTCGACCATCGCAAACGGCGCCATCCACCCATGCACACCCGTGCGCCACTCGCTCCACCTCTCTGGCCTCGCTCGCCTCACATGAATCTGCATACACCTCTTCCTCCATCCTCGTCTGATCCCCCGCGCCCCCAAACGTTACACCAACTTCCCCGCACCCTTTCACCCTGCCTCTCTCACTTTCTACTCTTTCACTCTTACAGTTCTTCTCTCTCTTCTCCCTGTCATCTCTGTCCTCTGTGGTGAATCCCTTTTCATCTCTTCCCTATGTTTCTTCCGCGCTCTCGGCGTCCCTACGTTAGCCTATTCCTCTCTTTTCTTCCGACTACCGACTACCAACTACTGACTCTTCTTCTCGCCACTCGCTTGCCCTGAGCCTCGAAGGGCCACTTCTGCTTGCCCCCTGCCTCCTTTACATCTCCTCTCTCTCTCCACTACTCTTCTCATTGACCGGAGCTCCTATGCCAACCAATCGCCAATTCATCCTCTCTTCGCGCCCGAAAGACCTCGTCACTCCCGAGGTCCTCAAGCTCACCGAATCTCCCCTTCCCACTGTCGCCGAAGGCCAAGCCCTGGCCCGCGTCAAATATCTCTCCATGGACCCCACCATGCGTATCTGGATGGCGGACATCCCGCAATACATGCCGCCCGTCGGACTCGGCGAAGTCATGCGCGCCTTCGGCCTCGCAGAAGTAGTCGAATCCCGCCATCCCGACTACAAAAAAGGCGACAAGCTCATGGGCCTCACCGGCCTGCAGGAATATGCCCTCATCTCCGGCAAGGAGGCCCGCGGCTTCCAGAAGCTCCCGTCCATTCCTTTTCTCTCCGACGTCAATTTCCTCGGCACGCTTGGCATTACTGGCCTGACCGCCTACTTCGGCCTGCTCGAAATCGGCAAGCCCCAATCCGGCGAAACTCTCGTCGTTTCCGCCGCCGCCGGAGCCACTGGCAGCATCGTTGGACAAATCGGCAAAATCCAAGGCTGTCGCGTTGTCGGCATCGCCGGCTCCGATGAAAAATGTAAGTGGATTCAGGACGAACTCGGCTTCGACGCCGCCGTCAACTACAAACACCCCGATTGGAGCGCAAAGCTCTCCGCCGCCACGCCCAACGGCATCGACATCGACTTCGAAAACGTCGGCGGTGAAATCATGCAAGCCGTTCTTGATCGCATGAACCTGCACGGACGCGTCGTTCTCTGCGGCTTGATCTCCGGCTACACCAAGCAGGACCCTGCCCTGGCCAGCTTTGGCCAGGTCCTGATTAAGCGCCTCCGCGTCGAAGGCTTCATCATCCTCGACTACGCTTCAAAATATATGGACGCTGCCAAGCAGCTCGGCATGTGGAAAATGATGGGCAAGCTCAAGGACAAGCAAACCATCGTCAAGGGTTTCGAGAAAGCCCCCGAAGCCATCAACATGCTCTTCCAGGGCGCCAACACCGGCAAACTCATCGTCGAACTATAGGGTTGGGTCCCCAGGTAGCTTAGGCTTCAGCCTTTGCGGGGTGCCCGAGGTTCGTTCTGAACCTGGGCCTTGGGTTGCGTTTCCTTTGTGAGGCGAACTTGTAAAAAAGAGGGTGGCCTACCATTTGCGCTTTTTGCAAAGGGTGGGCTCTTCGGGTGCTCCACATGCCGCTTTTGCATGTGGACTCTTGGGTTTTCTCTTCCTGCTTTTATGTAGCGCTGGCCCGCCCTGAGCACCGAAGGGCTTTTATGCCCGCGCGCGGGAAAACGCTGCTCCTTAGTAGGAGGTGGGGGCTTTCAGCCCCCACGCAAGTCGTTTTCAATGAGTCGGGCTTCAGCCCCTGAAGACTCCCTTTCCGGCCTTTTCTGCAAGCCGTTCGGCCTGTGCCTATTCCGCGTGTCTGACCGCACATACCGGGCACACCGCTGCCTTCTTTCGCGATACTTTCAAACTTGGGAACAAAACTGGCAGGCTAGAAACGTCTTCTCTTCTCTCCGTGAACTCCGTGCCCTCTGTGGTGAGCTCTCTCCTATTTTCTAATCCTACTTCCCCGTCGCCGCCTGCGCCTTCTTCCGGTCCGCGTCCATCTTCTGCACCAACTCTTCAAACTTCGGCTTCTGCTCCGGTGTCAGAAACGTCCGGATCTGATTCCGTGCGTTCTCTCTCGCCACGTCCACATCGGACTCCGCTTTATCCCGTATGGCTTTCATTTGATCATGAGCTGCGTGGATGGTCTCATCCAGCTTCGTGGCTTGTTCCGGCGTGAGCCCCAACTCCTTCGTCATCTCCGCCACGCGCTTCGCCCGCCGCTCAGGTTCGTTCAGCGGCTTGGCGGCCGTCGTCACCGTGGCCGCATAGCTTCTGTGCCCGAAGCTATAGCCAAATACCGCTCCAATCGCTCCTCCAACCAGAAACACAAGCGCCAGCCACAACCGTGCCTTCCGCGTCGAGTCCCCGCTCATGGCGCCTTCTCCTCATGCGTGCTGGCAATCACCACGTCGTCATTCGCCGCGGTTGGCGTGGCTTCGAAGATTCCTTCTGCCGGCGCCAATTGCTGCCCCTTCGCCAGAGTCGTCCGGCGCACCTGGAACGCCCAGGTTCCGCCCAGCATCAGCAACAGCATCGCAAACGCCACCAGCCTCGGCGCCAGCCGCCGCACGCCGATCCAGAAGCCGTTCTGCTTCTCCTCCAACTCCGCTTCCTGCGCCGCAACCGCCTGCATCACGCGGCGCGTGAACCAGGGCCCCGGCTCCGGCAGAGTCCCAACCATCCCTTCCAGCGCCACCCGCGTCTCGGCAAAGTCCTCCAGCGCCATCCTGCACTCCGCGCATCCCGCGGCATGCTCGCGCGCCGACTCTGGCAGTCGCCTCAACAACTCCTCCGCCGACGCGCGACCAGGCCCGTTCGCCGGTATTGCCTCCAGCTCATCTCGAAACCATTCGCAATTCACTTTTTCTTCCCTTGGGAGTTCGCTCATTCTGCCTTTACCTCGATTCTCCCCTGGCCCACCGTAGCCTCGGCTTTTCGCCTCCGCTCTCGGTCCTTGCCGTACAAGCAGGCCGCTGGACCCGCTCATTCCTCCGTCAAACTCGTTCTCTTTACTCTTTTCTGGTCACTTGCCCCTCGCCACTTCTTCCTCTGCGTTTCTCCGTGTTCTCAGCGTCTCTGCGTTATCATCATTTCTTCCGACTTTCAATTTCAAATCCCTGCAGCTTTTTTCTTCCGCCGGATCCTCCCGGCAATCCGCTGCCGGGCCCGGAACAATCTCACCTTCACCGTGTTCCCGTTGATCCCCATCATCTCTGCAATCTCTTCCACGGTGAATCCCTGCACTTCTTTCATCACCAGCATCGACCGGTCCCGCTCATCCAGGCACTCCAACCAATGCTCCAACTGCTGCCTCGTCTCCAACTGCTCGCTTACGTCCGGGCCGTTGCCGCTCGCTTGCTCCGTCGCATTGTACACATGCGCTTGCTCTTCGCTCAGCTCGGACTCAAATACCAGCGGCCGCACCTTCTTCTTGCGCAACAAATCCCAGCACTCATTCACCGTGATCTTATACAACCACGTGCTGAATGCCGACCTCTGATCGAACCGTTTCAGGGAAAAATACGCCTTCAAAAAAACTTGCTGGGCGATGTCTTCCACGTCCTCGCGGTTCCTCAGGATTCCTCCGGCCACCGCAAAAACTCTTCCTTGGTGCCTGGTCACCAGCACTTCGAACGCTTCTTTGTTCCCGTGCTGGGCCTTGTGCACCAGTTCGCGGTCATCGACCCTCCGCGCCGTTCCCTCCGGGGCCTTTCCGGCCTCAGCCGCCACCGGCACATCGGTCTCCTCTGATTTTGGGACGTTAGCCATCTCTATTTGGTTACGCTATTTTAATCTACCTGTCCACCCGAGCGCCCACCCTTAAAGCCCCTGCCGCTCGCAACTTAAACCGGCGTCTCGCTACCCGCTCTTGTCTCCGCTTTTCTCTGTGCTCCTCTGTGCGCTCTGTGGCGAGCCCACCTCTTTACTCGGATTCTCCCATCCGCATACTCGCTCGTTCCGTCTCTCCAACAGAACCCTTCCGCCACCCTGGTCATTCTCACGACTCTTTCAACCCATTGTTGGATGCCCTGCACACCTCTCCCGGCGCTCTCATGCCTCTGTGCTCTCCGTGTCTCCGCGGCTATTCCCCCTTTTCCGGTCTTCACTCTTTCCTTCTTCGTTCTTCTCTTCCGCTCGTCACACGCCACTTCTTCTCTCCGTGCCCTCTGTGGTGAATCTTCCTCTTGCCCTTCTCCCCTCTGCGCTTCCTCAGCGCTCTCCGCGTCTCTGCGTTAGCCTTTCTCTTTTCCATTTTCTATTTTCCATTTCCCGTCTTTCTCATTCTCGCCACTCGCTTGCCCTGAGCCTCGAAGGGCCACACGTCACTTCTTCCCTCGCCCTAATTCCCACAAAATTACCTGTCACATTCTCCAATCTGCCCTCCCTCTGCTCCCCTGACTCCGTTCATATTCTTCCCCTTTTCTTCTCTCCCCCGCGCCGTCATTCCGGGCGCATCCACGCCCCCTTCCTCGCTTTTCCTTTATTTTCTTGGACTTTTCTCATTCCCCGCCCCTCCCCGCCCGCTACATCTGTTTCTCCACATCTCGCGATATTTGTTCTTGTAATTGTTGACTAACTGTAGAATACTCAACCCATGATTATCGGTGACAGGCTTCGCGCTATGCGCGAAGAAAAGAAACTCTCCCAGGGTGATATCGAGAAGCGCACTGGTTTACTCCGTTGTTATATTTCTCGTGTGGAAAATGGCCATACCGTCCCCGCCATTGAAACACTGGAAAAGCTGGCGCGCGCGCTCGAAAGCCCACTTTATCAACTCTTCTACGACGGCGAGGAGCCACCTCAACTACCCAACCTGCCCAAGCGCAAGTCCTCGGACGACATCGCCTGGGGCACCTCGGGTAAAGAGGCTCGCTACCTCAACAAGCTTCGCCGCTTGCTAAGTAAAGCCGACGATGAAGATCGCAAGCTGCTTCTCTATATGGCGCAGAAGATGGCCAATAGGTAAGTTGCTTCTTTCGGAGGGCTCTCCCTCCGAACACAAATTGGGACAACGAAACAGGCCGCTCTGACCCACCGGGGCGGCTTTTTCGTATCCATTTTCATTTTGTTGGGGTTCTTAACCAGGGCCTGTTCCCAGCCCTGCTCAGGGACGCCGCTAGCGGCTACTCCCACTCGATCGTGCTTGGCGGTTTGCTGCTGATGTCGTACACCACCCTTGTTACCCCGGGCACTTCGTTCACAATCCTCGTCGATATGCGTTCCAGTACTTCCCCTGGCAGCCTCACCCAGTCAGCCGTCATGGCATCCTCGGACTGCACCACGCGCACCGCCACGGTCAACCCATAAGTCCTTCCATCTCCCATAACTCCAACACTGCGAACGGGTAACAGCACGGCAAACGCTTGCCACACCTTCTCATACCAGCCCGCTCTCCGGATCTCCTCCACCACAATCGCGTCCGCCTCTCGCAGAGTGCCTAAGTCGGTACTGGTAATATCTCCTAATAACCGCACTGCTAAACCGGGACCCGGAAACGGATGTTTCACTAAGATTTCCTCTGGTAAACCCAGGTCCCTCCCGATGCTCCGCACCTCATCCTTGAACAGATCGCGCAGCGGCTCGATCAGCCCAAACGGCATCTGATCCGGCAATCCCCCCACGTTATGGTGCGTCTTGATCGTGGCCGAAGGCCCCTTAACCGACACCGATTCAATCACATCCGGATACAGTGTCCCTTGAACCAGGAACCGGATGTCCCCGCCCATCTCTTTCTGCAGTTTCTCCGCTTCCGCCGCAAATACGTGGATAAATTCGTTCCCGATAATCTTTCTCTTCTTCTCGGGGTCGCTCACGCCCTTTAGCTTTTCCAGGAACCTATCCGTCGCATCTACCCCGATGACGCGCAAACCCAGCCGTTCCCTATACATCTCTAGCGTGTGTTCGAACTCGTTCTTCCGCAGCAACCCTGTATTCACAAAAATGTTGGTCAGCCGCTCTCCCATGGCCCGGTGTACCAAAACTGCCGCAACCGTCGAGTCCACTCCCCCGCTCAATCCGCAAATCGCGTGGTGGTTCCCCGCCTTCGCCTTGATCGCCGCCACCGTCTCTTCAATAAACGCGGCCCCGCTCCACTTCGGTTCGGCCTTGCACACGCTAAACAGAAAATTCCGCAGGATCTCCGTTCCGCGCTCCGTATGCTTCACCTCGGGGTGGAACTGTACCGCATAAATTTTGCGTTCTTGATCTTCCGCAGAGGCAATCGCGTTCGACGTCTTCCCCGTCGCATGAAATCCCGCGGGCAATTCATGCACGTGATCGCCGTGACTATTCCAGATTTTCAGGCTGTCTGGAAAATCATGAAAGAGTTCGCTGTTTTCTTTCTCCACTAGCAACTGCGCCGGCCCGTACTCGCGCCTTTCCGCGGGTTCCACTTTTCCGCCCAGGTTCTTGGCGATCCACTGCATTCCGTAGCAGATTCCGAGCACCGGAATCCCCATGGCCAGCACGCCCGGATCGCACTTTGGTGCGTCCTTGTCGTACACCGAACTCGGTCCGCCCGACAGAATGATCCCCGCGGGCTCCATCCTCCGAATCTCATCGAGCGAAGTGGTGCAAGGCAAAATCGCGCTGAACACCTGCTGTTCCCTCACCCGCCGCGCGATCAACTGCGTATACTGTCCGCCAAAATCCAGCACCACCACGCCGCCTAGCTCCGCCTTCATCTTCCCCATCTGTTTCTCCGCTTTCCCCTGTGCGGCTCCACTCATCGCAGCCACCTCGTGTCATTCCTTTCCTTGCGCACTATCGGTCATTCCGAGCAAAGACCTCGGGGTTCCTCGCTTCTTGCTCGACGTCTTGTTTCTCGCTCTCCACATTCTCCGCCAGTCTCCGCTACCTCTGCCTTAAATCTCATCCTCCGACTTCCGCATTCCGATTTTCTATTTTCCCTTCTCTCGGTTCTCTTCTCTTCGTTTTCCCTCGGCGTTTCCTCGGCGTTCTCCGCGTCTCTGCGTTAGCTTTTTCTTCTCTTTTCCTCTCTCTTCACTCGCTTGCCCCGAGCTTCGAGGGGCCACTCGCCACTAACCACTTCCTCTTACCTCACCACGACATTCAACAGCTTATCCTTCACAAAAATCACTTTCACAATCGACTTCCCCTGCAAATGCGCCACAATTCCCGCATCCGCCTTCGCCAACTTCATCACTTCTTCCTCCGGCGTCCCCGCCGCCACCTTCACTTTCCCTCTCACTTTCCCGTTCACCTGCACCACGATCTCGACTTCCTCTTCCTTCGCCAGTTCGGGGTTATACGTCGGCCAGCTGACCGTCCATAGCCCGCCGCTATGTCCCAGCATCTCCCACAACTCCTCCGCCAGGTGCGGCGTCATCGGCGCCAGCATCAACACCAGGATTTCCAGCACTTCCCTACGCACTTCCGCCCGCACACCTTCATCCGCGGCATAAATGGCGTTCGTCAACTCCATGATCTGCGCGATCGCCGAATTGAAGTGCCACCGTGTCTCAAAATCCTGCGTCACCCGGCGCAAAGTCTGGTGCGCCTTCCGCAGCAGCGCCTTCTCCCCCTCCGTGAAATTGCCGACTACCCCGGACGCCGGTATTGCGTCTGGGCTCTGGCGCTTCTCTTCAGGAGGTCGGACCTTCAGGTCCGACATTAAGCCTGCCGAGGAATGGGCTTTAGCCCCTGAAGCCTCCGAGTCCCTTTCCGAGGTCTCTGCGCCTTTTGTGTGCCCCGTGGTGAAATTCTTCTCTTCACTCCCGACTCCCGACCCCCGACTTCCGACTTCTTTTTCCACCAACCGATACACCCGGTTCAAAAACCTCCACGATCCCTCAATCGACTCCTCGCTCCATTCCAAATCCTTCTCCGGCGGAGCCGCGAACAACGTGTACAGCCGCCCGGTGTCCGCCCCATACCGTTCCGCCATATCCAGCGCGCCCACCACATTTCCCGCCGACTTCGACATCGCCGTGCCATCTTTCAGCACCATCCCCTGCGTGAACAGACGCGCCGCCGGCTCGCTATGGTGGATCAACCCGATATCCCGCATCACCTTGCACCAGAACCGCGAATACATCAGGTGCAAAATAGCGTGCTCGATCCCGCCGATATACTGGTCAATCGGAAACCAATAATCAGCCTTCGCCGATTCGTACGGCGCCTTGTCATTCTTCGGATCGCAATACCGGTAGAAATACCAGGACGAATCCACGAACGTATCCATCGTGTCCGTTTCTCGCCTGGCCGGTCCGCCGCACTTCGGGCATTTCACGTTCACAAATTCCGGATCGGTCGCCAGCGGCGATTGGCCTTCGCCCGTCAACTTCGGATTCGCCGGCAACACCACCGGCAGGTCTTTATCCGGCACCGGCACCACACCGTCCCTCGCGCAATAAATCACCGGAATCGGCGTGCCCCAATACCGTTGACGCGATATCCCCCAATCCCGCAGCCGGTAGATCGTCTCTTTCTTCCCAAATCCCCGAGCCTCCGCGTCCGCCGCCATCTTCTCGATGGCCTCCTCGGTCTTCAGCCCCGAATACGGCCCCGAATTCACGCTAATCCCATATTCCGTGTACGCCTCTTTGGGTGCCCCAGCCCCCGATTGTGCGTCTGGGCTCTTGGGGTCTTCTTTAGGAGGTCGGAACTTTAGGTCCGACAATGATTCCGCGGAAGAATGGGCTTTAGCCCCTGAAGCCTCCGAGTTCCTTCCTTCGTTTCTTTCTTTGCTCTGTGCCCTCTGTGCCTCTGTGGCCAATCCTTCTTTTTCCACGACCACCGGAATCTTTAAGCCAAACTTCGTCGCAAACTCAAAATCCCTCTCATCGTGCGCCGGCACCGCCATGATCGCGCCAGTCCCATACTCCATCAGCACAAAATTCCCGACCCAGATCGGAATCTTCTCCCCATTGAACGGATTGATCGCATAACGCCCAGTGAAGAATCCATCTTTCTCCGCCGTCGCAATATCCTCCATCTTCACCGAACTCTGCTTCATGTGATGGAGCTTTGCCTGCGACGCGGCTTGATTCGGCGTACCCTCGATCAGCGTCTCCACAAGAGGATAATTCGGCGCCAGAATCAGCGCGCTCGCCCCATAAATGGTGTCAATGCGTGTGGTGAAAATCTCAATCTTCTTCGCACTCGACCCCTGATCGCTGATCGCCGGTCGCAGGTCGCCTTCCACCTCAAACCAAACTTTCGCGCCCGTCGACTTCCCAATCCAATTCCTCTGCATGGTGATGACCCGTTCCGGCCATCCACCCTCGAGTTGCTTCAAATCGTCCAGCAACTGATCCGCATACGCCGTGGTCTTCAAGAACCATTGCTCAATATCCCGCGCTTCCACCAACGTATCTTCGTGCCGCCAGCAGTACCCGCCGTTTATGACCTGCTCGTTCGCCAGCACCGTGCAACACTTCGGACACCAGTTCACCCGGCTCTTTTTCCGGTACGCCAATCCGCGTTCCAGCATCCGCAAAAAGAACCACTGGTTCCAGTGGTAGTATTCAGGCTCGCAGGTCGAAATCTCCCGCCGCCAGTCGTACGAAAACCCGAAGCGCCGCAGCACTTTCTGAAATTCGGCAATGTTGTTGTTTGTCCAGATTCGCGGATGCGTCTGATTCTTGATCGCGGCGTTTTCAGCAGGCAGGCCGAACGCGTCCCATCCCATCGGATGGATCACGTTGAATCCCTTCATGCGCTTCACGCGCGCAACCACGTCCCCAATCGTGTAGTTGCGCATGTGCCCCATATGCAGAGTCCCGCTGGGGTACGGCAGCATTTCCAGAACATAATATTTTTGCTTCCGCTTACCCGGGCCGCCAACTCTGTCATCGCGGGCGCCAGCGAGGGACCTACTGTCTTGTTGTGCCGTGGTCGACGCCGATGTTGTGTCTAGAGTCTTGGGGTTCTTCTCACTCGCCACTCGCCACTCGTCACTCGCCACTGACGCGACGTCGGCTTCCGATTCGAACACGCGGTTTTCGTTCCACCGCCTCTGCCACTTTGCTTCTATCTCCTGCGGCTTGTAGTCCCCCACGCTTATCCCCGTCCCTTTTGCAGTGCGGGAGCGCAATCCCGCCTTTCAGAAACCCTTATCCGCCCGCAGCGATCACCAGGAACCCCGCTCCCGCCCTCAGGGTCACGCCGTCCTGGAGGCCGCCCTCTTGCCCTCTTACACTATTCCACTCTTATACTTCTTCTCTCTTCCCTCTGCGTTTCTCCGCGTTCTCGGCGTCTCTGCGTTATCCTTTTCCTCTAGTCTCCGCTTTCTCTGTGGTCCTCTGTGCCCTCTGTGGTGAATCCTTCTTCTGGTTTCTCTCTCCACCCGTCACTTCTTTTTCTTCTTCGCTGGCAGATGCCTCGAACTCATCTTCTTCCCGTTCTTCGCCAACGCTCTTTTCATTGCCGGCGTGAGCATCGAAAATCCCTTCTCCGCCCCTGGCCCTTCCACTCCCGCCAGCTCCCACAACTTCGCCACGTTCTTCCGGTCATCGCCCGGATCATCGATCGGCGTCTCCAGCAGGAACACGCGCCCCGGCAATCCCTCCGGCGGCACCGTGCCCAGCCGCGGATGCCTCAGGAACCTCGCAAACGCCTCCGCGCCGATCTTTCCGTGGCCAATATGGTCATGCCGGTCTACGCGCCCGCCGAGCGGAACTTTCGAATCGTTCACATGAATCACCGGCACGTTCTCCAGCCCGATCGTCCGGTCAATCGCCTCGATCGTACGTTCGAGCCCTGCCTCGCTCTTGATGTCGTACCCGGCCGCAAACAGGTGCGCTGTATCCAGGCACGCGCCCACGTTCAATTCAGCCAGTCCGCGCACAATCGCCGCCACTTCCTCCAGCCGTGCCCCTATCGC